>Ga0137369_10007312_pt1 | contig 11117 bp, 10 predicted proteins | sample SagtaG_12_FD_104918 | JGI IMG/M metagenome (GOLD analysis project Ga0137369, IMG submission 104918) | Vadose zone soil microbial communities from Sagehorn Ranch, Mendocino, California, USA - Sage1_L_113_16 metaG | ecosystem: Environmental > Terrestrial > Soil > Vadose zone | place: USA... | reverse complement strand
TCGCGCACGAGGTCGACCGGCTTGGCGTCCACGGTCAGATGCGGCGGCCGCCCCAGCGCCGAGGCCTTGGCGAGCAGGCCCAGATCGTTGTCGACCAGCCGCCAGCTCTGCCGCGGCGGCAGGTGCGGACCGATCGCCCGCAGCGTCGCCCCGGTGCCGCAGGCGAGATCGACCACGGCGATCGACGCCTGCTCGATGAAGTGGGCGGCGACCGCCTCGAGCACGCTCGCATTGCGCGCGGCGAGATCGTAGGGTTCGCGCAGCGCAAGCCAATCCGCCGAAAAGCCGCTCATGCGAGGCTCTCCAGCACGCGCACGAACAGCGCCGACTGGTCCCGCCAAGAGGGAAAATTGGTGGCGCGCGCGCCGGCGGCGAGGCGTCGGCGCTCATCCGGACGTTCGATCAGCCGCCGCAGCGCCGCCGCCAGCGCATCGACGTCGTCGGGCGGCACCAGCACGCCGGCGCCGGCCGGCACCGTTTCGGGAATCGCGCCGGCGGTCGTGCCGACGACCGGCACGCCGTGGGCGATGGCTTCGGCATAGGCCATGCCGTAGCCCTCGAAGCGCGAAGGAAGCACGAACAGATCGGCGGCTGCGTAGAGTGTCGCGAGGCGATCCGACGGCACGGCGCCGAGCATGGTCACCCGCTCGGCGAGGCCAAGGCGCGCAATGTCGGCCGCCAACCGCCGCGCCGCTTCGGGGCTGCGGGCGCAATCACCCGCGATAATGAGCCGCCAGTGCAAATCCTCGAGCCTGGCGAGCGCCGCGACAAGCACGTCATAGCCCTTGCGCGGAACCACCGCGCCGACTGAGAGCAGCGCGACCGCGTCCTCACTCGCGCGCGGCGGCGCCTCACTTCGATCGGTGCCCGGCTCCACCACCGCAAGCCGGTCGGCCGGAAGGTCGTAATCGGCGGCCAGGAGGCGCGCGGTCGCCGCGCTCGTGACAATGACGCGGCGCGCGCAAGCGAGCGCCGCGCGCTCGCTTTGGCGCAGGGCGGCGGCTTCGCCCGCGCTGAGGCCCGACTCGAGCGCCAGCGGATGGTGCACCAGCGCGACCAGCGGAAGGTGTGAGTGCAGAGTCCCGGCGGCATCGGGGAGGACCCCGAAGGCGAGCCCGTCGATCACGACCGGCCGGCCCGACGGCAGCGCGGCGAGCTGCGCGCAGGCCGCGGCGCGCGTGGTGGCCGTCGGGCGCGGGAAGCCGTCGCCGAGATCGAGCACCTGCGCGCGCCAGCCGAGCGCCGGAAGCTCGGCGATGATCCTGCGGTCATAGGTGTAGCCGCCGGTCGGGGTCGCGAGGTCGCCCGGCACGGCGAACACGACCTCCTTCACCACAACGGCGCCTCGTACCAAGCGCGCGCGAGCGGCGATTCCGCGATGGTGACGCGGATCGAGCTGAGCTCGTTCCCGTCGCGGCCGAGCTCGCCGCCGCGCGCCGCCTCGACGAGCCGGTCGAACAGATATTTGGTCAAGAATTCGGTCGTGGTGTTGAAGCCCTTGAACCGCGGCACCTCGTCGAGATTGCGGTAATTGAGCGGGTCGAGCGCCAGCTTGAGCACCTCATGGGCGCGGGCGATGTCGACGACGATGCCATGCTCATCGAGCGTTTCGGCGAGAAACGCCACGCGGATGACGAAGGTGGCGCCGTGCACCTTTTGCGCGGGACCGAACACCTCGCCGCGGAAGGAATGGGCGATCATGATCTGGTCGGATACTTCGACTGCGTACACGGAAAACCTCTCGATCACGGGGCGGCGTCGGCCGCAGGATAGCGGATGAGTTGGCAGACGATACCGGACTCCGGGTGAAAGATGGCAGGGAGGTTCGCCGGCAGATCCTCGAAAGCGACCGCCGGCGCGATCAGCGCATCGAGAGCCGGTTCGGCGGTGAGCGCAATCGCCGCCGCCAGGCGACGGCCATGCGTCCAGCGCGCACGACGCGACGGCGCGACCTTGCCGACCTGGCTCGAGACGAGCTTGAGGCGGCGGCTGTGGAACGCTTCGCCCAGCGGCGCTGCGATGTCGCCGCTGCCGTACCAGCTCAGCTCCACGATGGTCGACTCCTCCCCAGCCAGCCGCAGCGCGGTGGCGAGGCCGGCGGCACTGGCGCTGGCGTGGAAAACGAGATCGCACTCGGTCGGCGCGGCATCGGGCGCGGCGAAGCGGGCGCCGACGGCGCGCGCGAGCGCCGCACGGGACGGCGCGATATCGACCACCGTGACTTCAGCGCCCGGCAGGCGGGCGCACAGGTAACCGATCAGGAGACCGACCAATCCGCCGCCGACGATGGCGATGCGATCGGCCGGCCCGGGCGCGCCATCCCACACCGCATTGAGCGCGGTCTCCATATTGGCCGCGAGCGCGGCACGCGCCGGCGTGATGTGGCCGGCAACGGGAAGCACCGCCGCGGCCGGAAGGGTGAATACGCTCTGATGCGGATGGAGGGTGAACACGGTCGCGTTCTGCAACTCGGCCGGGCCGGCCTCGACCCGCCCGACGGTCGCATAGCCGTATTTGACCGGGAACGGAAACGCGCCGCCCATGAACGGCGCGCGCATGCGCTGGTGCTCGCTCGCCGGCACCCGGCCCGCATAGACCAGCCGCTCGGTGCCGCGGCTGATGGCGCCGAACAGCGCTCGCATCCGCACCTCGCCAGGCCCCGGGTCGGCGATGGTCTCCTCCCGCAGCTCGGCCCGGCCGACGTCCACATACCAGAGGGCTTTGCCCTGCATCGCCTGATCAACTCGCGTTGTCGGCCGGCATTCGTTATCGTCGTGGCCGGCACCCGCTATATCCTCAAATCGCCCGAAAAGACACGCAAAGCCTTTTCATGCTCGAACGATCCGCCTCCACCGAAGTCGCGATCGAAACCTCGCCCGCGCTGGTACGGCGCCGGGCATTTTACGCCGTCCTGGTCGCCGTGAGCATTGCCGGGCTCGTCTGGCTGGCCGTGGTCGCGCTTTCGCCCGGCGACTTCGGAGCCGTCGATCTCCTGCTGGTCGTCCTGTTCGCCATCACGCTCCCTTGGTATGTGATCGGCTTCTGGAACGCGACCATCGGCCTCCTGATCATGCGCTTCGCGCGCGATCCGGTGGCCGCCGTCACGCCGGTGGTCGGGCGCGTGCGCGGCGACGAGCCGATCACCGCCTCGACCGCCATTCTGCTCTGCATCCGCGACGAGCCGCCCGAACGGGTCGTGCGTCATCTCGCCCCGACCTTGGAGGGTCTTGCGGCGCATGCCGACGCCGGCCGCTTCCATGTCTACGTGCTCAGCGACACCAGCGAGCCGACGATCGCCGCCGCCGAGGACGCGCGCTTCGCCGCGCTCGCCGATGCCTGGCGCGGCCGCATCGCCATCACCTACCGGCGCCGCACCGCCAATACCGGCTTCAAGGCCGGCAATATCCGCGACTTCTGCGAGCGCTGGGGCAAGCACCATGAATTCGCGGTCATGCTCGACGCCGACAGCGTCATGACCGCCGACGCGGTGCTCCGCCTCGTGCGCCTGATGCAGGCCGATCCGCGGCTCGGCATCCTGCAGAGCCTGGTCATCGGCATGCCGTCGACCAGCGCGTTCGCGCGCATCTTCCAGTTCGGCATGCGGCTCGGCATGCGCTCCTACACCATCGGCAGCGCGTGGTGGCAGGCCGATTGCGGACCGTACTGGGGCCACAACGCCGTCGTGCGGCTCGCGCCGTTCATGGCGCATTGCCAGCTGCCGGTCTTGGCCGAAGGCAGCCACGTGATGAGCCACGACCAGGTCGAGGCGGTGCTGATGCGACGCGCCGGCTATGCGGTCTGCGTGCTCTCTGAAGAAGGCGCGAGCTTCGAGCAGAACCCGCCGACCTTGGTCGAGTTCATCCGCCGCGATCTGCGCTGGTGCCAGGGCAACATGCAGTACTGGCACTTCTTGCGGATGCCGGGGCTCGCGCCGGTCAGCCGCTACCAGCTCATGTTCGCGATCCTGATGTTCCTCGGCTCGCCGGCCTGGATCGGGATGTTGCTGGTCGGGACCGCCGCGGTCGCGACGGCGCCGACGTGGCGCGATTTCATCCGGGCGGATGCGGGACTTGCGATCTTCATCTCGGTGCTGGTGATGTGGTTCGCGCCCAAGATCGCGACCGTGATCGACGTGCTCACGCGCGCCAAGCTGCGGCACATGTTCGGCGGCGGATGGCGGTTCACCGCGGGCGTGACCACCGAGGTGACCTTCTTCCTGCTGCTGGCGCCGATCATGTGGGCGAGCCACACGCTGTTTCTCACGCGCCTGCTGTTCGGACGCACGATCGGCTGGGGCGTCCAGGCGCGCGACGATCACGAGGTGTCATGGTCGCTCGCCTTCCGGCATTTCTGGCCGCAGACGTTGATCGGGCTTTGGCCGGTCGTGCTGCTCGCTGCGACGGTGCCGTGGGCCATTCCCTATGCGTTGTTCATCGCCGGTGGCCCGCTCGTTTCGATCCCGCTCGCGGTGGTGACCGCTTCGCCCGCCGTCGGGCGCGCGCTGGTGCGCGTCGGGCTCGGCCGCTTGCCCGAGGAGACAGCGCCGCCGGCCGAGCTGCGGGCGCTTGCGCTGCCGGCGATCGAAATGTCGTCGCCGTCGCTTGCGCGCGTTCCCTGAGCCGGCCATGTACGAGGCGTGGCGGACCGTTCGAGGCGTCGTCCGCTCGCTGCGGATCTACTACGGCCACCGCGAGCGCCGCGCCGCCATGGACCGGCTCTACGGCCGGTTCATCGAGCCTGGCGATCTGGTATTCGACGTCGGCGCGCATGTCGGGGATCGTGTTGCCGCGTTCCGGCGCCTCGGCGCGCGGGTGGTCGCGGTCGAGCCGCAGCCGGCGCTGGTCAAGACGCTGAAGCTTCTTTACGGCCGCGATCGCGCGGTTGCGATCGAGCCGGTCGCGGTCGGCCGCGGCGAGGGAACGGTTGAACTGCGGCTCAACATCGACAACCCGACGGTATCGACGGCCTCGGACGCCTTCGTGCGGGCGGCCGACGGCGCACCGGGCTGGCAGGGCCAGGCCTGGACCCGGACCATCCGCGTTGCGATCACCACGCTCGATGCGCTGATCGCGCGTCACGGCCTCCCCACCTTCATCAAGATCGACGTCGAGGGTTTCGAGGCGGAGGCGCTGGCCGGGCTGACGCGGCCGCCGCGCGCGCTGTCGTTCGAATTCACCACGATCCAGCGCGAGGTGGGGATCGCCTCGATCGAATGCTGCGCCGCGCTCGGCTATGCGCGCTACAACGCGATGCTCGGCGAGAGCCACGCCCTGGTTCTGGCCGACTGGGTGAGCGCGGCGGCGATCACGGACTGGCTGCAGGCGCTCCCGCCCGAAGCCAATTCCGGCGACGTCTATGCGCTGCGGGTGTGATGGCCCACTGAAAAACCAGCCAAATCGGCCGAGACGCCCGGTCCTGCCGACCGTCTGCGACCGCCGATCCGGCGTCCCGGATCGCGGCGAAACCCATATTTAATAATTTTAGATCAAATATTTAGCCGAAAAGCTGCACGTCGAGAGTGAGCCGCAGGCTCCGTGATGACCGAGGTCTTGGAACGCCAACCGCCCGCCGCCGGCGCAAACGTGGACGCCGCGCCCGATGCCGGCGGCGCCCGCGTGCCGGTATGCTTCGTCGTCGACGATGACGCCAGCATCCGACACTTCCTGTCGCTCATTCTGCATGGGGGTGGAATCGACACGGAAGAATTCGGCGACGGCAAATCATTCGCCCAGGCCGTTGCGAAGCGCCTTCCCGATCTCGTCTTCCTCAATATCGGGCTCGAATCCGGCGAGGCGATCGAAGCGATCTTGGTCCTCGCCAAGCGCGGCTATTTCGGCTTCGTCCAGCTCATGAGCAGTCGCGGCTCGGCGGTGCTCGAGCACGTCAAGAGCGTCGGCGAGCAGCACAAGCTGCAGATGTTGCCGGTCCTCAAGAAACCGTTCGACACCTCCGCCATCGTGCGGATCATGCAGCAGCTCAAGCTCGGCCATCCGGCTCCCATGGCCGCACGCATCGCCCTCGATGAGGCGCTTCGCAAGGGCTGGATCGAGTTCTGGCATCAGCCGAAGATCGACTTGCGGAAAAAAAAGCTCGCGGGGGTCGAAGCCTTCGCGCGCGCCCGCCATCCCCAATACGGCATTCTGTCGCCCGGCGCGTTCATGCCGGGCGCGAGCGAATCCGAGCTGGTCGCGCTGTCCGAGCTGGCGCTCAACAGCGTGCTCAAGGCCGGACTGAATTTCGCCAAGCTCGGAATCAATCTGCGGTTCGCCGTCAACATCCCGGTGAACGCGCTGGTCAAGCTTTCGATCCCGGACATCGTGCGCGCGCATCGCCCGCAACTCGACAATTGGCCGGGACTGATCATCGACGTGACCGAGGAGCAGATCGTCACCGACCTGGCACTCGCCAACGATATCACCAAGCGGCTGGCGCATCTCAACGTCAAGCTCGCGATCGACGACTTCGGCCGCGGCTATTCCTCGCTGGCACGGCTCAAGGAACTGCCGTTCGTGGAGCTCAAGCTCGACCGCACCTTCGTCAGCGACTGCGGCAACGACAAGATCAACGCTCCGCTCTGCAAGACGGTGATCGATCTGGCGCACAATTTCGGCAGCGCGGCGGTCGCGATCGGCATCGAGAAGGCGGCGGACGCGCTCGCGCTGACCAGCATGGGCTGCGACCTCGGCCAGGGCTTCTTGTTGGGGCAGCCGATGCCGGAGGATCGATTCCTTTCGCTGCTGCGCCAGCGCGCCGCCGGCCAGGGCCGCCCGATGCCGAACGAGGCGGCAGCCCGCTAGCATTTCACGCCGGATTGCGGATCAATGGTGGACGGGTGCCGACACTCCGCGCGTCGTGGCGCATCTTCGACGGCGTCCCACGAAACCGGAACCTGATACGGTCACGGCGCGTGCTCACGATCCGGGTGGGGAGTCATCTTCGGCGCGCCAGATCCCCACCCCAACCCTCCCCTTTTCAAGGGGAGGGAGCACACCGAGACCGCGGCACCGACATTGGACCACTCACAAACGCAGAGCGACGCCCCACAAACGCCTGTCGCAGCGCGGGACTTCCTCGGCCATCCGCGCGGGCTCGCGGTGCTGTTCGCGACCGAGACCTGGGAGCGCTTTTCCTATTTCGGCAACGCCGCGCTGGTCGTCCTCTACATGGTCAAATATCTGCTCGAGCCGGGTCGGGTCGAGACGGTGATCGGTTTCGGCGCGGTGAAGGCGGCGCTCGAATTGCTGTTCGGCCGGCTCGAGCCGCAGCCGCTCGCCTCGCAGCTGTTCGGATTCTACACCGGGCTTGCCTATTTCACGCCGATCCTGGGCGGCCTCATCGCCGACCGCCTGCTCGGCCAGCGCCGCACCGTCGTGATCGGCGGCGTGCTGATGGCGACCGGCCATTTCCTGATGGCGTTCGAGACGCTGTTCCTGCTGGCGCTGCTCATGCTGATCCTCGGAATCGGCGCCTTCAAGCCGAACATCTCGACCCAGGTCGGCGCCCTCTATGCGCCGGACGACCACCGCCGCGACCGCGCCTATTCGATCTTCTATGTCGGCATCAATATCGGAGCCTTCCTGGCGCCGCTGGTGTGCGGGACGCTGGCCGCCGCGTTCGGCTGGCACTACGGCTTCGCCGCCGCCGGCGTCGGCATGCTGATCAGTCTCGGCATCTACGCGTATGGGTGGCAAGTGCTGCCGGCGGACGAGGCGCCGCGCGCCAAGGCGGTGCGCGGTGAGCAGATGCCGCTCGCGGGCGGCCAACGCCGCGCCATCCTGGCGCTCATCGGCGTGTGCGCGCTGGTGACGTTGTTCTGGGCGGCCTATGACCAGCAGGGCAACACGCTCCTGCTGTGGGCGGAGGATTTCACCGACCGCTCGATCGACCTCTATTTTTGGCAGGGCGAGATCCCCTCGCCCTGGTTCCTCGCCCTCAATCCGTTGATGATCTTCGTGCTGGCGCCGTTGATCGTGCGGCTATGGGCGCAGCAGGCCGCGCGCGGGATCGAGCCGTACACGATCAGCAAGATGGCGTTCGGCTGCCTGTGCGTGGCGCTCGCCAATGTGCTCATGGCGGCGGCCGCCGGCGTCGCCGACGGCGGCAAGGCAAGCCCCGTATGGCTCGTCGGCTATTTCGCCCTCGCCACGCTCGGCGAGCTGCATCTGGCGCCGGTCGGATTGGCGTTGATGTCGAAGAGCGCGCCCGCCCGCCTGCGGTCGATGATGATGGGCGTGTGGTTCGCGACGACGTTGCCCGCCGATATTCTGGCGGGCTATCTCGGCGGCTTTTGGAGTGGCATGGCCAAGACCGATTTCTTCCTGATGATTGCCATGATCGCGGCGCTCGCCGGCGCCGTCATCGGCGCCTTGAGCCCCGTTCTGCGGTGGCTCTTGGAGGGATCGCCAATCAGTGCGTCCATGGATCGGAGCGCTTGAAGGCGAAATTGTCGGAATAGGAAATCACGCGGCGCGCGGCCGGCTTCGGCTCGGAGAGCTGGTAGGGAATGCCGTGACGCTCGGCATAGGCGATCGCTTCCTGCTCGGTGTCGAAGCGCAGGCGGACCTGCTGGCGCATGTCGCCCGAGCTGGTCCAGCCCATCAGCGGCTCGATCTGGCGCGGCTGCTCCGGCTCGTAGTCGAGCACCCACTCCTTGCTGTTGCCGGTGCCCGACTGCATCGCGGTCCTGGCCGGCTTGTAGATTCGTGCGGTCATGGTGCAGCGTCTCGCGCCATTCCATCGATCGGATTCCGCCACCGGCGGGGCTGGTCGGGGCAGCCGGATTCGAACCGGCGACCTGAAGTACCCAAAACTTCCGCGCTACCAGGCTGCGCCATACCCCGGACGCCGCACGGCCACTCGATACACGGTTCGGATTTGACCGGCAAGCAGCAACCTAGGGCGCGGACTCATTAACGTGCAGCCATAGCCTAATGGATGCAAGTTGAATGAAGGCGAGATAATTGGCTGCAAGCTTGTCGTAGCGAGTTGCCACACGCCGACATTGCTTGATCTTGTTGAAAATCGCTCGACCAGATTACGGGCACGGTAGAGGTGGCGGCTGAAGCAGAGTGTGGGACACGCTATTCGATCACCTCATCGGCGCGGGCGAGCAAGGTGGCAGGCACGTCAAGGCCGAGCGTCCTGGCGATCCTGAGATTTATAACCAGCTCGAACTTGGTCGGCTGCACGACCGGCAAGTCACCTGGTTTCTCGCCCTTGAGAATCCGCCCCATATAGACGCCCGCCTGCTGGGACGCCCACAATTGACTCGCTCCATAGCTGATCAGACCGCCTGCTTCGACAAACTCGCGCGTCGAAGAGATCGCGGGAATGGCATGGCGCGCGGCGAGAATGACGATTTCGACGCGGCGGCTCTGGAAGAAGGCGTCCGGACTGATGAAGAGCGCACCAGCCTTCTGCTTCGCGAGCGTCGTGAACGCGGCGTCGAAGCCGCGTTCACTGCTGGCGCCCACGATCAGAATTGGCTGCCCGACACGGGCCAACGAGCGGCTGCGCCCGGCTCTCTCGCGAATGACCCACTCATTCTCCCCAACCGTGCTCATGGGCATTGCGCTCAATGGGCGGCCAATGCCAAGCAGCCTCTCGTCAACCGCGTCGTTCTGCCGTCCGGCGAAACGATCGATCGGCGCTGATCTCGTCTGACGGTCGCCGCGGCCGCCGATCAAGCTTGCGCTCGGGTTTGACCCTCCAGCGCGCTAAGCACCGACGTGATGTCTGCACTTGACACTTCGAGACGGCGCCGGTAGCCGGCGAATGCTTCTGCTCTGCGAATACGGCAGCCGTGCTGCAATGGTCGCAGCGTCTCCTCAGATTTACCCAATCCGGCTTCGTGGTAAGCACTACCTGCTGATGCGGCTGATCTTGGACCCTTCAAGGGTCAGATTGTACATGAGCCCCTTCTGATCGAAGATGAACCCGACAATCGGGCTGCGGATGCTGTTCGTGTCGATCGCACCACCAGCCCCAACCGTGATGACGGCTACTGATCCGTCGACGCCGATCTTCCACCCGTCCGTGCGCTGAAATCCGGCCAGTGCAGGTTCGGTCATGAACATGATAATCACGGATCGTGCCTGCGCCCCAAACTGAAAACCAATCGAACCCGAAATAATGTTATAATATCCGGCGGTCCTGCCGCGAATGTGCAGAGCCCCTTCCCCATATTCGCCGCCGATCCCGAAGCCTGCCTTGACCACGGTCGGGAAAACCAGAATCGCCAGGGCCTGGTTCGCGAGCTCGCGCGATGACCAAATTTCGCGGAAGAACTGAGCGAGAGTTGCACGCACGCTCGCATCGAGCTCGGGGGCCGATGCGGCATTGGCCCGTGGGGCCGAGCAGAAAGTTGCGAGCAATGCCATCACGGCAAGCCGGATTATTCCTCTTTTGATCCCGACGCGCATCAATTTTACCTCCGGTCTTGTCGCTCAGAGCGCGAGCGTAGCCGTCAGGACAGCCGGCGGCAATTCGGAATTTTGCATCAGCGAGGCGCAGGTAAAATGGGAGCCAAGGTCCCGTTGCGGTTACTTCGATGCACAGCTTATTTGAATTGCTGAACGTCATCGGCCGCCGCTGCAGTTTGACCCGAACCGGTCATTCGGCAGCGGCCCTCGATCAATCCCAACGTATCACAATCGAAGCTGAGATGTCTGGGCACCCAAAGCGGCGCCTATGTCCGTTCATGGCACATCGCGTCACTTCCTGCTCCGAATCGATATGACCGGACTTGGGGGATGGGCGAACATGCCGCGAACATGGCCAAACCGACGCGAATGACCCAAAGCTGACTCCAGCAACCCGTCATTCGATCACCTCATCGGCGCGCGCAAGCATCGGGTGCGGGACAATGATGCCCGATCGCTTTGACGGTCTGCGAGAACCGCATCGTGCCACTCCGGGGCCACTCTTACACCCCGCTTTTTCGCAGGCCATCCTCTAACCTTGCGAGATCTTCAGGGCACCTTGGTTATGCCGAGTACATGGTGGCCGTCGATTGGCGTGCGGGCTCGTCTATCACCGAGTTGTTATGGAAGCTCGGATATTAGCTTTTGAAATTCGGACTGAGGCCAAGCCCGAGCGGTGCGGGTACGCACATTTCC
>Ga0137369_10007306_pt1 | contig 11120 bp, 8 predicted proteins | sample SagtaG_12_FD_104918 | JGI IMG/M metagenome (GOLD analysis project Ga0137369, IMG submission 104918) | Vadose zone soil microbial communities from Sagehorn Ranch, Mendocino, California, USA - Sage1_L_113_16 metaG | ecosystem: Environmental > Terrestrial > Soil > Vadose zone | place: USA... | reverse complement strand
GTGACGCCGGACACCGAGCCCGAGCTCGTCGAGCCCGCGCTCGACCTGGAGGAGCAGCCGACGGTAGTCGAGCTCGTCCAGGCCTACGCGCCGGAGCCCGTGCCGGTCGCCCAAGCGGAACCCGTCGTCGAGCAGCCGACCCAGATCCACGCGGCGCCCGATCCGGAGCCCGTGATCGAGCTCGTCGTCCCGGAGCCGGAGCCGCTCGCCGTTCCCGAGTTCGTGCTCCTGACCGATAGCGACCCAGCTCCGGTCGCCGACGCGCCCCAGCCGCAGATCGTCGACCTGACCGCGCCCCACCCCGAGCCCACGCCGACGCCGATCGCAGCCGTGCCCGCGCCGCCGCCGCTGCCCGCGCCGCCACCGCGCGCCATGCTCCCGCCGGTCCCCGCCGCGCAGCTCCCGCCCGTCGACGACGAGCCCGAAGCGCCCGAGAGCGAGCAGAAGACGCCGTTCTACAAGCGCGACCTCTCGTTCGGCCGCAAGGACAAAGCGCCGAAGGAGCCGAAGCAGAAGAAGGAGAAGAAGCAGAAGGCCGAGGAGGCGGAGAAGCAGAAGCGCGAGAAAACTCCGAAGGCGGAGAAGCCGAAGCGCGAGCGCCGCTCGCTCTCGGTGCCGCGCCCCGCACCTCGCGCCGGACGCTCCGGCGGCAAGATGCCGAAGCGCCTCGTCGGCCTGAAGATCGGCGCGTCGCAGCTCGCGGCGGCGACGGTCTCCAACAACGGCCACGCCGAGGTCGTGCAGGTTGCGCGACAGGATCTCGACCCGGGGATCGTCTCCGCGGGCGAGCTCCGCGAGCCCGACCTCCTCGCCGAGGCGCTGAAGGAGTTCTTCCGCAAGCACAAGCTGCCGAAGCGCGGCGTCCGCCTCGGGATCGCGACGAACCGCATCGGCGTGCGAACGCTCGAGATCGTCGGCATCACCGATCAGAAGCAGCTCGCGAACGCGATCAGGTTCCGCGCGCAGGAAGCGCTGCCGATCCCGATCGACGAGGCCGTGCTCGACTACCACCAGCTCAGCGAGGCGACGAACGACGAAGGCGAGTCGGTCCGCAAGATCCTGCTCGTCCTCGCATACCGTGACCTGATCGACCGCTACGTCTCCGCGTGCAAGAAGGCGGGGATCCAGCTCGCCGGCATCGACCTTGAGGCGTTCGCCCTGCTGCGCGCGCTCGCCGCGCCACGCGAGGAAGCGATCGCGGCGCAGGCCGCGCTCGTCGCGGTCACGATCGGCTACGACCGCACGACGTTCGCCGTCTCGGACGGTCGCGTGTGCGAGTTCACCCGCGTGCTCGACTGGGGCGGCCATTCCCTCAACGTCGCGCTGGCGCGCGCCCTCGATCTCGCACCGTCCGAGGTCGAGCAGATCAAGCGCGAGCTCTCGCTGGACGGCGTCGAAGTTCCGAAGGGCCTGTCCCCCGAGCAGGCACAGACGGCGCGGGAGGCGCTCCGGCGACAGGTGCAGTCCTTCGCGCGGGAGCTCGTCTCCTCGCTCCAGTTCTACCAGAACCAGCCCGGCTCGCTGGGCATCGGCGAGATCGTCGTCACCGGCGGCACCGCGCACCTGCAGGGGCTCGCGGGAGAGCTCGAGAAGCTGATCGGCGTTCGCGTTCGCGTCGGCGATCCGCTCGTCCGCGTGAAGGTCGGCAAGAAGCTTCGCGACCCCGAGCAGATCGGCTCGCTCGCCGTCGCCATCGGACTCGGGATCGAGGACTAGGACACGATGCGTGCGGTCAACCTCCTACCCCGCGACGACGCCCAGCGTCAGAAGAAGAAGCAGAACGTTCCGGCGCTCGTCTCGACCGCGCTCGCCGTGCTCGTGACGGGCTTGCTCGGAGTCATGTACTTCTCGGCGAAGAGCAGCGCCGAACAGAAGGACATGGCTCTGCAAGACGCGAAGGCAGAGCTTGCACTGCTGCCGACGCCGGCGGACAGCGCGGCGAAAACCGCGTCGGAGCGAACGCTTGCGAGCGAGCGTGACCCACGCGTGAGCGCGCTGTCCAGCGCGCTGACGCACCGCGTCGCGTGGGACCGCGTCCTGCGTGAGATCTCGCTCGTGCTCCCGGAGGACGTCTGGCTGAAGGACTTCTCGGCCTCGTCGCCGTACCCGGCAAGCTCCGCATCGCCGCCGGTGTCCGTCGCGGGCCAGCCGCCGACCCTGCTGACGATCAACGGCTACACGTACTCGCACGACGCCGTCGCGCGCCTGATGTCGCGGCTCGCCGTGATCCCCGACCTCCAAAACGTGTGGCTGCTGCGAAGCTCGCTGACGGACCTCGGCGGCCGTTCGATCGTCTCGTTCACGCTCAAGGCCGACGTCCGGCAGGCGGGTCCAACCTCATGAACGTGAAGAAGCGCAAGCTCTCGCCCGCAGCGACCGCCGCGATCGGCGTCGGCGTCGTGCTGGTGATCGCGCTCGCGGGCTGGTTCCTCGCCATTTCTCCGCAGCGCTCGCGCGCATCGGACCTGGACACGCAGATCACCGAGGTCGAGACGCAGATCTCGCAGGCCCGTTCCGCGCAGATGGAAGCAGCGAACTTCAAGCCGGTCAACGCGGCGGACATCTTCCGCCTCAGCAAGGCCATGCCGTCGGATCCCGACATGTCTGGCGTCCTGCTCGAGCTGAGCCGCGTCGCGAGCGAGACGGGAATCGTCTTCGAGTCGATCGTGCCCGGTGCGACGGCTCCCGTCGGCGCGTTTCGCGTCCAGCCGATCGACGTCGTCTTCAACGGCGACTTCTACTCGCTCTCCGACTTCCTCTACCGGCTGCGCAACCTCGTCACCGTGCAAAAGGGCAAGCTGATCGCCAACGGGCGCCTCTTCGCCGTCGACAAGTTGCAGTTCGTCGAGGGTGACGACGGCTTCCCGAGCATCAAGGCGGTGCTGACGGTGAGCGCGTTCCTCTACGGCACCGGTCCCGTCCCGGGCGCTGCACCCACCGCGGCTCCGACGTCCACCGACACCACGTCCACCGGCACGACGTCTACGTCGACCGACACCACGTCGACCGACACGACGTCGACGACGACGACCTCCACTCCCGAAACGCCGTCCGCTGCGCCCGCGGACGGCAGCGCGACCGGAGCCCCGTAATGGCGAAGAAGATCGACCCGAAGGCGAAGGCCAAGCGGCAGAAGCTGATCGCCGGGATCGGCGGCGTGCTGCTGCTTGCGCTGCTTGCGTTCCAGGTCCCACGGACGATGAAGATGCTGAACGCGAAGCCGCCCGCGGAACCGGTTCCCGTCGCCGCGCCGACGACGGTGCCCACGACCGACCCGAGCATCCTGCCCACGCCCGGCACCGCCGGAGGGAGCAGCGCGGCGCCCGCGGCCGCCGGGAACGGCACGCTGATCAGTTCGGACACGGCGCCCGCCCCGCAGGCCGGCCAGCTGATTGCGTTCGGGCGCTTCGAGAGCAAGGACCCGTTCAAGCAGCAGGTCGATCCCGACGCAGTCCAGAATGGAAGCTCCAGCGAGTCTGGAAGCGACGGCGAGTCGCCGTCCTCGCCGGGCGGCAAGCCCTCGACTGGCGGCGTTGTCGTCAAGCCGACCGGCTCGACGTCCTCCCCGAGTGTTCCGAGTGTTGCCGCCAGCTCGGCGATCATCGCAGTCAACGGCGTCGAGGAGACCGTCGCGGTCAAGGCCGATTTCCCCAAGGGTCAGCCGGTCTTCACGCTCGTCTCGCTGAAGGGCGGCGAGGCCAGGATCGCGATCGCGGGTGGCGCCTTCGCCTCCGGGGCGCCGACGATGGCCCTCAAGAAAGGGAAGGCCGTGACCCTCGTCAACACGGCCGACGGCACCAAGTACGAGCTGAAGCTCGTCGCGGTGGGCTGAGGGCTAAGGCCGTCTCCGCCCCCTGCCGATAAGGGAATCGTGCTCCCGCGCGCCCGCAGTCAGGAAGGCTTCGGCCTGATCGAGCTGCTGATGTCGATGACGATGCTCAACATCGGCATCCTCGCGCTCGTCGCCGCCTTCCAGTCCGGCGCGTTCGCGCTGCAGCGGGCGAGCAAGATCTCGACGGCGGCTGCGATCGCCGATATCCAGATGGAGCGTTTCCGCGCGATGAACTACAACTCGATCGCGCTCGACGCGGGCTTGTTCGCGACAGACAAGAACCATTCGCCCTACAAGGACGATCTCGCGTTTAGCGCCGGCCAGCTCACCCAGACGTGCGCGTCGCCTGCACCGGACGAGTGCAAGCCGATCCGAACACTGGCTGGACCCGACGGCAAGCGCTACGAGATCGACACGTACATCATCAGCGACAGCGTCGCGACCGGGCGAACGCTCAAGCGCGTGACGCTCGTCGTGCGCGACGCAGAGGCGCTCACCGCTCGTCCGCTCGCGCGGATCGCGTCGACGTTCGACCAGGCAACGGGCAGCTAGCGTGGCGACCTTCTCCTACGCGGCGATCAACGCGCAAGGCCTCGAGGCGACGGGCGAGGTCAGTGCGCCGGACGCGAGCGCCGCGCGCGAGCAACTGCGCGTTCGCGGCCTGCTCGCGAACATGCTCGAGGAGCTGCCGGCGAGCGGCGAAGACTCGGTCCGCACCGTCTTCAAGAAGATCAAGCCCAAGTCGCTGCAGATCTTCTCGCGCCAGTTCGCGACGATGATCGAGGCGGGCCTCAACGTCGTCAGCGCCCTCGTCATCCTCGAAGAGCAGACCGACGACAAGTACCTCGCGCTCGTGATCAGGGAGCTCCGCGCGGACGTCGAAGGCGGTCTCCTGCTTTCGCAGGCGTTGGGTCGTCACCCGAAGGTCTTCTCGCGCCTGTACTGCTCGATGGTGGAAGCGGGTGAGGCGGCGGGGATCCTGGACGTCGTGCTCGACCGCGTCGCGTTCCAGATCGAGAAGGAGACGCAGATCAAGCGCCGCGTCAAGGGCGCGATGATCTATCCGACGCTCGTCTTGGTGTTCGCGACGCTCGTGCTGATCGGGATGCTGATGTTCCTCGTTCCGATCTTCGTGAAGATCTTCGCGCAGCTCGGCGGCGAGCTGCCGACGTTGACGCAGTGGGTCGTCGCCGTCTCGAACGTCTTGCGCGAGAAGTGGTTCATCATCCTGCCCTCGATCCCGGGCTCGATCATGGCCTTCCGGCGCTGGAAGAAGTCGAACAACGGGCGCAAGGTCTGGGACCGTTTCAAGCTCAAGGTCCCGATGAAGATCGGCCAGGTCGTGCTGAAGGTGACGATGGCGCGCTTCTCGCGCACGCTCTCCACCTTGGTCGCGGCCGGCGTGGACATCATCAAGGCGCTCGAGATCACGGGCCAGACCGCCGGCAACTGGGTCGTCGAGGAGGCGCTCGCGAACGTGCGCGTGCGCGTCCACGAGGGTGTCCCGATCGCGCAGCCGCTGCTCGAGAACACCGTCTTCCCGCCCATGGTCTCGCAGATGGTGAAGATCGGCGAGGAGACCGGCGAGCTAGAGAAGATGCTCTCGAAGATCGCCGACTTCTACGAGGACGAGGTCGACGCCTCGATCCAGTCGCTGACCGCGATCATCGAGCCGTTGATGATGATCGGCGTCGGCCTGATGGTAGGCGTGATCATCATCAGCATGTACCTGCCGATGTTCAAGATGCTCACGCTCCTGCAGTAGCGGCAGCGGTAGAACTCACGGTCGCGTCATGAGTGGCGACGTCGGCATCGTGATCGGTGCACCGGCAGGCCTGCTCCAGCTCGCTCCCGCGCCCGCCGTCGCGCATTCTCGGAAGCCCGGTCGGGCGTCTCCGGACCGGCACGGCATTTCGAACGCGACCGCAGTGGACCCGCTGGCGCCGCCTCGCGGAACGCCTCGAGACGGACGGCGAGTCGTGGAGGTGGAGCGTGGCGCCGGCGAGTCGATCGCGAGCTGCTCCCGCTGGACGCGTCCGGGCTCTCCCTGGCGGAACGCGCTGGTACGAAGCGTACGAGACCCCACGAGGACGAATGGCCGGCTCTCATGGTTCACCCCGGCGCGCTCGAGACGAAGGTCGTCGCGCGCGTGTCGTCGACCGCGTTGGCGCGACGCCTCGCAGCGCTTCTGGACGCGACGAAGCACGCGCGGACGCCGCTCGTCCCAAGCGCGCGCTACTGGTTCCGCGTGCCCCTGTGACCGCGAGCCATGTCCCGGGACCTGGTCCAGGGACACGTCCTCGAGGGCGAGACGTCGATTGGCGGCCCGCCCGTTCGTCTTTAGAGTGACCACGCGATGGCGACGACGGCCAAACAGGTGACGTTCGGTCCCGAGCTCTTCTCGTTCCTGGCTGACCTACGGGCGAACAACGACCGCGAGTGGTTCGCGGCCAACAAACACCGCTACGAGGAGCACCTCCTCGAGCCGTCCCTCGCGTTCATCAACGCCTTCGCACCTCGGCTGGAGAAGATCAGCCCTCATTTCCGCGCCGACGCGCGGCCGAGCGGCGGATCGCTCTTCCGCATCTACCGCGACACGCGCTTCGCGAAGGACAAGTCGCCGTACAAGACGAACGTCGGGATCCACTTTCGGCACGAGCGGGCCAAGGACGCCCACGCGCCCGGCTACTACCTGCACATCGGCCCAGGCGAGGTCTTCGCCGGCGGCGGCATGTGGCACCCGGACACCGGATCGGCCACGCGCATCCGCGAGGCGATCGTCGCAGAGCCAGCGCGCTGGAAGCGCGCGACGCGCGGCGGCGCCTTCGCGAAGCGGCTCCAGCTCGGGGGCGATTCGCTCAAGCGCGTCCCGCCGTGGGCGGACGCGCAGCACCCGCTCGCGGACGACTTGAAGCGGAAGGACTTCTTCGGCTCGACCCGGCTGACCGAGGAGGCGGTCCTCGCTCCCGGCTTCGTCGAGGAATACGCGCGAATCTGCCGCGCGGCCGCACCGCTGATGCACTTCCTCTGCGACGCGCTCGAGGTGCCGTGGTAGCCAAGTAACAGTCTGTTACTTGGATCCTGGCGGCGGCCACTCGACGTCCTTCGGCGGCTGCGCTTCTCACAGAAAGGCAGCCACTCATGCCTCCTTGTCTGTCGTCGTCTTCTGGATCATGGTGAGCCGGTCTTCGCCATCGGGGGGCCCTCGGAGGAGAGAAACGCGCGGGAGCGACGATCATCGCCCCCGCGACGGCGGCTCCACGGACTCGTCACGGTCTGACTCCTGCAGCTCGCGCTCCCGCCGGTCGTAGTGCTCGAACTCGGCCTCGACGCCTGCGCGGAAAATCCGCAGCGCCGAGATCAGCGTGTCGAGCTTGTGCAGCGAGTTGGAGCGACCCGCTTCCGAGTCGACGTCGAACTCGAGATTGATGCGGTCGTTGCAGTCCGCGATCTCGAGGATCGTCCGCGGCTCGAAGTTGTACGGAGTCTCGTCGTAGTCGTCGTCGCAGTGGGCGCATCGCCGAGGACCGCACTCGCTCGTGTCCTCGCGTACGCCACCACGTACTCACCGCCGTGGAAGCCGGACAGGTTCAGAAACCACCGCTCGTTCACACGAGCGCGGTACGGAATGCCCATGCTCAGCTCCTTCCAGTTCATGAGACGACTCCACGCTGGAGCCGCCCTTACTTGGGTAGGCGACGGACGCGGCACGACTGCTGCGTCAGGCTGAGCATGTCGATCCTCCTTCCGGCATTCCGTAGGGACACAGCGGCCGGCGAGGATACCGGAGTCACGTGCCGCCGTCGAGAAATCCGCGGCGCGTTCCACCCGCGTCGGCGTGGGCTGCAGGGCCTCGTTCGAGCCGAGCAGCAGGCGCGTGTCGCCGGACGAGACGAGATCGGGATCGTGGCCCGCGGCGAGCACCGTCGTGCCGCCGTCGTGCGCCGCTTCTTGCAAGAGGCGGATGACGATCCGGCCCGTGACGCGGTCGAGGTGCGCCGTCGGTTCATCGGCCAGCAGCAGCCGCGGCTCCGGGGCGAGCGCGCGCGCCAGCGCGACGCGGCGTTGCTCACCGCCGGAGAGGTGGTCTGCGCGACGATTCGCGAGTCCCTCGAGGCCGACCCACTCGAGCCACCGCTCGGCGCGCCGAGTCGACTCGCTCTCGTCGAAGCCGCGCAGCGCGAGGGCGAGCTCGACGTTTTCGCGCGCCGTGAGGAAGTCGGTGAGCGTCGAGTGCTGCGAGACGTAGCCGACGGTGCGCCGGCGCCAGCGTGCGGCGTCGTCCGGGCTGAGCGAGTCGACACGTTCGCCGCCGACCCAGATCTCACCGCGGTCCGGGTAGTCGAGACCGGCGACCAAGTTCAGCACCGTCGTCTTGCCGCTTCCGGACGGACCCGCAACGACGTGCAGCTGCTCAGGGGCGCACGTCCAGGAGAGATCCGTGAGCACCGCTTCGTCCTGCGCGCCGTAACGCTTCGCGATCCGGTCGAGCGCCACCTCGGTCTCGAAGCGCTTCGCGGGCGCGCTGAGCTTGACGGCGGGCCGCTCTGCACGCGCTTCGGGGTCGTCGGCGAACAGCTCGACCTTGCCCCAGCTCGCCTGCGCGCGCACGCGGTCGCGGACGCCGGCCTCGTCGCGCAGGCGGCGTGGAAGCCGGAGCCAGCCTTGCTCGTCGACGATCAGCACCGGCCGGGTCGTTCCTTCGGCGGCCAGCCGTCCGTCCCGGATGTGGATGGTGCGCTCCGTCCGCAGCGCGACTTCCGGGTCGTGCGTGACGATCAGCGCCGCGGTGCCCGAGTCATGCGCGAGCTCGAGCAGCAGGTCGACGACGAGGGCCGAGTTGCGCGGGTCGAGCTCGCCGGTGGGCTCGTCGGCCAGGAGCAGCGCGGGGCGCTTCGCGAGCGCGGCGCAGACGGCCACGCGCTGCTGCTCGCCGCCTGAGAGCTCGACGGGACGGGAGGCACGGCGGCCGCTCAGACCTGCGACGTCTAGTAGCCCGCGCGCGCGCGCGCGAGCGGCAGGCGGACGTGCACCCAGCAGCCTGACCGGCAGCGCGACGATCTCCTCCACCGTCAACTCGCGCGGCAGCGCGCGGTGGTAGTGCTGGCGCACGATCCCGATCTCGCACCGCCGCAGCCGCGCAAGCTCGGGCGCGGGCCGATCGAGCACCGCGAGCTCACCGCTCGACGGCCGCGCGAAGCCTGCGCAGAGGGCGAGGAGCGTCGTCTTCCCCGATCCGCTCGGGCCGAGGACCGAGACGACCTCGCGTGAAGCGACGTCGAGCGAAAGCCCACGGAGCGCCGGCACGTCGCCGTGAGGAGCGCGGTAGAGATAGAAGAGCTCACGCGCGTGCACGGCGGCGGTCATGCGCGCAACCTCTGCGCGGCCGTCTCGCGCAGCGCGCGCCGCGCGAGAAACGCCGCGCTGGCGAACGCCCCCGCAGCCGTCAGGACGACCACGGCGAGGTCGGCGTCCCAATGCACGACCGGGCGGATCGGAGGTAGCGGCCGGCCCGCGCCTGGGGTGACAGCGACGAGCGCGCCGATCAAACGCACGGCCAGCAGCGCGCCGACGAAGCCCGCCGCGATTCCGAGCGTCGAGAGCGCGACGACTCGAACCAGCGTGCTGCGCGCGAGCGTCGCCGGACGAACGCCGAGCGCCTCGTATTCGGCGAGGACGAGCCGCTCCGACGACAGCGTCGACCGGACGGCCAGGAGCAGGCCGAGCAGGCCGAGCACCGCAGCTGCAGCCGCGGCAACCGCGAGCACGCCGCGCGTGCCCGCCGCAAGGGGATCGCTCACTAGCCGCGCCGTCAGCGGCTCGACCGCGACCGCGCGCTCGACGCGGAAGGGCGGGTCGGACAAACGCTCGAGAAAGCCCGCACGCTGCGGCCGGAAGAACCACGCCTCGGAGGGCAGTGCGGTTCCCGGCTGATTCGCGTTCAGCGCGGCGAAGAGCGTCTGGTAGTCGAGTACGACAAACGCGGAGGGCCGCATGACCACCGTCGGGAAGAACCGCGCCACTCCAGCGGCCCGCACCGGCACCTCGGTGCCCTGGAGGTTCAGCGTCAGCACGCCGTTCACCGCCGTGCGTGCCGCGCTCGCGCTCACGAGTCCCGGCAGCGCGGGTGGAAGCGGCTGCGCGGGATGGACAAGGGCGCGGGCCGTTCCGCCGAGATTGAACTGCGTCGCGTGCCGCACGGGCCCTGCGGCGAGATCGAATGCGTCGACCGACCCGCCCGCCGAGCTGGCCTGCCAGGCGCGAGTCGGCAGCGCCGTCCAGCGGCCTCCGCGCCGCTGCTCGAAGCCGCCGATCTGCAACGACCCCTCGTCCGCCGGTGCGCTCAGCGGAACGGCGGCCGCAGGGAACTCGATCCCGACGAGCTCGGCCCGGCGGAGCGAGTGCGGCACGCTGAAGCGCAGGCGCCGCCACGCGCCCGTCACGTCGCCCACCCGCACGGGCACCAACCGCTCCTCGTCCGGCAGAAAGAGATGGACGACGGCGTAGCGCGGCAACTGCGCGTCCGAGCGCGCCCAGAAACGGACCGCGTCCGCATCCCCCGCGACCCGCGGCCCGGTCAGCCGAACCGCACGCGGACGCAGCCGCTGCACGATCTCCGCCCGCGTGAGCGTCGAGAAGCTGTCGCGCCAGCCGAGCAGATCCGCGATTCGCCGGGCCGGAACGGCGAGCACCTCGACGTGGAGCTCCTCTCCGGCGACCGACCCCTCCTGCACGCGCGCGTCGAGCCGCAGCACCGGAGTCGGCCGCTCGGCGCTCGCAACGGCGAAGCGGGTGAGCGGTGTGACGTCGAGATCTCCGGTCAGCGGCTTCTCGTCGGCGATCGTCGGCGGCGCGACGTCACCTGCCGACAACTCCACGTGAGGAGCCGCGGTCGGCGCGGCCGTGTGTGCACGCTCGAGGACGCGCCACGCCGCGCCCGCCGCGAACCGCGCCTCGTCGCGCGACTGGCGGTCGAGCGTCGCCCGGTAGTTCAGGGCGAACAGCGCCGCGCCGAGCGCGACCGCGAGGAACGTCGTCGCGGCCGCGGCCTCGCTTGGTCTGCGCGCGGCCGTCAGAAACGCCAGGCGCACACCGAACGTGGCCTTGCGCGCGAGACGCTCCCCGAGCCGAAGCGCGAAGGGGAGGATCCGGACCAGGGCGACGCCGCTCGCGAGGAAGGAGAGCGCGGGCAGCAGGAGCAGTACGGGTCCTGCCCGCTCGCCGGCCTCGATCCCTTCTGGGTCGAGAGCGCCGCTCGTCGAGGCCTGCCAGACGACCATCGCAAACG
>Ga0137369_10007301_pt1 | contig 11122 bp, 15 predicted proteins | sample SagtaG_12_FD_104918 | JGI IMG/M metagenome (GOLD analysis project Ga0137369, IMG submission 104918) | Vadose zone soil microbial communities from Sagehorn Ranch, Mendocino, California, USA - Sage1_L_113_16 metaG | ecosystem: Environmental > Terrestrial > Soil > Vadose zone | place: USA... | reverse complement strand
CTCACCCGCCATTTCCAGCAACTCGGAGGTGGAGACCGGGGATGACTCGTCAAGCGTCACCAGCAGGTCCACGTCGCTGCCTGGCGTCGTCTGGTCACGTGCTGCAGACCCGACAACTTCCAGCCGGCGGATGCGATGCTTCTCGCAAAATGGATGCAGCCGCTTACGGAGTTCGTCAGAAGATAGTACCGGCGATTCTTGTAACATGCTCATAGGATAATCGGGGCTCGCGTTGGTTGCAAGCCGCTCAACGGGTGACGAGTGTCGAGTGAAGAGAAACTCAATTTAACACGAGCAAACGGAGATAGCGGAGAGTTTCCTTAAAATCTCTGTTTCCTCTGTTGCCTCCTGTAAGGAAGTGACGAGGGGTGATGGGGGTCGAGGGACGAGTGAAAGAACAGCGTGATACAAATGCATCCTCCGACGATCGTTTTCGTGATGCTGTTTGCGTTAGCTTTGGTGAGTTCATTGCTCGCGGGCTACGGCATGGCCGGCGGCAAGTCGCGCAGTTGGCTGCACATCCTTTGCTTCACTTTCATTGTAGCGGCCACGGTCTACGTCATTCTCGATATCGAATACCCGCGATTGCGCTTGATCCGTATCGACGCTTTCGATCAAGCGCTGGTGGAGCTTCGGGAGAGTATGAATGAGGCAAAGTAGCGAAATCTTGAACAGGAGGTAACGGAGGTAACAGAGATAGAAAACTCCGTTTTCTCTGTTCACTCCTGTTAAACGATCGCATCATGCACCCATCGTTCGAGAAGGCATCCAGCTTGACTGAGACGATCATCGGTTCGGCCATTGAAGTCCATCGCGACAAAGGACCCGGCTTGATCGAATCGATTTATGAATGGTGTCTGACGAAGGAGCTCGAACTGCGCGGTGTTTCGTATGTAAACCAAAAGGCGGTCGTGGTCGATTACAAGGGTTTCACACGGGAAGAGCCGTTGCGGTTCGATCTGCTCGTGGAAGGCTGTGTGCTAGTTGAAGTCAAGGCCGTGCAGGAGGTGCTCCCCGTCCATAAGGCCCAACTTTTGAGTTATATGAAGTTGCTCGATATTCCCGTCGGACTCGTGATCAATTTCCATGAATTGAAACTGACGGACGGTGTGCATCGGCTTATCCTGCCTGGAGCAAACCGGTGAAGATATTCGAGCTGGGGATAATAGAAACGACCTTTAAACAGGAGGTAACGGAGTTAACAGAGTTAATTTTTAAACAAAAACTCCGTTTTCTCTGTTCACTCCTGTTAAGCAAAACCCGATGCGCATTCTGATCGAGCTTGCCGCCGAAGCGATCGAAGCGTTTGCCGTGGCGATCATCGTGATCGCGATTGCGCACGGCAGCGTGCGATATCTTATTCATCTTAAACGGCAGGTCGAAAACGCCTATGAACAGTACAAGGCTCAGGTTGGAAAAGCATTGTTGTTGGGCCTCGAAATTCTCGTGGCTGCCGACATTATCAAGACCGTAGCACTCGAACCGACGCTGCAAAACGTCATGATACTCGGATTGCTCGTGATCGTGCGCACGTTTCTTAGCTGGTCTTTGGTTGTCGAGATCGAAGGCCACTGGCCGTGGCGAGGGGGAAAGAGTGTCGAGGGTCGAGTGTCGGGTGTCGAGGGGCAATGAGTCAGATCGCACTGGAGAGCTTCGGCGCGTATCAAAAATCGCGGCAATTGTTCGATTTGGTTGTGACGGACATGGATACTCTTAAAACAAACCACTTTGCTATCGACTTGTGTCACAACAAGTGGACAGCGCGGATTCGATCTATGCAAACATCGAGGAAGGTTACGGTCGACTGAGCCGAGTCGAGTACGTTCGGTTTCTCGACATCGCACGAGGGTCGGCTCGTGAAACACGGGGACGTTACGAACGAATGAAGCACTGGTTCGCTCAAGACGTGATCCAACAACGAGTCAAATTGCTCGACGAGATCATCGGAATTCTGACGAGTTCGATTGGAACGAGGGGCGAGGGAGGAGTGACGGGGGACGAGTGACGAGTGAAAAACAAGGGACACGGAGTGCAGAACAAAGAGGGATGAATAGTTGCTGTTCTCTTCCCCTCGACACCCGACCCTCGACACTCGGGTCTTGCCCCTCCACACTCGTCACCCGACACTCATAACTCGGCGCACAGGAGAGCGACGACGATGGATGATATCTTCAATTGGGCTTGGGACCATCTCATTGGTCGGATTGATGGACCGCTTAAGTTTCGGCTACTCCTTCAGCCAACAATGGCAGTGATCTTCGCAATCCGCGACGGATTGAAAGATGCGCGGGAAGGTCGCGTGCCATATTTCTGGGCGATCTTCACTGAGCCGGAGCGACGCGGCGCGCTGATTCATGAAGGCTGGCGGGCGCTGACAAAAGTATTCATCCTCGCCGTTCTAATGGATTTGATCTACCAGTACCTGGTTCTTGGCTGGTTATATCCAGTGGCGGCGTTGTTTGTCGCTTTCATATTGGCCTTTATCCCGTATCTATTGATTCGCGGCCCGGTCAATCGGATCGCGCGCAGGAGCATGACACAGCGGGAAAAAGTGTGACAATGTTCGAGCCGCTCGACACTCGTCACTCCACCCTCGGCTCACGTAGAAGGAGATAACCGTCATGGCAGCAAATATTGCACCGAGCGCAATCGAACTGGATGTCTCCACTCGACTCTCTTACGATCGTACCCGCCTCGCCTACGAGAACACGATGATGGCGTGGGTGAGGACGGCGACTTCGCTGATCACCTTCGGGTTCAGCGTCTATAAGTTTTTCCAGATCGAAATGAAGGCCGGCGAGCACGTCGATAGGCTCGTCGGACCGCGCGAGTTCGCGCTGATGATGATCACGTTTGGTCTGGTCTCGCTGCTGGCGGGCACGGTGCAACACGTCATGAGTATCCGGGCGCTGCGTGTTCAATATCCAGCAATTCCTCGCTCGATAGCCGCGCTGCTCGCGGGCCTGATCTCGATCCTCGGAATCCTGGTGTTGATCGCGGTGGTGTTTCGGCAATGAGGCGAGCCAGAGGATGACAATGAAACAAAAACTTATCGGGTGATGAATACCAGAGCTCACGTCAGCGTTGGGATATCGTCGATCCCTCGGGTTACCTGTGGATTGCTATTTCTTTTCATTGCCATCACCCCGGTTTTCGCGCACGCCGCGCAGCCGGCGCCGCCACCGCCTCAAGCTGCCGTGAGTAAGGAAGCGCCGTCCACGCCGACGCTCATTGGCGCATCCGAGATCATTCCCGAAGCGGAACAAACGATCAGACAACTGCAGGAAATCCGCGTCCAACTGGACGCGGACGTAGTTTTGAGCTCGATCGAGACCGCGTTCCCGGCATTTACGGAAAAGCTCGACCGATGGTGGGAGAGCGAAGCGCGCGCAGCCACCGAATCCCGCTCGGTGCAAAGGCTGAGCGACGTGAGTTGGGAGTGGCGAGTGCAGCGGGAACAAACCTATAGCTGGAATACATCCTTGAGCGCGCGGTCGCAGGAGCTGTCTGGCGCAAGTGAAGAAGTCGACCGAATCGTGGCGACCTGGAAAGAAACGCAAACCGCTTCGCAGAAAAAGTCCATCCCCAAGGCGGCGCTGCTGAAAGTCGCCGAGGTACTGCGCGAAGCGGAGTTGACGCGCCGAGCGATCCAAGCGCAGACGGCACAGTTGGTAACGCTGCAAAGCCAGATTGCCGACAAAGTGACGGCGCTCGAAGAGATTCGAAAACGAATTGACGAGGCGCGGAAGCACACTGGCGAGGGGCTGTTCACGCTCGATAGCCCGCCGATTTGGCAGGTCTTGTTTGCCGCCGCGACGCCGGAATCGATCGCGGCTCAGACCACGGCAAGCGCAACCAAGGTTTTTCATGACATGCGCGATTTCTTGCAACGATATCGGAATCGATTGATTCTCCATTTCGTGCTGTTTTTAGCGATGCTCGTGTCATTCTACCTGCTCCATCGCAGCTACCGCGAGGTAACTGCGAAAGGAACGTTAGGGATTTCGGCGCTCCATGTTCTGGATCGGTTCGTTTCATCATCGTTGCTTTTGGCGTTCTTGGTGATCCCTTTGCTATATCCGGGAGCGGCTATCAACATTATTCGAGCCGCGGTGCTTCCCACCGTTATTCCGGCGATGAGGCTGGTGCCGGAGTGGTTGCCGAAAATATTCCGGCGCGGGATTTACTTTTTATTAGGACTCTATGTTCTCGATTTTCTCCGTTACTATCTTCCCGCCGACTGGCTGCTCGTGCGCATTTTGCTTACGCTGATTGGAGCGCTCGGACTTATCGGCTTGAGTCTGGTGTTGTCTTCCGCAAAACAGCAGCGCTCGTCTTTGGGGTACGGGGAACGGGCGGCGGTGGTGGTGGCGCGCTGCGTATTCCTATTGTTCGCCGTGTCACTTATCGCCGGTATCATCGGTAATGTCTCGCTGGCGGAAATCCTGGTCTCCGCGCCGATTCGAATCGCCTATGCCGGCATGCTACTACTGGCCGGGAAGCAGGTGGTGATGACGTTTTCGCTGCTTGCGTTGCGCTCGCCTCTGCTGCAGGTTTTCTGCTCCGTGCGCGAAAACTACGACGCCATAGCGCTCCAGTTGAACAAGTTGCTGGGGTGGGCGGCAATCTTTTTTTGGACCTTCTTGAGCCTCCAGATCGTCGGCAAGCTTGACGCTGCGTGGGAAAGGACTGCAAATTTTCTTAGCCTCAAGTGGCAGGTGGGCGCGGCGGAGGTATCGGCGCACAATTTGGTGATCTTTGTCTTGGTGCTGCTGATTGCATACGCGTTTTCCCGGCTGCTTGGTTTTATCCTAACCGAAGAAATTTTTCCCCGCATTCGGCTGTCGCGCGGTGTGCCGGACGCCATCGAGCTGTTGTCGCGGTACACGATCTTGCTGGTCGGCTTCCTACTCGCTCTCAGCGCGGCCGGCGTGAATCTTAGCCAGGTCACGTTGGCGCTCAGCGCCTTGGGGGTCGGTATCGGCTTCGGTCTGCAAAACGTTGTGAACAACTTTGTCTCCGGGCTCATCTTGGTATTCGAGCATCCCGTGCAGGTCGGAGACTACGTCGAGGTCGGGTCCACTACCGGGGTGGTGCGAAAGATCGGTTTCCGAGCGAGTCTTATTCACACCCTCGACGGCGCCGACATCATCATCCCAAACGGCGAGCTGATCGGCTCCAAAGTCATCAACTGGTCGCTTTCCGATCGGTTGCGCCGGGTCAAGATCGCCGTCGAAGTCGCTTTGGGCAGCGACCCGGATCGCGTGATCGAAATCTTGACCAAGACGGCACGCAATCATTCGGAAGTATTGTCAGAGCCGGGACCCAGCGCCGTGTTCGATGAATTCGGCGAGGGTTCCCTGAAGTTTACCCTGCGCTGCTGGGCGCCGGTGGAAAAGTTTGGCGCGGTTCGAAGCGCGCTGAGCATCGCGGTGAACAACGCTTTAAATGCAGCTGGGATTTCGATTCCAGATCCAAAGCGCGACATCCACGTTTACTTGGCCGATGAAATGAAAAAGGCGGCCGCTGCCGAACCGAAGAAATAGCGACGCATGTGGCTATGGAAGCTTTAGCCGATGATCAAAAACGCTTTGCTGAAAATAGACATGACGCGATGAACGCTGTCTCGGTGAACGAATCCGAACTCTACTTTGAACGGGGCGGGCCGGCTTACCGGTTCATGCAGCGTGTCGGCGTGATCCAAGGCGAAGGCCCGTCGGTTGAAAGACGCATCGTCGTTTCGATTGCCGTCACGTGGGTTCCGCTTTTGGTCTTTGCCTTCCTTGATGGCCGTGCGCTCGGGCCGACGCCGAGGGAGTCGATGCTGCTGGACTTCGCGACCTATGCGCGCTTTTTTCTCGCTGTGCCCTTGCTGATGATAGCAGACCGGGTCGTCGGGCCTCGTCTCACCGCCGCTGGACTCCGTTTCATTCGCGACGGATTCGTCGGTCAGAGCGACCTGAGTAAATTCAGCACTGCAGTCGCGCGTGTGAAGCAGCGGCGCGAAGCGCTCACTCCTGAGCTCATCATCGCCGGGATCGCCTTTTTTGGCGCATGGTATCTGTCAGTGGACCAATGGTACGTAGGCGGTACATCGAGCTGGAAGTCGTTGACGTTATCGAGCGGCGGGATCTCGCTCGCTGGGGTATGGCATCAATGTTTCGCAATTCCGTTCTTGCAATTCCTTTTTCTTCGCTGGATATGGCGTTTAGCCATTTGGACTTTGTTTCTTTACGAGATGACCACGCTCGACTTGAATCTTGTTGTGACTCACGCGGATCAGGCGGGTGGACTGGGTTTTCTCGGGACCGCGCATACCTTTCTTGGAATATTCAGCTTCGCTATGGGGGCCATCGTCAGCGCAGACGCTGCCTTCAGGATCTACTTTGAAGCGGCGACAATCGAGTCGTTCGAGTTGATCTTTATCTTCTGCATCGTGCTCAATGAGATTATCTTCGTCGGTCCACTACTAGTGTTTTTGCCAGCGCTCTTCCACGCTCGATTGGAGGGGCTGCGCCAGTATTCCGTTCTCACCAATCAATATAACCGCGCCTTCCACGAGAGATGGGTCAAGAACGAACCGTTGACCCAGGAGCCACTGTTGGGGACCGCTGATATTCAGTCGCTGGCCGATTTGGGAAACAGCTTCGACAGGGTTCGCGCGATGAGAGACTTTCCATTCGGCACGCGGTTGATTCTTCAGATCGCGGTCATGTCCGCTTTACCGGCGCTGCCGTTGCTGCTACTAGTCATGCCCTTAACCCAAATTCTTAAAGTATTGGGCGAGGCGATTCTGTGATGGGATCAGAATGGAATGATGGAATAGTGGAAAGATGAGTGGTGAAGAAGGTGTCAGGTGTCAGGTTTCAGGTGTCAAGTGAGGGGGAATGGAATAATGGAATACTGGAATCAACGAGACGGCGCTGCTTTGAAACAGAAAGAAGATGAAAAAGAAAATGAAAGAGTGCACGAAAACAATAGCTGTGGTTTTGCTTTTGCTGGCGGGGCTCACCGGCTGCGCGAGCATCGGTCCCGCAACCGTGGCGCGCGATCGGTTTGATTACATTACGGCAATCTCCGATTCCTGGAAGGCGCAGATGCTGCTCAATCTCGTGAAGCTCCGCTATGGGGATGCGCCAGTGTTTCTCGATGTTGCCTCGGTGATCACCTAGACTGGTGTCCAGGGCACATTGGGACTTTCAGGCTCCTGGTGGCAAAATCCCTTTTTCTCATCCGCGGGGGTTAGCGCCGCGGGGACTTATGGAGAAAAGCCCACCGTAACCTACCTCCCTATGAGCGGGGAAAAGTTTGCGCGCAGTCTTATGACGCCGATCCCGCCTGCGGCGATTCTAAATTTTCTCCAGGCCGGCTATCCAGCAGATATTGTGATGCGGCTCACCGTGCATACCATCAATGGCATACATAGTCGCTTCGGCTACGGCGGACGATCACGCGAAGCCGACCCGGAGTTTTATCCGCTCGTCGAGAAGCTGCGCAACATCCAGCAATCCGGAGAAATCGGCCTGCGGGTGAAAAAAATCGGCAACCAGGCCGAGACCTTAATCGTCTTTAGTAAGAAGCCAAACCCAGCGATACAGGCGGAGCGCGCCGAGGTGCGCAAGCTCCTCGGTCTCGATCCTCAGACCGACGAGTTTGACGTGGTCTACGGCTCGGTGGCTGCTAACGACAAAGAGATCGCCCTGCTTACCCGTTCCTTGCTTGAAATCCTTACCGATCTGTCTTCTTATATTGATGTTCCGGCAGCCAACGTGGAACAAAAGCGGACGTTTCCCTCCCCTGCGCCGGAGTTAGTGAACGGTGCCCCTGTGCCGGGACTTATCCGGATTCTCAGCTCGCCGCAAAAACCCGACGATGCCTTTGCCGCTGTGCCGTATAGTCAAGACTGGTACTGGATCGACGACAAGGACTTTGCTTCCAAGCGGCTTTTTTCTTTTATCATGTTTCTCTTCACGCTCACCGACACGGGTGATAAGCAAGGCGCGCCGATCGTCACGATCCCGGCGGGTTAATAGACCGACCGAATTGCAGTCATGGCGAATTTCCAACCACCAAGCATTAAACCGCGCTTACCGCTTTGGCGTATGCCGATTCGCGGCGTGCTGCTGTTACTGCTCGCCGGCATCACCGCTTGGAGCGCTGCGGCGTTGTGGTTCGACGGACCGTCGGCGCGCTGGCTGGCGGGGCTTCTCGCGGCAACGCTTGTCCTTGGTTGTGCCGCTTTACTCATCTTCCTCAAACCGTTTCGACGCGCCGTGTTCGCCGTTCTCGGCGCGTTTTTGATCGTGCTGGTATGGTGGCTCTCGATTGCGCCGCGCAACGACCGAGACTGGTCGCCCGACGTGGCGCAACTGCCGAGCGCGGTGATCGCAGGTGATAAGGTTACGCTGCGCAATATCCGCAACTTCGATTATCGTAGTGAAACAGATTTTACCGAGCGCTGGGAAACGCGAACCTACGATCTCAATCAGGTCGTCGGTTTCGATATGTTTTTTTCGTACTGGGGGCCCACTCTGATCGCCCACACCATCGCCAGCTGGGAGTTCGCCGACGGTCGTCATCTGGCGGTTTCCATCGAGACCCGCAAGGAAAAGGGCGAGACCTATTCGGCGCTGCGCGGATTTTTTCGCCAGTTCGAGCTCTATTACGTGGTCGCCGATGAACGTGACGTGATTGGACTGCGGGCAAAGCACCGCGGCGAGCAGGTTTTTCTCTATCGGTTGACTCACCCGGCGGAGCAGGCGCGCGCCCTGTTGCTCGCATACCTGCACGAGATCGACCGGCTGACCCAATCGCCGCGCTGGTACAATGCCTTGACTCACAACTGTACCGTGGCCATCCGCTACCATGCCAAACAGATCGGCGCCGCGAAGCCGCTGCATTGGAAACTCTTCGCCAATGGCTACCTCGATGAGCTGGGCTACGAGCGCGGTATGATCGATACCAGCCTACCGTTCGCGGAGCTAAAACGGCGCAGCAACATCACGGAAAAGGCCAAGGCCGCTGACGGCGACGCGGATTTCTCGCGGCGCATACGACAAGGGCTGCCGTCGCCCAAATAACGGGTAGCAAAAAGATAAAAGGGGAGGAAGACGATGAGAAAAAATTATTTCTATGTAGTATGCGGTGCGGCCTTTCTTCTTTATATAGCCGCGTGCGGCCAAACCGGCGTGCGAAGCATGAGCCGCACGCAGGACAAGGATATTTCCCGACCATCACGTATTCTTGTCTACAACTTTGCCGTGAGCGCGCAGGACGTGAAGGAATATCAGGGAATCATGCGGCAACAACCATCGATCAAAGATCCGGCAGAACGCGAGCGCGAGATAGCGCGCAACGTCGTCGAGGCCCTGGCGGGAGAGTTGGTCGATGGGCTGCGAGCGCTGGGGTTTACCGTCGAGCGCGTCGAACGCGGTACCGCAGCAACGAGCAATGATCTCGTGATCGACGGGCAGTTTGTCGACGTCAACGAAGGCAACAAACTGCACCGCGTTGTGGTGGGTTTCGGCTCTGGAGCTTCCACGGTCGACACGCAAGTTCAGGTGTATCAAGGCACAGAGCGGCGAAAATTGCTCGAGTTCGCGACCCATTCCAACAGCGGCAATTTGCCAGGTGCTGCGCCGATGCTGGGGGCGGGCGCAGCCGTGCAAGGCGGAGTCACCGCGGGTATGGTGATCGGTAACGCAGCGCTGACAGGTGTTAAGGCATATCGTTCGGAAGTGGAGCGCATGGCCGGGGACAGCGGAGATCAAGTGGCGAGGTATCTCTCGGAGTTCTTCGCTCAACATGGCTGGATCCGGCAGGACCAAGTGAAAAAAGCTCGCATCGCGTACTGAGCGGAAGTGTCGAGGGACGAGGGTCGGGGGTCGAGGGTTGGGGGAGGGATGAGTATCGGGTGTCGAGTGAAAGGCAACGGAGCAAAGAGCGAAAACGAAAAAACAGTTGCTATTCTCTTCCCCCTGCACATCTGACACTCCAACTCCGGCACTCCTCCCCCTCGACACCCGACCCTCGACACTCCTCCCTCGCCCTCCCCATATTGCACCAAAGTACAATAGACGATCGTTGACTTTCCGCGTTATGGTCGGCTTCAAAATTTTGCAGTCTAGAGGAGATCAGTCGTGAAGCGAAAAACTTTCCTAGCGATCGCTTTGTTTGCCGGGTTATTGGCTTTCACCGTTCCGGCTCTGACGCAAGACAAGCCCGCCAACAATTTGGAAATTATCCATGAAAAGCTCAAGGCGGACAAGAAATTGATCGTCGCGAACTACATGGAATTAACGGAATCGGAAGCGAAGACGTTCTGGCCGGTCTTCGAGGAGTATCAGAAGGATTTGCAGAAGATTAACCAACGTTTGCTTAACCTGCTGCAAAGTTACGCCGCGGACTATCGCAACAAGTCGCTCACCGACGAGAAAGCGCAGAAGCTGCTCGACGAGTGGATCGCCCTCGAGAAGGACGAGGCCAAGCACCGCAGATCCTATGCTCCAAAGGTGCTGCAGGCGTTGCCGGCGAAGAAAGCGGCACGTTATCTGCAGATCGAAAACGAATACCGAATCCTGATGAGGTATGACCTCGCGGCAACGGTGCCGTTAGTGCAGTAGCGGGGACGGAGTGAGAGGATTGGAACATTGGAATATTGGAACGTTGAAATACTCGAAGAATGGAAAAATGGAATACTGGAATTTTGGAAAATCGGAACATTATCCGATTATTCCACCATTCCGTCTTTCTATTCACAATTCCATCGTTCCACCATTCCATTTTTGTTCAACTCAACATCCGTAACCTGAAGGAGAGATACGATGAAATTTCATTTCGTGAAAATAAGTATGACTGTTGCGATCGCAGTAATCACGGTCGCTTTCAACGTCTTTAGCCCGGCTGCGGCGCTGGCGGCGAGCGCAAGCGCCATCGACCGGCAGGCAAGAGCGTCCTTGGATGACCTCTACAAGCATACGCCGGGCGCGAAAGCTCTGGGCGACAAGGCGGTGGCGGTGCTGGTTTTCCCGAGCATCGTCAAAGGAGGTTTCATCATTGCCGGCCAATTCGGTGACGGGGCGTTGCGCAAGAACGGAAAGTCAGTCGCCTATTATCGGTCGTT
>Ga0137369_10007291_pt1 | contig 11130 bp, 10 predicted proteins | sample SagtaG_12_FD_104918 | JGI IMG/M metagenome (GOLD analysis project Ga0137369, IMG submission 104918) | Vadose zone soil microbial communities from Sagehorn Ranch, Mendocino, California, USA - Sage1_L_113_16 metaG | ecosystem: Environmental > Terrestrial > Soil > Vadose zone | place: USA... | reverse complement strand
CGGGCACTGCCCGCACGATTCGACGTACAGGAAGCGCGAGTACAGGAAGGCCGCCCGCACCATGCAGGCCGAGTCGTCGAAGACGGCGAACCCGGCCGCGCCCAGCCCGGATCCGACCTGTCGCATCGACACGAAGTCCATCGGCGCGTCGAGCTCCTCCGGGAGGAGGACGGTGTTCGAGGCGCCCGGGAAGATCGCCTTGACCGCCCGGCCTGCGGCCGGACCTCCGGCCAGATCCTCGACCAGATACCGCAGCGGTGTCCCAAGGGGGAGTTCGAACACTCCCTCCTGCCGCACGTCGCCGCAGATCGTGAAGAGCATGGTGCCGGGAGACGCCTCGGTCCCGGTCGCCCGTAACCACTCGGGGCCCTCGGCCAGGATGTGGGGGACGTTGGCCAACGTCTCGACGTTGTTGACCAGCGTGGGGTTGTCGTTCGGAGGTTGGGCGAAGAGCCCGAGGACGAACGGGCGGGCGACCCGGGGAAGGGGCAGCCGGCCCTCGATGACCTCCTCCAAGCCGGTCTCCTCCCCCAGGAGGTACAGGTCGGGGCCCTCGACGACCTCGACGGGGATCCCACCCAGCGCGTCGGCTTCCCGCATCTCGTCGAGCGCCCGGCCGAGCCGTTCGATCTCCTGGGTGAACGTCTCCTTCAGGCCGATGTAGGCACGCTCCGCTCCGACCGCGTAGGCTCCGATGGCGAGGCCCTCCAGGACCTGGTACGGGTTGGTCCGAAGCAGGAGGCGATCCTTGAACGTGGCCGGCTCCCCCTCCGCCCCGTTGCACACCGCGAACCGCGTCCCGGCGCCGATCCGTCGAACCGATCGCCATTTCTCGCCGGTCGGAAACCCGGCGCCGCCCCTGCCCCGGAGCCCGCTCCGGGCGATCTGCTCGATGACGGCCTCCGGCCACGCCCCGAGAGCGATCTCGAGTCCCTCTCCGCCGCCGGCAGCGCGGTATTCGTCGTACGTCGCGGGGGCGAGGTCGAGCAGGGCCACGACCGAGACGCTACCCCATCCCGAATCGAGTCGGACCTGAGTGTCACACCCTGCCGTTAGAGTCCCAACGTCGACGCAGCGGGCCGGATGCCTGCGGGCGGCTGGTAGCATGGGAGCTCCACTCCTGCTCCCCCGAGGGGCCGCCGAGACCAGAGGAGGTGGATGTGCGGCAGTACGAAATCATGCTCATCGTGCCGCCCGACGCGGACGACAAGGTGATCGAGACCGCGAGTGGGCGGATCAGTCAGGTCCTCGCCGAGCGTGGGGGCGAGGTCCGCTCGGTCGATCGGTGGGGAAAGCGCCGGCTCGCCTACGAGATCGCAAAGAACACCGAGGGGTTCTACCTCGTCGTGCGGATCGTCGCGGAGCCCGAGGCCGTCAAGGAGCTCGACCGGGTGCTCTCGTTGGCCGACGAGGTGATCCGGTTCAAGGTCGTGGTCCGTGGCGATGCCACCCCGGCGACGGCCGCCGCCACGACGACTGAGGCTACGGGCGCGGGCGAGGACGCCCGAACCGTCGCCTGAACCATCGACGGCCCGGAAGCCGGGCACGTCGCGAACAGGGCGCTTCCCCTCCTTCCGGCAGGCCATCGGCCGGGGGACCGAACACGGGAAGAAGGTGATGGAGATGGCGCAGGACAATCAGGTCGTGATCGTGGGGAACCTGACCCGGGATCCGGAGCTTCGGTACACCCCGAACGGGGCCGCGCTGGTCAAGTTCGGCGTGGCCGTGAGCCGGCGCGTGAAGGACGACGTCACGGGGCAGTGGAAGGACGCGGAGACCTCGTTCTTCAACGTGACGGCGTGGCGGTCGCTGGCCGAGAACGTGGCCGAGACCCTTACCCAGGGCAGCCGCGTCGTGGTGGTCGGGCGCCTTCGCACGAACTCCTGGGAGACGGCCGAGGGGGAGAAGCGCTCCACGGTCGAGATCGAAGCCGAGGAGATCGGGCCCAGCCTGAAGTGGGCGACGGCCAAGATCGAGAAGACAGGGCGCGGGGTGGGCCAGTCCGACTGGAGCAGCAACGTCTCGGTCGGGGTGGGCGGCCCGCAGGAGGAGAGTCCGCTGGATGCCTAGAGAGAAGCGAAAGCCTCGTCGGGAGAAAGAGGAGAAGGGGTGGCAGAAGAAGCAGAAGAAGAAGTTCTGCATCTTCTGCAAGGACAAGATCGACTACGTCGACTACAAGGAGGTCACCCTGCTGCGGAAGTTCATCTCCGACCGCGGCAAGATCCGAGCGCGCCGGGTGACAGGCAACTGCGCGCAGCACCAGCGCGACGTGGCCACGGCTGTCAAGAACGCCCGAGAGATGGCCCTCCTTCCCTACACGGCCCGATGAGGATCATCCTGCAGAGAACGGTGGAGAAGCTCGGAACCCCGGGCACCGTGGTCGAGGTCGCGGACGGGTACGCGCGGAACTACCTGATCCCACGGGGTCTCGCCGCACCCGCCTCCAGTGGCGGGGTTCGCCACGCCGAGCGGCTCAAGCGTGGCCATGAGGTCCGGACCAGGCGGGCGCTGACCGAGGCCCGGTCCCTCGCGGACCGGCTGCAGAAGGCACCGCTTCGGATCCGGGCGAAGGCGGGCCCCGAGGGCAGGCTCTTCGGAAGCATCACCGTGGCCGACGTGGCCGACGAGCTTCAGAAGGCCGCCGGCGCTCCGATCGATCGCAAGCGCGTCCACCTGCCCGAGGTGATCCGCAGCGTCGGCACGCACGAGGTCACGGTGCATCTGCATCCCGAGGTCAACGCCTCGGTCACGGTGGAGGTCGTGCCAGAGAAGTAGCCCCGGCCGATCGCGACCCTCCGCCTTCGTCCGTGCATCGGTGCAGGTCAGAGGCCGTCGTCGGCTGCCGCTATCATTCGAACGTGCGTTCGTGGAGAATTGACGCTTCGATTCGGGCGGCCATCGCCCCAGGTCCGGACGTTGTCCACCGGGCTTCCAACTCCCGTTCCCCTGGCTACGCACAGGCCGTGCTCGGTACGGTTCCGACTCGCGCGAAGCGGGGGGGGAATGGCCAGGATCGCTGAGGACGTCAGGCGGACGCGGCCGGAGCGGATCCCGCCACACAACCTGGAGGCCGAGGAGTCGGTCCTGGGGTCGATGATGCTCAGCCCGGGCGCCGTGGCCTCGGTGGTCGAGCTGGTGAAGGGGGAGGACTTCTACCGCCCGGCGCACCAGAAGATCTTTCGGGCCATGCTCGGGCTGTACGGGCGCGGCGAGCCCGTCGATGCGATCACCGCGGTCGAGGAGCTGAAGCGCCGCCATGAGCTCGACGAGGTGGGCGGCGCCCTCTATGTCTACAACCTGGTCGAGTCCGTGCCCGCCCCGGCCAGCGCCGGCCACTACGCGCGCATCGTGGCCGACCATGCGCTCCTCCGCCGGCTGATCGAAGCCGCCTCGGAGATCATGACGAAGGCCTACCTCGTGCCGGAGGACCCTCGGAGAGCCGCCGACGAGGCCGAGGGATTGATCTACGCGGTCGCCCGTCGCGACGAGGAGGGGGTGGTGGTCCCCCTCAGGGACCTGGTGGACGAGAGCATGGCGGCCCTCGAGCACATCCAGCAGCGCGACAGCGCCTTCGCGGGCATCCCCACTGGGTTCGTCGACCTCGACCACCTCACCAGCGGGCTGCAGAAGGGCAACCTGATCGTGATCGCGGCCCGGCCGGGCGTGGGGAAATCCTCGTTCGTCACCAACATCGCGCGGAACGTGGCGGTGGATGGAGCCCCGGTCGCGATGTTCTCCCTCGAGATGTCCAGGTTCGAGATCGGGATGCGCCTTCTGTGCGCGGAGGCCCGGGTCCCGTGGGACAAGGTGCGGTCAGGACGGGTTGCCACGGAGGAGTGGACCCGCATCGTCGAGGCGGCCGAGATCCTGCACGAGGCGCCGCTGTTCATCGTGGACTCGGGAAACGTCACCATCGTCGACATCCGAGCGAAGGCCAGGCGGATGAAGGCGAGCAAGCAGGGGCTCGGCCTCATCGTGGTCGACTACCTCCAGTTGATGTCGGGGCACGCCCGCACGGACAACCGCCAGCAGGAGGTCGGCGAGATCAGCCGGTCCTTGAAGCTGCTGGCGAAGGAGCTCGAGGTGCCGGTGATCGCCGTCTCGCAGCTCAACCGGAATCCGGAAGCCCGCGCCGACAAGCGCCCCCAACTGTCCGATCTGAGAGAGTCGGGCGCCATCGAGCAGGACTCGGACATCGTCGTATTCATCCACCGGGATGACGCCACCGACGACCCCTCGGTGAAGGGCAAGGCGGACCTCATCGTGGCGAAGCACCGGAACGGCCCCACCGGCAGCATCCCCTTGACGTTCCTCCCGAGCCTGACCCTGTTCCGCAACTTCGCCAAGGGCGTCTGACCGAAGGAGGTGGGGAGTTCGAGGGAGCCGCTACGCTGAGGGCTCGAATGCCTCCCCCCCGAGCGAACGCAACCGAATCATCCAAGCCTGCCGCCCGGAGGCCGGGCCCATCACCGGATGGGGCTCGGCGTCCGAGGCCGGGAGAGCGACCATCTCCGGCCACGGTTCGGGAGATCCATCGTCGCCTCAAGGGCAGGTTCGGGCCGCTCGATCCGCCCAGAACGTGGGACCCGATGGAGGAGCTGGTCCTGACCGTCCTGTCGCAGAACACCAGCGACGTCAACAGCGAGCGCGCCTACGCGGCGCTGCGGGAGCGGTATCCGACGTGGGACTCCCTCTCCCAAGCCGACGAGCGTGATCTTGCCGAGGCCATCCGACCGGGAGGGCTCGCCCGGATCAAGGCGCCTCGGATCCTTGCCATCCTGGCCGCGATCCGAGATCGCCAGGGCGGGTCCCTTGACCTCGAGTGGATGCGAACGGCTTCCACGCCGCGGGTGCGCGACTACCTGCTGTCGCTGCCCGGCGTGGGGCCGAAGACCGCGGCGTGCGTCCTGGCGTTCTCCCTCGGACGCGCCGCCCTCCCGGTCGACACGCACGTCCACCGGGTGGCGGGCCGTCTCGGGTTCTTCGACGAGCGCACGACGGCGGCCGACGCCCACGGGGTCATGGAGGCCGAGGTGCCGGCCGGACTGCGGGTCCGGATGCATGTCGGGATGATCCGTCTGGGCCGGACGATCTGCCGGGCGGGCCGACCGCTGTGCTCCGCGTGCTCGCTCCAGGATCTCTGTCCCACGGCGCCCTGGGTGCTCGGCCGTGCGCCGAGGGGAGATTCCAGCCAAACAAGGGGATCAGCGGCGTCCAGGAAAGGTCGGAGCGGATGAGGGGAATCGAACCCCCGTCTCAAGCTTGGGAAGCTTGCGTTCTGCCATTGAACCACATCCGCAGCAGCTCCGATCGGATTCTACAGAACCGGCGTTGGCCGACGACCTGAGCGATCGGTTCGGCCCCATGATGCTGGTCGCCGACGCGGGGGCTCGCTCGCGCGGGGCCGGGTCCCCGATCGCGGAGATCCAGGCCGAGCTCGCACGACGAGGCTTCCGGTTCCGAACCGTGGTCCTGGCCCGCGGAACGGAGATCGAAGAGGCCGTTCACCAGGCGCTCGTTTCGGGGGACAGGCTCATCGTCGCCGCGGGGGACGACCGCACGGTCCACCACACGGTCAACGGCATGATCGAGGGCGACAGGCCCGTCGCGCCCGACGCCGTGCTGGGGGTGCTCCCGGTCACCGACTCGGACATCCTTCGGACCTTCGGATTGCCCGAGGACCACCGGCTGGCGATCGGACACCTGGAGGGCGCGACCGTCTATCCGACGGATCTGGGGAAGGCCACGTGCGCGGGCCGGAACGGCGAGCCCGTCACCCGCTACTTCGTGAACATCGCTCAGGCGGGCCTGGGTGGAGCGATCGCCAACCGCCTCGATCGAGGGCAACGCCGCCCCGGCCGAGTGCGCCGATTCCTCGCGTTCTGGGGTGCGGTGGCGCGATTTGATCCGGCTCGGATCTCGGTCGTCACCGGCGTCGTGGGCAGTCGGGACTTCGAGGGGTTGGCCCACAACGTCTTCGTCGCGAACGGTCAGTCCTACGGAGGTGGCATGCGGATCTCGCCCCGGTCCTGGCCCGGCGATGGGCTGTTCGACGTCCTGGTCATGACGGGGCCGAAGTCGGAGGCCTTCACCCTCTTGCCGTCGATCTATCGAGGCGAGCACTTGCCTCATCCGCACATCGTGGAGGTGAAGGCGCGCTCCCTGACCCTGGAGACCGAACGGCCATGGCCGGTCGAGGTCGATGGGATCCCCCTCGGCACGACGCCTGCCCGGTTCGAGCTGATCCGCCAGCCGATCCGATTGAAGGTCTGACCGCGGGACCACGCCGCCCGGGATCCTAGGGCCCACCGTGGGGCGGCCCCTCCTCGGCCCGCTCCCGCCCGGTCCACCTCGCGGTGAGGATGCGGCCGATCCCGGCGACCGCTTCCCGACGCACGACCCGGGAGACGTCGCCTGCGGCTACCCGGCTGAGCGCCCGGATCCCGCGAGGACGAGCCAGCCTGGCCAACGTCCTGACGGCCTCCAGTCGAACCGAGGGGTCGGGGTCGTCGAGCGCCCCGACGACCCATCGTTCGCCCGACGGGTTCGCCGCGGCCCGCGCCACGGCCGCCGCGCGGCGCCTCGGATCCGGGGACGCCAGCCCACCGTGCACGTCCGTGTTCGAGCCCCCGGACCGACCCCGCTCGGTCGAGCTCAGGTCGATGAGCCCGGCGACGTCGACGACCCGAGTTCCTTCCGTGCCCGCGCCGTTCCCCGGCTCACTCGTGTCGGCCATCCGGGGAAGCGTACGGAGGTTCGGCGGGGGATGCTATCCGGCGAAGGTTCGGAGTCGCAGGTGGGCTTCGGGCCTAGTCAGCTCCGGACGGCCGCTCGTCGGGCGGAGGGGGACCATCGTCCTCACTCGGGTCGGTCGCCGACCCTTGATGGCCGAGGCTGGGCTGGGCGTGGCCTGGCCAATCGTCCTCGACCCCACCCAGGATTCCAAGGGCGGACTCGGCCGCCGTGGCGACGTCCGGCATGGGATCGGTCAGGAACACCCGGCGAAGTGACCGGACCGCTCGGGCGTCGCCGAGGGTGCCCAGGAGCGCGGCGGAGCGGGCCCGCACGCGCACATCCGGGTCGGACAGGGTCGACATGAGCGCCTCCACGGAAGCGGGTCCGCCCATCGCCCCGAGCACCTCGACGGCGCCAAGGCGGACATCCGGATCGGTCGAGGAGAGGCGCTCGAGGAAGGCGGCCGGCCCCGCGATCCGGTCCAGGACGCCGGCCGCCGCGAGCGCCACGTCACGGTTCTCCTCCGCCACCGCCCGCACCAACGGGTCGATCGCGGCCCGGCCCATCCGCTGCAGCACCGTTGCCGCGCTCTCGCGAAGCTCGGCCACTCCGAGCGCGGCAGACAGCCGCCTGGCCACGGCGGGGGACTGCCAATGGACGAGCGACTCTGCAGCCATGTTTCGAACCCGAATCTCCGGGTCCCGGAGCGCCGAGATCAGGGCGTCGGGGACGGTGTCGTCGTCGATCAGCCCAAGCGCCCGGGTGGCCTCGATCCGCACCTCGGCGTGGGGGTCGGACAGGGCTCCGGACAGGGCACGGACTGCCGCAGGCGTTCGGAGCACCCGCATGGCCGAGGCCGCGCTGCGCCGGACGGTCGGGTCGGGGTCCGCAAGGGCATCGATGACGACCGCGGTCGCGTCGCCCGTGCCAGCACGCGCGGCAAGCTCGATGGCCAGGGCGCGGTCGGCCGGATCATCCGCCCTCGCGCGCAGCGCCGCGACCCTTCCCAGCTTGTCGGGCGCGCCGCGTTCGATCGTGCCGACCAGGTCATCTCGCCGCTCCGGCTGCGCCTCTCGGATCGCCGACCACAGGGTCGCTCCCTCTCGCGCCGGCATCGTGGCCAGGTGGCGAACCGCCGCCCGCCACACCCGTTCATCGCCGTCCCGGAACGCCGCCAGCAGCAGGTCGGTCATCCGACCAGACACGCCCTGCGGGAGGACCTCGACCGCGGTGGCCCTGACGTCGGGGTCCGGGTCGGCCAGCGCTCTGGCCAGCGCGTCCTGACGGACCGAGGCCGGCGCCCATGCCAGCGTCTGAACCGCGGTCGCTCGAACCGCCGCGGAGGAATCACCCGCGAGGTGGCGTTGGGCGATGTCGACGCTCGAAGGGTCCCCGGCATCCGCCAACAGCTCCAGGACGGCCATCCGGACCGGACCGGCCGGATCCTGCAACAGGCTGGACAGCAGCGGCAGGACGGCTCGGCCCCCCGTTTCCCAAACCAGCCTCACCGCGGCCTGGCGGTGCGCCGCGTCCACCTCCTGGACCAGTCCGGCCAACTCCTCGGCCGACAGCCTCATCGACGCCAACGCTCCGAGGTACGGCCCACGCCCGTTCGCGGCCTCCATCCCCGCGCGCACCAGTAGGGCCCGAGCGGACTCGCGCAGGCCAAGTGCCTGGGCCACCGACGCGGCTCGTGAAGCCAGGCCACCGGACCCCTGCTCCAGGGCCTCGGCCACCCAGGAGCCGAGCCGGCCCTCCGGGAGGCCGCCGAGCGCCGTTCGGGCCTCCTTTCGGACGGCGGGGTCCGGGTCCTCCAGCCCGCGGGCGAGCGTCGCCACCATCGCGTCCTCAAGCCCGGAGTCGGACTGGCCGGCGTTCGGTTCTCGTCCCACCGCCGGTGGGTCGAACCCATCCTCCGGCGCATCCTCGGCGAGCTTGAGGGCGGCTGATTGGGCCAAGCGGCGCACCTCCTCGGCCGGATCGGTGCCCAGCGCCGCCAGCGCCTCCAGGGACGGGAGATCTCCCAAGATCGAGAGGAGACGGGCGGCGCCAACCCGGCACGAGCTCGAGCCCTCCAGCCACCCGATGAGGCGGCCCCTTCCCAGAGCTTCCGCGATCGGCGCCAGCGATGCCCACTCGGAACGCATGGGAGGGGGGTCCATCGACGCCACCGCCTCGAGGACCGGGGTCGCCGTTCCGTCGGCGACCGATGGTTCGAGCAATCCGGGCACGACCGAGACCGCGGCCTGCCGAGTGGCGGGAGTGCGGCGGTTGGCCAACAGCGGTGCGATCCGGTGCAGGGCAGCCGATCCTCGCCGGGCCAACGCCCGAACGCAGGCCGCCCGGACCTCGTCGTCCGGGTCGGCCAGGGCGCGTTCCAGAGCGTCGAAGGGAAGATCGGCCTCCTGGCGTGCCAGCGCCTCCGCTGCCATCCGCCGGTTCCGAACGTCCGGGTCCAGGATCAGGATCCGGCCGAGGACGTGTCCCTGTCGTGCGTCCGCCGGCGCCGCGATCAGTCGGGTCAGGGCCGCCCGGCGCTGCTCGGGGTCGGGGCTGAACAGGGGCGGAAATGGGGGATTCCAGGCCGTCGGGGTCGGCTGACCGGCCGGCGGCTCACGATCGGTCGGCCGTGCCCGGGCGTCCGATGCCCGCGACCCGGGGCCGGAGGGCCGTGACCAGGCGTCGAAGGCGTCCTCGACGGCGCCCAGGATCTGGTCGCTCGGACCGGTCTCCGGCCTCTCCGTCGACCCGGCGGGGTCCTGAGGGATCGGTGTCGTCATGTGTCCTCGCGAGAGACGGACCGAAGCAGCGCTCCGGATTGAACCCAGTATGGCCGAAGCACCGCAACCGCCGAAAGGCCCGTTGACGCGGTGCGGCTTACGGCTGGCTCGAGCGGGGCGTGACTCGTGCGAGGAGTCAGGCGCCCCGCAGCCCGGAGCCGTTGCCGCTGAACCCGCCGGCGGCTCTCAACCCGCCCAGGGTGGGCGGCGTGCCCATCCCCATGGAGACCGCGATCATGGCGGCCTGGGTCCGATTGGAGACACCGAGCTTCCGGAAGACCGCGGCCAGATGCGCCTTGACCGTCTTCTCGGAGAGGTAGAGCTGGCGTGAGATCTCGCGATTGCTCGACCCCCCCGCCAGCAGCTCGAGCACGTCGGCCTCTCGTTTGGTGAGTCCGGCCTCGACGAAGGCGGTGTCGTGGCGAGGCGGTTCCTCGGCTTCGTTCCCGGCATCGAAGAGGTTGCGGACCGCGCGCGGGGACAGGACGTTGCCGGAACCTGCCTTCGCCACGTGGATCGCCTGGATCAGGTCCTCGGGCGTGGTGTCCTTGAGCAGGTATCCCGAGGCGCCCGCGGCCAGGGCCGCCTTCACGTACTCCCCGTTGTCGTAGCTCGAGAGCATGATGACCGGTACCTGGGGCCAGGACGATCGGATCTCCCGGAGCAGCTCGAGCCCATCCCGGCCCGGCATCCGCACGTCCACCAGGGCGATGTCCGGAGGATCGGCCTTGAGGACATCGACGGCCTCGTCCGCGCCTCCGGCCTCCGTGATCTCCGAGTCGTTCAGGCAGCTTGCCAGGAGATTCGCCAGCCCCCGCCGAACCAGGGTGTGATCGTCGACGATCAGGATCTTCACGAGGCGACCTCCCCCGTCGGGAGTCGCGCGATCACCCTGGTGCCCTTCCCGGGCCGCGAGTTCACCGTCAGGGAGCCGCCGACCTCGCGGACGCGGCGGCGCAACATGTCCAAGCCGAAGTGGTTCGCCTCGCGAGCGGCCTGCTCGTCCTCCCGGGTGAACCCGCGCCCGGCGTCCCCGACGACGACCCGGAGCTCCGCGTCGTCGGCGGACAGGTTCACGGTCACGTTCGTTGCCGCGGCATGCTTCGCGGCGTTCGCCAGGGCTTCCCGGATGACCACGTACGCCACGGACAGCGTCCGGGCGGGCACTCGGCTCAGGTCGCCTTCGACGGCCACCCGAGCCGGAAGGCGCCACCGCTTGACCACGTCGTCGACGTAGCGCGTGAGCGGCTCGTCGCGGGTCTCCCGCTCCTGCGGCCCGCCCGAGAGGTCGAAGAGCACGGCCCGCAGGTCCGCGAGGGCCCGGCGGATCTCGGCCTTCGAATGGTCGATCGTCGCGATGGCCTTGTCGGGGTCATCCTCGATCCGGCGCCGGAGCGCCTCCAGCTCGAGGACGGCGCCGGCGACGGTCTGGGTCAGCCCGTCGTGCAGGGCGTAGGCCATCCTGGTCCGCTCCCGGTCGATCACCGTCGTGACGGCCTGGCTTCGCGCCTGCAGCGCGGACCAGGAGGTGGAGACGGTTCGGGCGAGGATCGTCATCGCCTCGGCGGACAGGGCCGGCCCGTCCGCCCACCCGGCCACGAGCGCTTCGGGCTGG
>Ga0137369_10007286_pt1 | contig 11135 bp, 13 predicted proteins | sample SagtaG_12_FD_104918 | JGI IMG/M metagenome (GOLD analysis project Ga0137369, IMG submission 104918) | Vadose zone soil microbial communities from Sagehorn Ranch, Mendocino, California, USA - Sage1_L_113_16 metaG | ecosystem: Environmental > Terrestrial > Soil > Vadose zone | place: USA... | reverse complement strand
GGCGGAATTGGTAGACGCGCAAGGTTGAGGGCCTTGTGGGCGAATAGCCCGTGGAGGTTCAAGTCCTCTCCAGCGCACTCGGGGCACCCGTCGGGGTGCCCTTTCCCATCTCGATTCAGGCTATCCGGGCGAACTTGAGCGTGTACCGGCCGCTCTTGAAGAGCCAGGTGCTTACCTGGATGTAGTAGACGCCGGTTGTTCCTGCCCTGAACCTGACGACCTCGTCGATCGCGCCGGCCCTCGCGCTCGCGCGCAGGAACTTGCTCGGCTGCCAGATCTCCTTCGCGCCCGGCTTCCACACGAAGAGGTCGTAATCCTTCCCGGCCGGAACCACGAGCGTGAACCTGTAGGTGCGACCCCGCGTGAGCTTGCGCTTTCGTACATCGTTGATATCGCCGGGCCAGGCGACCGTGCCGAAGACCTTGGCCGTCGACATCCTCTTCGCACCGTCGACGTTCCCGTCGGTCAGCGGCGTCGCGTTCGTTGGCGAAGCGGTCAGGGCCGTGACGGCGTTGACCCGACCAGAGGTGCGCGTGAAGCTACCCGTCCGCGTCCTCCCTGCCGGTCCTGTGAGGCCGGGCGCTGTATTGAAGTACATCGTCTTCAGGAGCGCGGGCTTGTCGACCGAGTGCATGACGGCGTTCTTCAATTGCGCAACGGTGAAGGTCGGTTGCTGGGCCAGGACGAGCGCCGCGATCCCCGCCGCGTGCGGTGCCGCCATAGAAGTGCCGTCCTCCGTTTTCCAAGAACCGAGGGGCAGGGGCACGGTGCTCGTGATGTCGGCTCCGGGCGCCGACACGTCCACCGAGTCGTGGCCCCAGTTCGTGAAGGCACACAGCGGCTTCGAGGCGGCCAGCGCGAGGCACTCGGTCGAGTAGGCGTTCTCGTCGTGGTCGTTGCTCGCGCCGACCGAGAGGATGTTCGGAAGCGTGTACGCCGCCGGGTACGAAGGCGAGGCGATATCCGAGGAACCGTCGCCGTCCAGATCCGACGACAACGCCATGTCGTTGTCGAGGCTGTCGTTCCCCGCCGCGACGACCCCGAGCAGCCCCGAGGTTCTGATCGCCTCGCGCTCGGCCATCGACCAGAAGGGGCCGCCAAAACTCATGTTCGCGATCGTCGCGCCGTTCGCCTTGGCGTATGCAAGCGCGGCGATCTCGTTTGCGGTCGAGATGACACCGGTATTGTCGACAGCCTTTAGCACCATGATCTTGCAGCCGGGGCAGACGCCGACGACCCCGGTCGAATTGTCGAGCGCCGCTGCGATCGTCCCTGCGACATGGGTCCCGTGGCCGTAGTCATCGGTTGGGTCATTGTCGTTGTTGACGAAGTCCCAGCCGTTGACGTCGTCGGCGTAGCCGTTCCCGTCGTTGTCGAGGACGTCGCCTGGCGTCTCACCCGGGTTCGTCCAAAGCTGGCCCGAGAGATCCGGGTGGCTGAAGTCGAGGCCCGAGTCGATGACGGCGATGGGTGGCCCGCCCCCCTGCTGGATTTCCCATGCCTCCGGCGCGTCGATGTCCGCATCGGCCGTACCGGATTGCGGCGTCGCCGTCGCGTCGCCGTCCACGTCCGAGACCGGGTGCGGCTGACCCGTGTTGTTCAGTCCCCAGAGGTCGCCGAAGCGCAGATCCGTAGGCAGCGCCGTCGCGTAGCGGAGGTAATTCGGCTCGGCGAAGGCGACCGCTGAGTCGAGTCGGTACCGGCGCACCGCATCGGAAACCGCGAGTCCGCGCGGAAGCTTCACAAGCTGCATCCGAAAGGCGGGGAAGCGCCGGCTCACTCGTGCCCCGACCCGGGCGTTCGCGCGGCTCATGGCACCGCGCTCAGCGGTGGCGCGAAAACCGACGATGAGCTCGCCGGGAACGTACTGAGCCGGGGATCCGGCCAGCTCTAGGTGGGCCTGGAAACCTCGCGTGGGACTTGAGTCGCCTGCGCCCGAGGCTGCCGGAGCGAAGACGAGCAGAGACGTGGCGAGGGTGAGCGCAGCGTGCTTCAAAATGGAGACCTCTTTCCCGACGACAGTTGTCACCCTGGCAGCAACGGACTCCGCCCTCTTCCCCCGAAAGGGGTGCGATGGCTGTTCGTTCGCCAAGCGGGAAAGCCCCCTGGCCTGCTCTCCGCCGGGTGGCCGCGATGGGTGACGTAATGTACGCCGGACGCGTGCGGGAGCTGTGCGGACAGGCAATCGACGTTGCGCTCGGCTCAGGCGCCGGCTACGCCGACGCGCGCGCCGTGACTCGACGGGTGCAGAACGTGGCGACCAAGAACGGCGAGGTCGAGTCCGTCTCCGACGGAGAAACGGAGGGGATCGGCGTCCGCGTCCTCGTCGACGGCGCCTGGGGCTTCGCCTGCGACCGCAGGCTCTCCGACGCGGGCGCAGGCGAGGCGGCGGAGCGCGCCGTCGCCTTCGCGCGGGCAAGCGCTGGGAGGGCCGGCCGACGAAAGGTCGAGCTCGCGCCTGCGGCCGCAGAGCAAGGCGAGTACCGCACGGCCGCCGAGCGGGACCCGATCGACGTGCCGCTCTCCGAGAAAGTCGACCTCTGCCTGCGCGCGGAGGCAGGCATGAAGCACGAACATGTTCAGATCACCGAGGCCAGCGTTCGCGCCCAGCGGGAGGCACGGGTTTTCCGCTCATCCGAGGGCGCCGACATCCACCAGGATTTCGTCGAATGCGGTGCGGGCATCGACGCGCTCGCCGTGGCGGAGGGCCGGGTGCAGATCCGGAGCTACCCGAGCGCGCACGGCGGGTCGAGCGCCCAGGCCGGCTGGGAATACGTTGAGCAGCTCGCGCTCGAGCGGGAGGCCCCGCGTATCGGAGAGGAGGCCGCCGCGCTCCTCCAGGCCGACCCCTGCCCCGCCGGCGTCACGACGGTCGTGCTGGACAGCGAACAGATGGTCCTCCAGGTGCACGAGTCGGTCGGCCATCCGACCGAGCTCGACCGCGTCTACGGAACGGAGGCCGCCTACGCAGGCACGAGCTTCCTGAAACCGGGCGATCTCGGAAGCCTCCGCTACGGGTCCGAGCGCATGAACGTCACCGCTGACTCCACTACGCTTGGCGGCCTCGGAACCTTCGCCTACGACGACGAAGGCGTTCCCGCAACCAGGCAACCGGTCGTCGAGGAAGGCGTGCTCCGAGGCTTCCTCTCCTCGCGAGAGACCGCCTCCATGATCGGGGCGGGCCACGGCGGCTCGATGCGAGCCGACGGATGGAGCCGCATGCCGCTCGTGCGCATGACGAACCTCCATCTCGAGCCGGGCGACGGGAGCCTGGACGATCTCCTGGCCGACGTGGACGACGGCCTCTTTCTCCAAACGAACAAGAGCTGGTCGATCGACGACAAGCGCCTCAATTTCCAGTTCGGGACACAGATCGCCTGGGAGATCAAGGGCGGCAAGCTCGGCAAGATGCTCCGCGACGCGACGTACATGGGCGTCACCCCTGTCTTCTGGGCAGGGCTGGACGCAGTAGCGGGCCCGGACGAATGGCAGCTCTACGGGCTCACGAACTGCGGCAAGGGCCAACCGGGCCAGCACGCGCACGTTTCGCACGGAACCTCGGCGGGACGCTTTCGCAACGTCCAGGTGGGCGTCCGGACTTGAGCGCCGTCGCGGAACGGGCCCTCGAGCTCGCCGAGCGCGCCTGGCGCGCGGCGGAGGCGGACGAGGCCGACGCGGTGGCGCACCTGGAGGATTCTGGCTTCGCCCGCTTCGCAGCCTCCGAGGTGCACCAGCCGACGCTCATCCGCAACGAGACGTTGACGCTCCGCGTCGTCCGAGATGGAAAGGTCGGCTGCGCGGTCACCAACAGGACGAACGACGAAGGCCTGCGCGAGGCGGCGCGCAGGGCGGCGGAGGCCGCGGACAGCGCGAGACCCGATCCGGACTACGCCGGGCTCCAAGCTCCCACGCCGGTGCCCGAGGTGGAGGGCTTCGACGAGGCCACGGCAGCACTCACCCCCGAGGAGCAGGCCTCGGCGGCCGCGGCGGCGATCGAGGCGGCGCCGGGCTATGGGCTCTACGGCTACTTCACAAGCGGCCTGACGGAGCTGGCAGTGTCCTCGAGCGCGGGTCATGCCGTCTCGCAGACCATGACCGACGCGAGCATCCTCACGATTGCGGCCTCGGACGAGGAGTCCGGCTACGCGGAGGCGACTTCCTGGAAGGCGGCCGAGCTCGATCCTGCAGCCGTGGCGCGCGAAGCGGTCGAGAAGGCAGCGCGCACGAAGGGTGCCGTAGAGATCGAGGCGGGTACCCACGCGGCCGTTCTCGAGCCCTATGCGTTCTCAGAGCTTCTGTGGTACTTCGGCTTCACGTCCCTGAACGCGCTCGCCTGCCTGGAGGGCAGAAGCTACTTCTCCGGGCGCATCGGCGAGAAGCTCTTCCACGAGAGCTTCACGCTCGCCGACGACGGGCTGATCCCGCGGGGCCTCCCCAAAGCCTTCGACTTCGAAGGCGTCCCGAAGCAGCGAGTGACGATCGTGGACAAAGGCGTGGCGAAGGATGTGGTGTGGGACCGGCGCACGGCGAAGCGCGCCGGAGAAGGGCGCACCTCCACAGGCCACGCCCTCTCGGCGCCCGTCCAGGGATTCGGCCCGTTGCCGCTCAACCTCTCGGTGGCCGGCGGGGACGACACTCGCGAGGAGCTCGTCGAGCGTGTCAGCGAGGGGATCTATGTCACCCGCCTGCATTACCTCGGCGTCGTCGACCCCCGGGAGGGGATCATCACCGGCATGACTCGCGACGGCACCTTCCGGATCGAGGGCGGAAAGGTCTCGAAGCCGCTCGTCAACCTGCGGTTCACCACGTCCTTCCCCAAGCTGGTCGAGAGCCTCGTCGGGCTCGAGAAGGACGTCGAGCTGGTGAACCGCAGCGACTTCTACGAGGAGCGCTACCCGTTCGGCACGCTCGTGCCGGCGGTGGCGACGGAGGCGTTCACGATCGTCGGAACCGGCTCGGGACCCGGGCTCTAAGTACGTGTAATGGTCAGGATCCTCGTCGGCACCAGGAAAGGCCTCTTCATCTTCGTCGCGGGGGACGAGCGCCGTGACTGGACGCTCGAGGGCCCGCATCTCGTCGGGTGGGAGATCTTCCACGCGGTTCTCGACCCCCGCGACGGCTCCATTCATGCCGCGACGAACAACGCCGTCTACGGCGCGACCGTCCACAGCTCCACCGACCTCGGAGTTTCGTGGACGCGTGCGGAGGAGCTCGGCCTCCCCGAGGAGAGCGGGCTGACGCTCGAGAAGACCTGGCACGTCGAGCCGGGCCGCGAAGGCGAGAACGGCCGGCTCTGGCTCGGCGGCGCGCCGGGCGTCCTCTTCCGCTCGGACGACGGCGGCGCGAACTGGGAGGCGGTCGAGAGCCTGGTGAACCACGAGACGCGCGACCGTTGGCACCCTGGGGCGGGCGGCATGTGCTGCCATTCGATCCAGCTCGATCCGCTGAGTCCCGAGCAGATGTACGTCGGGATCTCGGCAGCCGGCGTCTTCAGGAGCGAGGACGACGGCGGGAGTTGGACGCCGGCCAACCAGGGCACCGCAGCCGACTTCCTCCCCGACCCGTTCCCGCCGCTAGGCCAGTGCGTGCACAAGCTGCTCGTCCATCCGCAGCAGCCCGAGCGCCTCTGGCAGCAGAACCACTGTGGCGTCTATCGCTCCGATGACCGCGGCGACCGGTGGGAGCGCCTGGAGGGGAACGGCTTGCCGAGCGGCTTCGGCTTCCCGCTCGCTCTCGACCCGCGCGACCCCGACACCGCATTCGTCGTTCCGGAGGTCGGGGCCGAGAACCGCGTCACGCCCGACGGGCGCCTGGGCGTCTACAGAACTCGGGACGCGGGCGCGAGTTGGGAGCTGGCCTCGAACGGGCTCCCCGAGCCTGCGTGGGTGGCCGTCATGCGCGAAGGCTTCTCCTTCGATCGCCTCGACCCCTTCGGCGTCTACCTCGGCACCCAGAGCGGGTCGCTGTTCGTCTCTGCGGACGGAGGCGAGAGTTGGAGCGAGGCGGCATCGCAGCTGCCTCCGATCCTCTCGGTCGAAGCCGTCGCATGGCCGTAGTCCTCCTCCCCTCGCTACTGGCGACGGAGGCAGGCGGCCAGCAGCGCTTCGAGCTGGACGCAAGAACCGTGGCGGAAGCGCTTCGCGCCCTTCCCATCGTGGACCTCATCTTCGACGAGCGCGGTGAGCTCCGCCCGCTCGTCAACGTCTACGTGGACGGAGTGGACCTGCGAGACCGCGATGGACTGGAGACCACGCTCGCCGGCAGCGAGGAGATCCGCCTGGTAGGCGCCGTCGCGGGCGGTTAGGCGGCTACAGAACGTAGAAGAGCGCGATCGTGTTGATGCCGAACAGCGCGGCCACGAGCACGGTCAGGCGCGTGAGATTTCGCTCGACGATGTGTTGCCCGCCCTGCGAGGCAGGCGTATAGCCCATTCCGCCGAAGCCCGAGTCCCGGCCGGAGTGCATGAGCACGAGCAGCGTAAGGAAGGCCGCAAGCAGGACCTGGACAACCGGCAGGACTACATCGAACACGACTCCAGAATAGCTAGCCTCGGCGCGCGGCCGAGCGAATGGCGGCGACGAGCTCGGCGAGGATGCGGTCTTTCGTCACGTAGCCGGCCGCGCCGGCCGTCCGGGCCCGCTCGACGTCGTCCGGGTCGTTGGAGCCGGTGAGGACAACGATCGCCGTTCCGGGAGCTTCCTCGAGGATCCGGGTGGTCGCTTCGAACCCATCCAGCTGCGGCATGCTCAGGTTCATCAGAACGACATCGGGCAGGAGCTCGGCCGCGAGGTGCGCTGCCGTCTCCCCGTTCTCGGCCCGCGCAATCACGCGAATCGACTCCTCGGACTCGAGCAGGCCTTCCAGGGCCCTCACGAAAAGGCCGTTGTCATCCGCGATGAGCACGGTGAGGGGCGCGGAGCGCATTGCCTATTAACAACGCTCGGCCCGTTTAGGTCACGAGCGGGAACCGGCGGAGCGGCCGATTCGCAGCCCACTTGCGGGCGCCGCGTGCTCCACCTGCAGGGTCGAATGCTCGACAGCGAAGCGTTCGTGGAGCATCCGCTCGAGCTCGATGCGAATCCGGTGGCAGTCCGCATCCGGCTCCACGAGCACGTGAGCGGAGAGCGCCGGAAACCCGCTCGTGACTGTCCACACATGGAGGTCATGCGTCTGGACGACACCCTCGTGGCCGGCAATTGCACTCCCCACGTCGGCCGGGAGCGCCGAGGAGGGCGCGCCTTCGAGGAAGATGCGCGTCGACTCGCGGATGAGCGAGACCGCGGCGGCGAGCATCAGCGCGGCGACCAGAATCGACGCGAGTGGATCGAAGCGGTCCCAGCCCGTCAGCACGATCAGGCCACCGGCCACTGCGGTGCCCACGAAGGCGACGAGGTCCGTTGCGACGTGGAGGTAGGCCCCGCGGATGTTGAGGCTCTCCCGGCGGGCGCGCGCGAGGATTCCGAGGACGCCCAGGTTGACGGCAATCCCGCCGAGCGCCACTGCGCCGACAATCGTCCCGTCGACGTCGGGAGGATCGAAGAGCCGGCGTACCGCCGAATAGAGGATGAGCAAAGCGATCACGAGCAATGTGATCCCGTTCGCCTGCGCCGCGAGGATCTCCGCGCGAGCGAAGCCGAACGTCCAGCGGCCTCGCACCGGGAGGCCGGCCGCCCAGGAAGCGAAGAGAGCAAGCGCGAGCGCGGAGGCGTCGGTGAGCATGTGACCCGCGTCGGCCAACAGGGCGAGCGAGTGCGCGAGGATTCCGAGCACCACCTCGGCGACCATGAAGAAGCCCAATACGACGAGCGCCAGCGCGAGGAGCCGACGGTCACCCCGCGCGTGCTCGTGCTGGTGCATCGAGGTCATTGTGACTCTCCCCGCAGGACCCCGGCGACGCGCCGGGCCTGGAGGCGCACGTCGTGCTGCTCTGCGATGGCACGGGCCGGGGGATTCGGACGCGGCAACTCCGCGGCCTCCTTCAAGCCCGCCTCGATCGACTCCACGCTGCCCGGGTCGACGAGGACTCCCGTCTCGGGGGTGACCAGCTCGGGCGGACCGCCGATCCTGGTGGCGACGACCGGTCGCTCGGTCGCGAGTGCCTCGAGGACCGTCTGGCCGAACGGCTCGATCAAACTCGGCTGGCAGAGCACGTCGCAGGCCGCGATCCAGTCAGGGACGCGCTCGTGCGGGACGCGGCCGACCAGGCGAACCTGCGGCCGGCCTGCGAGCTTGTCGCGGAGCGCCCCGTCACCCACGAACGCGAGGCTTCCGCGCTCGAGCCGGCCGAACGCGTCCGCGAGCCGGACGACATTCTTGCGCTCGTCCAGAGTCCCGGCACAAAGGTAGAAGGGCTCCTCCCCCTCCCAGCCGAGCTCCGCGCGAAGCGGCCCCGGCTCGCGATGGCGAAAGCGCTCCAGGTCCACTCCCGAGTCGATCACCTTCGTCTTTCCCCTGGCTTCCGGCAGTTTCGCCTCGAGCTCCCGACGGAGGAAGTCGGAAACGGCGATCACGGCGTCGGCCTGGCGAACGACACTCCGCGTCGCCGCCGCCACGCCCGGAATCGCGCCGACGTTTCGGACGTCGCGGCCGTGCGCCGTGACGACGAGCCTGGCGCGGCTCAGGCGAGCGGCCAGCGCTCCGGCCGCGCCTGCGGGGAAAAGAAAGTGGGCGTGGACCGCTTCCGGCCGGAACCGCCGCGCTGCAGCCGCCGCCCGTGCGGCCAGCAGGCCGTATTTCGCTGGAGTACCGCCTCTGCGGTCGATGACCACGCGCTCGAGCTCGTTTCCCTCCTCCTCCAACGCATCCGCGATCTGCTTCACGAAAACGCCGAGATCGGGGGCCTCGGGCCCTGGATACATCTGCGATACGAGCAAGATTCGCATGGTTGTGACAAAAAGCACGTCCGCCCCGATCGGGGGAGGCTCGCCTTCAGGTGGCCCGCTACCGTCGATCTATGCCGAAAACTGTGGCAAACGGCGTCGACGTGGCTGCCGTCGAAGCGCACCTCGCACGCTACGTCGTCTCGTGCCCGCTTTGCAAAGCGGTCGATCAGCTTGGCGTTGGCCAGCACCTCGGCCGGATCGAGTCTGCCAACGGAGCCAAGGACTCGATCTCCGCGGTCGTGGTGGTCTGCAAGCGCTGCGGGTACCTCATGCCGCTGGCCGTCGAACTCATCGGGGGCAACGGCAAGGCCGCCTGAGTTAGGCGGCCTTGCGACGCGACGCATCGCGCTCGAGCCGTTCCTCGGCTCTCGCGCGTGCCTGAATGAGCTCTGGTGCGCCGAAACGCATTCGCGCCTCCGCGGCGCGGGCCTCGGCCCAGAGCTCCTCGATCTGGCTCGAGAGACGGGCGGCTTCCGCCGACTTGGCCGGGTCCACACCCGCTCCGAGCTCATGCCAGAGCTCGGCCCGGCGGTCTACCGCCCGATCGAGCTCGGCCCTGATTTCGTTCATGGTTCTCACACCCGTTAAAACGCGCCGCTGAGGGCGCCGTATTCCTGGGAGGCGCGCTAGGCGGGAGGTCCAGAACTCAGGCTGGGGTAGCGGTCGGTGAGGACGGCCAAATATGCATAGGTCTGCGCCTGGAAGCGCACGCAGTACGCGCTCAGGTCGCGCATCCCCTGCGGCATGCGTCCTAACGCGAGGCAGACGAACCAGCCCAGGAAACCGATGATCTGGACCACGTACTGGAGCACCTGGTTCAGGATCGCCGCTGGAATGACCAGGATGATCCGGAAGGCGGTCACCCACCGATTCTGCGGCTGCGGGGGGTCGATCTCCACGTCGACTGGATACCCGGGTCTACCCGCGAAGCTCGGAAACGGGTCGGCGACGAGATAGAGATAGGCAGTCACCTGGGTCGAGTAACGCACGTAGCCGGCGAGGAAGTTGTGGAGCCCCGGCGGCGAGATTCCGTTGATCAGCGTCACGACCCAGTTGGCGATACCGGCGAAGACCGCTGCGATCGACCACAGCGTGAGCCAGATCAAATGTGGGATCGCGAGGATGAGCCGGAAGAAGACGGTGAGCCGATTCCGCCGCAGATCGTCGGTGACGACGAGGCGGACGGGATGGTCCGGCGAGGGGACTGGAGCGGCGGGGGGCGGCGGCATGGATTCCATGCGCCGATGCTACGGCCTTTCGCCGAGGACGGCAATGAAGCCGGAGGCGGGACTCGAACCCACGGCCTAGCGCTTACAAGGCGCTTGCTCTACCAGCTGAGCTACTCCGGCAGCGGGGCCAGCGTAGCTGAGCCGCCCAGGACTGGCGGGTCTGGGGCGTCGTCAGCGTGTAACTGAACGCGGACGCGTATTTGCCCGGCTGAGCCCGTCAACCAGAGTCGCTAGTCGATCACCTGGCGCTCCTGCTGGTGTTGGAGCACCTTCCGCTTCACGCGCTGAAGAGCGTTGTCGATCGTCTTCGTGTCGCAGCCGAGATCCTCAGCCATCTCCTCATAGGAGTTGCCCTCCAGGTAGAGCCGGAGAGCGTCGCTCTCGAGCGGCGACAATCCTGTGCCCAGACAGAAGACGAGGCTCTGGAGCTCCTCCGTCGAGATGACACAGACGACCGGGTCGTCGACGCCGGGGCCCGGAAGCGCATCGCCGAGCGTGCAGTCGCTGTCGTCCTGCCCTGCGGGCGTGTGGCTGAACGACACGTACGTGTTGAGCGGTGCGTGCTTGAAGCGGGTCGCCGTCTTGATCGCCGTGATGATCTGGCGTGTGATGCAGAGCTCGGCGAAGCTGCGAAACGACGTCTCCTTGTCGGTTCGAAAGTCGCGTACGGCCTTGTAGAGGCCGATCAGGCCTTCCTGGATGAGGTCGTCCGACTCGCCCCCGGCGAGGAAGTAGGAACTCGCCTTCAGGCGGACGAAGCCGGTATAGCGGCGGACGAGCGCGTCGAGGGCGACGTCGTCGCCGTTGCGAGCGCGCAGAACCAACCGAAGGTCCGCGAGTTCTCGCTGGGTTTTCTCAAGCGGGCGGGCCGTGGCGAGCTGACGGCGGGGCATCGCTTTCGTCCCTGGGCATCGAGGCCAACCCTAACCCTCAGGTTGAGGTCACGATCGTAGCAAGCTGTTTGCAAATGTTCAATAGCCTCGGCGCCAGCCTTCGAGACGGCGCCGCGTCTCCTCGTCCAGTG
>Ga0137369_10007280_pt1 | contig 11143 bp, 11 predicted proteins | sample SagtaG_12_FD_104918 | JGI IMG/M metagenome (GOLD analysis project Ga0137369, IMG submission 104918) | Vadose zone soil microbial communities from Sagehorn Ranch, Mendocino, California, USA - Sage1_L_113_16 metaG | ecosystem: Environmental > Terrestrial > Soil > Vadose zone | place: USA... | reverse complement strand
GGCAATGGCAAATATGCTGATTGTTACTACGAGATGCGCAGCCGTAAAGGTGTGACAGTGAATGATGCACGCAAGAAAGTGCGTGAACCAAACGTGCTCGGCTCGATGATGGTCAAGATGGGTGATGCAGATGCATTCGTCAGCGGACTGACGTATGACTATCCGGATGTGATTCGCCCTGCTCTACAAATCCATCACACAGCAAAAAATGCTACGCGCGCCGCGGGCGTCTACATCATGATCGTGGAAGACCGCGTGTACTTGTTCACAGATGCCACTGTCAACATTGACCCGAGTGCCGAAGATTTGGCGGAGATTGCCTGTCTCGCCGCGACTTTTGCCAAGCAACTCGAACTCGAGCCGCGCGTAGCCTTCCTCTCGTTCTCGAATTTTGGTTCTACTCCCCATCCACTTTCAGATAAAGTGCGTGAGGCAGTGAAGCTTGTGAAGGAGCGCTGCCCCCATTTCGTTTATGATGGTGAAATGCAAGCCGACACTGCGGTTGTTCCCGAAATTGTGGATGAACGTTATCCATTCAGCGCAGTGAAAGATGCGAACGTGCTGGTATTCCCATCGCTTGAATCGGCTAACATCGCGTATAAATTATTGGCTCGTCTTGGCAAAGCCAAGGCGATTGGTCCGATCCTGCTCGGTATGGGTGCACCAGTGCACGTCCTACAGACCGGTGATGACGTCAACGCGATTGTACAAATCGCTTCGGTTGCTGTGATGGATGCGCTGGGGCGTGATGAAAATTTACCAGTGAAGGAAGAAGCGGAGAGCTAGGGTAGTGAGTTCAAAATAAATATGAAGGGTGATCCCTTTTGCTTGGGGTCACCCTTTAATCAAGTGTACAAATTTCTCCATAGAGTGCGGACTTCAGTCCCTTTTTGTTGTAAAATAGCGGACTGAAGTCCGTATTCCGCGTAAATATCAAATGAAAAATCTTTCTCGCCTCGCTAGTAAAATAACAGCCATTCTTTTTGCACAACAATCCCTTGCCTCTGCAGGTTTTATCGCTGCGACAACATTAAATGCAATCGTTGGCAAGGAACTCACTAATCACGCCGATTGGGCAGGTGTACCTAGTGCAGTTTATCTTCTTGGCGGCGCGCTGGCTTCATTTGGCTGGGGATACGTCTTTGATGCGATCGGACGGCGCGGAGGATTGGTGACAGGATTGATCTTAGGTGCAATTGGTTCGGGCATAGCATTCTTTGCCATTGCTGGATCTTCCTTTATGATCTTTCTTTTGGGTATGGTCTTTATGGGAATAGCGAATGCAGCAGTTCAACTTAGTCGTTTCGCGGCGGCAGAAGTGAACCTCCCCGAGAATCGCGGGCGTGCAATTTCAAACGTGGTCATTGGTGGAACGATTGGCTCAGTCGTTGGGCCGTTTGTTGCTGGGCCAGCAGGAGATTTTATTAGACCGTTCGTGGGGAATGAATTGGCAGGAGCCTATCTAGTGAGCATCGCTCTCTTCGTAATCGCAGCAGTCGTTGTATTCTTCGGTCTGCGACCTGATCCACGTGAGATTGGTCGCGAGGTGGCGATTCAATTTCCTGAAACGGTAGCAAGTTCGGGCCCCGCGCGAGGCGTTCTTGAGATTTTTCGGCAGCCTGCATCGATGGTCGCGCTCCTTAGCATGGTATTGGGTCAAATGGTCATGGTGCTAGTTATGGTCATCACCTCATTGCACATGCGAGGTCACAATCATGGTCTCGGCGATATTTCCATCGTGATTTCTTCTCATACATTTGGCATGTACGCGTTTTCAATTCTTTCCGGTAGGCTTGCTGATAAATTAGGACGTGGCCCGGTGATCATCATTGGCTCAGCCACGCTTATTCTTGCATGCCTTGCTGCGACGATCTCTCCAGATGTCCTTCCGCTTGGTGTAGCATTGTTCTTGCTTGGGCTTGGCTGGAACTTTTGTTATGTAGGTGGTTCGACTTTGCTTGCAGATCAACTTTCGCCTGAGGAACGCGCACGTACGCAAGGCACAAATGATCTGCTCGTTGGATTGGCTTCTGCGGTGGGAAGTTTAGGCAGCGGTTTTATCTTTGCCGCGCTTGGCTACAATGTAATGGCATATGTGAGCGCTGTGGTTGCAATAATCCCTTTTACTGTTGCGCTCGCATGGATGCAAAGGATGGCACGCCGCACTTTACCAGCGTCGTGAGTGAACAATATTGTCGGCTCTAATTCAATTTGATTTGTCTTCCAAATCGCTTCTGGATTGCACAGCGTTTACGTGTAATCCAGAAATTTTTATTGCTGAGAGTTTCTGCGCGTATATTCAGCAATCAGGTGATCATATTTTCCGAGATTCATGTTAACGATCTCCCTAAGCCGCTTCGGATCAAATAATTCCCCGCTGATGATGAGATGCAATTTATCGTAATAAGTTGCTAGATTTTGATCGGCTATCTGATTTTTACCACTGATAAGAGTTTCAATATAGCCCAGGGGAAGTGCGCGGGCAAAGTGGCCAATCGTTGAGGTATCAGGATTGCTGGGAAGACGCGCCAGCAAGGGATCGGATAAGGCATAAAAATCGAATACATGGACGTTTGGACCGGCACTATAACCTTTCATACCCAGGTCATTCAGCATTCTGACTTGATATTGAGTGGGGTCAAATACCCAATTTTCCGGTCGAGGGAATCGTTTTTCGATAAAAATTTTATTCGGAATCAAGAGACCTGTTCGTGGGTAGTAATAGGCTCTCTCGTCCGTAACCTGGTCTTTAAAGATAAAAACGGAGCGTTTTTCTATGCCAATACGAGGGTCCTGAAGGATAGTTGGATTTGGTGATGTAAGCCCGATCAATATAACAGCCACTGCAATCCAGGTATAGGCTGACGGGTATAGCTTATTCTCTGTTATAAGCAAGCCAACGCAAAGAATCAGCGGTGCAGAAAAGAATCTTCCACTCATAAAGTCACCCCCAATCCATAAGATGTAAGCAAGATAAAGGATAAGGCCAGTTGCAATTAATTGTCTTTCCTTGTTTTTGGACACGAGCGAAACCGCCACTGCGAACATAATTACTAGAAATGTAATTCGATCGCGGACCAATAAATCTTGAAAATATATATATCCACTCTTTAGAAGAGTAAAGCGATCTAGATTAGTATTAAGTTTTGCATAAGCAGTATTGGGGAATGGAAAGCCATAATAAAAAACAGAAAAAATTTCCCACAACAACACTGGAGAAAGCCCTGCAAGCATATCTAGCAAAACCCGCTTTTTATCGTTTGAGGATATAACAAGATATAGGAGACAAGGGAGGAACAAGAGAAGATAATCTTGCCGGGTTAGTATTCCCAAACCAGCCAGGAGGGATATTAGAAATATTCTCTTTGGCGTTACAAGGATAAAGTAAAGGAAAAGAACCAGGATCAGATGACTGAGTGGGTTTTCCAATCCGGAAGTTGAGTAATGGATGAAGGATCTGGAGAATGTTAATATGGTCAAGCCTACAATAGCTGATATCCAATTTGGAGCGACTTTCCATACCAAGAGAACGACTGTCAGAAAAGAAAGAAAGAGAGAAGTAAATGTCGTAAGATAATACAATTGCAACGGGATGAAATTGACAAAAGGAAGGTGTCTAAAAACATAGTATTCCCCTGCAAGCAGAACCATCCACAAAGGATGTGTAAATACTTGCACTCTTTCTCCAATATTAAAGTTAGGGCCGTACCCGGCGATAAAATTTTCGATCACACGAAACGTGATGTAGGCGTCGTCACTGATCCATGCATTCTGTAATATTATCCAGAATATAAACAGGACCAGCAGGATGGAAATGATCCCCAGCAAAAGCTTTGAACGTATATTCATATTCTATGCTTAAGTCCTCTTCCAGTAAATGGCTAACTTGCTCTTAGGGTTCTGCTGGAAGAGAGATGACCAGCGTTTGCGATCACTCGAAGTGGAGACTCCAACCCTTCTTTGCACAAATCGAGCATACAAAAGAGGAACAAGACAAGGACAGGGATAACCTTTGGTAGAAGAATAAGATAAGACGCATAACGCGGCCAATTTACTGCAGGATCAAGTAGGGAAGGAGCACTAGGAATATCGAAAAGAGCGAAGGGCGTTGGCAACGCTAATAAAAACATTGAGACTAAACTAATTGTGATCAACTTTAATCGATCCTGCCATACCACAAGTAACAATGCCGCAATCACTAAAACGCCGCTCATGTGGTGTTCCCACACATGCTGATAGGTTACAAAATGAGTCAACAAAAGTGTACAGGCTCCTAAAATAGGATTATGGTTCCTAGAAAGAACTACTATAAAAGCAACGGTAATGAATAAAACCACACGAAATGAGTTTACAACAATATCCCAGTTCGTCATCAAAAAATTAAGTGTAAAGTCATTCCCTACCATATATAAAAGCTGTACGAACCCATAATTCCCGCTACCCAGACCTCCAGTGAGCATAAAATTACGCCGGAAGAAGACCGTCCAGGTTGATGGATTCTGAACAAAATACGGTACAGATAAAATAAACACAAAAAATAGTGCCAGAATTCCATGCCCCCAATAATTTCGGTGACGAATAAATGCAGGGATCATCACGAGAGGAAAAACTTTCAATAAGATGGCTATTACATAAAGCAATGGTCCTACCGAAAAGAGCATTGTCAGCACGCACAAAGCAATCGTGGCAAAAGTAAACTGGCCCATATGGATTTCAAGCAAATATGGACTATTTAATAGTAGAAGCAAACACGCTACATCCCTCACCAATGGCTTCTGGATACGCTTGTAAAAGCCATAGACCAAAAATGCCAACAAGATCTCCAAGATTGCCACCCAAACCAAATAGGCTGTACGAGGCGAAAGAAACAATATGCTCTGTGCAACTATAGCGACGATTGGCAAATACCGAAATGCCTGAAAATAGGGGGTGATGCCATCTTGGTTTTTCCGATACGGACTTATATCACGCTGTACATTCACTGCTGCATGATAGATGGCATTAAAATCCTCTGCCCGTCCCATCCCATAAACAGTATCGTGATGTAAAGGCCAGATGATCGATGGAGTTTGTGTAACGACCAACCAAATCAGACCGATATGTATGCACAAAACCAGGAATATCAAAAAAACTCTAAAGATGCGGTCTCTGAAAGTATTCTCGGAAGACACACTAGACATTGTCCTGGCCCATTTATTGTTCTGCTCGCAATATTATATAAGGCAAATCATACGACGACTGATTGCCCACGGATTTCTCTAATTACAAAATCGCTGATCAATCATATGATCGAAATATATTGATGTGATTCTACCAGTACCTAAGGTTATCTTCCAAAGCTATACAGCTTTGTAAAAGAATTGGTTTTTCACTCGAATCTACGCAATCAATATCTGTCCATGTATAATCCATTTATGCACAGGTTCTTGAAACATCAGGGGTTTATCTTTGTTGTAATCTTGATTTTTGGAGCAGGAGTCACACTTCTTTCCGGTTTTTATACTAACTTCCACGTGGTGGGCAACGACTTTTGGAGTGTTTTGTATTATGGTCGCCATATTACATGGGCAGAGAAAGAATCGCTTTACAACGGATTCTATCCGATTGGATATGCTTTCCTCATTGGGCAGTATCCATATGGTTACGTTGTCCAACTTGCATATGTGACCAATGCGCTTCTTGCCGGACTTTTAATCGCTTCCGTTTCGAGTACGGTCGCGTCCGTTCGATCTATGCCCGCCACACTCTTTGCCATTGTGGCTTGTATGACCGTGCCCATCCTTTTTGTAAACAGCAATACGGTTGGACCAGATATTGGCAGTGTAACATTTACTGCCTTTGCAATTTACCTGCTCTGGAAGGATTTACTTGCAGATCGGCCAGAAGACACTTCCATATCGCGCGCGATACTTATTGGGGTTTCATTGGGACTCTCAGCATTATGGCGCAGTCATGCCATAGTCAGCGCTGTGGCTATTTTGATTTCATTCTTTCTGATTGCAGGAATTAGACCTTTCTATCATAGGTTATGGATGGTCCTTTCATTAATAGGCATATATTCACTTCAGATTGCTGCAAATTTATTTTCTGGGCATGGCGCTCTGGAAACTGCTCAAAACTTCAACATTTATAAATTATTGTATGGTGTGGATTGGACCTATTCCCCTTCGCCATCTGAAATTGCGAACTTTTCCCTATTAGAAACTTTCCGCCACGATCCTTCCTTCGTAATTAATGCCTACATCTTGCCATTTAGAGTTCTTTTGTTGTACGCGTTGCCTGCCTGTGCTTGTATTTTGGTTGCTCGATCGAGGGTAATTAGAAAATATGCAATGTTTTCGGCTCTGGTTATCTTTTTATATGCAATTCCCGTGGCGTTCGGAGATAGCCCGCGCGCTCCATTGATTATCATGGTTCCCTATCTTTCTTCCATTGCACTTCTCGCAATCGCTTTTATCGACCGAGTCAAAGATATATCTGGCTCGGTTACGTGGATTCCGGGGCTAGTATTGCTGATAATCATTGTGGCGTCTACCTATTTTTTCTCTCAGTGGGTTTTGCACGACTTGGAGGTTTTAAGAGTCAATAGAAATGAACACAAGGTGTTCTTAAGCATTGAAGAGGTTTTGATTGCACGCGGCCTGAATAATCCCATGCAGGCATATGCCGATCGTTATGATTTTTATTTTCCCAGTCTACCTCCATATCAGCCGAGGCAAATCGGAGGCTTTGCTGAAGATTGGGTATGGGGATATAGCCAAGAATATCCACCTCTGGCCAACGATTCTTGGTCTTCCTTTTCAGCAGCTTGCTTCGAACAGAAGATCCAGTACCTTATCCTTTCGCCGAACAGTGATTATAGAGGTGAGTTTTTCAAAGAGATCTATAATGACGAGTTTAATCAAGACGAGTTCGATCTGGTCTTCGTAAAGCAGAGGTCAAAAACACGGATTTATAGTTTTAAGTGAGGACACAATAAAAAAAACGACGCCGAATGGCGTCGCTTTTCTATTAGAAAATATTTTACTCGGATGCGGTTGCTTCGCTGCTCTTGGAAGTCGTCTTGGTCTCTTCTTTCTTTTCTTCCTTTTGGGTTTCGCGCTTCTCGCTTCCGGAAGGGGATCTGTGGTCTGTGGCGTAAAAGCCCGAACCTTTGAAGATGATCTTGGTGGGGGTGATAACCTTCTTTAATGCCTTTTTACGGCATTCCGGGCAGGTTTTGAGAGGCGCATCGTGAAAAGATTGCTGGCGCTCAAATTGGACACCACAAGATTCACAACGATAGGTATAAACGGGCATATGAAAACTCCTTGCTTGTATTACACATTACATTAGAGACATCGTGTGTCGTAACAGCATAAAAATATAGTGCTTCTTTAATTTTTGACTTGTTAGAAAAGAAAAAACTATCTTCTATCCCATTGCGGTACATGATGCATTATAGCGCGTATGGAAGTGATGGGCAAGGGAATATAGGGCAGCATGTTATAATTTTCTAACATTTATGTATGGAGGGCAGTTGTGCTCAAAATCGAAATTATTTATTGCGCAGTCTGACACTACACCGGCCGGGCCGTGAGCCTGGTAGATGACCTGCTCAAGCAGTTCGAGCATGTCATTGAATCGGTAGAGCTCATTCCTTCAGACGGAGGCAAGTTTGAGGTCAGTGTGAACGGGCAACTCGTCTACTCAAAGCTCCAAACCAAACGTCACGCTGAGCCAGGAGAGATAGTAGGTTTGGTCAACAAAATCATCGAAGGATAAATGTAGGGCGGGATGGTATCCCGTCCACGTAAAAGGACAGGAGAATGGCAAAGAAAGGTCGTGTTTTTTCGGGCGCGCGCCCCACAGGACGCCAGCATCTCGGCAACTATCTGGGCGCGATCAAGAATTATGTCGCTTTGCAGGATGATTATGATTGTGTCTACTGCATCGTGGATATTCACGCGCTCACCACGGTTGAAACAACGGAGAACTTAAAGCAGAATACAATGGAAATGACGCTCGACTGGCTGGCAGCCGGCATCCGTCCCGAAGAGTCGATCTTGTTCGTGCAGTCACATGTCCCAGAAGTTATGGAGTTGCATACCTATCTTTCCATGGTTACCCAGTTTGGGAAACTCACCGATTTGCCGACGTTCAAGGAAAAAGTTCGCCAGCAACCCGGTAATGTAAATTATGGGCTCGTCGGCTATCCAGTGTTGATGACTGCTGATATCGTGCTCTACAAGACGGATGTTGTACCTGTTGGCATTGACCAGGCTCCCCATGTTGAATTCGCGCGCGAGATCGTGCGTTCTTTCAATTATCGTTATAAAGCAAAGGTTTTGGTCGAACCACAGGTCAAACACACTGAAGTGCTTAAGGTGATTGGCATCGATGGCAAGGAAAAGATGAGCAAGAGCCTTGATAACCACATCGAGCTGGCTGCCACCCCTCAAGAGACAGAGAAGCGAATCATGCAGATGGTCACCGATCCAGCTCGAATAAGGCGCATGGATCCTGGCAATCCAGACGTCTGCAATGTCTTTACGATGCACAAGCTTTTCTCTTCACCAGATGAAATTGCAATGGTCAATCGTGACTGCCGTTCTGCTGCTCTCGGTTGTGTGGACTGCAAGAAACTCTTCGCAAAGAACTTGAACAGTCATCTTGAACCATTCCGCGCAAAGCGTGCCGAGCTCGCGTCTAAACCCGGTTATGTGCAAGATGTCTTAGATGATGGTGCGAAACGTGCACGAACGATAGCTGAGAAGACGATCCAAGAAGTGAGGGAAGCTATTCAATTACCTTAATGTTATTTGCGGTAGGTGCCATAGAACAGAATCCATTTATGCGTGCATTACTCCAACGTGTCTCTCAAACAAGTGTGACTGTGGAAAAACAGACCATTTCCAGAATCGGAAAGGGTCTGTTAATTTTACTGGGCATCGGTCATGGTGATGGGGAAGAGCAAGCTGCCTTTCTTGCAGAGAAAATAGCCAACTTGCGCATCTTTGAAGATGAACAGGGCAAGACCAATCTCTCTGTGTTGGATGTGAAAGGTGAAGCAATCGTTGTTTCTCAATTCACACTATACGCAGATGTACGGAAGGGCCGGCGTCCATCTTTTACAGACGCGGCTTTGCCCGAAGTGGCGGAACCACTCGTGAATCGCTTCATTGATCTATTACGGGGACATGGTGTTCCAACACAAACTGGAAAGTTCGGCGAACATATGGAAGTGGAAATCCATAACCATGGGCCGGTGACGATATGGTTGGAGAAATGAACATCAGGCCGAATGCCTTTCAACGTTTTCTACATCGCCTTTTATTACCGAGACCAGTCTCAGCATTTGTAGCTGTTGTTTTACACCACGTGGACGCGCTTCTATTGCGCCTCACAAATAATCGTTATACGGTAACTGAATTTGCCGGACTTCCCGTTCTGCAATTAACCACTATTGGCGCAAAAACAGGGAAGCAACGAAAAACGATGTTGGTCAGATTACAAGAGGGTGAGAAGATCGCGCTGATTGCTTCTAATTATGGGCGCGCACATAATCCTGGCTGGTACTACAATTTGAAAGCAAATCCTGAGTGCCAAGTCTTATTTAACGAAAAATCAGCAACTTATATTGCACACGAGGCAGAAGGAGAGGAACGCGAGAAATACTGGCAATTGGCGCTTTCCTACTATGCCGGTTATGAAAAGTACAGAGCGCGTGCTGTGCACCGGCGGATCCCTGTAATGGTATTGAAGCCTAAAACAAAGCAGGACGGGTTTGTCGCGAAGCATCCCTGAAAGGAGCAACCCCGTACGGTTCATCCAAATTATCCGATGAACGTACGGGGCAACCCGTCAGAACTTATGTTTTCAATGGACAGTCAGACCTACCTAGTCTGCGTCCCGTTCAGCGCGTCGCGCGGGACCCATAAACTGGCGTCCATTTGAACGGCCATTACCCCGGCTGATAGCATAGACTGCGCGTCCTCGTCCCTCCAAACACCTCCTGCTCCGATGATGGGGAGTCCGAGTTTGGCAGCGGAGTAAACAATTTCCAAGGAAAGTGGGAAAAGCGACGGACCATATAACCTTCCAGTAATTATTTCTCTTCTCCCGCCTGCCCTGCCGTCTCGCACCGGCGTGCCGTCGTTGCGCGCGGCACGAACGGTAAGCGCAGTCGAAGGGTTAGGAGAGGGATTAGGGGTGAGAGCCCCACGTGGTGCGGCAATGCTAATTGCTGCCGCACCCTCTTGAATTAAGCGCGGACCTAAAGATAATACTTGTTCATGTGGTAAAGAAAAAATTAAAGGCAGTTCACCCAAGCACATCTCCAGGGTGATCAGAAAAATATCATCCGCAAGCAAAGGTGCGAAACCGAGTTCAACAGCCATCACATGATCGAGCCCTTCGAGCATTTGCACCATATGTTTTGTTTCTTCAGGTCGGTCTGCCATCAGATGGACAATGATCGACAGATTTGATCGTTCCCAACGCGCTGAATACTTCTTTAGAATGTTTGATAAACCAGGGTTCGGCAACCCAGTATGTAGCAGGAATCCGCCCCGGTACTCAACCAAAGCTGGTTGGGCAGTTGGCAGTCGCGGGCGCAGTGAGATCGGATTCGTCACAAACGCGCCGAATGAATCCCAGTTTATCTCGACGCGTGGATCGGGCGCGAAGCCCAATGTCCCTGCTGAGTTCATAAGTGGTTTGCTAAAATAAAGATCACGTTTCATAAGAATAAGTAGGACGCATTCGCAGAGCAAACAAGGAGTTGTAATGCAACCGTTGCATGGAATTCGTGTGTTGGATTTGAGCCGTGTCCTTGCTGGACCTTATTGTACGATGGTTCTTGGTGATCTTGGTGCGAATGTGATCAAGGTTGAGCCGCCCGAAGGCGATGAAACACGTGGTTGGGGACCACCATTTGCGGGCGGGGAGAGTGCATATTATTTGTGTGTTAATCGCAATAAGCGGGGTATAGTCATCAACCTGAAAACGGAAGAGGGCCAGGCTATTCTTATTGATCTTGCAAAACAATGCGATGTGCTTGTTGAGAACTTTCGTCCGGATACCCTTGCACGCTTTTCAATGGACTATGAAACATTACATGAATTAAATCCTGGTCTGATTTATTGTTCTATCACTGGGTTTG
>Ga0137369_10007276_pt1 | contig 11146 bp, 13 predicted proteins | sample SagtaG_12_FD_104918 | JGI IMG/M metagenome (GOLD analysis project Ga0137369, IMG submission 104918) | Vadose zone soil microbial communities from Sagehorn Ranch, Mendocino, California, USA - Sage1_L_113_16 metaG | ecosystem: Environmental > Terrestrial > Soil > Vadose zone | place: USA... | reverse complement strand
CGACATGCTCGAGGTCGGCAACGGCGGCATGACAGCGGACGAGTACCGCGCGCACTTCAGCTTGTGGTGCCTGCTCGCGGCGCCGCTCATGGCGGGCAACGACATCCGGACGATGTCGGACGAGATCAAGGGGATCCTCACCGCGCCTGAGGTCATCGCGGTCGACCAGGACCCGCTCGGCTTCCAGGGCGACCTCGTGCGAGCGGAAGACGGTGCCGAGGTCTGGGGGCGCGCGCTCGCGGACGGGTCGCGCGCTGTCGTCCTGTTCGATCGCGCGCCCGAGCCGCGCGAGATCGCCGTTCGCTGGACCGACCTCGGGTGGGATCCGAAGGAGCGCGTCCGGGTCCGCGACCTCTGGGAGCGGGCGGACCGCGGTCCGGCCGTCGAGGCCTGCTCCGTCACCGTACCTGCACACGGCGCCGCCATGCTCAAGCTGACACCGCAAGCCACCGTGTAGTCGCTTCGCTCGTACACGCGTCGCTCGTCCTCACCCGGAAGCAAGCTTCCGGTCTCGGCCTCGCTAGCGTGTAACAGCCAGCCAGACGGTATGCTCCGAAGCGATAGGGGAGCGGGAGCCGTGCCTTCGGGCGCGGTCCCGCTTCTTTGCGTTCGCGAAGGAGACGGCGTGGCGATCGAAACGGCGACCGAAGACGTACCCAGACTGTTCCCAGACCCGCTGCAGCTCGTCACGCACGTCGGCCGCGACGTCTTGGCGAACGCGGCGCACTTCGCGACCGTCCCGAAGGCGGTCTACGAGTACGTCAGCAACTCCATCGATGCGACGCACACGGGCCGTCCCTGCACCGTGCGCGTGAGCATCGTGGTGGCGGGGCCGCGGCGCCGCATCGAGATCGCAGACGACGCGGCCGGCATGTCACGCGAGCAGCTGCGCAGCTTCTTCACCATGCACGGCGAGAATGCGTGGCGCCGCGCGGGGCGCAAGGTGCGCGGCCGCTTCGGCACCGGCAAGATCGCGGCGTTCGGACGCGCCGACCGGCTGCGCGTCGACACCGTGCAGCGCGGGATCCGGAATGTCGCGGAGCTGAGACGCGCCGACCTCGAGGCAGCACAGGCGGGACGGCCGGTGCAGGTCCACGAGATGATCGCCCTGGAGCCCACCACGGCGCCGGACGGCACGCTCGTCGTCGTCGAGGACCTGCAGCGCGGGACGCGGGTGGACCGCGCCGAGATCGTCCGCTACCTGCAGCGCCAGCTCGGACGTCACCTCGTGCGCCACCACGTGGTCGTCGAAGGGGACCGCGTCGTGTATGCGCCGCCGGCATCGACCGAGGAGCACCGCTTCCCCGCCCCGGAGCACGTCGCGGCGCTCGCGGGGCCGGTCGAGCTCGTGGTCCGCGTCGCCGCGCGTCCGCTGACGGAAGAGGAGAACGGCGTCGCCGTCCTTTCGGACGGCTACCTGAACGCCATGACGCTCGCGGGGATCGAGGGGAAGCCGGAGGCGCAGTACCTGTTCGGCGAGATCGACGTCCCGGCCCTCGACGACGACACCGCGCCGATCCCCGCGTTCCTGTCGACGCGCGACCTCACCCTCAACCCGTGGAACCCGATCGTTGCCGAGCTCGTGCCCTGGATGCGCGCGTCGCTCGAGAGCGTGCGCCGTGAGCTCGTGCGACGTGCAGGTGAGCGGCGCCGCGCCACGGAGCAGCAGGAGCTCGAGCGCCTCGGATCGGAGCTGGCGTCGCTGCTCGGGAACATCTACCGCGGCGAGCGGGTCCGTCTCGTCGCGGCCGCACCAGCCGCTCCGAACGACGTGCCGGTCGCGGTCGAGCCGGAGCCCGTCGTCGAAGAGCGAGCCCGACGGCCGCGCAGGGACAAGGGCGTCGTGCGCGGGCCTCGACCGCCTCGGGAGACGCCGGTCGAAGCCGTCCCCGAGCCGCTCATGGTCACGATGCCGTCGCTGTCCGGCGACCGCGCGCCGACGACGTTCCGTGTCGCGTTCCGCCACGCCGGGGACGCGAGCCCGCGCGCGTTCTACGTCGCCGAGGAGCGAGGCATCGTCGTCAATCTCGACCATCCGGAGGCGGTGGCGTCGCTCGCGAACGGCGGACCGACGTCGCCGTTCTTCGCGCACTACTGCATGCGCACGACGCTCGAGGAGTTCACGCTCGTGATGGTCTCGGAGCTCGGCTATCCGGACGCGCCGGAGATCGCGCGTGAGATCCGCGAGCGGTCGGACCGCTATTCGCGCACGTTCGCCCCGGCGATCCTGCGCTTCGCGTTCGCCGAAGGCACCGAGGGGGCGAACACTTCCAACTGATGACTGCCCGAGCTCGCGCCGCGCTCGTCGCTGCGGCCCGCTGACGGCTTTGACCATGGAGACCGAACATGACACGGCCGCGCCGCGAGCGCGTGACGATCGGGCGTATCACTGCTCATCGTCGGCTCGGGCACCAGGGTCTGACATCTTGACGACGCCAAGGGCCACCGCCCGGGCCGCGAGCTCTGCCCGGTTCGCACAGCCGAACTTTCGCAAGAGCGACCTCACATGGGCGTTGGCCGTTGCCTCGGTGATGCCGAGCCGGCGGCCGATGGCGTAGTTCTTCAAGCCCTCGCACAGCAACGAAACCACGGCCGTCTCTTGCGGGGTCAACTTCTCCACGCCTGGCGCTAAAGTATCGCATGTGCCTGGAGCGTCAGGCTGAGCGTCGGCAGGACGATGGCGGGCTCGTCAGGGCGGGTGCACGACAAGCGTCGTATTAGTCGAAGAGCCAATGGACATGCGCACTTCATGGTGACAGCGTGCCGCGCCAGTGGACTCGCTGGTCTCCGTTGCGGCCGGGCTCACGCTTCGCTGGGCACTGGGTGCCGTGTTCCTCGCCGCCGCTGTGGCGAAACTCCGCGATCCGAGCGCATTCGCCCGCGCGGTCGAGGGTTACGGCCTGCCGGAACAGTGGCGTGGCTCCGTCGGATTGGTCGTGCCGATCGCAGAAGCAGTCCTGGGGCTGTTGTGGTTCAGCACTGTCGATCCAGGCATAGTCGCGGCCCTGACGGGCGGGGCACTTGTTGCCTTCTCCGTAGCTGCGGTGGCGGGACCCTCAAGATCCGGGACGTGCGGGTGTGGCGGGGTCCTGCTCGATGACCAGCGGGGCTGGAACGTCGCCGCGCGGAACGGTGTTCTGCTTGTGATCGCGACGGCAGCCATCGTGCTCGGGAGTCTCGGCTACCCACACTCGGTGTCGATGCTGCTCGCCGCCGCGATGGGTGCTCTCGCGCTCGTGTGGTTCATCTCTGCACTCGACGCGACCCTCGCCACCGAGTCAAGTCTCCGGCGAACAGTGGCAGTCCATGTCTGAATTCTTCCTCTTCACATACGTGCTCCTGTGGGTCGTGGTCCTCGTCAGCGCGGTGCTGCTTCTCGCGACACTCCGGCACATGGCGCAATTCGTCAGTGCGAGTGAGCCGCTTCTGCGATTCAAGAACGAACAGACTCGTCTCGTGCCAGGACGGGGAGTGCCGGCTATCTCCGTTTCAGATCCAAGGACCGGCCAGCCCGCCACGGTGCCCGCTCCCAGCACGGCATCCCTAGTTCTCGTCGTCGATCCGACATGCAGCCCATGTCATCGTTTGCTCACCGAGTTCGGGCCCGAACTGAGCAGCGGGCTCACCCTTGGCTGGCGGACCACCTTGGTGCTCGTCGGCAGGGCACACGAGGCGCTCCGGCTGCGCGAGACCTACAAGATCGACAGCAACATCGAGATCCTGGCCGATGAGGGAGGCCACGTTCGGGATGAGTGGGGGATCACGTCGACGCCTGCAGGGGTCACAGTCGGCAGCGATGGTCGCCTGCTTCGTGTATTCGCCGCCGTTGACGTAAGGGCGCTACGCAGCCTCTTCACCCGAATCCCAATCGAAGCTACGGCTCACTCTGAGCCTCCTGTTCTTGCAACTGGAGGACGCTCATGATGACGGAGACGACCGCCTACGCTCGGCTCCTGCGTGCGTTCACGCGACGCTCATTCCTCCAGCGGACCGCGCTCATCGCGGCCGCGACGGTTGCCGTGACCCTGACACGGTTGGGCCTGCCGGTTCCACCAGCGTTCGCATCGTCGTGCAACTGGTGTTTTGGGAACTGCCACCCCTGTTTCAGCGCGATCTGGTATTGCTCCTCACCCAACGGAGCATGGGATTGCGGCCCCGGCGGCTGTGTATGCAACAGCTGGGAGGCCTCCGGACAGTACTGCTCACCCCCTTACTTCTATGCATTCATGACTTGCTGTGACGACGGAACCCGCACGATTCAGTGCAACGCGTGCCCATAAGGAGGCGACGGACATGAGCCAGGAGCCGAGGGCGGTCTGGGGACCTCTCAAGTCTGGATCGGGCGTCAGCTCTGCGAGCAGACCGCTGATGGGCCCGCGTGAGGGCTTTCAGGGTCGACTCGTGATCGAGGCATGGGAAGCGAACGAGTCCAGCGGCGACGGCCTTCGATTCACCGTCGAAGATGCCACGGTCTCGACGCCCGAGGGGGCTCAGGCCTTCGTTCGCGACGTCGTTGCGCGAATGCATCAGCGGGTGAACAAGCCTTAGGCGTACCGATACGTGCGGCTGCCCTCGTGATCGCCGCCATGGTCCTTCGTTCGGATGGGACCGGCGGCGCTCACGCTGGCGGCGACTCAGCCGCGATCGTGCGTGGCACCGCGCTCTATGTAGCCCACTGCCAGCCATGCCACAGCACCCTCGTCAATGCCAGGCCGCTTGCGGGGGTGCCGAGCCACGGGGCCGCAGGACACACCTGGGGGCACCCTGACTCGACGATTCTGCGCATCATCCTGGACGGTCGCCCGCCGCTCCCGTCGACGCGTCTAGCCGACTCTGCCGCTCCGACCATGCCTGCTTGGCGGGGCCGCCTATCTCCAGCCGATGCCGAAGCGATCTTGACATACATCAAGAGTTCTTGGACGGACGAACAGCATGCCGTGCGCGAGGGATGGTATGGCTGCCGTCGCGACGGCGTCGTGACGTGTTGAGGTAGATCGACGGCGAGCCCTCGAAGCAGGAGCGCGACGTCTCACCATCGCGGGACTTGCTATCAGGACGACCGGCAAGACTACGTACGAGCACTGAGGCCGTACGAGCGCTTCCGGATCAGGCCGCTGCGCCTCTCCCTCGAACGACGCGGCCCGGCGTCGCGGCGGTGTGCTCGCCGCCCCGCAGGACCTGCGTTCCGTTCACCAGCACGTGCACGACGCCGGTCGCGTACTGGTGCGGCCGCTCGTACGTCGCGTGATCCTGTATCCGCGCGGGGTCGAAGACGACGACGTCCGCGAGCATCCCGCGCGCGAGCGTGCCGCGCCGCGCGATCCCGAGGTTCGCGGCGGGCAGCGATGTCAGGCGGCGGATGGCCTCGGCGAGCGTGATGACGCGCTCATCGCGAACGTACTTCCCGAGGAGTCGCGCGAACGTCCCGTACGCTCGCGGGTGCGGGCTCGAGCGCAGGAAGACGCCCTCGGGCGCGAGCGACGCCGCGTCCGAGCCGAAGCTCATCCACGGCAGCGCGATCTGCCGCCGCACGTTGTCCTCGGAGATCGTGAAGTAGATCGCGCCGACGCGGCTGTCGTCCTCGATGACGAGGTCGATGATCGTGTCCTCGGCGGAGCGGCCGCGCATGCGCGCGACGTCGCCGACGGTCTTGCCCGTGAGCGGCTTCAGCGCGTCGCTCTTGAACGACGCGAGGAGGATCCCGTCCGGCGACTCGACGGCGTGCAGGAAGTTCTCCCAGCCCTGCGCCGGACGTCGCATCTCCTCGATCACGCGCGCGCGGGTCCCACCGTCGCGCAGGCGCGTGACCCACGCGTCGTGCCCACCCTCCTGCACCCACGGCGGCATCGTCGCGTACAGGCCGGTCGCGCCGGCCGTGTACGTGTACATGTCCGACGTCACGCGCAGGCTCGCCGCGCGGGCGTCCTCGATGCGCCCGATGACCGTGTCGAGCTTCCCCCAGTGCTCGCGGCCGGCCTGCTTCAGGTGATAGATCTCAGCACGGATCCCCGTGCGCCGCGCGATCTCGATGACCTCGTCCACCGCGTCGAGCAGGCCTTCCATCTCGCTGCGGATGTGCGACGTGTAGAGGCCACCGAGCTCCGCGGCGGCGGCGCAGAGCGCGACGAGCTCATCCGTCTCCGCGTAGGCCGCGGGCGCGTAGATGAGCGACGAGCCGACGCCGAGGGCGCCCTCGCGCATGGCCGCGCGCACGAGGTCCTGCATGCGCCGCAGCTCGTCGGCGGTCGGCGGACGGTCGTCGTAGCCGATCTCGTGGATCCGCACGGTCGTCGCGCCGACGAGCGACGCGACGTTGCACGAGATCCCGCGCGCCACGAGATGGTCGAGGTAGCCGCCCAGGGTGCGCCACGGGATGTCGAAGCGGATGTCGCCCTGGCGCTCGAGCCGCTCGCGGCGCATCTCCTCGGTGAGCGGACCCATGGACCAGCCCTCGCCGAACACCTCCAGGGTCACGCCCTGCCGGACGTCGCTCTGCGAGCGGCCGTCCTCGATGAGCGACTCGGTAGCCCAGCTGAGCATGTTGATGAAGCCGGGCGCGACGGCGAGACCGCGTGCGTCGATCTCGCTGCGGCCACGGTCGCCGACCCGCCCGACGGCGGTGATCGTGTCGCCGTCGATGGCGACGTCGGCGACATGCGGATCGCCGCCACCGCCATCGTGGATCGTGCCGCCGCGGATCACGACGTCGTGGCCGGGCTGAGCGGGCACGCGAGCACAATACGGGCGCGATGGAGCAGGCGATGCTCGTCTGGGTCGTCGTCGGCGCGGGGATCACCGGCGGTGTCTTCCTGCTCGCGCGCGCGGTCGTCGAGGTGAGCGCCGTCGCCTACGCGTACGTCGAACGGCAGATCGGCGGGCCCGAGGCCGCGCGGCGCAGCGCCGCACTGATGGCCGGCGCGGGCGCGGCGCTCGCGGTGACCGCCGTCATCTTCGCCGTCGCGCTCCTCGCGATCTTCGCCGCGCTCCTCGCGTTCCAGTTCGGCTCGTAGCGACGCCGTGGATCGCCCGCACCGCCCCCTCGACCGTCCCGCCGCGCTGAACGCGCTCGGAAAGCGCGCGCTCGAGGCGGCCGAGCGCGGTCTCTCGCCTCGCGGGCTCGCGCGTCTGCGGCGCGCGCTCTGGACGTTCCGGATCTATCTGTACGTCACGCCCGGCGCGCTCCTGGTCCAGCAGGCGCTCGCGATCTTCCCCGAACCCGTCCGGACGCTCGGGTCCGCGTGCCCGTTCCACCGCTTCGCCGCGCGCTCTGGCGGCGGCTACTGGCCGGACCGCAACGAGGTGTATCTCGCGGCGGGCGTCGAGACGTATGAAGGGCTGCGGCAGGTCGTGCTCTCGTCGCGCCACGAGATGTTCCACTTCGTCGCGCACAACGATCCCCGCTACCGCGCCGACGACGACGCGAGCTGGCCCGCGCTCTGGGGCGCGCTCGAGGCGAGCCGGCCGTACGTCGAGGGATACCCGCGCTATCGCGACTGGATCCGGCGGTCGTTCATCCCGCAGGGCGGCCACGCGAACCCGGCCGAGCTCTTCGCCGACATCCCGACGAACTTCCCGGACGCGAGCCAGGTCCCGCCGCCGCTGCGCGCGTACTTCGCCCCGCTGCTCGTGGGCGGCGACGGCGGTCCCGACGCGGTCGCGCGAGCGGATCCGCGCGACCTCGCCGCATTCCATACGTTGATCCAGGGCGTCTGATCCGGTGATCGCGGGGACGTAGCGGCACGATCCGTGCACCGCTCGGTCGCATGGCGACCGAACGGGATCCGTTCGATCCGCGCTGCGCCGCCTTCTACTGCCGCGCCATGGAGCTGCTCCATGAGGCCAAGGTACCGTTCATGGTCGGCGGCGCATTCGCGCTCGCCCGCCACGCGGGCGTGTCGCGCTTCACGAAGGACTTCGACATCTTCATCCGGCCGTCGGACGCGGAACGCGCGATCGGCGCCTTCGCTGCCGCGTCCTACCGCACCGAGCTCACCGCGCCGTACTGGATCGCGAAAGCGTTCCACGAGGACCTCTTCGTCGATCTGATCTGGAGCTCCGGCAACGGCGTCGCCACGGTCGATGACGAATGGTTCGATCACGCCACCGAGGACGAGGTCCTCGGCATGCCGTCGCTCCTCGTCCCCGCGGAGGAGATGATCTGGCAGAAGGCCTACATCATGGAGCGCGAGCGCTTCGACGGCGCCGACGTGCTGCACGTCATCCATGCGCGCGCGGAAGAGCTCGACTGGGATCGGCTCATGCGCCGTTTTGCGGACCACTGGCACGTGCTGCTCGCGCACCTCGTGCTGTTCGGGTTCGCGTATCCCACGGAGCGCCACCGCGTCCCGGAGCGCGTGATGCGCGAGCTCGTCGCGCGGCTCGAGCGCGACATGTCGCGCGCCCACGATGGCGACCACGTGACGCAGGCGACGCTGCTCTCGCGCTACCAGTACGTCGATGACGTCGGCACCGGCAAGTACAAGGACGCCCGGCTGCTGCCGCCGGCCGATCTGACGGATGGGGACATCGAAGAATGCGCGTAGCGGCGGTCGGCGACCTCCACTGCTCCAAGGCCAGCCAGGGCAAGATCGCACCTCTCATCGCGCACGTCGCCGGCAGCGCCGATGCGCTGGTCCTCGCGGGCGACCTGACCGATTACGGGCTGCCCGAGGAAGCGCACATCCTCGTGCGCGAGCTCGCGACCGCGAAGATCCCGACCGTCGCCGTCCTCGGGAACCACGACTTCGAGTCCGGCAAGCAGGATGAGGTGAAGCGGATCCTCGTCGAAGCGGGCGTGAACGTGCTCGACGGCGACGCCGTCGAGATCGAGGGGGTCGGCTTCGCCGGAGTGAAGGGATTCGCCGGCGGTTTCGGTGAGCGCACGCTCGGACCCTGGGGCGAGGAGGCAATCAAGCGGTTCGTGCAGGAGGCGGTCGATGAGGCGCTGAAGCTCGAGGCCGCGCTCGCCCGGCTGCGGACGGCGATCCGCGTGGCGGTCCTGCACTACGCGCCGATCGAAGCGACGGTGCGCGGCGAGCCGCCGCCGATCTTCCCGTTCCTCGGATCGAGCCGGCTCGAGGAGCCGATCGACCGCTATCACGTGCGCGCCGTGTTCCACGGCCACGCCCACTCGGGGACGGCGGAGGGACGGACGAAGGCCGGCATCCCCGTCTACAACGTCTCGCTCCCGCTGCTGCGCCGGACCGTGCGCGAGGGCGAGCCGCCGGTGCGCTTCCTCGATGTGGCGGAGCCGCTCGAGACCAGGGAGGTCGCGGCCTAGAAGACCATCCGGCGCCGGAGCGACCGCAGGACGGGCCCGATCAGCTGCGACCCGAGCTTCACGCTGACGAGCGCGACGACGACGAGCGCGATGAGGAGGAGGGACCGCGGCGACGCCGGTCGGAGGAAGAGGTCGCCGCCTGTGAGGAGATCGACGCCGATGATGATCGCGATCGCGGCGCCGCTCGCCACCAGCACCCGACGGAGCAGATCCGGCGAGGTCAGGCCCATCCGCTCGAGCTGCCACGCGCCGCTCGACCGCACCACGAAGTGCGCGAGGACGATCGTGGCGACGAACGGCAGGAAGATAGAGAGGTAGCGCTCGACGGTCCCTTCCACGGGTCGATGATAGGGGACGACCCCCTACCAGTTGGGCGTCGCGCCGGTGACACGTTCCGGCAGAGGCATCGTCGGCGGGTGGATCACGTACACGGTGCCCTGCGAGCCTCCGAGCCACGCCTGCTCGAAGCGGGCGCGCCCGTAGACGCGGCGCACCTCGGCGTTGCTGTTCGCGGCGGGATCGTGCGAGATCACGTCGCCGCTCGCGGTGAACCCGCTGATCACCAGCAGGTGGCCGGGACTGCCCTGCGGGAGGAGGAACCCGGGGAGGGCGCCGGGCGCGATCCGCACCGACGCGACGAGCGGGATGCCGGCCGCGATGAAGCGCTCCGCCTCATTCAGCGAGCGCAGCTGGGTGACGAAGGCGCGCGATCCGTAGCGCGCCGCGTACGCGGTATTGAACGGCCAGTTGCCCGCGCCGCCGTACGTGGCGTCATACGTGTAGCGGGCGGCGTGGTCGACCTGCGGGTCGGCGTACCGGGCCGCGACCCACGCGGTCTCGCTCGGGCTCGGGCCCTTGCCCCAGAACGAGAGGACCATCGCCGTCGACGCCGGGCTGCACCATGCCTCGCCGCCCCCGTCGTATTCCGGGTACTCGCCCCCGTGGATCTCCTGCGAGTACGGCGGCACGGAGAGCTCCCTGCCGGCGCCAGGGCCGAGCGGGCTGGGGATCGTCGTCGTCGCGGTGGCGGGATCGGAGGCCACGGCGGTCACGAGCCGCACCACGGGTGTCTGCGGCGAACCGACCGCACGCGACAGCGTCAGCCGGACGCGATAGGCCGACATCGGGGCGCTCGTGAGGAGGACGTCGGTATCGACGTTCCCGTCACCGTCGCGCTGTCCTTTGACCGAGGCCCGCTTGATCGTCGCATCGCCGTACGCCCACGTCCCGAACGACCACCACTTCGTCTCGCCACCCCCGGGGCGCCGGGTCTGGATGTCGATCCCGATCCACGTCCCTTCGGGCGTCTCCGCGTTCCACGACGGGATGAGGCGCGTGAACGGGAACCCCGGCTCGTGCCATCCCGAGATCCACGTCCCGGTCGTGCCGTTCGTCAGGATGACGCCACCGCTCTCGCCGATCGCCGTGTTCGCGAGCTCGGCCGGCGTGAGCGCGAACGCATGCAGCTCGATCCGCGCGCCCGTCAGCGCTGCCGTCGTCGTCGCGGATGGCGCGGCGTTCGCGGGGGCGGACGCCGGCGCGGTCGCGCTCGGTGTCGGCGCGACGGACGGCGTCGCCTTCGGCTGCTCGGTCTCGGTCAGCGCCGCGCTCGGCGAGGACCGTGCGGATGAGGGCGCCTGCGCCTCACAGGCGACGAGGATCGCGAGCGCGACGACGAGCCACGGCGAGCGGATCACGCAAGGCTGAACGATGCCCCGATCCGGCCGGTACGACGAACGTCGTAGGCGGATCCACCCAGGCTGCGGATGCCCGGCGGCGGGCATCCGGGCGAACGTACGCCCCCATGACGAACGAGATCGGCAGCGAGCTCGGGCCGCTCCTGGCGCGCGCGCACATCCTCATGTT
>Ga0137369_10007270_pt1 | contig 11150 bp, 6 predicted proteins | sample SagtaG_12_FD_104918 | JGI IMG/M metagenome (GOLD analysis project Ga0137369, IMG submission 104918) | Vadose zone soil microbial communities from Sagehorn Ranch, Mendocino, California, USA - Sage1_L_113_16 metaG | ecosystem: Environmental > Terrestrial > Soil > Vadose zone | place: USA... | reverse complement strand
CGAACTGGTCGGCTATGAGGGCGAACGAGGCGTTCTCGTTCGTTCTCGTCGGCGTCGCCCTCATGCTGCTCCGAACGCCGTCGGGGCGCCTCCCTCGCTACGTCGGCTACGCCCTTGCCGCCGCGGCAGGTCTGACGGGCCTCGCGACGATCGCGGAGTACGCATTCGGCTCGGACCTGCAGATCGACGAGCTGCTCTTCCACGACGACCCGGCCGCGCCGGGCACGGGGGAGCCGGGTCGCATGAGCATCGACAGCGCGATCAACTTCTCGGTTGCCGGAGCGTCGCTCCTCCTCCTCGAGGCGAAGAGCGCTCGGCGGCTGCGGCCGGCGGAGGTAGGCGCGGTGGCGATGAGCGTGGTGGCCACCCTCACGATCCTGAGCTACCTCTTCTCGGCGCCCGTCGAGGCGACCGGCTTCTCCGGGCAGGTGATGAGGGTCGGGCCGCACACGGCAATCACGTTCCTCGTCCTGAGCGCCGCGATTCTGATGGCGCGACCCGGAACCGCCATCGCGAAGCTGATGGCGAGCCCGTTTGCCGGCGGGACGCTGCTGCGGCGGCTCCTCCCGACGGCGGCGCTGATCGTGCCGACCGTCGGGTGGATCCGGCTGAAGGGCGAGGAGGCCGGCCTCTACAACTTCAGGGTCGGCCTCGGCGTGATGGTGACGTCGGCGATCACCCTGCTCGCGATCGCAGTCTTCGTCACCGGCCGCTCGCTCGAGCGCACCGACGTGGAGCGCCGACGCGTGCTGGACGAGGTTCGCGCTCGTACCGAGGAGCTCGAGGCGGCGAACAAGGAGCTCGACGCCTTCTCCTACTCGGTGTCTCACGATCTGCGCGCTCCGCTCCGCGCAATCGACGGCTTCTCCCGAATCCTCGAGACCGAGTTCGCGCCGGCCCTCGAGCCGGCCGGCAGGCGCTACCTGCACCTCGTCAGCGACAACGCGCGCGCGATGGGGAGGCTGATCGACGGGCTGCTCGCCTTCTCGAGGCTCGGTCAGCAAGCGCTCTCGAAGCGGCCGATCGGAGTGGAGCGTTTGCTCGGCGAGGCGATCGCCGAGGTTCAGCCGCTGATCGGCGCTCGGACTGTCGAGATCTCGCGGCGAGGCCTCCCCGCTGTCGTCGAGGCCGATCCGACGCTCCTGAAGCAGGTGTTCGAGCCGAGGACTATGAGGGCGCGGGTGTCGGCCTCGCGCTCGTCGCCCGGATCGTCAGACGCCACGGTGGCAGGGTCTGGGCCGAGGCCGAGCCCGATCGCGGCGCCACGTTCTTCTTCACGCTCGACGGGGCCGGGTACTCGTGACCGCCGACAACGACATCCAGATCCTCCTCGTCGAGGACAACCCGCACGACGTCGAGCTCACCTTGCACGCGTTCGACTCGAACAAGCTCGCGAACCGGATCCACGTCGCACGAGACGGCGCCGAAGCGCTCGAGTTCCTCCACGGGGACAAGTCCGGGGAACTGCCCTCGAAGCCGAAGGTGATCCTGCTCGACCTCAAGCTGCCGAAGGTCGACGGGCTCGAAGTGCTTCGCCAGATCAGATCCGAGCCCGCGACGCGGACGATTCCCGTCGTGGTGCTGACGTCGTCTCGCGAGGAGCGGGACATCGTCGAGAGCTACGAGCTCGGCGTCAACAGCTACATCACGAAGCCAATCGACTTCGACAAGTTCATCGAGACGGTCCGCTCGCTCGGCTTCTACTGGCTGCTCCTCAACGAGCCTCCACCCCTCCCGGCGGAGCGCTAGGTGGCGCGCCGGCTCGACGCTCTCCTCGTGGAGGATTCGGAAGCCGACGCAGAGCTGATCGCCTACGAGCTCCGGCGCACGGGCTACGACGTTCACTGCGAGCGCCTGGACGACTACTCGAGCTTCGTCGCCGCTCTCGATCAACCGTGGGACATCGTGCTCTGCGACCACGCCCTGCCGGGCTTCGGGTCGATCGACGCGCACCGGCTCCTGAACGAGCGCGGCAGCGACGTGCCGTTCGTGATCGTCTCGGGGCTGATCGGCGAGGAGGCTGCCGTCGCGGCGCTCAAGCTCGGGGCGAGAGACGTCGTCCTGAAGACGAACCTCGCCCGGCTCGGACCTGTCATCGAGCGCGAACTCGCGGAGGCCGAGAACAGGCGGCGCCAACGAGAGGCCGAGCGAGCGCTCGCCGCGAGCGAGGAGCGGTTCAGGCGCCTCGCAGAGAACGCGCCCGACATCATCTACCGCCTTCACTCGCTCCGACCCGCGGGTTCGAGTACGTCAGCCAGGCGATCACCACGCTACTCGGGATCACCCCTGAGCAGTGCTACGCGGATCCCGACGCGGTGCTGAGCCTCATTCACCCGGACGACCGCGAGCTGCTTCGCCAACGCTTCACCGAGCCGAGCGATGATCCGTCTCAGCTCCGATGGCTGACCCCGCATCGGGGGCTCGTGTGGACCGAGGCGATCAGCGCGGCGATCCGCGACGGCGACGGCAACCTGATCGCACTCGAAGGCGTCGCGCGGGACATCACAGCCCGCAAGCGAGCCGAGGAAGAGCACGCGAGCCTCGAGGCGCAGCTTCGCCAGTCGCAGAAGATGGAGGCGGTCGGTCGCCTCGCCGGCGGCATCGCGCATGACTTCAACAACCTGCTGACGGTGGTCATGGGCTCGAGCGAGCTCATCCTCGGCCAGCTCGTGAGCGGCGATCCGCTGCGGCCGGTGATGGAGGAGATTCGGCTGGCCGGCAATCGCGCCACCTCGCTGACGAGCCAGCTGCTCGCGTTCAGCAGGCAGCACCGCGTCGACATGAGCGCGGTCGACGTGAACGAGATCGTCAACGGGATGGAGGAGATGCTCCGCCGCCTGATCGGGGAGGACGTCGAGCTCACGACGAGGCTCGCCCCGGAGCTCGGCGCGGTTCGCGCGGACGCGCGCCAGCTCGAGCAGGTGATCATGAACCTCGTCGTGAACGCGCGCGACGCGATGCCCGGCGGCGGGTCGGTCGTGCTCCAGACCGGGCACGCCGATCTCGACGCGCACTCCGGCTTTCCGGACCTCGAGCGCGGGCGCTACGTCGTCCTCTCCGTGACCGATACCGGCGCCGGCATGGACGAGGAGACGAAGTCGCACGTATTCGAGCCGTTCTTCACGACGAAGGAGCCGGGCAAGGGGACCGGCCTGGGCCTCGCGACCGTCTACGGGATCCTCCAGCAGTCGGAGGGCTACGTGTGGGCCTCCTCGACGCCCGGCTCGGGGACGACGTTCTACGTCTACTTGCCCGAGACCGATGTCGAAGCCGCGCCGCACGAGCCCGCGACGAGCGAAGGCGACCGCCGGGGCGGAGGCGAGACCATCCTCCTCGTCGAGGACGAGGACGCCGTGCGCCGTCTCATCCAGAGGATCCTCGAGTCCGCGGGCTACCAGGTGCTCGCGGCTGCCGACGGTCGCGAGGCGCTCGACATCTGCGGATCCGAGGACACGACGATCGACCTCCTGCTCACAGATGTGGTCTTGCCCGGCATGGACGGCATCGAGACCGCCCGCCGACTGCAATCGCTGAGACCGCCGCTGAGAACGGTGTTCATGTCCGGTTACGCCGACCGCGTGATCACGAAGCAGGACGAGCTGGGAGAGAGCGTCGGATTCCTGGGGAAGCCCTTCGACGCCGGCACGCTGATGACGAGGATCCGCGAGGCGCTCGACGAGGAGTCTCCGCTGACGACTCGCAGCTAACCAGAGAGGCCGGCCTAGCCGGGGCAGGACGTTCTGTAGGGGAGACCGGGAGCGAACTCCTGCCACTCGGCCTTCGTGAGGTTGCCGACGACGAGGCTGCAGACCTGGGCCTTCAGGTCGGTCAAGTCGCGCCAGAGGATGCCTTCCCACAGCACCGCCTCGCTGCCCCTGGCGATGGCGAGCGTGCGCCCGTCCGGACTGAAGGCGAGCGTGAGTCCTCGCAGCGGTAGGCCGAGCCGCTTGCGGGTGCGCACGTCCCAGAGCAACACCGTCCCTTCGCTGGCAGTGCCGAACACGCCGCCGGCGGAGACGAGTGTCTGGCCGTCGGGGCTGAATACAACTTCATGGACGGGGCTGCCGTGGCCGCGCATCGGTTGGCCGAGCTGTTTGTGGGTGCGCACGTCCCAGAGCCGCACCGTCTCGTCGCTGCCGGCGGAGGCGATCGTGCGTCCGTCCGGGCTGATGGCGACGCCATAGACGAAGCTGTGCTGGACCCGCAACGGTTGGCCGAGCTGTCTGCGGGTGCCGACGTCCCAGAGCCGCACCGTCCCGTCGAAGACGGCGGTGGCGAGCGTGCGCCCGTCCGGGCTGAAGGCGACGCCATAGACGGAGCTGCCGTGGACGCGCAACGGTTGGCCGAGCTGTCTGCGGGTGCCGACGTCCCAGAGCCGCACCGTCTCGTCGTAGCTGACGGAGGCGAGCGTGCGCCCGTCCGGGCTGAAGGCGACGCCATAGACGGAGCTGCCGTGGACGCGCAGCGGTCGGCCGAGCTGTCTGCGGGTGCGGACGTCCCAGAACCGCACCGTCCCGTCGTCGTAGGCCGAGGCCAGCGTGCGCCCGTCCGGGCTGAAGACAACGGCGTTGACGAAGGCGCCGTGGCTGGGCATGGGTAGGCCGAGCTGTTTGCGGGTGCGCACGTCCCAGAGCACCGTCCGGGCCCGACTGGCGGAGGCGAGCATCCCCCCGTCCGGGCTGAACGCGACATCTGCGACCCCCCATGAGTTGGCGCGAAGCGGCTTGCGGGGGCGCACATCCCACAGCCGCACGGTTCCGTCGCTGCTCGAGGAGGCGAGCGTGCGCCCGTCCGGGCTGAAGGCGATCTCGTCGACGGAATCGCTGCGCCCGTAGAGGGGTGGGCCGACCTGCTGATGGGTGCGCAGGTTCCACAGCCGCACTTTCCCGGAGGAGTCGGAGGCAAGCGTCCTTCCGTCCGGGCTGAAGGCGACGCCCCGGCCGGGCGGGGGTAGGCCGATCAGCGTGCGCGAGCGCACGTCCCAAAGCCGCACCTCAAAGTCGCGCCTCGCGGAGGCGACCGTACGCCCGTCCGGGCTGAAGGCGACACTCGCGTCGTCGCTGTTGACATCATCTGCGCCGCCGCCGAGCGATCGCCCGACCTGCGTGCGCTTGCGCACGTCCCAAAGCCGCACCTCCCCGCCGTAATCGACCGACGCGAACGTTCGCCCGTCCGGGCTGAATGCGACATCTCGGACCGAGTCTGCATCGACGCGCAGTGGTAGGCCGAGCGGCTTGTGCCTACGCACGTCCCACAGCCGCACCGTGCCGTCCTCGCTGGCCGAGGCTAGCGTGCGCCCGTCCGGACTGAAGGCGACGCCATAGACAGCCTCGGCGTGGCCGAGGAGGGGTTGTCCGAGCAGCTTGTGCGTACGCACGTCCCAGAGCCAGACGGTCCCGTCGGCGCTGCCGGAGACGAGGGTGCGCCCGTCCGGGCCGAAGGCGACATCGCGAACTGCGGACGTATTTGCCCGCAGCGGTTGGCCGAGCGGCTTGCGCGCGCGCACGTCCCACAGCCGCACGGTGCCGTCCTCGCCGGCGGAGGCGAGCGTGCGGCCGTCCGGACTGAAGGCGACGCTGAAGACCTCGCCTGTGTGGCCGCGCAGTATCGCCTCCGTACGCGAGCGGCGGGCCGTCTGGAGCCCTGAGATCGTGACGCTCCTGGCCTGGGCGCTCGGGCTTGCGCGATAAGCCTCGAGGGCCAAGAGGAGCGAGACGTCGAGATGGTTCGCGAACTGGTCGCGAGAGGCCGACGCCAGTGCGAGCGAGGTCGCCGACCTGGTCGCGCTCTCGGCCTCGCTTCGTTGCACGGCGGCCGATCTCGCCGCGCGCTTGGCTTCGCTTCGTTGCACGAGGGCCCAAATGCCGAGGGCGGCGAAGACGGCGACGAGCGAGAGAAGGACACCGCCGATTCGCGCGAAGCGTCGACGCGCCGCGCGTCGGTCGCGCTCCTGCTCGTGCCCGCGGCGCCAGTCGAGGATCGGCTCGGCGAGGACGTCGTGGAAGAGCTCGTACCGCATTGACTCGTTCTCTCCCGCCGGAGGAGGAATCGGTCGCAGGATCCTGCCGCTCTCGCTGCTGCACAACTTGTCGAGGACTGCTGCGACTTCCGGCTCGGGGCGTCTTGTCCACTCGGCGAGGTCAGTCGCCGACTGCGTGACCTTCGTCTTCGACCGTGTGGCGAGGAAACGGAAGACGTCTGCGGCGACCGCCTGCTCGGCACGGCTGAGCCCGCCGAGTGCCTCGAGCAGGTGGTTCTCGACGATCCGCTGCGCACCCCCGAGCTCATCGAGCCGTGCGCGGGTGAGCTCGCGGGACCCCACCTCGACTGTCGCCCGCCAGAGGCGCTCCATCACGAGCTGGAGGAAGGGCGCCTCGATCGCGTCGGCACGTGCCGCGTCCAGGACCGCCACCTCTGTGCCTTCGCCCGCCGCGAGCTCCCCCGCGGCGGCGGCGTCGATTACCGCCTCGACGAGTTCTGGCTCGACCGTGTACGGCTCGCCATCGGGCGGCAGTCGACGGTTCCACTCGTCGACGGGGCCCTCGATCGCCTCCCGTGCCGCCTCGCGGCTCAGGTGCTCGACACGAACGTAGTTAGCGAACAGGCGCGGGATGCGGCCCTCGAAGCGGTCGAGCTTCGCCCAGGCGTCCTCGCGGATCGAGACGACGAAGTTCACGCGCAGGTTCGGGTCGTTGACGATCCTCGGAAACTCGGTCGCGAACGTCCCCTCACCGTCTTCGTCCGGGTGGTAGCGGAAGTAGTCCTCGAACTGGTCGAGAACGACGAGGAGCGTGCGCACGCGCTCCGTCCAGTCGCGCAACATCTCGACGAAAGGCTCGCTCGGTCGCCATGGCGGGAGCTCTTCGCCGCCGAGCGCCTCGACAGCCGAAGCCCGGATGGCCTCCGCGAGCGCCGGCAGCGGGTCGTCCTGCCAACCCTGGAACACGCAGATCGCGAACGGCGCGCGCTCGGGCTGCCGAGCCGCATTCTCCCGCACCTGCTCCCGCAGATCGTGCACGACGCCCGCCCGCAGCAGCGACGTCTTGCCGACCCCGCTCGGCCCGTAGAGGATCGTCAGCCGAGACGCACGCAGGTTCCCAGCCACGATCTGCTTCTCCTCGTCCCGCCCGAAGAAGAAGTCGGCGTCCTCCTCGCCGTACGGGACGAGACCGACGTAAGGCGTCTTCGGCAGGCTCGGAGCCGCGTGCGTCGGCGCGACGGTCTCGGTCACGGCGTCGACGCGGCGAGCCCGCCCTCGAGCCCGTCCACGTAGTCCTTGAGCGTGAGCCAGATCAGATCGACGTCGCCGCGGTCCCGCCAGAGCGCCTCCTCGATCTCGAGCGCGCCGGGATCGTCCGGCTCGCGCTGCACCGCCCACGACTTCAGATCGAGCTGCCGTGCTCCCCAGATCCGGTTCAGGATCACCCGCAGGTTCCAGTCGCGCATCGAGTAGCCGAGGAACAGGAAGTGGCTGTCCGCCATCCGCTCACGCAGGGAGAACGGGATCTGCTCACCGACGTCGCGACCTGCGAGGTAGTCGATGTAGCTGTTCTCGGTGACGACGTAGCTGTCGCGCTTGCCGTCGCTGCGGTCGATCGCACCATGCAGCTTCAGGACGACCGGCCGCTCGTCGGGCGAGAGCCCGGTGTACTTGTTCGGGCGCTCGATCGGCACCACCGTCCCGTCAGACGCCCGGTGCAGGAAGAGGCCCTGCTGCGGGCCGCGCTTGGCCTCGTACCAGACGACGTCGAAGGACTCGCCGGCATCGTCGAGCGCCCGCTCGACGAGGTCGTCGTAGTTGGTCGTCAGTACGAAGAGCTGTGGCCGCCCGCGCTCGCGCAGGAGCCGTGGCAGCCGCGCCAGCAGGCGATGGAGCGACCCGGGCGGGTAGTCGGCGTCGAAGACGGAGTGGAGATAACTGTAGAGCCGGCCCTCGCCGAGGATCGAGTCGACGTATTGCGAGACTCGCAGCAGGTCCGAATCGCCGGGGCTCGGGTAGCGGCTGCGCTGGGCGAGCGTCCCGGCGAGCTCGCTCCCGCTCGGGAGGAAGCGTCCAGGCTCCCACTGCGCCTCGTCCGGACGATCGCAGAGGTTCGCCCCGGCACCGAGGAACGGAATCACCTCGCCGTCCGCGAGCAGCTCCGCGACGAGCGAGAAATGGCGGTCGTCAGCCTTCGGCACCTGCTCTCCCGTCGTGACTGGCCGGCCCGGTCGCCGCCGCGGTGCGCTGAGCCTCGCCCGATTGCATCACGAGCGAGGTTTCGACACAAGCACTCGTCGGCGGCGAATTCATCGGCTATGCTTCGAAGGCACCGCCCACCGGGAGTTCCCACGGGCGTGCGGCCTTTTTTAGAGGAGTTGCAGCACGGCAGGCGTGCTGCACCGATGTCAGAGACGATCGAGCAACCGACACTTGCGCCAGCGGCGATGGACGGCCTGGCGGCCTCCGCGCGTCAGGCGTCGTCCTGGGCCGGCGAGCCCTTCCTCCACGCGGACGAGAGCACGGCCGAGGTCCTCGCGCCCGGAACCGCGCGCCGGCAGGCCCTCGACGAGGCGCTCGCCGAGATCCGTGCCGGGCGCCGCGAGCCGTCGCCCGAGTGGAAGGTCCGCTACGGGCTCACGCTCGGGCTCGAGCGCGTCCTCTCCGAGAAGCCGCCGAAGCTCGCCTCCGGCGCCGAGCTCCGCCGCCACCAGGTGGACGCGCTCGCCGGGATGCTGACCGAGCTGATCGCGACCGCACAGAAGGCCGCGGACGACCTCAACGGCAACGGCGCCGTCCTCGCCGAGGGAGAGCTCGAGGAGGAGGACGAGGAGACGGAGGTCGCGACCGCCGAGGGCGCCGAGGCGGAGGACGAAGAGGAGGAGGCCGAGGCGCTCTCGCTCGACGAGGATCCCGGAGCCGTCCGCCGCTACCGGTTCCGCCATCCGACCGCGTCGGGCAAGACGATCGCCGCCGCCGGCTTCGTTGAGGCGGCCCGTACGCTCGGCGTTCTGATCCTCACGCACCGGCGCCTGCTCGTCTCGCAGTTCCAGCGGGAGCTGCGCGACCACGGCTACGGCGACCGGGTCGTCGAGGCGATCCTGAACGGCGCAAGCCCTCGGCAGCGCAACCCGATCACGATCCAGACGTACGCCTGGTTCGCGCGACACGTCGGCGAGCTCTCGCGCAGCGCGTACCAGCTCGTGATCTGCGACGAGGCGCACACCGCGCTCGGCGAGAAGACGAGCGGGGCGATTCGGAGCTTCCCGGAGCCCATCTACATCGGCATGACCGCGACCGAGCAGCTGATCGCGAAGCAGGTCTCGGACGTCTTCCCCGCCTCGGTCGACGATCTCCCGCTGGCCGACGCCGCCCGGCGCGGGCTGATCGCGCCGCTCCGTTCGCTCCGCGTGCCGCCTGCGGCGGCGATCAACTCCGTCCCGATCGTCGGCGGCGACTTCGACGAGCGCGAGCTGGCGAAGGTGCTCGACCACCAGGCGCTCAACCAGGCGGCGGCCAGCCTTTACCGCGACCGCTTCGACGAGACGCCCGGGATCGTCTACGCGGCCGGCGTCGACCATGCCTACAACCTCGCGACCGAGTTCCGGGCGGCCGGGATCAAGGCCGAGGCGGTCAGCGGCCGGACACCGCCCGTCAAGCTCGCCGAGACGCTCGCCGCCTACGAGCGCGGCGAGATCAACGTCCTCATCAACGCGATGCTGCTCGCCGAGGGGTGGAACTCCCCCCGCGCGACGGTCGTGATGCACCTCGCGCCGACCGCGTCGAGGCGCGTCTACCAGCAGCGGATCGGTCGGATCATGCGCGTCCATCCGCGCAAGGAGGCGGGCGTGGTAGTCGACTTCGTTCCGAAGGCCGCGACGCACAGCGAGCGCGTGGTCTCGCTGCACAGCCTGCTCGACGCGGACTTCTACCGCGAAGGCGCGCGAGTCACCCCCGCTCCGCGCCGCCGGCAACAGCGCCGCGCGCGCCGCAAGCTCGCGCCGGCGCACTGGCTCGTCCCGGTCACCCCTGACGTCCGCCGGCGGCTCGGCGTCATCCAGCGCGAGTGGCAGCGGATCGACCCGAAGTACCTGGACGGAGACGAGCAGCGCTACTGGGCGACGATCGCGGGGCGCAACATGCGCTTCGACGAGCGCGCAGACTTCGTCAAGAAGCTAACCGAGCGCGGAGCGTCGAAGGGAGCGCTCGAGACGTTCCTCAGCGTGTGCGCCGCCGAGAACCCGAACCGGCGGCTGCGGACGATCGCGCTCGCCGACCGCGTGTCGATGCCGATCGACCGCGCCGACTTCGACGACCTCGTCACCGTCGTCACCCAGGCGCCACCGTGGGAGAAGGATCGCGCCGCCGGGGTCAGGATTCTGCTGCGCTCGATCGCGGCGGGCAACGCGCTCGCACCCGGCCAGATCCTCGCCCGCTGGACGTGGAAGCTGGCGCGGGCGACGCGCAAGCTCCAGGACCGCACGGCGAGCGCGGAGTACCCCGAGGCGAAGCGTCTGCTCGGAGCGCTCGCGAACTCGCGCGGCCACCGGCACGAGGAGAACGCCGCTCGCCTCGTCAACGTCGCGCTCGAGCTGCCCCGCAATGTGGGCGCTGCTCTGCTCGCGTCGGCCGAGGGCTACACGCCACGGGCCAACCAGCTGATCGACGCCGCGCGCGAACGGCTCGGCACGATCGAGGAGGTCGCGGAGGCGCTCTCCGAGAATCTGCCGCAGCCGAAGGCGGCGCCGAGCCGGCGACGCAGGCGGCGGCGGAAGAAGAAGGGTCTCGGCCAGCCGGGAGCGACCGAGGGCGTGGCGACCGCCGAGGGTGAGCCGCCGGCAGACGCTTCCGAGGGCGAGGCGCCGACCGAGCCGCAGGCGGCAGCCCCCGAGCAGGCGCCCGAGCCGGCCGCGCGGCGGCGGCGGCGCCGGCGCAAGCCCGTCGAGAGCCCCGAAGCGACGCCCGATGCCGCGACGGAGGAGCCGGACGCCGTCACCGAGCTGCGCCCGAGGCGTCGCCGAAAGACAGCCGAGCCGGCTCCGGCCGAGGCCGTCGCGGAGCCCGAGACGTAAGACCTCGGTAAGAATCGGCGCCCTATCCTCCCTGGAGGATGCTCGGGCTCGGGATCGCGTTTCTCGCTGGGGTCGTCACGGCGATCTCCCCCTGCGTG
>Ga0137369_10007267_pt1 | contig 11153 bp, 10 predicted proteins | sample SagtaG_12_FD_104918 | JGI IMG/M metagenome (GOLD analysis project Ga0137369, IMG submission 104918) | Vadose zone soil microbial communities from Sagehorn Ranch, Mendocino, California, USA - Sage1_L_113_16 metaG | ecosystem: Environmental > Terrestrial > Soil > Vadose zone | place: USA... | reverse complement strand
TGATCACGCACGGCTGTACGTCCACCCGGGTCGACTTGGGCGACTCCTCCAGTGCGTGGGCGTACGCGGGGTTGTTGACGCCGACGAACACGGCGGTGAACCACAGGATCAGGAAGCCGAGGATGAAGTGCGTCACGGAACCGGCGGACAGCACGATGGTGCGCTGCCAGAGCGGCTTGCGCCAGAACACCCGTTTCTTGTCCTCGGGAGCGACCTCTTCGTCGTCCTCCAGCGGGGTCATGCCGATGATCTTGACGAAGCCACCGGCGGGGATGGCTTTGAAGCCGTATTCGGTTTCGCCGCGACGGAAGGACCACAGGGTGGGGCCGAAGCCGGCGAAGTACTGGGTGACTTTCATGCCGAACAGCTTCGCCGTACCCATATGTCCGGCTTCGTGCAGCAAGATCGAGATCAGGATGCCGAGTGCGAACAGCACCACCCCGAGCGCGTACGCCATCAAGAGCCCTTTCCCACGATCTCCACCGCGCGGGCTCGTGCCCACGTTTCCGCCGACTGCACCTGTTCGACCGTACCCGGCTCACCGAAGTCCGGCGCGTCCGCCAGGACGCGCGCCACAGTGTCGACGATCCCGATGAACGGTAGCCGGCCATCGACGAACGCCGCCACACACTCCTCGTTCGCGGCGTTGTAGACGGCCGGCAGGCAGCGCCCCGTCTTGCCTGCCTGCCGGGCCAGCCGTACCGCCGGGAAGGCGTCGTCGTCCAGTGGGGACAGCTCCCAGGTGTGGGCCGTGGTCCAGTCCACCGGCCGCGACGCGTCGGCCACCCGCTCCGGCCACCCGAGTGCCAACGCGATCGGCAGCCGCATGTCGGGCGGGCTGCACTGCGCGAGCGTCGACCCGTCGTAGAACTCCACCATGGAATGGATCACCGACTGCGGGTGCACCATGACCTGGATGTCGTCGTAACCGGTGCCGAACAGCTCGTGCGTCTCGATGACTTCCAGGGCCTTGTTGACCAGCGTCGCGGAGTTGATCGTGACGACCGGGCCCATGTCCCAGGTGGGGTGCGCCAGCGCCTGGTCCGTCGTGACGTCGGCCAGCTCTTCCCGGGTACGCCCCCGGAACGGTCCCCCGCTCGCGGTCAGGATCAGCCGGCGTACCTCCTCGGCCCGCCCGCCGCGCAGGCATTGCGCGAGGGCGCTGTGCTCGGAGTCCACCGGCACGATCTGGCCGGGCGCTGCCACGGCGCGCACCAGCGCCCCTCCCGCGACCAGCGACTCCTTGTTGGCCAACGCGAGGGTACGACCAGCCCGCAGCGCGGCGAGCGTGGGCGCGAGCCCGATCGAGCCGGTGATCCCGTTGAGCACCAGATCGCACGGCCAGCTGGCCAGTTCGGTGGCCGCGTCCGGGCCGGCCAGGATCTTCGGCACCCGGTAGCCGCCGGTCGGGTAGCCGTGCTGCTGCGCCTGCGCGTAGAAGGCGAGTTGCAGATCCTGCGCCGTGCTGGCTCTCGCCACGGCGACGGCGTCCACGCCCAACTCCAGGGCCTGCTTCGCCAGCAGGTCGACGTTGCGGCCGCCGCCGGCCAGGGCGGCGATCCGGAACCGGTCGGGGTTGCGGCGTACCACGTCGATCGCCTGGGTCCCGATCGAGCCGGTCGACCCCAGCAGCACTATCTCGCGCACGGGCCTATTCTCTCGCCGCCGCGACTCAATTGCCGGTCGGCGGCGTCGAAGTCTCCGCTGCGGCGTCAGCGCGGCTGGAGCGGATCGGCTGGCCGCCCACGCTGGTGAGGCACCTGCCGCTCGCCAGGTCCCACTTCCAGCCGTGCATCTGGCAGGTCAGTACGCCGTCGTCCACCTCGCCGAACCGGCTGAGGTCCGCCTTCAGGTGGGCACACCGGCGCTGCACCGTCCAGCCGTCGAGGGTGATGTCCTCGGCGTCGGGCTTCTGCTCGGCGTACCAGCCTTCGGCGTAGTTGAGGCGCTCCTCGGACAGGCACTTGAAGAACGTGTAGACGAACTCGTTGTACTGCCCGATCCGCGCCGCCGAGAACCGGCAGGACAGGAACAGGCTGTTCACCCAGTCGACCTCGTCGATGTGCAGCAGGTGCTCGATCAGCCGCCGCTGCGTACGGAACCGGTAGCGCACCTTCTCGTTGTCGTACGGGCGGACCTCGCGGGTGGCGAAGTCGATCGAGATCGACTCGATGACGTCGCCGCCGTCCGGCGTCGTCAGGTCGAAGCGGACCGGGCCGCCGATGCCCTTGGCCATCTGCTCGGCCTCGTCGAGCAGCGGTTCGATCCGGGTCTTCAACTCCGCCAGCACGTCGATCTCGGGATGCGACCAGCTCGCCTTCGCCGCTTCGATCACCGGACGCTGGCGGTACGCGTACTCCCGGAGGTGTTGCTCTTTGTCGGCGAAGAACGCACGCGGGTCGGCGACCGGGTGGGTGACCTGGCAGCCGTCCGCCGTGACCTGGGCGGTGGTGCCGGGTAGCAGCAGTACGCCGTTGTCCCGCCCCAGGTCGGCCATGTGGTCGAGGAACACCTGCTGGTCGGGGAAGATGTTGCCCTCGTCTTTCTGGCCGGCATGGGGGATGTCGTTGAACTGCCACAGTTCATCGTCGAGGAAGCACGGCGGGCCGGCGATCGGGAACACCCAGCTCGCCTTCAGGTCGTCGATGTAGCGGACCGTACGGTCGAACTGCCGCTCCCGCTTCTGCTTGCCGAACGCGGTCTTCGCCGCCTTGGGCAGCTCGTACACCATCGGATACCAGATCGCGCCGGAGAACTGCAGCAGATGCGCGTGTACGTGTCCCAGCTCGGCGAACTCGCTCAGGTCCGTCGGCCGCGCGTCGTTCTGGTTCAGCAGCCGTACGCCGTTGTCGTCCACCCAGATCGACGAGTCGCCGATCGGGCCGTCGGTCGGCGAGGTGAGCGCCTGGATCATCACCTTGACGCCGTTGCCCAGGTCGGTGACCTCCCGGTTCGGCGCTTTGACGAAATCCCGGAACCCCAGCTCCCGCAGCTCGTCCTCGAGCTCGCTTGTCGGATAGTCGGGCAGCAGCACCGTGGCTCGCTTGGAGATCTTCGACCGCAGGTTCTGCTCGTCGAAGTGGTCGCGGTGCAGGTGCGAGACGTACAGGAAGTCGGTGTCGCCGAGCGCGTGCCAGTCCAGGCCCGAGTTGTCCGGGAACGGGAACCACGACGCGAAGTACGCCGGGTTCACCCACGGATCGCAGAGGATGCTGCCCGCACGGGTCTCGATCAGCATGCCCGCGTGGCCGGTGCCGGTGACTCGCACGAGGTGTACTCCGTTCTGTCGTCCCGAGTGTGCCGGGCACCACGAAAGGCGGCCGGCTGCGTACCGCGTCTGCCAACGTGCCAGACTATCCGCGACACCAGCAGCGCCCGACCCTGGGCATCACGGCCGGGCGTGGCACATGCGCCGCAAGAGGAGGAAACGTGGCGGGCAGCGAAGAGCCGATCACCTCACCGGACCAGCGCAAGCCGGGCCACCCCAGGCTGTTCTGGACCCTGACGATCGTCGCCAGCCTGCTCTTGCTCGCACTCACGTTCGGCAATCACCGGGGCAACGTCGAGAACGTCTGGCTGATCGCCCTCTCCGCCGCCGGCTTCCTCACCGTCGTGATCGACTGGACCCTGCGCCGCAACGGCCTGCGCTGACCTCAGCCGCCTCACCTACTCGCTGAAGCCGCCTCAGCTACCCGCCGAGCCGGCTAACGGCTCACGCCGCGGCGGGTGAACAGGTCCCGTACCTCGCGTAGCGCGGCGTCGACCTCGGCCTCGAAGTAGCCGCCCTGCACCAGGCTGAACTGCCCCGGGTCGAGCTCACCGTCGGTCACCGTCACAGCGGAGCGGCCCGCCATCGTGGCACTGATCGCGTCGAACAACCGGTCCACCTGGGTGCGGTCGTACCCGCTGCCGAACCGGCGCAGCTGGAACGTACGCCGCAACTGCTCGAGCCGGTGCGCGTCCTCCGGCGTGAACGGAGAGTCACCAGCGCGGATCTCCGAGGTCATGTCGGCCTTGCCGTGCCGGCCGGGGATCTCGTACCCGCCGCTGCCGGCGCGCATGTTCGGGATCTGCTGCGTCATCGAGCCGTCGTCGGGGCGCCCCATCGGAGGTGGCGCCGCCGAGGGCGGTGGTGCCGCCGCGGGCGGGGGTGCCGCCGCGGGCGGGGGCGGCATCGGCATCGGCGGGCCGGCCATCGGCCTGGGCGGTGCCGCGCTCGGCGGTGGTGCGGCTGCGGGCGGCGGTGGCCGGTCACCGGGGCGCCGCATGATCGTCGGCTCGTCGAGCTGCCCGTACCGGGGGTCGTCGTCGGGGCGCATGCCGCGCCCGGGGCGGCCCCGCTCGTCGGGTTCCGGGCCGAAGTCGCGGTCGAAGCCACGGCCCGGCCGTTCCGGACCGAAACCGCCCGGTGCGCCGTAGCCGGCCGGCTCCGGCTCCGCGCCGAAGCCACGACCACCGGAGGGGTACGGCGCTTCCTCGCGGGCCCGTGAGGGTGGTCCCGAGCGTGCCGGCCGGGGTGCCGGACCTTCTTCCTCCAGGGCGGTGAGCTGGCGCTCCAACCGGTCGAGGTACACGTCGACCTGCCACTCGTCGTAGCCACCGAAGCGCACGCGGAAGACGACGTCGTGGACCTCTTGCGCGGTCACGGGTTTACCGTCGAGTTCACCGGCGAGGGTCGCCTCGGCTCGCGCCAGGAAGTCGTCCACCTCGTCGGCCTTGTACCCGCGACGCAGTGCCCTGCGCCGGAACCGCTGACCCTGGGTCGTCACTCACCCACCTCCGCTGCCGCGAGCTGGCCACATGCGCCGTCAATCTCCCTACCGCGTGTATCTCGTACGGTGGTCGGTACGCCGGCTTCGCGCAACAGCCGGACGAACTCCCGCTCCACCGATTTCGGGCTCGCGTCCCAGCGACTACCCGGAGTCGGGTTGAGCGGGATGAGGTTAACGTGTGCGAGCCGACCGGAGAGTAACCGGCCAAGGAGTTTCGCGCGCCACGGTTGATCGTTCACGTCCCTGATCATGGCGTACTCGATCGAGACGCGCCGTCCCGTACCGGCGGCGTAATTCCACGCCGCGTCCAAGACCTCGGATACCTTCCACCGGGTGTTGACCGGCACCAACCCGTCGCGCAGCTCGTCGTCGGGGGCGTGCAGCGACAGCGCCAGGGTGACCTGCAGTCGCTCCTCGGCCAGCCGGCGCATCGCCGGCACCATGCCGACCGTCGAGACCGTAACGTGACGCTGGGCCAACCCCAGGCCCGCGGGCGCGGGATCCACGATCCGGCGTACGGCGGCCATCAGGCGCGAGTAGTTGGCCAACGGTTCACCCATTCCCATGAAGACGACGTGTGAGAGCCGACCCGATCCGCCCGGTACGTCACCGCCGGCGGCGGTACGAGCGGCAGTCACTACCTGCTCCACGATCTCGGCGGTGGAGAGGTTACGGGTAAGGCCGGCCTGACCCGTGGCGCAGAACGGACAAGCCATACCACAACCGGCCTGAGACGACACGCAGACCGTGATCCGGTCCGGATATCCCATCAGTACGCTCTCCACCAGCGAGCCGTCGTGCAGTCGCCAGAGCGTCTTGCGGGTCGACCCGCCGTCGCAGGTCTGCACCCGGGCCGGCGACAGCAGCGAAGGCAGCAGCGCGCCGGTCAGCCGCTCCCGGGTGGCGGCCGGCAGATCGGTGAGCAGCGCGGCGTCGGACATCTCCGCGAGCCGGCCGAAGTAGTGGTGCGAGAGCTGCGCCGCCCGGAACGGCTTCTCCCCCAACTCTGCGACCGCGACCTTGCGTTCGGTGAGGTCCAGGTCGGCCAGGTGGCGCGGCGGGAGCGCGGCGCGCTGTCCAGCGCGCGCGGGGGCGAGCAACGGCAACGTCTTCATGACGCCTGCAAGTCTCGCACGTTTCCCGACGGGCCCCCCGATCGGTACGGCTGGCGCACCCGGTGGCTCACCCGCCGTGCGGTGCGAACAGCTCGAGCAGCAGATACCCCGCCGGCGCCGCGAGCAGCAGCGAGTCGAGCCGGTCCATCAGGCCGCCGTGGCCGGGCAGCAGCCGGCCCATGTCCTTGATCCCGAGATCACGCTTCATCAACGACTCGGACAGGTCGCCGAGGGTGGCGGCCAGCGCCAGCGCGATCCCGAAGATCACGCCCTCCCACCACGGCTGCCCCAGCATCAACCACAGCATGATCGCCGCCCCGGCGGCACTGGCCGTCAGCGAGCCGGCGAAGCCCTCCCAGGACTTCTTCGGGCTCACCGTCGGCGCCATCGGGTGCCGCCCGAACAGGACGCCGGCGGCGTACCCGCCGACGTCGGAGAGCACCACGGTGGCGATCATGATCGTGACCCGGAACGCGCCGTCGTCCGGCTGCGCCAACAGCACCGCGAAGCCGGCCAGGAAGGGCACGTACGCCGCGATCAACGTCGCCGCGGTGATGTCCCGCTGATATCCGACCGGCCCCTCGCCGAGCCGCCAGACCACCACCGCGACCACGGTGAGCACCAGCCCGAGCACCATCGCCTCGATGCCCGCGAACCAGGCCAGCACCACGATCGCGGTGCCGCCGATCAGCAGCGGCGGCAGCGGCGGCCGCGCCTCGACCGGCTCGACGGCTCGTACCATCTCCCAGATCGCGATCGCGATCGCCACAGCGACCAGGATCACCCAGGCCGGCCGCCACACGTACAGCGAGGCGATCACCAGGGCGCCGAGGCTGACGCCCACCGTGATCGCCATCGGAAGGTTGCGACCCGCCTTACCCGGCGGTCTGCCGCCCGGCTGCGGCCCCTGCCCCTTCACAACCTCCTGGGGGTACGCCGTTGACGACTGCCCCGGTCCCCCCGGTTGCGCCGCTGCCGGGTAACCCCGAGCACCGGGAGGGCCCTGCGGCGGGTAGCCCGGTCCGGCAGGTGGCGGGTAGCCCCACGACGCCTCGGGCGCGACATCGTCGTGTCGCGCCCGATACTGGGAGCCCTGCTCCTGTGGGTCGAACCACCCACCGGAGCTCGGCGGTGCAACGGCCGGCATCAGACCTCGAGCAGCTCGGCTTCCTTGTGCTTGAGGATCTCGTCGACGTGGGCCACGTACTTGTGGGTGGTGTCCTCGAGCTCCTTCTCGGCACGGCGTACCTCGTCCTCGCCGGACTCGCCGTCCTTCTGGATCCGGTGCAGCTCCTCCATCGCCTTACGCCGTACGTTGCGCACCGCGACCTTCGCCTCTTCGCCCTTGTGCCGGGCGACCTTGATCATCTCGTGCCGCCGCTCCTCGGTCATCTGCGGCAGCACGATCCGGATCATCGTGCCCTCGTTGTTCGGGTTGACGCCGAGGTCCGAGTCGCGGATCGCCTTCTCCATGGCGCCGATCTGCGAAGCGTCGTACGGCTTGATGATCGCCATCCGGGACTCCGGGATCGCGACCGACGCCAGCTGCGACAGCGGCGTCGGCGTGCCGTAGTAGTCCACGTAGATCCGGCTGAACAGAGAAGGGTTGGCCCGACCCGTACGGATCGTCGAAAACTCTTCCTTGGCGTGTTCGATCGCCTTTTCCATCTTCTCCTCGGCTTCGAGGAGTGTCTCGTCGATCACGTCTGTCGTCGCCTCCTTCGGCTACGGCGGTCCGGGCGGTCGCCGGCTGTGTGCGCTACGCGGCGGTGATGAGTGTCCCGATCTTCTCACCTGTCAGTGCCCGCAGGATCGTGTCGTCGCCATCGGCGCCGAACACCAGCATCGGCAACCGGTTCTCCATGCACAGGCTGAAGGCGGCCGCGTCGACCACGCGCAGGTTGCGTTGCAGCGCCTCCTCGAAGGTGATCCGGTCCAGCCGCTGCGCCGCCGGGTCGGTACGCGGATCGGCGGTGTAGACCGCGTCCACGCCGTTCTTCGCCATCAGCACGACGTCGGCCTTGATCTCCAGCGCCCGCTGCGCGGAGACCGTGTCGGTGGAGAAGTACGGCATCCCGGCGCCGGCGCCGAAGATCACCACACGACCCTTCTCCAGGTGCCGCATCGCCCGCCGGGGAATGTACGGCTCGGCGACCTGCCCCATCGTGATCGCGGTCTGCACCCGGGTGTCGACGCCCTGCTTCTCGAGGAAGTCCTGCAGGGCGAGGCAGTTCATCACCGTACCCAGCATGCCCATGTAGTCGGCACGGGCCCGCTCCATGCCGCGGCGCTGCAACTCGGCACCGCGGAAGAAGTTGCCGCCACCGGTGACCGCCGCGACCTGTACGCCCTCCCGCGCCGCCCCGGCGATCTGCCGCGCCATCTGCTGTACGACGTCGGGGTCCACACCGACCTTGCCGCCGCCGAACATCTCACCGGAGAGCTTGAGCACCACCCGGCGGTACGGCAGGTTGCCCCGGGCGTCGCGTGGTCCCTCGGTCATCGCAGCTCCTGATCCTCGGGCGCCGGCGGCGCCAACGGTGCTCGTAGCTCCGGCTGCTGCGGCGCCGGACATGGCGCCGGATATGAGGAGGAGACCGTCGATCGATGCGGTGTCACGTCGACGGCCTCCTCGTACTGGTGTCTAGCGCGCTGCCCGGTGGTCGTACCTCAGGCCTGGCCCACCTCGAAGCGGGCGAACTTGGTCACGGTCACGCCCTGCTCGTCGAGCACCTGCTTGACCGTCTTCTTGGGCTCGGTGACCGAGGCCTGCTCGAGCAGCACGAAGTCCTTGAAGAAGGCGTTCACCCGGCCGTCGACGATCCGGCTGATCGCCTGCTCCGGCTTGCCTTCCTCGCGCGCGGTCTGCTCGGCGATCCGGCGTTCGCTCTCCACGATCTCGGCGGGCACCTCGTCGCGGGTGACGTACCGGGGGCGCATCGCGGCGATCTGCATCCCAGCCGCGCGAGCGGCTTCGGCGTTGTCGCCGGTGTACTGCACCAGGACCCCCACCTGCGGCGGCAGGTCGGGGCTCTTGCGGTGCAGGTAGACCGCGACCGGCTCGTCGAGTACGGCGATCCGGCCGACCACCAGCTTCTCGCCGATCTTGGCGGCCTCCTCGTCGACCAGCTGCTGTACGGTCTTCCCGTCCACCTCGCCGGCCATGAACGACTCGACGTCGGCCGGCCGGCTCGCGGCGACCTGCTCGACCAGCGACTGGGCGAACTCGATGAACGCCGCGTTCTTGGCGACGAAGTCGGTCTCGGAGTTGAGCTCCAGCAGCGCGGCGCCGGACTGCGCCACCAGCCCATTGGCGGCGGTACGCCCTTGACGCTTGCCGACGTCCTTGGCGCCCTTGACCCGCAGGATCTCGACCGCCTTGTCGAAGTCGCCGTCCGCCTCGGTGAGCGCCTTCTTGCAGTCCATCATTCCGGCGCCGGTGAGGTCACGGACCTTCTTGACGTCGGCGGCAGTGAAGTTGGCCATGATTCTCTTTCGTTTCGTAGCTGGGTAATTCGTAGCTGGGTGTCTGGTGCGCCTCAGGCGTCCGCGGGGGCCGGGGCCGCCTCGGCAGGCTTCTCGGCGGGCTTCTGGCCGGCCTTGTCCTCCAGCAGGTCGCGCTCCCACTCGGCGAGCGGCTCGTCAGCGCCCACCACACCGGGCTGCGGCTTCTCCTCGCCGCTGGTCGCGGCACCCGCGCGGGCGATCAGACCGTCGGCCACCGCGGCGGCCACCACCCTGGTGAGCAGCGCGGCGGAACGGATCGCGTCGTCGTTGCCCGGGATCGGGTAGTCGACCTCGTCGGGGTCGCAGTTGGTGTCCAGGATCGCCACCACCGGCAGGCCCAGCTTGCGAGCCTCATCGACGGCGATGTGCTCCTTCTTGGTGTCCACGATCCAGACCGCCGCGGGCAGCTTCGACATGTCCCGCAGGCCGCCGAGGGTGCGCTCCAGCTTCACCTTCTCGCGGTGCAGCGAGAGCCGCTCCTTCTTGGTCAGCCCCTGGTCGCCGCCGGTCTGCTCCATCGCCTCGAGTTCCTTGAGCCGCTGCAGCCGCTTGTAGACGGTCTGGAAGTTGGTGAGCATGCCGCCCAGCCACCGGTGGTTGATGTACGGCATCCCGACTCGCGCCGCCTGCTCGGCGATCGCCTCCTGGGCCTGCTTCTTCGTACCGACGAAGAGGATGGCGCCACCTTCGGCGACGGTGTTCTTGATGAAGTCGTACGCCTTCGCGATGTAGTCCAGCGTCTGGCGCAGGTCGATGATGTAGATGCCGTTGCGCTCGGTGAAGATGTAACGCTTCATCTTCGGGTTCCAGCGACGGGTCTGGTGCCCGAAGTGCACGCCGCTCTCCAGCAGCTGGCGCATCGTCACGACTGCCATGGTGTTTCCTTCCGTTGCGGGCCGCTGACCCGCATCCCTGGTTGTCGCGGCGACCGGGATGGTCACCGCCCTGGCACCCGGTCGTCGGCCGTGGGGCCCGGCGGTGCCGGGACCAGGAGGCCGCCGTCTCACCCAGCGGGGTGGGAAGGGCGCGCGAGGTCGACCACACGAGGTGGTCGCCAATCGCCAAGTGTACGGCGCGACACGGTGCGTCCGGAAATCGGCGCGGGCGGTCGCCTCGGCCGACTCGTGGATCTGCCACGAAATCCTTCACCAAGTATTGATCAATGAAACTATCTGTCGCGATACGGCGTACCCGCCGGCGGGTACATCCGCGCCGTGATGTTCAGCTGGAGCGCCACCGACGTCGCCGCGCGGCAGGTGGGAGGACTGCAGCTCGAGCGAGTCGGCGCGTGACCGCGGGCGTCCCGATCGCCGCACGGCCCATCCCGTTCAATCTCACCAAGCCGCAGTACGTAGAGCTCAAAGGCGAGATCGATGCCGCAATCCACCGCGCGCTCGACGAGAACATCTTTGTGCTGCACCGTGAAGTCGAGGCGTTCGAGCGCGAGTTTGCCCACTATCTAGACGCCAGCGGTGCGACGCGCGCGGTGGGCGTGGGGTCGGGGACTGAGGCGATCCACCTGGCGCTCTGGGGTCTGGGCATCGGCCCCGGCGACGAGGTGCTCACCGTTTCCCACACCGCGGTGGCGACGACGGTGGCCATCTCGGCCACCGGGGCGACGCCGGTCTTTGTCGACGTCGATCCGGCCACGTTCACGATGGATGTACGGCAGCTGGAGGCGAGGGTGACGACGCGGACGAAGGCGATCGTGCCGGTGCACCTCTACGGCCACCCGGCGCAGATGACGCCGCTGCTCGCG
>Ga0137369_10007264_pt1 | contig 11156 bp, 8 predicted proteins | sample SagtaG_12_FD_104918 | JGI IMG/M metagenome (GOLD analysis project Ga0137369, IMG submission 104918) | Vadose zone soil microbial communities from Sagehorn Ranch, Mendocino, California, USA - Sage1_L_113_16 metaG | ecosystem: Environmental > Terrestrial > Soil > Vadose zone | place: USA... | reverse complement strand
CGGAGCAGCTGGTCGAGACCTACCGGAGCCGCTGACCTCTCTATCGCACGGTCGCGGTCGCGACCGAGGTCAAGGTCGACGTGACGGCGGTTCCCGCCTGAGCGCTGAACGGAGGCTGATCCCTGGTCCCTGATCCGGAAGAGATACACCGCCAGGTATCCAAAGTGACACTCTAGGCGCGGCCCGAGCGGCATGGCACGGTGGCGCCATGCTCTACTCGCGCCCGCAGCTGCGACTGCTCCTCGCGCTCGGGGCCACCCTGCTCGCGGGCCTGGCCGTCGGGGAATGGCGCCAAGGCTTCCCCGACGCCGCCGAGCGGCTCGAGCGCTTCGATCGCGACGAGACCCCGCTGCTCCAATCGCCACCGCCTCCTCCCGCGCCGAGCGCGCCCAAGCCCAGGCCGGCGCCTCCGCCTGTTGCTACCGCCGCGCCGGCGCCCGCGGAGGCAAAGCCCGTGGATCTCAATCGCGCGAGCGCCGATGAGCTCGCCCGCCTGCCTGGTGTGGGCCCGGCGCTCGCGCGGCGGATCGTGGAGGAGCGGGAGCGGCGCGGGGGGTTCGACTCGCCCGAAGCCCTGCGCGGCATCCTGGGGCTCGGGCCCAAAAAGCTCGCCGCCATCCGGCCCCTGCTCAGCCCCGGCAATTGACATGTCGCTCGAAGCCGCGCCGCTGCTCCCCCCGGCTGCGGCATTCGCGGCGGGAATCGCTCTCGCGGTGTGGCTCGGAGCCGGCGCGCTGCCGCTGCTCGTCCTCGCGGCGCTCTGCCTGCTCGCCGCCGGCGCGGCGCTCCGCTTCGGATGCGATCAGGTCGCGGCGAGCGCGGTACTGGCCGGCGCCGTCTCACTGGGCGCCCTCAGCGCCGCGAGCCCCGCGGTGCCGGCCGACCACGTCGCTCGCCGAGCGCTCCCGCCCTCCGTGATCCTCGAAGGACGGATGGTCGAGGAGCCGGTGAGCTGGAGTCCGGATCGCACCCGCCTCCTCCTCGACGTCGAGGCCGTCCAGGATGGCGCTGAGCGGCAGCCCGCCAGCGGCCGGGTCCAGCTCACCGTCTACGGCGAGGCGCCGACGCTCGCCGAAGGCCAGCGGCTCAGCGCCCGGGCGCGTCTACACTCGCCCGTCGGCTTCAGAAACCCGGGGGGCTTCGACTATCCCGCCCATCTGCGCCGTGACGGCATCCTCCTCGTGGGAAGCGCGCGGGGCGACGGGCTCAGTGCCCTGACGCCCGAGGTCCCGCCGTGGCCGGCGACTGTGAGGCGCTGGGCGGTGGCCACGCTCCGCGCCCGATTGCCGGAATCCTCCGCCGCGCTCGAGGCCGGCCTGCTCCTCGGGGAGCGCACCGCGCTGCCGCGCGAGACCGACGAGGCGTTCCGGCGGGCGGGCGTCTATCACGTGCTGGCGGTCTCGGGGTTCAACGTGGCCCTGCTCGCCTCCTCGGTGTTTTTTTCTCTCTCATTACTGGGCATGCCCCGCCGCGCGACGGCCATCGTGGCCGGGCTCGTGCTGGCGGCCTTCGCCGTCGTCGTCGGCGCCCAGCCGTCGGTATTGCGGGCCACCGTGATGGGGCTGCTGCTGCTCGTGAGCGTGCTCATCGAGCGAGAATCCCAGGTGATGAACGCCCTCGCCCTGGCGGGGCTCATCCTCCTGGCCTGGCGTCCAGGTGATCTCTGGGAGCCCGGCTTTCAGCTCTCGTACACGGCCACCGCCGGCATCGTCTATCTCTCGCCCCCGCTCTCGGCCTGGCTGAAGGAGCGTGGCTGGCCGGCCTGGCTGGCGGTGGCGTCGGCGGTGAGCGTCGGCGCCCAGGCGGGCGTGACGCCGATCATGCTGGCGCACTTCAACCAGCTCTCGCTGGTAGGCATCGCGGCCAATCTCCTCGTCGTCCCGCTCGCCGGGGCCGCTACGACGCTGGGCATGCTGGCGCTATCGGTCGAGCTCGCCAGCGCCGCGGCGGCGGCCCTGCTCTTCAACGCGCTCTGGGTCCTGCTCCTCGCGCTGCGCGCCTCCGTCTGGCTGGCGGCCGCGGTGCCGGCCGCGATGATCCACCTGCCGGCGCCCGGCTGGCTCGCCGTCGGCGCATGGTATGGCGCGCTGGGGCTGCTCCCCTGCGGCCGCCGGCCGTGGGCGCGGCGGGTGGCGCTCGCGCTCTGCCTGGTCGTGACGGCATCATCCGCCTGGCCGTGGCTCAGGCCCGGCGACCGGAGCCTGCGCGTCTCCTTCCTAGACGTCGGCCAGGGCGATGCCGTGCTCGTCGAGCTGCCCGAGGGTCCCCGACTGCTCGTGGACGGCGGGCCGGGCGGCACGCGACGCTTCGACGTGGGCGAGCGTGTCCTCGCGCCATTTCTCTGGAACCGCGGCGCGGCGCGGCTCGACGTGGTCGCCCTCACACATCAGGATGGCGATCACGCGGGCGGCCTCGCCGCCGTGCTGCGCCACTTCGCCGTCGGCGAGTTCTGGGAAACCGGGCGATCGGGGCCGGGCTCGGCCGATCTCGAGCGGGCGCTCGGGAGCGCGCGGCCGGCGCGTCGCGTCCTGGGCGTGGGCCAGCGCGTCTGGCTCGGCGGCGCGGTGATCACCGTGCTCAATCCCGCGCCGGACGGCGGACCGGCCAGCGCCAATGACGATTCGCTCGTGCTGAGGCTGGACTGGCGCGGCGTTTCGCTCCTGCTCACGGGCGATCTGGGTCCAGGGGGCGAGGCCCGATTGCTCCAGCGCGGCGGCCGACTTCGGATCCTGGCGCTCAAAGTCGCCCACCACGGCAGCCGCTTCTCGTCGAGCGCAGCGTTCCTCGATGCCGCGCGCCCGGACCTCGCCATCATTTCCGTCGGAGCGCGGAATCCCTTCCGCCACCCGTCGGCGGAAACCCTCGCGCGGCTGGAATCAGCTGGAGCCCGCGTCTACCGCACCGACCGCGACGGCGCCGTGATCCTCGAGACCGACGGGGCCACGCTGAGGGTAACGCGCTGGGCCCAGCGCATTACCGACCGCTTCGACCTCGACGCCGAGCGCCCGCGCGCCGTGGAGCCGGATTCCTTGACTCCGGAGCCCGCGCCCCTCTAGACTCGAACCCAGCGCATGGTCTTCAGCTCGCCCATCTTTCTCTTCCTGTTTCTCCCTATCGTCCTCGCGGTCAACTTCCTGCTCCCGATCCGCCTTCGGAACCTCTGGCTGCTGATCATGAGCCTGATTTTCTACGGCTGGGGCGAGCCCCGGTTCGTGCTCGTGATGATCGCCTCGATCGTGGTCAACTTCGCCTTGGGGCTTTGGGTGGATCGGGTGCGCGGCCGCCCGGCGGCGCGCCGGGTCATGGCGCTGGGTATCGCGCTCAATATCGGACTGCTGGCCGTCTACAAATACGCCAACTTCGCGGTCGACAACCTCAACACGGTGCTGGCGGCGCTCGGCGCCGCGCCGATTCCGCTGGCGCCCATCGCGCTGCCGATTGGCATCTCGTTCTTCACCTTCCAAGCCTTCTCGTACGTGATCGACGTCGAGCGCCGGGATGGGCCGGTGCAAAAGAACCCGCTGGATGTGGCGCTGTTCGTCTCGCTCTTTCCCCAGCTCATCGCGGGGCCCATCGTGCGTTACCGCGACGTGGCGGCCCAGATTGTCGAGCGCACGATCACCTGCGAGGGCTTCACCCGCGGCGTGGAGCGGTTCCTGATCGGGCTGGGCAAGAAGATGCTGATCGCCAATACCGTCGCCGTCCCGGCCGACGCCATCTTCGCCATCCCGGCCGACCAGCTCACGGCCGGAGTCGCCTGGCTTGGAGTCGTGTGCTACGCGCTGCAGATCTACTACGATTTCTCCGGCTACTCGGACATGGCCATCGGGCTCGGCCTCATGCTGGGCTTTCACTTTCTCGAGAACTTCAACTACCCGTACATCTCGCGCTCGATGACGGAGTTCTGGCGGCGCTGGCACATCTCGCTCTCGACGTGGTTCCGCGACTATCTCTACATTCCGCTGGGCGGCAACCAGCGCGCGCCGGCCCGCACGTACTTCAACCTCGTGGTCACCTTTTTTCTCTGTGGCCTCTGGCACGGCGCCGCCTGGACATTCGTCATCTGGGGGCTCTACCACGGCCTCTTCCTCGTGATCGAGCGCCTGGGCGCCGGCCGCTGGCTCGAGCGCTGGCCGGCCCCGGCCCGGCACGGCTACGCGCTTGCCGTCGTGCTCGTGGGCTGGGTCTTTTTCCGCTCGGCGACGCTCGCCGACGCCATGCGCTTCCTCGCCGCCATGGCGGGACTCGGGAGCGGCTCGGGGATCGAGTACCACCCGGCGCTCTATCTGAACGCCGAGCTCATCCTGATTCTCGCGGCCGGGATCGTGGGCTCGACTCCCCTGCTGCCGGCCCTGGCCCGCCTGCGGGAGCGGATCCAGGCCGCGGGCCTCGGGCTCGCGGTGGAGGCCGTCAGGGTCCTGGGCTTGGGCGCGATCCTCTGGGGCTCGGCCATGCTCATGGCCGCCGGCACGTACAACCCCTTCATCTATTTCCGGTTCTAGCCGATGAGCGCGCGCGTGCTTCGACGCCTCCGGCGGCTGACGGACGTGCTGCTCATCGTCGGATTCGTCCTGGCCATCGCGCTGCCGCTCGCCGATGTGGTGGTCGGGCTCGACCCGACGCCCGTCCTCACCGAGAAGCGCAGGCTGGCGCCGCCGCCGCGGCTCCGTCCGGGCGAGATGGTGTCGGTGAGCTATATCGGAGCGCTCGAGTCCTGGTGGAACGACAACTTCGGCTTCCGCCGCGCGCTGGTCAGGCAGTACAGTCGCGTCCTGCTCGCCTTAGGTGTCTCCCCCACCAAGAGCATCATCCTCGGCAAGGAGGGTTGGCTCTTCTTCGCCGACGACGATGCGCTCGCCTCATACCGGGCGCTGCACCCGTTCACCGCCGAGGAGCTCGAGGTCTGGCGCCGGCGCATGGAGCGGCGGCGCGACTGGCTGGCCGAGCGTGGCATCCGCTTCCTGGTCGTGGTGGCGCCGAGCAAAGAGACCATCTATCCCGAGTTCATGCCCGACGCGCTGAATCGCGTCCGCCCGACGACGCGCATGCACCAGCTCGCGGCCCACCTGAGCGCCCGCTCGACCGTTGACGTCCTCGATTTGAGCGCGCCGCTGCGCCGAGCCAAGGCGCGCAGTATCCTCTACCTGCGCACCGATACCCACTGGAACGATCGCGGCGCCTTGCTCGTATCGCAGGAGATCGTCGGCCATCTCGGCGAATGGTTTCCCCGGCTGCGGCCTCTGCCGGAATCCGCCTTCGCGCCGCTCACGCATGAGGGCTGGAGCGGGGATCTCGTGGCGATGCTGAGCCTCGAGAGTCGTCTCCGCGAGCCGCGGCTCGAGCTCCGCTCCCTCCACGCGCGCCGGGCGCGGCCGGCTGGCGTCGATCCGCCGCCGGCGGAGGCGTGGCGGACGGTCTCGGCCACCGAGATCGCCGACTCCGCGCTGCCCCGCGCGGTGATGTTTCACGATTCGTTCGGGGTCAGCCTGCGGCCGTTTCTCTCGGAGCACTTCGCGCGAATCGTCTACTGCTCGGGCTCCGGCGACTGGCGCCGGAACTTCGACGTGGGGCTGGTGGAGCGCGAGCGCCCCCAGGTGGTGATCCAGGAGATCGCCGAGCGCCTCCTCGTGGCGCCGGCGGCCCTGCTGGGCAAGAACTCCGAGGGGCCTTAGCGCGGAGGTCAGCAGCATTTGCGAACACACCACGGCCCCCGGGATCGCCGGGGGCCGTGGTGGGACGCGCGGGGGAGCGGGAGGGAGCCCTAGGTCTCGAAGGTGCGCTCGTAGTGCGCGCGCAGTCGCTCCAGCTCCTCCGGATCAAGGCGCATGCCCAGCGAGAGCCCCATCTCTCCCAGGATGGTCTTGATCTCGTTCAGCGACTTCTTGCCGAAGTTCTTCGTCTTGAGCAGCTCCGACTCGGTCTTCTGCACCAGGTCGGCGATGGTGCGGATATTGGCCGTCTTCAGGCAATTGGAGGCCCGCACGGACAGCTCGAGCTCGTCGACGTTGCGGAAGAGGTGCTCGTTGAGTTCCATGCGCGCGGCGGGCTCGGTCGCCTCCCCACCCTGGGCTTCGGTCGGCGGCGTCTGCGGAAAGTCAGTCAGCAGCGCGAACGAATCCTCGAGGATGCGCGAGGCCTCGCCCACCGCCGTCTCCGGGCCGACGCTGCCGTTGGTCCAGAGCTCCACGATCAGGCGCTCCTGGCCACCCGCGCCGATAGGCTCGACGTGGAAATTGACGCGCTTGACTGGCGAGAAGTCGGCGTCGATCAGCATGGCATTGATCGGCAGCGCTTCGGGTTCCCGCTTCTCGGCCGGCTGGTAGCCGCGGCCGCGCTCGACGCAGACTTCCATCTCGAGGGAGCCGTCCTTGTCCAGCGTGGCCAGCACGACCTCGGGCGTCAGGATCTCCACGTCGGCGTCGGGCTCGAAATCGCGTGCCGACACGGTCCGGACGCCCTGCGCCTTGAGGCGGAGGAGCTTGGGCCGGTTGACATGGAGCGAGAAGACCACCTTGCGGAGATTCATGATGATGTCGAGCGTGTCCTCGGTCACGCCCGGCATGTGCGAGAACTCGTGCAGCACGCCCTCGATCTTGACCCACGTCGGGCTGGCGCCGGGGATGGAGCCCAGCAGGACCCGGCGGTAGGCATTGCCCGCGGTGAGAGCAAACCCCGGCTCGAACGGCTCGATCGCGATCTTGCCGTATGCCCGCTCGCGAACGAGCCACTCGTGACGGACTGGAAGCATCAGATCTTGCATCGAATCCCTCCTGGAAGAGTCAGGGACGGACGACCCGCTCACCGCTACAGGCCGACCATTATATCAGAAAGGCCGCGCGCGACAACCATCCGGTCTGAGCCTGTTTGACTGAGACGGAAGGCCTTGGCAAAATGATGGAGGCCCATGATGGAGCGCCCCCGGTTCCTCAAGACCTGGGCGGAGCCGCCCCGCCGGCCCGGGTTCGCTCTCCGGACCGTCCTGGTGCTCGCCCTCATCCTCGGTATGCTCTTCACCGTCGTGGAGAGCTGGCTCGTCGCCACCTCGGCGCCCGGCCTGCGAACCGGACCCCGCGTCGTCGAGATCCCCTCCCACCGCGGCCTCTTCGAAGTCGCCCGGCTGCTGGACGAGGCCGGGGTCATCCGCAGTCCCGTGGGCTTCAGCCTGCTGGCGGTGCTGCGCGGCAGCGCCCGCAGCCTCAAGGCGGGCGAGTATCAAATACCCCGGGGAGCCAGCACATTCTCCGTGCTCTGGCTGCTCGAGGGCGGCTACGTGCTCCAGCACAATATCGTCTTCCAGGAGGGCGCGACCGTCGCCGAGCTGGGGCGCCAGCTGGAGACGGAGCGGCTCGCGCGCGCCGAGGACATCCTGCGCGTGTCTCGCGACGCCTTGTTCCTCCGAACCATGGACATCCGCGCCGACACCGTCGAGGGCTATCTCTTCCCGGATACCTATCAGTTCGTCAAGGGCATGACGGCGGAAGAGATCCTGGCGCGCATGGTGGCGCGGATGCGAGAGAAGCTCTCGCCCGAGGTGCTGGAGCAAGCGCGCGCCCGCGACCTGTCGCTGCATCAGCTGCTGACGTTAGCGTCCATCATCGAGAAGGAGGCGGTGGACCCGACGGAGATGCCGCTGATCTCCGCCGTCTTCTGGAACCGGCTCAAGCGCGAGATGCCGCTGCAGGCCGACCCGACGGTCCAGTACGCTCTCGGCAAGGACCGACTGCGCCTGAGCCGGGAGGACCTCTCGGTCGATTCGCCCTTCAATACCTATCGCCGGACCGGCCTGCCGCCCGGCCCCATCGCGAGTCCGGGTCGGCTGGCGATCCAGGCCGCCGTGCGGCCGGCCAGCGTCAACTATCTCTACTTCGTGGCGATGGACGAGCGGCGGCACCAGTTCTCCGCCACCTTCGCCGACCACGCTGCGGCGGTGGCGAAATACCGCCTGACCCGGGCTCGCTGAGGACGCCTCCGCGCCTTGTCACCGCTGGGCCCGGGTGTTATAAACGAGCGGACCATGGCCCCTAGAGACGAGTCGGGCGCTCTGTCGATCGCGGCCCCGAGGGCAGCCGCCGCGCCCCGGCCCGCCGATGGCGAGCGATTCCCGCTTCTCTATCACCTGCTCCGGCTGGGGTGCACGCCGCTGCTGCGGTCGCTCTTCGGGCTGAGGGTCATAGGTGTCGAGCGTCTGCCGGTCTCGGGCCCATTCATTCTCGCGGCCAATCACCACAATTACCTCGACGGTGTCGTGCTGGGCGCCGCCGTGCCTCGTCCCGTGGCCTTCCTCGTCATGCCGCGGGTGTACAACGCGAGCCCATTGCACCCGCCCTTCCACCGTCGAGTCGGCTCGATCCCGGTCAACCTGGAGCGTCCCGATCCCGGCGCGATCAAGCGCGCCCTGCGGGTGCTCGAAGAAGGCCGGATCGTCGGCATCTTCCCGGAGGGCCCGTTCAGCCAGGAAGGCCGGCTCGTGCCCGGGCAGCCTGGAGTGGCGATGATCGCGCTGCGCTCGGGCGTGCCGGTGGTGCCCGCCGCCATCGAAGGCACGTTCGAGGCGCTGGTGGGCCGGCGGTTCTACGTGCCGCGCAAGCGGCTGCTCTCGGTCCGGTTCGGAGAGCCCTTGCATTTCGGGCGGCCGCGCCACCGGAGGGTGACGCATACGGAGCGTGAGGAGATCACCCGGCGGATCATGAGCGAGATCGCGGCGCTGCTCGAGACGGGGGCCGCCCCCGCCGCCGCCACCGGCCGGGCAGGCGCCTCGTGACCGCCGCCGGCAGCAAGCCCCCGGCCAAATCCTGGTCCGGGCGCTTCTCCCATGGGGCCGATCCCGCCGCCGAAGCCTTCACGTCGTCGCTGGCGTTCGACCGCCGTCTCTGGTCCTACGACCTCGAAGGCAGCGTGGCCTGGGCGCGGGCCCTGCATCGCGCGCAGCTGATCACCGAAGCCGAGCTCGGGGCCCTGCTCAAGGGACTGGAGGCGGTCCGCGCCGAGCTGGAGGCGGGCACCTTCCCGTTCCGCCGCGAGCTCGAGGACATCCACATGAACGTCGAGCGCCGGCTCATCGAGCTGGCCGGCCCCGTGGGCGGCAAGCTCCACACGGGGCGCTCCCGCAACGACCAGATCACCCTCGACGAGCGCCTCTACCTACGCGAGGTCGTGGGTCACGTGGACGCCGGCCTCGGCGAAGTGCAGGAGGTGCTGGTCCGCCGAGCCGAGGAGCATTTGGACGCGCCCATGCCCGGCTACACGCATCTGCAGCGCGCCCAACCGGTGCTGCTCGCCCATCATCTGCTGGCCTACGTGTTCATGCTCCAGCGCGACCGTGAGCGGTTCCGCGACTGCCGCGTGCGGATCAACGTGCTGCCCCTCGGGTCGGGCGCGCTCGCGGGCACGGCGTTCGCCATCGATCGCGAGGCGCTGGCGGTGGACCTCGGATTCGCCGGTCCGAGCCTCAACAGCATGGATGCCGTGGCCGACCGGGATTTTGTCCTCGAGTTCCTCGCGCACGCGGCGATTCTCGGCGCGCACTGCTCGCGGCTCGTGGCCGACCTCACGCTCTGGGCCACCGCGGAGTTCGGCTTCGTCGAGTTCGCGGACGCCTTCGCGACGGGCTCGTCGATCATGCCGCAGAAGAAGAATCCGGATGTGGCCGAGCTGATTCGCGGCAAGACCGGCCGCCTGTACGGAAACCTCACGGCGGTGCTGACCCTGATGAAGGGCCTGCCGCTCACCTACAACTCGGACATGCAGGAGGACAAGGAGCCGCTCTTCGACACCGTGGACACGCTGGAAGCCATCTTGAGCGTCCTCCCACCGATGCTGGCCACGCTCACCTTCCGCGTGGACCGGATGCGCGAAGCCGCCGGGGCCCACTACGCCACCGCCACGGATCTGGCCGATTATCTCGTCCGAAAGGGCCTGCCGTTCCGCGAGGCGCATGAGATCGTCGGTCGCACCGTCCGCTACGCCCTGTCCAAAGGCAAGGAGCTCGACGCGCTGAGCCTCGAGGAGCTTCGCCAGTTCTCCCCGCTCGTGGACCCGGATGCGCGCCAGGCCATCACCGTGGACGCCTCGCTGGGCGCGCGGGCGGTGACGGGGGGCACGGGCCATGCCGCGGTCAAGCAGCAGCTCGCCGCGGCACGCGCAGCCATCGCCAGGGGAGAGGGACGGTGACCGGGCGCGGCCGTGCGGCGGCCGCGCTGCTGCTGCTGGGGCTCGGCCTGGTCGCGTGCGGCAAGAAGGGGCCACCGGTCGCGCCCGAGCGGCGGCTGCCGCTGGCTCCCTCGGGGCTGCACGGCGCGGTGGACGACGACGGCATCGTGCTGACCTGGATCAATCCCACGACCCGCGTGGACACGTCACGGCTGAGGGATCTCACCACGCTCCGTATTCACCGCCGCCAAGACACCGACGGGGCGCCGCTGAAATCCGCCATGCTGTCCGGCGACCGCGTGGTGGGATATGACGAGCTGGCCGTGATCCGACTCGACGCGCCGGCTCCAGCGGAGGTCCAGGGCGGCACCGTGCGCTGGGTGGACCGGAAAGGCCTCGCGCTCGGCCGCCAATACGTCTACGTGGTCACGGCGGAAGACTCGCTCGGCCGCTCCAGCGCGCCGTCCGAGCGCCTGGCGATCGTCTTCCTGGCCGCGCCCAAGGCTCCGCAGCGCGTCGTGGCCACGGCGGGCGACCGGCGGATCAGGCTCAGCTGGGACGCGCCCACCGAGTTCAGCGACGGGACGCCGGTAAGCGGCGAGCTCCGCTATCAGGTACTGCGGGGCCCGGCCGTCGAGGGCGCGCTGGACCCGGTCACGCCCGCGCCCGTCCCGAGCACGACGTTCACCGATACCGGCGTGGAAAATGACGTCGAATACCGCTACGCGGTGCGCGCCGTGCGGATGGATCCGCGTGCCATGGCCACCGGCGCCGCGTCGGCCACGGTGGCCATCTCTCCGGTCAAGACCACGCCGCCCGGCCCGCCGTCCAGCCTCGTCGCCATTCCCACGCCGGGCGCGGTCCGCCTCGCGTGGGTCCCCGGTCCCGAGGAGGATGTCGCGCTCTACGCCGTCTACCGCGCCGTCGGCACCGGTCCCTTCGAGCGGATCGCCACGACGACCCGGGTGAACACGGTGTACGTCGACCGTAATGTGCAGCGGGGCGCG
>Ga0137369_10007263_pt1 | contig 11156 bp, 12 predicted proteins | sample SagtaG_12_FD_104918 | JGI IMG/M metagenome (GOLD analysis project Ga0137369, IMG submission 104918) | Vadose zone soil microbial communities from Sagehorn Ranch, Mendocino, California, USA - Sage1_L_113_16 metaG | ecosystem: Environmental > Terrestrial > Soil > Vadose zone | place: USA... | reverse complement strand
GCGCAGACGATGCAACGTGTCGCCGGTGATGTCGAGCACGAGCATTCTCATCCCGGCGTCGTTCATATCCACGACCACTACCACGTAACCCACCATCACACCGGTGGCCCGCTCGACGAGTTCGAGCATCGCAGCAGCTATCACGTTCACGAACACAATCATGCCGCGCTCCTCCACGCCCACAGCGGGCGGTCCGATGAAGCGGAGCGCAAGGATCACGACGGCACGGCGCACATCCATGACCATGAAGCGCCGACCGGGAATGGACGGTGAGTGATGCCTGATCTGGACACCAAGGACCGCGAGAAGCTCCGCTCGTCGCAGTTCGCATACGTCGATTCCAAGGGCGGGGAACACCTGCCGATCAATGACGGATCGCACGTCCGGAACGCGATCGCGCGCTTCAATCAGACGGAGTTCGAGAGCCAGGCGGCCAAGGAGCGCGCCCGCAAGAAGATCCTCAGCGCCGCGAAGAAGCACGACATCGAAGTCGCCGACGATTCGAACATCCGCAAGCCGACCCACTCGCTGCGCGCCGCCTCCACGAAGCGCGGGCCCCGCGGTGGCCGGACGAAGCGCGACTGATCGAACCCTACCCGCGCTCGGAGGTTGGTAATGGCTGCAGAGAAGCAGCGAGCCGCTGCGAGGCGGAACATCAAGAAGGCGCAGGAAGCGGCCCGGGAGAAGCGAACGATTGCGCATCTCCCCAAGGCGACGCGGACCGCCCTCGGCAAGCAGGGCGCCAAGATGGCCAGGAAGAAGGCGGGCTAACTCGGCGGCTGAATCCACTACCTCGCCCGGCAGGGATCAGGTGCCGCGGGCCGGGCCGTCGCTCAGTCGGCCAGCGCAGCCAGACTCTGGAAGCGCGATCGAACCTCGGCGGCCGATGACGCCGCGAGGCCATCCGCGGCCGCAGCCTCGAGGTCGGCCAGCGAACTCGCGCGGACTGCCCTCCGGACGGCGGGCAGGCTGCTCGCAGCCATGCTGAGCGAGCGGATCCCGAGTCCCACCAACGCCAGGGCGGCCGTCGGGTCGCCGGCCATCTCGCCGCAGACCGAGAGCTCGATGTCGAACCGGGCCGCCCCATCAACCGCCAGCTTGACGAGCCGGAGCAGGGCCGGGTGAAGCGCGTCGCGATAGCGTTCCAGGGCGGGATTGCCACGGTCGACGGCCAGCGCGTACTGGAGCAGGTCGTTCGTGCCGAGACTGGCGAACGCGATCTCGCCGAAATATGTCTCCGCGATCAGGATGGCCGACGGGATCTCGAGCATCACTCCCAGGTCGACCTCGCCCACGGCGCGATTCGCAGCGACCGCCTCCGCCCGGGCTCGGTCGGCCAGCGCGCGGAGGGTGGCGGCATCGCCGGCGTCGGCGATCATCGGCGCCATGACCTTGATCCGGCCCGCCGTCGCGGCGCGGTAGCACGCACGTAGCTGCGTGAGAAACAGGTCCGGCCGCGTCTCGGCCAGTCGCAGGGCGCGCACGCCCAGGAACGGATTGTCCTCGGCGGGCAGTGACAGGTAGGGGATCGGTTTGTCGCCGCCGACGTCGAGCAGCCGGACGGTCACCGGGTCCGGCCGGAATGCCTCCGCGACCTGCGCGTAGGCGGCGACCTGCTCCTCCTCCGGCGGTGGATCGGAGCGCTCCAGGAAGAGGAACTCCGTGCGGAACAGCCCGACCCCGCGAGCCCCGAGCGCCACGGCGGCTTCCGCCTCGGCCGGCGAGCCGATGTTGGCCAGGAGGGCGATCGCCGTGCCGTCGATCGTCTCGGCCGGGAGCCGCGCCTCCTCACGATTCCGCTCGCGGTCGCGCTCGATGCCCTGGCTCCGCTCCGCGAACCGGGTCCCGTCCGATTGGTTCGGCGCGACGACGATCTCTCCGGTCGAGCCATCGACCAGCAGCTCGACGGACGCGCCGGCCTCGGCGACGGCCGCGATTAGGCCGGTCGCCCCTACGACGGCCGGGATGCCATAGGCTCGAGCAAGGATCGCCGCGTGCGCGGTCGGCGACGAGCCCTCGAGGGCGATCCCCAGGACGCGCTCGCGGGGCAGGGTCGCGGTCACCGATGGCGACAGATCGTCGCCGACGATGATGGCCGGCGCGGCGAGGCTGAACCCCATCGGCGGAAGGCCGGCCAGCTGCCGCGCGATCCGATCGCCCACGTCGAGCACGTCGGTCGCCCGTCCGCGCAGCAACTCGTCGCCCAGGCTGTGGAGGAGCTCGGCGACGGCCTGGGCCGCGGCGAAGACGGCCGCCGGCCCATCCACCAACTCGTTCCGGATGTGGCCGGCGGCGGTGTCGATGAGCTCGGGGTCCCTGGCGATCGCCGCGTGGGCGGAGAAGATGTCGGCCTCGGCTTGGTGGCCGTCCCGCCGGACGTCTTCCGCAAGGCGCTCGGAAGCGGCCGCAACGCCATCGGCGGCGGCGATCAACCGGTTCACCTCGAGCTCGGCCAGCTCGGCGGAGACGCGGCCGCCCGACGGCGGTCCGGCCCGCTCGAACCGTGCCCACGGCCCGCGAGCGATGCCGGGCGCGCCGGCAGTTCCGCGAACGACCCGCCGTGCCGCCACGCTCTGGGTGGTCACGATCGGGTAGCCCGGTCGCGGTCGACGCGATCGTGGACGATCACCTCGCTCCGGTCGGCGTCGGAAACCGTGCGCATGCGCGTGCCCGGGGAGCGCACGGCGGCGACGGACCAGGCGATCGCTTCGGGCAGGGCCGCCGAATCCGCGCCGGTCGCCAGGAACCCGGCGAGGAGGGCGTCACCGGCCCCGACCGTGTTGACGGCATCCTCGATCGCGGCCTCGGCGTGGGTCAGGGCGCCGTCGCCGTCGACGAAGATCGCGCCGTCACGGCCCAGGCTCAGGAGGACCGCCCCGACGCCCCCCGCAACGAGGTCGCACGCCGCGTCGATGGCCACGCCGAGGGTGCCCAGCTCTCGGCCGGCGATCGCTTCGAGCTCGGCCAGGTTCGGCTTGACGAGCGCGACGCCGGCCTGCGCGGCGGCGGCCAGGGCCTCGCCACTCGAGTCGACGGCCACGCGCCGGTCCGCCGATCCGAGCGTGGCCAGCCGAGCGTAGAAATCGGTCGGTGCGCCCGGCGGCAATGAGCCGCAGCCCACGATCCAGCTGGCGGGCCCTGCCCTGGCCACCGCCGCCAGGATCGCGTCCACGTCCGCATGCCCCAGGCGCGGCCCCGGCTCGTTCACCTTCGTTACCGTCCCGTCGGGTTCGACCAGGCTGATGTTAACGCGAACCGCCCCGGCGACAGGCACGGCATCGATCGGGACGGCGTCGGCGAGGAGCGCCAGGTACGTGGCGGCCGACTCAGTCGCGATCGGCACGACGGCGACCGTCTCGAGGCCTTGGCCGGCGAGCGCCCGAGAGACGTTGAGACCCTTGCCCGCCGCCTCGGAGGTCGCCTCTCGGGCCCTGATCAGCCCGCCTCGCTCGAGGCGGTCGATCTCGATCGTCCGGTCGATGCTGGGGTTGGGCGTGACCGTGACGATCACGGCTGGGCGTTGGGCGTCCAGTAGCGCGCGAACAGGATCGCCTCGGCCTCGCGCGTCCACGTCCCACCCTCGCCGAGGCTGGCGGCCAGCTCGGGATCGGCTGCGGCCAGGTCGTCGAGCGAGGTGAGGGGCAGGCCGCTGAGCTGCGGGAAGATGACGATCTTGCCGGGAAAGCGGCCGTCGATCATCGCCTGGAGGCCGTCCCGCGCCGCGTCGATTCCGCCGACCGCAGCGAGGGCACGACCCGGCGACAGCTGGCCGGCGAGTGTCTTCTCGACTACCCGTTCCTGGTCGAGGATCCGCGAGCCGGAGGTTCCGGTGTACTGCGCGCCGTGCAGGAAGACAGGCGACAGGTCCAGGCTTGCCCGCGTCCCGACGGGGAGGCCGGCGAAGAGGACGAGCATCCCGTCGGGCGCCATGACGGTGGCCCCGTCGATCACGGCCGCGGGGCTCGGCGCGGTCACCACGACGTCGTCGGCGCCGCGTCCGCCAGTCTCGGCGGCGACGATCGAGGCCAGCGTTTCGCCTTCGCCGGGGACGCGCAGCACGAGCTCCCGCCCGTTGGCCGCCGCGATCGGCTGGAGCCGAACGCGAGCCGCCACCATCCGGTCGGCGTCCAGGTCGACGCCGACGAGCCGGGCCGGACCGTTCGGCATCCGCAGCGCCCGCTCGAGGTGCATCTGGCCCATCGGGCCGGCAGCTCCGATGAACACCGCGGTTCCGCCGGCGAGGAGCTCGGCACGATTCCGTTTCTCCCCGTACGACGCGGCGACGTCGAGCCCGGTCGTGCCGACGAAGGCCGTGTAGTGGTAATGGAGCCGGCCGATGTCCAGCTCCACCGGGCCGTCGAGTGGCTCGTCGGCCACGAGGTTCAGGACGCCCCGGTAGGCGAGCGCGTCCGCCGCCCGCGACACGACCTCGGCCGATCGTGGACCCAGAAGGATGATGTCGTCGAAGGGTCCGCTGACATCTCGTTCGTCGGCGACATCGACTCGCGTGTCGGGGGCGGCCCGCTGCCGAATCTTCGCGACGTCCGCGTCGCTCAGCCCGCTGAGGACGATCTCGCGTGCGCCACTCAGGACTTCGCCCGGCCGGTAGGCTCGGTCATCGACCGGCCGTCCGATGACCCAGGCTCGACCGTCCGTCGCCGGAACAAGCCGGCGGCGCTGGGTGTAGGCCGCCTCGACGCACGCCCACGGCTCGGTCAGGGCCGTCTCCGCGTAGCCCAGGCGATCGTCCACCTCCACGACATACGCCCCGTCGTCGGCCGCCAGGACCTCGGGCCCGATGACGTGGTAGCCGATCAATCCGCCCGGAATCGTGTACCCGTAGGCCGTGCTGCGACCGTCGACATAGATGTCGGGCTGGATCGCCAGTCGCTGGCCCGGCCGGTACCGGCCTTCGAGCGCATCACCAACCTCAATCACCGTCACGGCCGTCTCGTGGCCGAGGCGGGTCGGCTCGCTGGCGAGATCGCGCCCGTAGAGCTTTGGATGCTCGCCACCCAGGCGGATGAGCTTGACGTCGGAGAAGCACAGGCCCACGGCGTCCACCCGGACCAGCAGCTGCTCCGCGGCAGGAGGCGGGACGGGGACCGGCTCGGGCAGCCCGTCCCGGCCGACCGCCTCGATCCCCTTGCCGTAGACATTCCAGGCGAGGGTCTCTGTCGGCGGCCGCTTGGGCAATGCCTGATAGGCAGCGTAGCGGTCGTCGACGTCGATCACTTCGGTCGAGGCAGGTCCGCGGCCTTCAGAACGCGCCCGGTCTGATCGATGATCCCGACCTTCGTGCCGATCGTCAGCGGGCTCGCCGAGAAGAGGTCGCCGCCATTGATCGCGACCCATCGATAGCCCGGGAGCGGAGCCAACCGCTTGATCGCGGGCCCGATCTCCGGACCGGATGCCGCGACGTTGATGCGGCCCTGGGATGCAACCAGATCGGCCAGACCGTCCGGGTCCGGGGCCGCCTGGAGAGCAGCCACGATCGCGCTGAGGAGCGCGTCGCGGTCGAGCCGAGCCACGTCAGGTCCCGTCCCTTCCGGTGAGGATGGCCGCCACGGCCTCAGCCGCGTCATGGGCCTCGGGACCACGTGTCACGACGCGGACGTCGTCCCCGACGGCGGCACCCAGGCCGAGCAGCGCCGTGATACTGCGTGCGTTGGCCCGCCGGCCGTTCGCTTCGATCGTGATCTCCGCCTCGAACGCGCGTAGGCGATCGACGACCATCGCCGCCGGCCGCGCGTGGAGCCCGGCCGGATTCGAGATCGTCACCGGCGTGACGAGCTCGTCATCGCGGGGCTGGTGGCCGTTTCCGGCCGGGGCGCCCGGCTCGTCGGAGGTCAGCGCCCGATGGATTTCGGCGGCATCCTGCGTGTTGCCGAGCCTGCGGCAGAGCTCTTCGTCACCGAGGATCGTCGCCAGCCGCGACAGGATCTCGATGTGCTCCTCCGAGGTTGCCGCGAGGCCGATCACCAGATGGGCGGGCTCGTCGCCCCACAGCACCCCGTCCGGGAACTGGGCCACCGCGAGACCGGTCCGCAGCACGGCGCTTCGCGCCTCGTTCGTTCCGTGGGGCAGGGCGATGCCGTTGCCCAGATAGGTGGACACGATCTGCTCGCGATCGCGCATCTCGGCGACGTACTCGGGAGTGACGCACCCCTCGGCGACGAGCATCGCGCCGACGAGCTCTATGGCTGCAGTCCGGTCCGGTGCGGTCGCGCCGACGACGACGGCGGACGTCGACAGGACCTCTGTCGTCATGAAGCCTGTCCCGCATCCGCGGAGATCTCCTCGCCGGCGGTGAGGCTCCGAACGAGGCGATCCGAGGCCGTGTTGTTGAGGAAGTTCCGGAATGTCAGGACCACGGCGCCCGGGGCCGCCTTGCGTGCCCGCTCCGCCAGGCCCTCGTGGGCGATGACGATGTCCGTGTCCGCGGGGATCTGGTTGACCGGGCTGTGGATGACCCTGATGTCGCCGCGACCCATATCCTTGACACGCTTCTTGAGCTGGTTCGCGCCGATCAGGCTGGAGCCCATCCCGGCCTCGCACGCGAACACGACGAGCCTGACATCGGCGGCTTGCTTGACGACCATCGCGGAACTCCCCTGCATGTCCCCTCAATTATCGGCCGCCCGGTGCACTGGGGGCACCGGGCGGCGATGTTGCGTGCTCGGCGGGCGTCAGGCCGGCACGCCGGCTGGCATCGGCGGAGCGCCTTCCAGCTCGGCCTCCTCCTCGGTCTCCTTGACCGGGTAGAGGCGGAGGATCAGCGAGCCGACTGCGAAGGATGCCACCGCACCGGTCGCCACGCCGGCGAGGACGCCGAAGTGCTGGCCGGGCGGGATGACGGCGAGGTAGGCGAAGATGCTGCCCGGCGATGGCGTCGCCACCAGCCCGGCGTTCGTCGCGACGAACACGATGTCGGCGGCGATCCCGCCGGCCCACATCGCCACGATCATGATCGGGTGGGACAGGACATACGGAAAGTAGATCTCGTGGATCCCGCCGAAGAAGTGGATGATGATCGAGCCGGGCGCGGACAGCTTCGCCAACCCCTTGCCGAACACAGCGAAGGACAGCAGTAGGCCAAGGCCCGGACCCGGGTTCGTCTCGAGCAGGAAGTGGATCGCGCGATGGTCCGGGCTCGCAGCGGCCGCGGCGACGCCGAGCGGACCGAGCACGCCATGATTGATCGCGTTGTTCAGGAAGAGGACCTTGCCGACCTCGATCGGGATGTCGGCGAGCGGCAACAGGCCGGCGCTGATGATCGCACTGACAAAATCGCCCAGCCTATCCGAGCCCCATTGCAGTACCGGCCCGATGGAGAGCACACCGAGGACGGCCAGGATCGCGCCGAGGATGCCGGCCGAGAAGGTGTTCGAGAGCATCTCGAAGCCGGACGGCACCCGCTCCTCGGTGAGGTCGTCGTACGTCTTGATCAGGAAGCCGCCGAGCGGCCCGACGATCATCGCGCCGAGGAACATCGGGGACTCCGAGCCGATGGCGATCCCGGCCACGGCCACTGCTCCCACGACGCCGCCGCGATGGCCGTGGACGAGCTTCCCGCCGGTGTATGCGATCAGGATCGGGATCAGGAACCTGACCATCGGCCCCACGAGTGCTTCGAGCTGCTTGTTCGGGGTCCAGCCCGTCGGGATGACGAACGCCGTAATCAGCCCCCAGGCGAGAATCGCCCCGATGTTGGGAAGGACCATGGCGGCCAGGTAGCCGCCGTACCGCTGGATCCGTTCCTTCACCCTGAATCCTCCACTCCGGGTTGAACAGGGCGGCATCATCGAAGGGCAACCGTTTCGCAACAAGTCCCAATCTGGCGACACCGACTTGTGACAATTTCGCACGCCCGAGTCAGTGTGTCGGTTCTCCGAGGAGCCGGCTCAGGCGCCGGATATCCCGGTCTCGCAGCAGCGGGCTGACGACGACCGACGGCGGCTGGTCGTCCTCGTCGAGGAGCGGCACCGTGCTCACCACCACGTCCGTCGCCACGTCGTCGGCGCCCCGCTCGAAGGCGGTCTTCGAGACGACGCGGATGATCTCCACCTGCGGAAAGACCGCGAGCAGGCGGGAGACGAGGATCCAGGCCGTGGCCATGCCGGCCGGGCAGACGACGGTGACGCGGATCTTCGGCCGGAGGCGATTCCGTTCGAGCGAGCCCGCCAGGTACATCGTGAGGAAGCCGATCTCCTCGGCCGGCACGCCCGCGTCGCCGAGCGGTGCGATGTCGGCAACGATGTCGGATGCCACCTCGTACACGTCCGGATACCGCTCGCGAACCTCATGCTCCAGCGGGTTGCTCACGGGCAGGCCGTAGCGGAGTCGGACCCGCAAGCGCCGAAAGTGCTCGGCCAGACTGCGCCTGAGCTGGTCGTCGTCCGCGATCGAAGGATGAAGTCGTCCGGCGGCTGCGGCGACGAGGCGATCGATGGGATCCATGAGGTCGTCCTCGGCCGCGGCCGCCTTGCCGCCGAGGTCGACGAAGCCCAGCAGGAACTCGGTGATCGCGGCGATGTCGGTCTCGCCGAGGACCATCGCCGTCTGCTTCTCCATCGCGATCGCGATCCGCGCCGCCGCGTCGGCCGTCGGATGATCGATGAGGGACCGGAGCTGTCCGCTCTGGAACTCCGCGGTCCGGCCGGCGTGGACGCGCCGGGCGAGGATCGCCAGGTAGAGCGTTGCGACGATCGTCATCGGCTCGGTCTCGTCGAGCTCGCGCAGCTGCTCGAGCAGGATCGACCGATGCGTCGCAAGGTCCAGGCCGGCGGTGAAGTGAGCCACCCCGTCCGATCGCTCGGCATCGTCGGCCCAGCCGCGATCCCCACCCGCCTGTCGCAGCAGCACGTCGGGTGGGGCCGCCTCGAGGACGAGGGCCAGGAGGCCCTTCCGGATGTCGATCTCGGTGCCCCGGACCACCAGGCCGACCCCCGGCAGATATTGCAGGTGGAGCTGGTGCTCTTCGAGCCAGTGTTCGGCCGCGTGCACGTCGCGGCGGACCGTCGGTCGTGACGCTCCCAGCTCGACCTCGAGGTCGGCAAGATGGAGCGGCTCGGGCGCCCGGTCGAGCAGCGCGGCGAGGGCCCGAACCTTGCGGTCGGCGACGTTGAGGACCTGCGGTCCGGCCTCATCGTCGAGGCTGGATAGCAGCGCGGCTCGCTGATCGTCGTCGCCCTGGACCCAGACGCCCACCCCACGACGCCGTACGATCGCCAGCCCGCCGGACCGGAGGTATGTCTCGATCGACGGCAGGTTGTAGCGAACGACTCGAGTCGTGAGGCGGAGGGCGGTCGCGATCTCCTCGACGCTTTCGGGTTCCGCCTCGGCGAGGAGGTGTCGGGTGATGCGCACCTGGCGACTGTCGAGCGGGACGAGCGCAGACATCGGCGACCGGCTACCTCGGAGCTGTCGAACCAGTGCCGTGGAGTATGGGCCGTGTCAGGCGAGGCTCGTTCCGCCGCCTACGGGCTGCGGCGTTCCATCGTGCTCCACGCCCGTCGCGGCGGTCGTCCGGGGCGGACGAGCGGCTCGAGCGCGGATCGGTCCCAGCCGCCGAGGTCGGCGCCGGCCTCGTACGCCGACTGGAAGAACTGCTGGAGGGCGGCGTCCGGGTCGGGGGCGAGACGGACCACGTCATAGGGCAGGGAGAACTCGCCCAATCGCTCGTCGAAGTACGCCCCCGCCGGACCGACCGGGGCGGACCGGTATCCGTCGGGCTCGGGGTAGGTATATGCATAGAACACGGGGCCGGGCGGGTCGCTCGACGGCCACCAACCGATGCTGCTGTCCTCGCGTGAGTAGGCCTCCTCCATCACCCAGTCCGCGCAGTTTGGCGCCCCGCCGGGATGGAGCGGCGCCGGCCGGCCCGAGAACCGCGCCGCGGCAAGGTCGAAGCTACCCCAGAAGAACTGCACGGGGCTGGCCTTGCCGGCGAAGCCGGTCTGGAACGCCTTCATCGTCCGATTCGCCTGGACGAGTCCGCGCCACAACGCGTGAGCCTGATCGGGGTCATAGCTGGCATGCAGCTCATCGGCTTCGAATGGGATGGCGTCGGACACCTCCACCGGATGCGTCCAGATGGTCACCTCGATCCCAAGGCTCCGGAGGCCGTCCATCAGCTCGCGATAGAACCGGGCGACCGACATCGGCGCCAACGGCATGGTGAACGAGCCGCCGTCACTGTCCGTGACGTCCAGGCGGTGAGCGACGAAGTCGAAGTCGACCTGGAAGTGCCGAGGGCCGTACGGGATCGGAGACGTCGTCAGGCCATGTGAGCTGACGTACAGCGTGACGTGCCACCAGTGGTTGAGCGGCGGCGCGAGAGCCATCCGCACCTTGCCGACGATCTGGGTCCACATGTGCAGCGTGGAGATCGTCGGGGTCCATTGCCGCCAAGGAAGCTCCGGCCACAGGTCCGTGTCGGCCACGGCCGCGGGCCCGGTCATCGAGCTGCTCTCGGGCAGAAGATTGGTGACGGGCGGAGGGTCATGGCGCGGAGACGAACGAGCCCTCGAGCGGGAGGCCGGCATCCTCCCAATCGAGCAGGCCGCCCGAGTAGCGCCGCACGTCCCGGTAGCCCCGCCGTACGAGGTCGCGATAGAGGGCGACGCTCGAGAGGCAGTCCACGTTCGAGCAGTAGACGACGACCTCATCGTCGGGCCGGACCGCCGCATAGAGGTCGTCGGGCGTGTCGAAGTGGAGTGAGCCCGGAATGTGCTTGGCGTCGAAGGCCCACCGGTTGAGGGCCATGATGAGCTTCACGCTCTCGCCTCGGTCGAGCTTCGCCTTGAGCTCGTCGCGACCGATCGTCCGGATGGGTTCGGTCCCCAGCGCGGCGTTCCGGTGCGGCTGGTCCTTCGTGGCGGAAATCTTCATGCCGGTGCTCGTTGCTGGTTGCGGAGCTCGCTCAGGGCTCGATCAGCGGGATATCGACCGTGTGCTCGGCCACGAACCAGACCTGCAGCTCGTCGCGACGCAGAACGTCGCTCATCAGGAGATCGTTGGATCCCCAATCGCCGCTCTTCTCGGTCTTCTCGATCCCGCGCCGGACCTTCTCGATCACGGTCTCGTGTGCGTCGAGCAGTCGATGGATCATCGCCGGGACATCCTCGGCACCGTTGGGCGGCCGCTCGATGGAT
>Ga0137369_10007259_pt1 | contig 11159 bp, 12 predicted proteins | sample SagtaG_12_FD_104918 | JGI IMG/M metagenome (GOLD analysis project Ga0137369, IMG submission 104918) | Vadose zone soil microbial communities from Sagehorn Ranch, Mendocino, California, USA - Sage1_L_113_16 metaG | ecosystem: Environmental > Terrestrial > Soil > Vadose zone | place: USA... | reverse complement strand
TGCTAGCCGACCACGCCCGTGACCTGGACGCCGCCTGGCGGCACGTCGCAACGCAGTTGGGCGCGACCGGCGAGGTCAGCATCGACGCCGAGGGCCGGCTCCACGCCGCCAGGATCGACGCCACCGCCGATCCCCCGAGCCTGACCGCTTTGCGCCAGCGCTGCGAGGCGATGCTCCCCCAAGTCGACGTGGGCGAGCTGATCCTGGAGGTGATGAGCTGGGAGCCGGGGTTCGTCGAGGCCTTCACCGCCGCCTCGAGCGGCGAGACCCGGCTGGCGGACCTGCACGTGACCATCGCCGCCGCGCTCACGGCACAGGCGCTGAACGTCGGGTACACGCCGGTGGTCTCGCCCGGGGTCAAGGCATTGACCCGTGACCGGATCAGCCACGTGGACCAGAACTATCTCCGGGCGGAGACCTTCGCCGCCGCCAACGCCCCGCTGATCGACGCCCAGGCCGACGTCGCCCTGGCCCAGGCCTGGGGCGGCGGGCTGGTCGCCGCGGTGGACGGCATCCGTTTCGTCGTGCCGGTGCGAAGCATCGACGCGAGGCCCAACCCGAAGTACTTCGGCCGGCGCCGGGGCGCGACGTGGCTGAACCTCCTCAGCGACCAGGCCGTCGGCCTGGCCGGCAAAGTGGTCTCCGGCACCCCTCGGGACTCGCTGCATCTGATCGACCTCATCTACCGCCAGGAAGGCGGCCGCCGCCCCGAGGTGATCGTCACCGACACCGGTTCCTACAGCGACATCGTGTTCGGGCTGTTGCGGTTGCTCGGCTTCGACTACCGCCCGCAGCTGGCCGACCTGCCCGATGCCAAGCTGTGGCGGATCGACCCCGGCGCCGATTACGGGCCGCTCACCGCTGCCGCCCGGGGCAGGATCGACGTCACAAGGGTGCGCCAGCATTGGCCGGACCTCCTGCGCCTCGTCGCCTCCAGATCACCGGGTGGAACCGCGAGTACCGCCGGCCCGGGGAGGGGCGGCGGGTCCTAGGCAGCGGCGTCGATCGAGTCGAGTTCGGTGAGCCATTTCACTTCGTCGTTCATGGCCTCGCTGAGCTGCACCAGCAGCGTCGGGATGTGGTCGAGGTCCCAGGTGAAGGAGGCGATGGCGTCGGTGGTGGCGAACAGCCGTTGCGAGAGGCGGTCCCGGGTGGCCTGGTAGGCGGCGAGGGCGACCGCCTCGGGGGTTTCACCGGCGGCGGCGGTGATGATGGCCCGGGCCAGCAGTTCGGCGTCGCGGAGGGCGTCGGTGATGCCGTGGGCGGTGGCCGGGTCCTTGAAGTAGCCGGCGTCGCCGACCAGCGCCCAGCCGGGCCCGGATGCCCGGCGGAGATGGCCGGGCCGCCCCGCGAACACCCGGAGCCGTGCGGGGGATCGGGCACCGGTACCGGGATCCAGCATCCCGGGGGAGGCCTCGTCCAGGAGCCGGCCGTAGGCGAGGGTCACCCCTGCCCGGGATTCGGTTCGGAACCGGCGGGGCGTGGTGCCGGCGAAGACGCAGGTCTGGCCGCCGTTGGTGGGGAAGAGGCCGGCGGTGACCCCGGGCCGGTAGAACAGCTCGTACCCGTTGGCCGCGAGCCCGTCCCAGTAGCCGTAGATGAAGGCGGCGGCGCTGGTGGCGGCCCGTTCCACGGGTGCGCCGGTGAGGCGGGCGACGGTCGAACCCATCCCGTCGGCGCCCACGGTGATCCGGGCGGCGGCGGTGAACGCCGCGCCCGTCTCGTCGCGCCCGACGACGCCGGTCACCCGCCCGTTGCTGTCGCGGCGCAGGCCGGTGACGGTCACGCCGAAGCGGACCTCGGCGCCGGCGTCGACGGCCGCGTCGACCAGGATCGGGTCGAGCACGGTGCGGCGGGGGGCGTAGAGCGCGTCGACCCCCGCACCCGGTTTGATCGGCACCTCGATGCGGCGGTCGCCGTAGTGGAACACGGTGCGTCGCACGGGCGGCGTGCCGGCACCGGTGATCCGGTCGAGCAGTCCCCAGCGGGCGAGTTGCAGGACCCCGCCCCGCAGGAGGGCGTGGGTCGACAGCGTGTCGGCGCCGTAGCGGCTGCGGTCGACGACCAAGACCCGCAGGCCGGCCCGGGCCAGGACCATGGCGGTGGCGGCCCCGGCGGGCCGGGCCCCGACGACGACGATGTCGTAGCGCGGGGTGGAGGGGATGCGCATCGGATGTCCTTGGGGTCAGATGCCCAGCGGGTGGCGGGCGCGGCCGCGGGCGAACAGGTGGTCGGCGATGAACTCGGCGTCGTGGCGGACGCCGTCGATGAAGCTGGAGTTGCGCCGGTGCTGGAAGCGCAGCCCGAGCACGTACAGACCGGGGACGGGGGTCACGCCCCGTCGGTGGCGGATCTCGCCGGCCTCGTCGAGGACGGGTGCCCGCAGCCACGGGTAGCGACGTCGGTAGCCGGTGGCCCACACCACCGTCGAGATGCGCTCGGCGTCGAGGTCGAGACGACCCGCCGTGCTCTGGGCGCGGAGGTGAGCGATCGGTTCGCGGTCGAGGACCTCGGTGGTGAGCCGGCTGGTGTCGAAATGAGCGTCGATGTCGGCGAGCACGCGGCGCATGCGGGTGTCGGCCCGGGCGGTCGTGTCGGCCAGGTCGGCGCCGAGCTGCACGACGTGCCTGTCGATCCCCGTGAGGCGGCCCGCCAGCCGCACGCCGCTGGCCGCCAGGGCGGCCAGGTCGAGGGCGCCGCCGTCGGCGCGCCCGGCGAGCTGCAGCGACGGTGCCCGACGGGCCCGATCGGGGTCGGGCACCTGGTCGATGGTGGCGTCGAGCATGCCGATCCGGTCGAGCCACCACCAGATGTCCATGCCTCGGTAGCGGCGGGGCAGCCGGGTGTGGCGCCCGACGGCGAGCACGACCTCTCGCCCCGAGCGGGCCAGCTCGTCGGCGAGCTGGACACCCGAGGCCGCCGCCCCCACGACCAGGACGCCTCCATGGGGCAGCCGGCCGGGATTCCGATACGAGCTCGGCGTGAGCTGGTGGATCGACGGGCTCAGGCGGGCGGCGACGGCGGGCACGTGGGGCCGGTCGCAGTGGCCGCTGGCCACCACCACCTGTCGGTGCTCCAGGTGCCCCGGTCGGTGGCGACCATGAAGCGGTCGCCGACCCGCTCGACGATTTCGACGGTGGTCTCGGCCTCGACCGGGGCACCGAATGATCGGGCGTAGCGCTCGAAGTAGGTGACGACCTCGTTGGCGGTCATGTACCCGTCGGGATCGGCACCGTCGTAGGACCAGCCTGGGAGCCGGGTCATCCAGTTGGGGCTGAGAAGCCGCAGCGAGTCCCAGCGTTCGCTGCGCCACCGCTCGGCCAACCGTCCCCGCTCCAGGATGACGTGGTCGCGACCTCGGTCGGTGAGGCAACGGCTCATGGCCAACCCGGCGTGGCCGGCCCCGACGATGATGGTGTCGATGTGTCGCATGGCGTGGCTCCGCGGCTGGGCGCCGGCCCCCCGTCCGCCGACCGAGGGGGCGGTTCTCGGCCGGCGGGAGCGGGGAGGGCGGGGCTCAGACGGTCACCTCGATGGCGACCGGGACGCCGTTGGTGAGCACGTCGTACACGGCCGAGCGCAGCCGGGACTGCTCGACGACGCGGCGCAGCTTCTCGGGGTCGTCGCCCTCCAGGTGGAGGCTGACCCGGATCTGCTGGTAGCCGTTGCGGACCTTGTCGGACAGACCGAGGATGCCGAGGAGGTCGATGTCGCCCTCGACGGTCGACTCCACCGAGGTCAGGTTGATCCCCCGGGCGGCGGCGATGTTGGCCAGGCCAGACGTGAGGCAGGCGGCCAGGGCGTGCAGCAGGTACTCGACCGGGGTCGGCGCGTTGTCCGCCCCCACCAGCACCGCCGGATGGTCGGCGTCGAACGTCGACGGTTCCCTGTGGGTGAGCTCCTGGCCGGCGCCGTAGAAGCCGTGGATCGTCGAGCGGTTGTGGGTGCCGCTCACCCAGCGGTTGGTCGCCCGGAACTGGAACTTGGCGATGTCGGGGTCGGCCTTCACGGCGTCGAGGGTGGCGAACAGCGTGGCCGTGTCCACGCCGTTGCGCATCGGGGTCTCGGTGGTGCTCATGTCGTGGATCTCCTTGTTGGTGGGTGTGGTTTGGTGGGGGCGGGGTCAGGCGACCGGCGTCGGAGGCCGACGCGGATGCGTCGGCGTCACGGCCCGGAGCCGCACGCGTGGTGGGCGGCGGCGGGGGCTTTCGTTGTGGCGCGCGGGGACGGGCGGGGGTGTGGAGTCCGCCGTGGTCTTACCCACGCGACGTCAACGGGCCTCGTCCGGCTGGGTGTGCCGTTCGGCGTCGGTCCGATCCCGGCCAGTCCGAGCGGCCGCCGCGAGGGTCGGTGCGGTGGCACGATCGGTGCCCCATATGGTGGTGAAGATCAGGGAGGGAACGCAGATCCCGGTCACGGCGACGAAGGCTGCCGTGCCGCCGAGGACGAGCGCGAGCACCAGTCCGAGGGTCGTGGCTCCGAGCGCGAACGCGATCGCCGCACCGCCGAGGAAGGCGGCACCGATGACGCAACCTGAGCGGTTGGCGGCACGGTTGGCGGGAAGCTGTTGCCGGCCCCGGCTGGTCGCCCATCGGTTGTAGAGCGACTCGAAAGGGTGGTTGGCAGCAAGCGCGCCGGCCAATGCCGTGGCGGCAAAGGCCGCTAGGACGAGTGGCGAGCCGGTCAGGGCTCCCGCTGTCGCGCCGACGGCGCAAAGGGCAGGCGCGAGTCGCTGTGCGCCGACGGCGGCGTCGGCCTGGGAGGCTTCGGGTCCCCTCCAGCCCTTGAGACGGGTGCGGCGCTCGGTCCAGGTCAGGGTGGTGTCGCCGAGGAGTGCGATCACATCGTGGGTCATCAGGCGACCTCGTTCAGAACGCCACGGTCGACGCGCCGGCAGCGTGGCCTTCTCGGGGTCGTCGCCGCCGTGGGTGCCTTGGATGAGGATTGCGGGGTTGGTGTTCACGTGTCAGTGCTCCTTCTTGGTGATGTGGAAGATGGTCTGGTCGGCAGTGAGGCCTCGGTCGTGGGCTGGTCCCTCGAAGGTGCGCACGAGTGGGTTGCGCGTGAGGCGGCACCAGGCAGGCAGTCCCATTCGGGCTGCGGGGTCGTCGGTGCGGACCTCGAGCAGGGCTGTGGGCGGTAGCGCGGCGAGGGTGGTCGAGACGAGCGGGGTGAGGGAAGCGCAGGCGAGCCCCGGTGCGTCGAGCACATGGTCCGGGGGACGTTGGTCTGCGTTCATCGCTTGACCGCGCGGAAGGTGTGGGCGTAGACGTCGAACGCGCGTGCCCGAGCTTCGCCGGCAGCTCCCCCGAAGGTGTCGGTCGGCAGGCCGACGGCCAGGTCACCGAACCCGGCCGCCTGGATGAGCTGGCACCACTCGTCCACCGACAGCCCGCCGGCGATGCAGTCGGTCCACAGCTCGATGTCGCACTTGGCCGCGTCGGAGACCTCGACACCGACCGCGATGTCGGCGAACTGCAACACGCCGCCGGGGCGCAACACGCGGTGGGCTTCGGCCAGCACCTGCGCCTTGTCGGCCACCAGGTTGAGCACGCCGTTGCTGATCACCACGTCGGCCCAGCCGTCAGCCACCGGCAGCGCCTCAAGGATGCCCTGGCGGAACTCGACGTTGAGGAAGTCGAGCTTGTTGGCGAGGCGCCGGGCCCGGTCGACCATGGCCGGCGTCATGTCGACGCCGATGACCGACCCCGTCGGTCCCACCAGCTCGGCCGCAACGAAGCAGTCGAAGCCGCCACCGGACCCGAGATCGACGACGCGGCCGCCGACGGGGATGCGACCGGCCCGGAACGGGTTGTCCACCCCGGAGAAGCTGGCCATCGCGTCGTCCGGGAGCGACGCACGGATGTTCACCGGATAGCCGAGGAGCTCGGCCAGTCGTGGCCCCGTGTGGAAGTGGAAGGCACCGTCGGGGTTGGTGGCGACCTCGGTGTACTTGACGCGCACCTCGGCCCGCAGGGCCTCGGGCTCGACAATCGTGGTGGACGCATTGGTGGTCGTGCCCTTAGCCATCGTGATCCTCCTGGTAGGTGGAAGGCTCTTCTCAAGTAGTCAAATGATCATATGATTATTAGTTCCAGCCGAGGAAATGTCAAGAGATTGTTTGATTGCTTGACTTGTGCTGCTACGGTGCGCGCCGACGTGGTCCCGCGGTCGTCGGCCAACCCCGATCGCCAGGACGGCCCCTCGAGGAGGTGTGATGGGAGACCGAGCGGCGAAAGAGGCCCTGTACAACCGGCTGACAGATGTCGCCAAGACGCTCGGCCACGGGCATCGAGCCGAACTGGTCGACGTGCTGGCACAAGGCGAGCGCTCAGTGGACGTGCTGGCGAACGAGATCGGCCAGAGCAAGGCCAACACCTCTCACCACCTACAGGTCCTCGCCCGCGCCGGGCTCGTGACCACTCGTCGGGACGGCAACCGCGTGTACTACCGGCTGTCGAGCGAGCGCGTCGCCGAACTCTGGTCCGCGCTGCGAGACGTGGCCGCACACCATGTGGCGGGCATCTCGAGCCTCGTCGATGCGTACCTCGGTCCGCGCGACAGCATCGCCACCATCACCCGCGACGAGTTGGCCTCGAGCCTCGATACGGGGAACGTCGTGGTGCTCGACGTGCGACCCCTCTCGGAATATGAGGCCGGGCACATCCCCAACGCCGTTCCGATCGACCCAGCACGCCTCCACGAGCAGCTCCGAAAGGTCCCCCACCATGCCGACGTCGTCGCCTACTGCCGAGGGTCCTACTGCGCCTACGCCTTCGAGGCCATCCGCACGCTCGAATCGCAGGGCATCCAAGCTCGGAGGCTCGAAGAGGGGTTCCCGGAATGGCGCCGTGCCGGATTGCCGTTCGCAACCGGTACCCCGACGACCGCGGAGGTCTGACCACCCCCGGTCCCCGCAGGCGCGTCCCCTGCCGGGCCGAGCCCGTGATCAGGCCGCGCAGTTCCGGCGGTGGCGGTCCTCGCCCTCGCCGGCCCGGCCGATGCCAGCGAGCGGAACTCGTCGCCCACCTGAGTGGTGGTGACGAGGTGCCGTCCAACGAGTCGCTGGCGACCGGACAGGCGATCCTCCAGCTGCGTGCCGACGGCACCCGGCTCGAGTTCAAGCTGATCGCCGCCAACCTCGACAACGTGGTGGCGGCCCACGTCCACCTTGGGCCGGAGGGGGTGAACGGCCCGGTCGTTGCCTTCCTCTTCGAGCCCACCGCGCCCGGAGGCGGGCGCTTCGCGGGCGTGCTCGGCGACGGCACGATCACCGACGCCGACCTCGTCGACCCCGCTGGCCGGTCAGCCCCTGGCGCATTGGTTGCTGCGATCGTGGCGGGCGACGCCTACGTCAACGCTCACACCAACGACGGTGTCGCCCCGGCCGAAACCGGCCCGGGCAACCTGCCCGCAGGAGAGATCCGCGGGTAGGTCCACTGACACCGGTCAGACCCGGAGGCCTGCTCGTTGGCGAGGTGGCTCTGGATTGGCGCGGTAACCGGGGCTGGTCGGATCCAACGTCCGCGCAGGGGGTTAACGAGCGAGACATCGAGAACCTGAAGACTGGCTGAAGAAGCCGCCAGGCGCCTTGACGGCCCCCCGCCCGGCTGCGCTTTGATCGATTCCGCCAGGGAAGCCGATCTCCAGACGGGTAGGGGGAAGCATGCGGATAACGCCGGACCGCGGTGGCGCGATCTCAGTAAGTGCCGTGGGCGCCCGGGTTGTGGTCGTGGGTGCGGGCAGCGGGCGGCGAAGCCGTGCGCTGGTGCGTTCGCTGATCGGGCGCGGCCGGGAAGCCGTCGCCAAGACCGGGCCACCGGAGCGGCTGGTCGAGTTCGCGGTCGAATCCGGCGCCGTCGCGGTGGTGCTCGAGGGGCCTTTGCCCGGCCCCGCCCTCCGCGCCATCTCCACGGCGGTCGGGTGCCGGGCCGACATCGGCGTGATCGTCGTCGGGCCGCTCGAACCCGACGTCGAGGCGCTGATCGCCGTGGCCTCCGGTGCCTCCGGCTATCTACCGACGACGAGCGGGCCGAGCGACATCGCCGATGCCGTCGAGGCCGTGCTCAGGGGTGAGCCGGCGCTGCCGATTGAGGTATCGGTGCCCCTCGTGCAGCACCTGCGCACCGGCGGTCGCGGCGTGACCGTGGGCTGGCTGGGCGGCCGTTCCGTCGAGTTGACCGGTCGCGAGTGGGAGGTGCTGGTGCTGCTGCGCCAGGCGTACACCACGGCGGAGATGGCCGAGCGGCTGGTGATCGCACGGGTCACCGTGCGGAGCCACGTGGCCGCACTCGTGCACAAGCTCGGCGCCGGCGATCGTGCTGCGCTCGCCACGCCCCTCGGCGGCCCCTCGACGTGGAAGACGACCAACACCCCGCACCGGTCGCGGCGGAAGGTCCCCGACCTTCGTCTCGCCCCCGGTTCGACCACCGACAGGCGTCCCGATCGCGTGAGGGCGGCCAGCGACGGAGCCGACACCGGGTCGCGTGAGGAACCGGCTGGTCCCGTTCGTCGCCCTGTTCGTCCCCTGGGGCGGGACGGCGCCGACGGGCGCGGACAACTCGCCTGACCCACCACCCCCTGTCGCGCAGCGGCCGGCCAGGTGATCGTGACGTTCCAAGCGCCGGCGGCGGCGACCCACACCGGCGGGACTGCGCTGCTGGACTAAACGCGGTCCGCTCGGCGCAGGGGAACCAGTCCGCAGCAGGGGCCAACGCGCTGCGCTCGTTCGAGGAGATCCTCTCCGACCCGGAGATCGTCGGCCTGTGCCCGGATGGTGTCCAGTACGTCCTCGCCGGGCTCGAGGCTGCGGGCCTCCGCACCGACGTGCTGATCAACTTCCGGACGCTCATGGCTCGTGGCCTGGACACCCGACACGAGGAGAAGCTGGACGACGGTTCCGGGATCGATCACCTCTCCGACGAGTTCTTTGCCACCGTCGACCCGCTGATCGGGGAGGCGTTCGGGCTCTGCGGGTAGCGTGTCGCAGTTCCCGCTCGCGGCCAGATCTTCGTTCCCACGTCCCCGGGTCGCGCGCCGCGCTGCCACCGCTGACGTGCGATCGAGGCCGATCGCGGCTCCGCGATGCAACGACCCAGCTGGAGCACAGCCGCCGGTCAGGCTGGTGACCGAGGCGACCTGGTAGCGGTTGACGTCGGCCCCGCTCAGGCCACTCGCCCACCGCTCCCATGTGAACGGAGGTCATGCGGTTCCGGGTGGTGGCGTTGGACTCGTGGTCGTCCCTCCCACTGCTCGAAGATGGGGTACGCCTCGAGTCGGACCGCAGATACGCCGGGGCGCGAATCGACGAGGTCGCGGTCCGGACCGGCGTCGCGGTGCCAGGATGGCCAAGCATTGGGCGACCACGTTGGGGGACCGGCCGCTGAGGAGGGGGAGCTCCTCATGCGGGTGCCCGACGAGCACCCGCTGGGCCGACCCATCTACCCGTCGCAAGGTCCACCACCGTGCCTGAACCCAACCGCCACCGATGTGACCGAATGTTCCAAAGTGGACGCTACAAACCAACCCATCCGTTGAAGCGGGTCGGCCCCACGACGGCAGGGAGCGCTCAAGGGCGGCCCGCAGGGCCGTCCCGAAGGGAGCGAAGCGCAGGCCCTTGACCGCCCCGGGACATCAACCGACCACAATCGAATATCGCTCCGAGCGCCAGCTCGGGGCCTGTGCGACAAGAACGGCCCCACGAAGGGGGGCTCAGGTGATCCGATCATCGCTGGCCCTCGGTGCCGATATACGCCAGAACTCCGGCGGTCTTTGGGTTGGCGGGTCGGAGCGTGATCGGTCGGTGTCCGTGTCCGGTTCGGCGTTCGTGGACGGAGGGTCAACTGGGACCTACGTAGTCATGGATGAGGGTGATGCAGATCGAGCCCGCTCCGACGGCGGGGGCGGCGCGCTTGATCGAGCGGTGGCGGAGGCCCGGCGGCGAAGACTCCGGGGACGCTTGTCTCGAGCATCATGCGGATACGGTCAAGAGGCCACCCGCTCGGGGGCTGCCGACACGGATCGTGTCCTGACCGGTGACGATGAAGCCCCACTGGTCGTGCTCGATGCGGGCGGGCAGCCAGTCGGCATGAGGCTCGGCCCCGATGAGGACGAGGACAGTCGCCCTGGAGCCCCCCAAGGCCACCACACCCGGCTGCTGCACCCACATCAGGGCCGGGGTATGAGGCCCTCGAGGAACATTGGAACCAGATCCAGCGGTAGGGACGGTTGCCGACGGTCGGGGAAGGGCGGGCCAAGTGGGGAGCCGTTGCGTTGACGTGGCACTCGCGTGATCGGCCTTGGGCCGCGCCGTAGCTTGTGGGCCCGTGCCCGTTGAGTTCCTGACGGATGAGGAGGCGGCCCGGTTTGGCCGTTACAGCGGTCCGCCGTCGCTGCCTGAGCTGGACAGGTTGTTCTTCCTTGATGACGATGACAAGGCGCTGATCGCCAAGCGGCGGGGCGATCACATGAAGCTGGGCTTCGCCCTGCAGCTGGTGACGGTCCGGTATCTCGGGACGTTTCTCACTGATCCGTTGGATGTGCCGAACGTGGTGGTCGACTACCTGGCGGAGCAGCTGGGGGTGGCGGACGCGTCGTGTCTGAAGCGCTACGGCGAACGGAACCAGACCCGGCTTGAGCATGCGTGGGAGATCCAGCGAGCCCTCGGTTTCGTCGAGTTCGCTGCTGCCAGGGAGGAGCTGTCGTCGTGGGTTGGCGCTCGGGCGTGGACGACGGGTGATGGGCCGAAGGCGATCTTCACCGACGCGGTGGGTTGGCTGCGATCACGAGACGTTCTGCTCCCAGGGGTGTCGGTCTTGGCTCGTCTGGTCGCCCGCGTTCGAGACGAGACGACGTCGAGGCTGTGGGACACGCTGGCCGAGCCGCTGACCGCCCCGCAGCGGCTCGTCTTGGACGACACGCTGATGGTGCGGGACGGGGCGCGGGTGTGTGACCTGGAGCGGTGGCGAAAGGGCCCGACGAAGGTGTCGGGGCCGTCCATGGTGAAGGCTTTGGAACGGATCAGGGAGATCGGCGGGGTCGGGGTGGGCGGCTTGAACCTCGATGTCGTGCCGCAGCGCCGCATGGTCGAGTTGGCCCGCTACGGCCTCGCCGGAAAGACAACGCTGTTGAAACGTCACTCTCCGGCTCGCCGCCACGCG
>Ga0137369_10007249_pt1 | contig 11168 bp, 9 predicted proteins | sample SagtaG_12_FD_104918 | JGI IMG/M metagenome (GOLD analysis project Ga0137369, IMG submission 104918) | Vadose zone soil microbial communities from Sagehorn Ranch, Mendocino, California, USA - Sage1_L_113_16 metaG | ecosystem: Environmental > Terrestrial > Soil > Vadose zone | place: USA... | reverse complement strand
CCCAGCTCCACCCAGCTCGCCATCGTGCTGGCCCGCCGGCGGGCGGGCTGGCCGGGGCTGGTGGTCGGCGGGGTGTGCTTCGTCCTGCCCGCCATGGCCAGCGTGCTCGGCCTGGCCTGGGCCTACGTCCGCTACCAATCGACCTCCACCGGCGGCGGGGTGCTGTACGGGCTGGGGCCGGTGGTGATCGCCCTGGTCGCCGTCGCGGTGTGGGAGCTCGCCCAGGGTGCGCTCGCCCGGCACCGCGAGCAGGGCAGGCTCGCGGTGTCCGGCCTGGCGGCTGTCGGCCTGGCCGCGCTCGCCGGCTACCTCGGCGGTGTCAACGTGGTCGTCATCCTCGCCCTGGCCGGCCTGGTGGTCAGCCTGGCGAGCAACTTGCGACGGCTGCGTCCCGCCGTCCGATCCTTCGTCGCCGTCCTTGCCCTGCCGGTCGGGCTGCTGGCCACGGCGGACCAGGCGCGCCGCCATCCCGGCCTGGCCGCGATCGCCGGCGAGTTCCTCAAGCTCGGCGTGGTGGTGTTCGGCGGCGGCTACGTCCTGCTCGCCTTCCTGCGCCGCGACCTGGCCGGCGAGGCCGGCTGGCTGTCCACCCGGCAGGTGCTGGACGCCGTGGTCGCCGGCCAGATCACCCCTGGGCCGGTGTTCACCACCGCGACCTTCCTCGGCTACGTGCTGGGGGGCCTGCCGGCGGCGGTGGTCGCGACCGCGGCGATCTTCCTCCCTTCGTTCGTGCTGGTCGCGGTGCTCGAGCCGCTCATCGGCAGGGTGCGCCGCTCGCCCTGGGCGGGCGCCGCCCTTGACGGCATCACCATCGCCGCGCTCGGCCTGATGGCCGGGGTCGCCGTCGACCTCGGCCGCGCCGCGATCACCGACCCCTTCACCGCCGTCGTCGCCCTGGTGGCCCTGCTCGTCGTGCTGCGCTGGCGTCCCAACAGTCTGTGGCTGGTGCTGGCCGGCGCCGCCGTCGGAATTGCCCACGCGCTCGCGTAACGCCGCTCGTGCGGGTGCTAGGCTGATGTCGCGCTGGAGGGCGCGTCCGGGCCCGCGGGAAGGACCGAGTCCACCTCCGCCGAGCGCCCACTCCGAGCTGACGCGTGAGCCCGTCAGCTCCTGCTTCGGCCGAGGCCACACGGACGCGCTGACCTGGGTTGGCGTGGCGCGCTTCCACGGGCTCACCGACCACGGGAAGGCCGCGGAGGTCGCCCGGGTCCGGTCACGCCGAGGTCGAGCGCATCCTCCGGTCAGCGGCCGGATCGTCCGGGGCTGCAGGTCGGTGACCGGCCAGCCCCGTCCACCACCGGGTATATTTGGGTCGAAACCCCAGATCTCGAGCGGAGACGGCGATGAGGCTTCGCCTTTTGATGGAACCCCGCCATGGCGGCAGCTACGAGCGGATCCTCGCACTGGCACAGGAGACGGAGGCGGCGGGCTTCGACGCGTTCTTTCGCTCGGACCATCTCCTCGGCGTCGATCCCGGCGACCCGGGATACCTGCCGACCGACTCCTGGACGACGCTGGCCGGTCTGGCACGGGACACCAGCCGCGTGCGGCTGGGGACGCTGCTGACCGCCGGCACCTATCGGTTGCCTGGGCCGCTGGCGGTCGCGGTGGCCACGGTCGACGCGATGAGCGGTGGACGAGTCGAGCTCGGTCTCGGAGCGGCCTGGTACGAGCGGGAGCACCAAGCCTTCGGCATCCCGTTCCCGCCGCTCAGGGAGCGGTTCGACCGGCTCGAGGAGCAGCTGACGATCGTCAAGGGCCTGTGGACGATGCCGCCCGGCGAGCGGTTCAGCTTCTCCGGCAGCCACTACCGGCTCCAGGAGTGCGCCAACCCGCCCCGTCCGGCGCAGTCGCCGCACCCGCCGATCGTGGTCGGCGGAGCGGGGCCGCGCCGGACCCCGGCGCTCGCCGCGCGCTTCGCGGACGAGTTCAACGCGACCATGCCCACAGGTGCGCGGGAACGGTTCGCGGTGTTCCACCGGGCATGCGAGCGGATCGGCCGTGACCCGGCGACCGTGCGCCAGTCCGTGGTGCTCCCGGTGGCCTGCGGCGCGGACCAGGCCGAGGCGGACAGGCGCGCGCAGGTCATCGGCTCTGGGATGTTGCGCGACGAGGCGGTCTGCGGAACCCCGGAGACGGTGGTCGCCCGCCTTGCTGAGCTGGAGGCCGACGGGGCGGACACGGTCTATTTTCATATCTACGACATCGACGACCTCGACCATGTCCGGCTCCTCGGTGCGGAGGTGCTCCAGAAGGTCCGCTCGTGAAGCTTGTCCACCCGCGAGCAGGAGGAGGCGATCATGACGGTCGTCACACCGGTCCCAGGGGAGGCGAGCAATGGCCGGTGACCTCGCAGCGACCGCGGCCACGCTGCGCGAGTTCGCGCTCGGGCTGCCCGGAGCGTGGGAGGACTTCCCGTGGGAGGAGGACCGCACCGCCAAGGTCGGCAAGAGGATCTTCGCCTTCCTGGGGTCCGAGGCCATGCCCGACCAGGACTACCGGATCTCGCTCAAGCTGCCTGAGTCCGCCGAGCAGGCGCTGGCGCTCGCCTGCTGCGAGCCGACCGGCTATGGGCTCGGCCGCGCCAGCTGGGTGACCATCCGGGTGGCGGCGGCGGACTGCCCGCCGGTCGAGGTCCTGCTCGACTGGGTCGAGGAGAGCTACCGGACGATCGCCCCGAAGACGCTGGTCCGCGAGCTGGACGCGCGCGCCGGCCAGTAGTCGCGAGCTGAGGGCGTCGCCGTTCCGCTGCTCGGCGCCGCACGAGCAGTCCGCCGCCTGCGCCCCTGAGCCCACCGGCTCGGGCCGTCGAGTGCCTCAGTGGGGTTGGTGGGGGCCGGTGATCGTCTCCAGCGCCGCGGCGACGTCGCCGAGCTGCGCCTGGCTCAGCCGGCCGGTGAAGTGCTCCCGGATGCCTCGCAGGTGCGTCCTCGCCGCCCGTCGCAGGAGCCGGCGTCCCTCGTCCGTCAGCCGGGCAAGCATGACCCGCGCGTCTCCCTCGAAGCGATCGCGCTGGACGAGACCCTCACGGACGAGCCGGTCCACCATCCGGGTGAGCCCGCTCGGGGACATCATCGTCCTGGAGGCCAGCTCGGTCATCCGCAGGCAACGGCCAGGGGCCCGGGCCAGGCGGAGCAGCACGTCGTAGGCGTTGAGCGGCAGCCCGTGCTCCTGCTGGAGCTCAGCGTCGAGCTTCCTGGTCACCTGCTGGTGCGCGTGAAGGAGCGCCTGCCAGGCCCGGAGCTCCGTGTCGCTGAGGTCGCTGTCCACCGTCGTCACAGTGTAGTGTGAGGTACTTGCATCTACAAACTTTGCAGCGCGAAGGGATTGCGTGGCTGAGACCGTCTCGTCAGTCATGGCGGGCCTGGGCGTCGGGGTGGCGCTCGCCGGCGCCCCGGGACCGGTTCAGGCCGTGCTCATGGCGGAATCGGTCAGGGGAGGCATCCCTCGGGGCCTTCGAGCCCTCGCGGGCGTCCACCTCACCTTCGGGCTCCTGCTGGTGTGCCTGGCGCTGGGGCTCTCGGTGGCACCTCCGAGCGGTCTCGCGCTGCGGATCCTCAAGGTGACGGGCGGCGCCCTGCTCCTGTGGCTCGCCGTCGACGGCTACCGGTGCGGGCACCAGGTGGACCGGTCGGCGGCGGACCGGCGAGCCCTCCCTCCGGCTGCCAGGGGCTCGCTCGCCATCATCCTCAACCCGGGAGGGTGGCTGTTCCTCGGCGCGGTGGCCTCACCGCTGCTCGCGGCGGCCACCCAGCGGGGAGGCACCAGGGACGCGCTGCTCGTGGCGGTGGCCATGGTGACCGGTGCGGCGATCGGCGACGGCGCGGTGGTGCTGCTCGGCGGCGTCGGCGTGGGGCGAGGCGGGGACAGGCTCGGACTGTGGGTCGGCCGGGTCCTGGCGACGTTGCTCGCCGCCCTGGGTCTGTGGCTGGTGATCAGCGGGATCGTGTCGTAGGCGCGTGGGCGCCTCGCGGACGGAGTGAGGGAGGCTGCATGGATGCGGTGCTGTTCGGGCTGAACGTCTCGACCTCGGTGACACCGGGGGTGGACCCCGTGGCCGCCGCCAGGAGGGCAGAGGAGCTGGGGTTCGACTTCGTCTCGGCTTCCGACCACCTGCACGGCGGGCGCCCGGTCTACGAGCCGTGGACCCTGCTGTCGTGGATCGCCGCCGGGACCTCGCGGATCCACGTCGCCACCCGCGTGCTCGCCGTGCCCTACCGGCATCCGGCGGTGCTTGCGAAGATGGCCGAGACCTTCGACCGGCTCTCCGGTGGACGGCTGATCCTCGGGCTGGGCGGCGGCTTCTCCGACGAGGAGTTCCGCGCCTTCGGGCTGGGCGCGCGGCCGCCTCGCGACAAGGTCGACGGCCTGGAGGAGGCGATCCGCATCATCCAGGGCCTGTGGACAGGGCAGGGCCTCACGTTCGAGGGGCGCATGTACCGGACCGAGGGCGCCGAGATGGCGCCCAGGCCGGACCGTCGCATCCCCATCTGGCTGGGCACGTACGGCGACCGCGCGCTGGCGCTGACCGGGCGGCTGGCCGACGGCTGGATCCCGTCGCTGGGGTTCGCGCCGCCGGAGCGGGTGACGGTCATGCGCGAGCGCGTCCTGGCGGCCGCACGCGACGCCGGCCGCCAGCCCGAGGACATCACGTGCTGCTACAACGTCGAGGTCCGCGTGGACGGTCGCGCCGAGGCGCGACCGTCTGTGGTGTCCGGCTCCGCGGGTGCGGTGGCCGAGCAGCTGCTCGGCTTCGTCGCGCTGGGGTTCAGTGCCGTGAGCTGCGCGCCGGTTGGCCCCGGTGAGGACGAGCAGGCGGAGCTGCTGGCGCGCGAGGTGATCCCCGCGGTGCGGGCGGCGGCCTGACGCAGCCCGTGGCTGGCCGGAGGCTTGCCCAGGTAGGGGATTTAGCTGACTCCTCCCCGATGTGAACTTAGGATATTGTCCTTCGTGCCTCGTCCTAGGGGGTCATCCGTGAGTGATGAAGCGCCCCGCAACCGGTCGGGCGCGAATCTGCCGGCGCGCCGCCTGGACCGCCGCCGGTTCCTGCGGGCAGCCGGACTGACCGGCGCGGTCGCCGGGCTGTCCGGTATCGCGGGCGCCTGCTCGCTGGCGCGCGCCTCCACTCCCGTCGGCCGTCCCGTTCGGCTCGGCATGATCGTGCCGCAGACGGGCGCCCTCGCCGGCTTCGGCGAAGCCACCAGCGTCGTGGTCGCCGGCCTGCGGCGCACCTTCAAGGACGGCCTGAAGATCGGCGGCCACGCCCACCCGGTGCAGCTCGTCATCAGGGACAGCTCCTCCGACTCCGTGCGCTCCCAGCAGGTGACCACGGACCTGATCGAGAGCGGCAGCCTCGACCTCCTGATCAGCTTCGCGGCGCCCGGCCCGGTGGCCGACATCGCCGAGCGCGGCGGCTTCCCCCTGCTGTCGTCCGGCGTTCCCTGGGAGCCCTGGTTCTTCGGGCGCCAGGGGCAGGACCCCGCCCACCCGCATCCCTTCAAGTGGACCTACCACTTCATGTGGGGCATGCGGGACATCATCAATGTCTACGACGGCATCTGGCGGCAGATGCCGACCAACAAGGTCGTCGGCACGCTGTTCCCGCAGGGCCCCAAGGGCGCCGCCTGGGCAGACCGGAGGTTCGGCATCCCTGGCGGCTTCATCGATCAGGGGTACACGTTCATCAGCAGGCATCAGTTCCACGACCTCAGCAACCCGAAGGACTTCAGGCCACTGGTCGCGGATTTCATCGAACAGGACGCCCAGGTGCTGACCGGCGTCCCGACCCCGCCCGACTTCGCCACCTTCTGGAAGGTGGCCCGCACCTATACCGACCAGAGCGGCAGGCCCAACCCCTATCGACCGAAGCTCGCCACGGTCGCCCAGGCGCTGCTGTTCCCCGCCTTCATCGAGGTGGTGCGGCCAAGCGCGTCCGGCCTGTGCTCAGAGGTCTGGTGGCACCCCACCTATCCCTACCGGTCGTCGCTCACCGGCCAGACGGCCGCACAGCTCGCCCTCGAGCACACCGAGCTCACCGGCAGGCAGTGGACGCAGCCCATCGGGCCCCTCCACGCCTTGTTCGAGGTGGCGACCGACGCGATCAGGCGCGCCGGACTGGGCGACAGGCAGGCGGTCGCCGAGGCCCTGGCCGCAACCGATCTGCGGACCATCGCCGGCCGCCTCACCTGGGGCAACGAGCAGAGCGTCGCGCCAGAGGCAGCCCGCAACGTGGCCAGGTCCCCAGCGGTCGGCGGGCAGTGGCTCAGCAGCCGCCCCGGCTCCCCCTTTGCCTTCGACCTCGTGGTGGTGGCCAACCCCGGGTACCCGGAGATCCCGGTCGGCGGGCGGGTGCGGCCGCTCTCCTGAGTCCGGCTACTGCGTGGCGGCGCTGTCGTCCGCCGCTCTGGCGCATTCGCGCGCCCCATCCAGGCGGCCGTGGCGGAGACCCTCGTGGTAGGCGGACAGCATGGCGCGGATCTCGTCGGGCGAGCGGGTGGAGCGGGACGCCGGCGCCGGCGCCTGCCTTCCGGGCAGCCTGGTCGCGGCCAGCCCGGGAGCGAGGTTCGCACCGAGCGTCCTGCGCGGGAGCCCGGCCGGTGGTGCGCCGACCGGCTGCGGCGGAGACTCCGGCGTCGGCAGCGGCGGAGCGGGTACCACGGGCACCACTGGCACGGGGAACGGCGGCGCGGCGACGGCCGCCTCCGGCGGCTCGTCGGCGGGCTCGAAGGGCCAGCTCGCATGCGCGTCCGAGGGGACGAGCAGGATGGGAGGGATCAGCACGAGCGCCACCAGGCCATCGTAGAACGACCGTCTGAGCTGCACCTTGATTCCGTGGCGAGCGGCCAGCCGACCGACGACGAAGAACCCGAGCTTGCGCGAGAGCGCGAAGTCGATCACCGGCGGGTGGGCCAGGCGCTCGTTCGCGTCGGTCAGCTCCTCGTCGGTCATGCCGTGACCGCGGTCCTCGATCTGGACCAGGTAGGCGCTGGACGCCGGTTGGGCGGTGACCATTACCCGCGTCTCCCGCGGCGAGAAGGTGGTGGCGTTCTCGATCAGCTCGGCCAGCAGGTGCACGATGTCGCTGACGGCGTGCCCGACGACGTCGACGTCGCCGGGCGTGAGCAGGTCGATCACGTTCAGGTCGCCGGGCCGCAGCAGGTCGACGCGCGTGTAGTCCTCGACCTCCGAGATCGCCGCGCGGATGACGATCGCGAGCGGGGTCGGCTCGCTGGAGCGTTGGGCGGGCCTGGCCGTCGCCAGCACGATCAGGTTCTCGGCGTTGCGGCGCATGCGGGTGGCGAGGTGGTCGAGCCGGAACAGCTTGGTGAGCTCGCCTGGGTCCTTCTCATCGCGTTCCATGGCGTCGATGAGGTTGAGCTGGCGGTTGATCAGCGCCTGGCTGCGGCGCGCCAGGTTGATGAACATGTCGCCGATGCTCCTGCGGAGCGCGGCCTGCTCGGTCGCGGTACGGATCGCGACGCGGTGGACCGAGTTGAAGGCGGCCGCCACGCGACCGATCTCGTCCTTCGAGCGCAGGGTGAGCGGTTCCGCCGCGGCGTCCAGGTCGATGTCCTCGGCATGCTGCAGGCGCTCGACCAGGCCCGGAAGCTGCCGGTCGGCGACGTCGAGGGCGGTCTCCTCCAGGACGCGCAGACCGCGCACCATCGAGCGGGCCACCAGCAGCGAGGAGCCGATCGTCAGCAGCAGGACGAGCACCACGACGACTACGGCGCCGGTGGCACGGCGCTGCGCGCTCGCCTTCAGCGAGGTGCTCAGCGCGCCGACCTCGCCGGCAAGCTGCAGCTCGACGCCACGGAGGAGGTCGGTCTTGGCTGACGCCGGGAACAGCCAGTCATTCGGAAGGATGCCGCGCTTGCCGCCGAGGATGATCTGGGCGCCGAGGTCTGGGCGGTCCTCACCGGACAGGGCCTGGGAGAGGATCTGGTTCACACGACCGATGTCGCGGCCGGTCACGGTGTCGTCGTAGTAGGCGAGCTGCGCGCTGTTGGCCGTGGCATTGAACTGCTTGAGCCAGGCCCGCTCCTCACCGAAGGCCGCCTGCAGTTCGGAATACTGCTTGCCGTTGCCGGAGGGGTCGAAGTGCATGGCGGTCAGCACGGCGAAGAGGATGCCTTCCTCATTGGAGGCAGCCTGCTTCACGCGGGAGATGGCCATGAAGGCCGACGCGTTGCGGAACAGCTCGGAGCTGCTGGTGCGTGAGCCGATCTCGGTCTGGCTCACCAGCAGCGGCTCGATGATCCGGTCGTAGGTGCCGGTGACGAAGTCCAGCGTCACCGGCTCATTCTCGAACCTGGACCGCTGCGTGTCGAAGAGCTGCTTCAGCAGGCCGCTGACCAGCCGCAGATTGCTGCGGAAAAGCGGACTGTATTCTTCGAGGTCAATCTTCGCGACATGGGCTTCGAATGTTTGCCGCTGCTCGTTGACCAGCACGCGGTCGGAGATCATCGTGCCATAATTGGCGGTCCGCTTGCTGGCCACGTAGCCCATTGTCAGCGCCCGCTCGCGCTGCAGGGCGTCAGCGAGATTGACGAGATCCTCGGCGAAGTGGCTGACGGCGGCGACCCGGCCCGCCTCGGCGCTGTTGCGGACGGTCGTCACGACCTGGCTCGACGCGAAGGCGGTGAGCGCCAGGAGCGGCAGGATCAGAAGGGCGACAAGTTTCGATCTGATCTGCAGATTCTGGAGCATCGTCAGCTTTCGCCTCAGACTTTCCGATGTGCCCGGGGGACCGTGCGGGGCAGGGACCGCGACGCCCGCCGTCGAGAGCGGGTGGACGAGCTGGCCGTGCGCTGGCCGTGCGCGACTCGGAGAATCCAGACTTCTATCGTTTGCCGAATTTAGTGTTTGATGATACCCGAATAGTCCCATCTTGCAACGTATTGACATCTGGGGCGAACAGCCTGAATTCTGCTTGCCGGCCATTGAACAGTGCGCTGACGGCAGCGGGCCGCCGCTCCATGGTCATCGCGACCAACGGGGCGGCGGCCCCACACGGCCGAAGTCCATACGGCGACCTCCATCGCCCGCCTTCAGCGGGCGATGTCCAGCACCACGCGCATGACCTGGTCACGTGCGTTCAGCAGCGTGAAGACCCGGAACGGCACCTGGTTGCGCACGCCCACCGCGATGGTGGTCTGCCCCTCGAAGTAGTTGGCGTAGCGGATCTCCCTGAGGGTGCGCCACCCAGCCAGCTGCGCTGGGCCGTAGAAGACCTGACCGGGCCTCGCGAGGATCTTTCCCGGCTGGTGCCCCTGGTTGTCGAGACCCTGTGGAGGGGCGTGGATGATGACCTCGAGCGCGGCCCCCCCGGCGACGGGGCGCGGTGTTCCAGAGCCGTCGTCCCGGACCATGCTCACGTACTGGACGTGATAGCCCACGGCGTCCGGCGCGTTGACGTCGAACACCACGCGGTCGTAGCAGGCGTGCTGGCCGACCCGGATGGCGTAGAGCGGTGCGCCGCTGCCCGGCGCGCTCTGCTTCGCGCCGGTTCCCCAGTTCCGCGTCTCGGCGCAGGTCGAGGCCGTCGCGGTTCCGGTCGCCGCCGGCTTGCTGGTCGTGGCCGGGGCGGCGGTGGTCGGGGCGGCCGTGGCGCCGCCGGGCGGGGCGGTCGCCGCCGGCGCAGCGGAGGTCGTTGGTGTGCCAGCAGCGGTGCAGCCGGCGAGCGCGATGCCCGCGAGCAGGACGGCGGTGGCGAGTGGGCGGCTAGGACGCATGGTGATCCCCCGGTACTGTCGCGCTCCGTAGGTGGAGCGGCTGACCTCACTCTCGACCGGGCTGGTCACAGATCCCGATCGGGGTCATCTCAGCAGGGCTCCCGATGGATCTCGGTTGAGTTGCTGATCAGAGGACGAAGGATCTCGGACTCGGCGAGTAGTCGAGCTTCGTGACTCTTGCGCGTGCTTATCCAGTATGCGAGGATAGCGCGCACCGCGACGCGAACTCGGTTCGGGCCATAGGGGGGCTGCGTGTCAATGGAGACCGCCACCAGCGTCACGACCGTCACGACCGGATTGGTTGACCACGCGGCAGCGGAAGCGTTCCTGCGCCTCCATCATGCCGAGCATCCGCAGGCCGGGCCAGTTGCCCCGCGACTGCGGCAGGTGCGGGCCGAGATCGAGCGGTTCGGCACCTACAGCCATACTCACGACGAGCTGGTCTACGGTGCGCAGGTCGCCTGGCGCAACAGCAGCCGGTGCATCGGCCGGCTGTACTGGCGCAGCCTGGGCGTGCGCGACCGCCGTGACGCGACCAGCGCCGACGAGATCGCCGTCGAGTGCGTGCGCCACCTGCACGAGGCCACCAACGGCGGTCGGATCCGCCCGACGATCACGGTGTTCGCGCCGAGCACGCCCTGGCGGGCCGGGCCGCGGATCTGGAACGAGCAGCTCGCCCGCTATGCCGGCCACCGCGCCGGGGACAGCGTGGTGGGGGACCCGCGCAACGCGGGCTTCACCGACCTGGTGCGCCGCCTGGGCTGGACGGGCGGCGGCGGAGCCTTCGACCTGCTGCCGCTCGTCGTCCAGGTCTCCGGCGAGTCGCCGCGCCTCTACGACCTGCCCCCCGAGGCGGTGCTCGAGGTGCCGCTCAGCCATCCCAGCCAGCGGTGGTTCGGTGAGCTGGGGCTGCGCTGGTGCGCGGTGCCGGTCATCTCGAACATGTGCCTGGAGATCGGCGGCATCTGCTACCAGGCCGCCCCGTTCAACGGCTGGTACATGGGCACAGAGATCGCGGCACGCAACCTCGCCGACAGCGACCGCTACAACCAGCTTCCGGTCATCGCCGAGCGCCTCGGCCTGGACACCAGCCGCGAGCGGACGCTGTGGCGGGACATCGCCCTGGTCGAGCTCAACGTCGCCGTGCTCCACTCCTTCGACGCGGCTGGGGTGACCATCACCGACCACCACACGGAGTCGCGGCGCTTCCTCACCCACCTGGAGCGCGAGGAGCGGGCCGGGCGCACGTGCCCCGCGGACTGGAGCTGGATCGTGCCGCCGGTGAGCTCCTCGACCACGCCCGTCTTCCATCGCTACTACGACCAGGCGGACCTGCGGCCCAACTACGTCCGCCACGCCGACGCCGCCGCGCTCTCGCGGGGCGAATGCCCGGCCTGCTGATCGGCGAGAGCGGCCGGTCGGGGCCCGGTCAGT
>Ga0137369_10007244_pt1 | contig 11172 bp, 14 predicted proteins | sample SagtaG_12_FD_104918 | JGI IMG/M metagenome (GOLD analysis project Ga0137369, IMG submission 104918) | Vadose zone soil microbial communities from Sagehorn Ranch, Mendocino, California, USA - Sage1_L_113_16 metaG | ecosystem: Environmental > Terrestrial > Soil > Vadose zone | place: USA... | reverse complement strand
CCGCCCCTCGACGCCGAGCTCACCCTCGCCACCCCGCCAGCCCTCTCGAGGCTCGCGTTGTTTCTCCACCACGACCGGCCGCCCTCGGAGCGCGAGCTGGCGGCGGCCCGCCGCTCGACGAGCGCGCGGGCCGCCGCCAGCTCGGGCTCGGTGAGCGGCCGGTCGTGATCGAGATACAACTCGAGCCTCGAGAGGCCTAGCGCCTTGGCGAGGATCAGCTCGGCGTCGAGGCGCGGGCTCTCTACGCCCTTGCCTTCCAGATATTCGGTCGTGCGACCGAGCACCTGCCGGATCGTCACGCCCCGTTCTCGAGCGCGCGCCGCCGCTCCTCTGCTGTCAAGGCGTCCGTGAACTCGTCGAGGTCTCCTTGGAGGACCTGGTCGAGCCGATGCGCCGTCAGCTTGATCCGATGGTCGGTGACACGGTTCTCGGGGAAGTTGTAGGTGCGGATCTTCTCGGCGCGCTCACCGGAGCCGATCTGGGAGCGCCGCGCCGACTCGAGCTCCGCTTGCTGCTTCGCGCGCTCCAGCTCGTACAGCCGCGCTCGCAGGACCCGCATCGCCTTGTCGCGGTTCTGGAGCTGGGAGCGCTCGTCCTGCATCGCGACGACGACACCCGTCGGCAGGTGCGTGATCCGAACCGCCGAGTCGGTCGTGTTGACGCTCTGGCCGCCCGGGCCGGTCGAGCGGTAGACGTCGATCTTCAGATCCTTCTCGTCGATCTGCACCTCGACGTCCTCGGCCTCGGGCATCACCGCGACCGTCGCAGTCGAGGTGTGGATCCGGCCCTGCGACTCGGTCTCCGGAACGCGCTGAACGCGGTGGGTGCCGCCCTCCCACTTGAACACGGAGTAGGCGCCGTCGCCCTTGATCGCGAGCACCGCCTCCTTGAAGCCGCCGGCCTCGCTCGGGCTGGTGGCGAGCTGCTCCCATTTGAACCCGCGGCGCTCGGCATAGCGCGTCAGCATCCGGACGAGCTCACCTGCCCAGAGCGCCGCCTCGTCGCCGCCGACGCCCTGCCGCACCTCGAGGATGACGTCCTTGCGGTCGGCCGGGTCCGCAGGGACGAGCGCGAGCTTCAGCTCCTCCTCGACCGCTTCCAAGCGCGCCTCCAGCTCGGGGACGAGCTCGCGCAGGTCGCTATCGGCGCGCGCAGCGGTGAGGTCGTCCCGTGTCAAACGCCACTCCTGCGCCAGCTTGTACGGCCCTTCGAGCTCTTTCGCCTTCCGCCCGACGTCGGCCGCCTCGCGATGGTCGTTGTAGACCGCGGGGTCGGAGAGACGCTCCTGCGTCTCGAGGTACGAGCGCTCGAGCTCGTCGATCAGGCTGTCGATCGCGGCGGCCATCGCCGTCAAGGGTAGCGCCGCCTAGTGCTCGGCTACGCGAGCCGGGCGTCGACGCTCAGCTCGACGTTGCCCTTGAGCGCACCCGAGACCGGACAGCCGTCCTTCGCCTCCTCGGCCGCCGCGCGGAACGCGTCCTCGTCGGTCCCGGGGACCGTTCCCACGACCGTCAGGGCCGACTTCGTGATCCCGGTGCCCGGAACGAACGTCACAGTGGCGGAGGTCTCGAGGCGCTCGGGCGGCGTTCCCGCTTTGGCGAGGCCGTTGGACAGCGCCATCGAGTAGCACGCCGCGTGCGCTGCCGCGATCAGCTCCTCAGGACTCGTGCGTCCCTGCGGCTCCTCGGCACGAGACGCCCACGTCACGTCGAGCGCCGCAAAGGCTCCGCTGCCGACGCTCGTGATCGTCCCCTGGCCGCTCATCAGGTCGCCCTGCCAGGTCACCTGCGCTACGCGCTCGGTCGCCATGCGCCCCTCCTTGTCGATTTGCCCGCGCCGGCAAATCTACGCCATTACTTCGACCTTGCGCTCCTCGGGCGACACACGCCCTTCGCGCACGAGCACCTCGCGGAGCGCCTGGATCGAGACCTCGATCTGGTCGAGGGTCGGCTCTCGCGTCGTCAGCCGCTGCAGCCAGAGACCCGGCGCGAGCAGCGTCATCAGCACGCGGTTGCCGGTGTGCTTGCCGGCGAAGCGGATCAGCTCGTATGCCAGGCCGGCGATCACCGGCAGCAGCAGGATGCGGCTCGCGATGAGCCAGTACCACGCCGGGCGGCCGAAGAACGCGAACACGAAGATCGCGATCACCATCACCCAGAGCAGGAACGCCGTCCCGCAGCGAGGGTGGATCAGGCTGAACCGCTGGACGCGCTCGGGCGTCAGCTCTTCCCCGGCCTCGTAGGCGTTGATCGCCTTGTGCTCGGCCGCGTGGTACTGGAAGACGCGCCGGAGATCGGGCAGCAGCGAGATGAGCCCGAGGTATGCGACGAAGAGCGCGACGCGGATGAGCCCTTCTACGATCACGAACGCGCCGGTCGTCTCGATCGGCAGCCAGCTCGTGATCAGAGCGGGCGTGACCTTGAACAGCATGATCGCGAAGCCGATCGCGATCGCGAAGGCGAAGATCAGCTGGCCGCGGGTCAGCTCCGTCTTGAGCTCGCCGTCGGCGTCCTCGCCCTCTTCCTGGGCGGCGACGTTCGCCGAGATCGCGAGCGCGCGGAAGCCGATCGTGAGCGACTCGCCGAGCGCGACGACGCCGCGGATGACGGGGAGCCGGAACCAGCGGCTCCGCGCCATCGGCGACTTGATCGCCTCGCAGACCTGAGTGATGTCACCCTTGGGCGTCCGCACAGCGACGGCCCAGATCGACGGGCCACGCATCATCACGCCCTCCAGGACCGCCTGTCCGCCTATGGGCGCGGCCACGGCCTAGCGGCGCCTTGCGCCGGCCTTCTCGAGGCGGCGCTGGAACCGCTCGACCCGACCGCCCGTATCGAGGAGCTTCTGCTTGCCGGTATAGAACGGGTGGCAGTTCGAGCAGATCTCGACGTGCAGCTCCGGCTTCGTCGAGCGCGTCACGAACTCGTTCCCGCACGAGCAGCGAACGGTCGTGAGGACGTAATCGGGGTGGATGTCCGCCTTCATGGCCGGCTCAGGATAGCAGCGGCCTGCTCGGCCCCCACATTCCCGCCCGAGACGATGACGACGACGGTCTCGCGCGCGCTGACCCCGATCGCGCCGGACAGGAGCGCGGCCGTCGCGGCGGCCCCGGCCGGCTCGCAGGCGAGCTTCGCGCGAGCGTAGAGGAACCGGAATGCAGCCTCGATCGCGTCCTCGGTCACGAGCACCGACTCGTCGACGAGCTCCCGGCAGACTGTCAGCGCGTTCTCGCCGGCGAACGGAGCGCCGAGCCCGTCGGCGACCGAGGTCGGGTCGACGCGCACCTGCCGACCGGCCTTCAGCGCCTCGTGCAGCGCCGGCGACCGCTCGGGCTCGACGGCGATCACGCGCGCTTGGGGCCGTCTGCCCTTGACCGCGGTTGCGACACCGCTGATCAGCCCGCCGCCGCCTACCGGGACGAGCACCGTGTCGACGTGCGGCACGTCTTCGCAGAGCTCGAGGCCAACGGTGCCCTGGCCGGCCTGGACGAGCGGGTCGTCGAACGGATGCACGAGCGTGCGACCGGTCTCGGCGATCAGGTCTTCGAGGCGGTCGAAGGCCTCGCCCGGGTCGGCGGCCTCGGTATCGACGGTCGCTCCGTACTCGCGCGTGGCTCCGATCTTGAGCGGGCTCGCCGTCGCCCACATGACCACGTGCGCGGAGATACCCTCGACGGCCGCGGCATACGCCAGCGCCTGCGCGTGGTTGCCGGCCGAGATCGAGATCACGCCGCGCGCCTTCTCCTCGGCGGTCAGCGACGCGAGCTTCGTGAAGACGCCGCGCGGCTTGAACGAGCCGGTGCGCTGGAAGAGCTCGGCCTTGAGGAAGACGTTCGCGCCGGTCAGCTCGGAGAGCGTGCGCGACCTGAACGTGGGCGTGCGGTGGACGCGCCCGCTGATCGTGGAACGTGCGGCGAGGACGTCGTCGAGCACGAGCGGGAGGGCCATGCCGCGATCCTAGGTTGTGCATGGGCACACAGGCACAGGCACATGTGTGTGCCTGTGCCTGTCTCACGCGAATCGGAACCCGGGGACCGGCGGCGGTGTAGTGGACCTGATGAGCCGTCTAGGTGCCATTCGACGTCCTCGTGGCTGCCGGCTCCGTCTGGGTGACCGGCCACGGCGACGGAACGGTGCGGTAGATCGACCCGACGACGCTTGGAGCCACGGCGGCGATTCAGGTGCCGGGCGAGCCCTCGGGGCTGACCTTCGCCGACGGATCAGTCTGGATCAGCTCGGGTGCCGACGGCACCGACCTCTTCCGGATCGACCCTGAAGCGAACGGGATCACTCGCGTGCCCGTCGGCGAGGTCGGCCCGGGGTCCTTCGTCCGCCAACTACGCGTTCGGATCGATGTGGGTGACGAGCTTCGCCGGCAGCGACGTCTGGAGGTTCCCTACCGGCTGAGCGCGCGCGTCCCGCCGAGGTCGACCACGTAGCGCTCGTGAATCCGCACGATCCGCATCAGCACGCTGTCGCACGCCGGACAGCGCACGACGATCCCCGGGCAGCGCGTATAGACCACGAGCTCGGCCACGAGGTCGAGCTTGCCGCAGCCGTCGCAGGTGCTCGTCGCGGTCGTCAGCTCGTACCCGAAGATCTCGCCCAGGACGCCGCCGATCGCGTTGCCGTCGAGGTGGCTCATCCGAAGCGCTCCGTCTTGATTCGCGAAGGGTCGTAGCCGAGCTCGACAAGGCTCGATGCGACCTCCTCGACGAACGACGTCGGGCCGCAGACGAACGCGAGCGGGCTCTCGGCGGCCGGCCACGCGACCTCGCGGAGCAGCTCGGCGTCGACGCGCCGCGCGTGGCCGCTCCAGTCGGGCGGCTGTGCTCGCGTAAGCGTGTGGAGGACCTCGAGACCGTCACCCATGAGCCGCTCGAGCTCGTCGCGGTAGATCGCGTCCTCCCAGGTCCGCGAGGACAGGAGCAGCCGCGTCGGAACGTCCGAGCCGGCGGCACGGCGATGCCGCACCATCGCCATCAGCGGCACGACTCCGGAGCCGCCGGCGACAAGGAGGAGCGGGCCGCCCTGGTCGGGCTCCCAGACGAAGTAGCCGCCGACCGGGCCCCGGATCTCGAAGCGATCGCCGACCATGACGTCGAGCGTCAGGTAGGGCGACACCTCGCCGTCCTCGAGCCGCTCGACCGTGATCTCGACGCGGCCGTTTCCGGGCGCGGAGGCGATCGAGTAGCTGCGCTCGGCCTGATAGCCGTCCTCGGCGGTCAGCCTGACGTCGAGGTGCTGGCCCGGCCGATGGCCCGGCCACTCGGCGGGGCGGAGGACGAGCGTCCGGACGCTGGCCGTCTCGTCCCTGACCTCGACCACCTCCGCCTCCTGCCAGGTCAATCGCCCGAGTACCTCTGTTCCTTCCACGGGTCTCCGTAGTCGTGGTAGCCGAGACTCTCCCAGAAGCCCGGCTCGTCGTCCTCGCGCAGGGCGAGACCGCGCACCCACTTGGCGCTCTTCCAGAAGTAGAGATGCGGGACGAGCAGCCGCGCCGGCCCGCCGTGCTCCGGCTCGAGCGGTTCGCCGTCGTACTCGTAGGCGACCCAGGCCCGCCCGCCGGTGACGTCCTCGAGCGGGAGGTTCGTCGTGTAGCCGCCGTCGCAGAAGGCGACGACGTACTCCGCGGAGGTCTCGACGCCGTCGAGCAGCGTGTCGACCGAGACGCCGCGCCAGACGGTGTCGAGCTTCGACCAGCGCGTGACGCAGTGGATGTCGACGGTGACCTCCTCGCTCGGCAGCGCCAGGAACTCGTCCCAGGTCCAGCGTCGCGGCTCGTCGACCGCGCCGACGACGGTGAACGTCCAGTCGGAAAGCGGCGTCCGCGGCGTCGGCCCGGCCGACAGGACGGGGAAGTCGTTCGTCACGAACTGCCCCGGCGGAACGCGTCCGGGCTCTGCGGAAGTGCGGCGCCGTCGAAATTCGCGTGAGATCGGCGACATGCTCTCCTAGTCCGGCCGCGCGTCCATCCGTTACGCCCGGGGTGCAGCTGCCAGAATCGGCCGATGCGGCTGAACGTGCTGGACCCGCCGCTCGCGATCGCGCGCCTGGAGGCCGACGCGCCCCTCCCCGCCTGGGCGGCCTTGGACGAGCCGCTGACCTGCGTCGCGCGGACTGCGTCGGAGCTCTCGATTGTCTGCTCGGAAGACCGCGTCCCGGACGAGGTCCGCTGCGAGCGCGGCTGGCGTGCGCTCGTCGTCGAGGGTCCGCTCGCGCTGACGTTGACCGGCGTTCTCGCCGCGCTAGCTACCCCGTTGGCCGAGGCGGGCATCGTGATCTTCGCCCTCTCGACCTTTGACACCGACTACGTGCTCGTCCGCGAGGCAGACCTCGAGCGCACGATCGTCACGCTCGCCGCGGCCGGGCACGAGCTCGACCAGTCGTCCTAGGCTCCGGTCTACGTGTTGGTGTACTCGGGGCCCGAGCCGCCCTCGGGCGGGGTGAGCCGGCCGCCCTTGGCGGTGATCGCACCGCACTGGACGCAGTTCGACGGGGTGACCTGCACCGACACCGTCTCCTTGTCCTCGTCGCCGGCGACGATCTCGTAGACCTCGGCGGGGCACATGTTGACCCACATCTGCGCGATCCGGATCGGCACGTCGGTCTCGATCCGGATGTGGCTCGGCTGGTCGTCGCGCGTGCGGTTCCCCGACGCGAAGACCGACGAGAGCTTGTCGAACGTGAGCTTGCCGTCGGGCGCGGGATAGGACTTCGCGCGGTCGGTGCGGAAGAGCTCGTGCTCCGCGTCGGGCTCGGTCGCGATCGTGCCGCGTGGCATCCGGCCCTTCGTCGCGGTCGCCATGCTCGCGAGCGCTCCACCCATGAAGAACCCTTTGCCGAAGACCTGCCGCATGTTCCGCACCTCGTGCAGGTCCTTCCAGATGAAGCTCTCGCGCACCGCGTCGTCGTAGGAGGCGAGCACCCCGGGCGTCGCCGGCGTCTTGCCCGGCTGGAGCGAGTCGAATACCGCCTCTGCGGCCAGCCGGCCCGACTCGATCGCATAGTGGATCCCCTTCAGCGCCGGCACGTTGACGATGCCCGCTCCGTCGCCGCAGAACACGACGCCCGGCGCGTGGAGCTTCTTCGGCAGCGAGCCGAGCCCGCCCTCGGGAATCGTCTTCGCGCCCCAGGCGACGCGCTCGCCGCCCTCGAGCAGCTTGCGGATCTTCGGGTGCAGCTTGAACTCCTGGAGGAGGTCGTGCACCGACAGCTCCGAGTCGCGGTAGTCGAGCCCCACGACGAGGCCGATCGTGATCATGTCTTCGCCCATCGGATAGATGAACGAGCCGCCGAACTCGCGGTACTTCGCACCGAACCGAAGCGGCCAGCCCATCGTGTGGATGATCCGGTCGAGTGGCTTGGCGACCTTCCAGATCTCCTTGACGCCGAGCGCCCAGACCTGCGGCGAGTCGCTCTCGAGGCCGAAGCGCTGCAGCGCGACGCCGGTGAGGTGTCCCTGCGTTCCCTCCGCCAGCACCGTGCCCTTCGCGACGAGGTCGGCGCCCGGCTCGTAGTTGCCGAGCGGCTCACCCTCGCGGCCGAGACCCTTGTCGCCGGTGCGGACGCCGACGACTCGGCCATCCTGGACGAGCAGCTTCAGCGCGGAGGTCTCCGGCAGGATCATCGTGCCGAGCTCCTCCGCCTCGTCCGCGAGCCAGCGACCGAGCTGTGAGACCGAGGCGATGTAGTTGCCGTGATTGCGCATCGTCGGCGGCGCCGGGATCCGGAATGCCTGCTTCGAGGTCATGAAGTAGACGCTCTCGCCGTGCACCTCCTGCAGGAACGGGAAGTCCTCGGTGACCTTGCGCCCCTTGAAGAGCTTCCGCAGCGCGCGCGGGTTGACGACGGCGCCCGACAGGAGGTGCGAGCCGGGCTGCTTCCCCTTCTCGACGACCGCGACCGGCACCTCGCCGAGCTTCTCCGCGGTCTCGGGCGACTCCTCGAGCAGCTGGCCGAGCCTGATCGCGCACGCGAGACCCGCCGGGCCGGCGCCGACGATCAGGACGCCGACCTCGATCCGCTCGTCCTCCGGATCGGTGGGAACCGAGACATAGTCGCGCCAGTCGAACGGCGCGGGGTAGTCGCTCGGGCGCGCGGCCATCGGCTAGCGATTCTTGAGGAGCTCGGTCAGCTTCGGGACGATCTCGTGGAGGTCGCCGACGACGCCGAAGTCGCTGAACTCGAAGATCGGGGCGTTCGCGTCCTTGTTGATCGCGACGATCGTGCCCGAGCCTTGCATGCCGACCTTGTGCTGGATGGCGCCCGAGATGCCACACCCGATGTAGAGCTTCGGCGAGATCGTCTTGCCCGTCTGGCCGACCTGCGTCGCGTAGGGGTACCACCCCGCGTCGACGACCGCACGCGTGGCTGCGACGGCGCCGCCGAGCGCTTCTGCGAGCTGCTCGATCAACGCGAACTTGTCGGGCGAGCCGAGCCCGCGACCGCCGGCGACGATCACGTCCGCCTCCTCGATCGAGACGCCCTCCGCCTCCGCGTGCGCCTGCTCGACCATCGTCGCCGCGGTCGAGAAGTCCTCGAAGCCGGCGCCGACCTGCTCGACGGTCGCGCTGCCGCCGGATTCGATCGGTTCGAACGTGCCCGTCCGGACGATCGCGAGCCGCGGTGCCTGCGTCCAGCCGACGTCGACGTAAACGGAGTCGGCGAGCGCCGGCCGCTTGCCGACGAGCTCGCCGTCCTGGACGGAGACGTCGACGAGATCCCAGTTGAGGCCCGCGTCGAGGCGCGCCGCCAGTCCTGCGGATACGTCGGCCGCGAGCACCGACTGGGCGAAGAGGATGTTCTCGATCCCCTTGTCGCGCACGAGCGCGGCCAGCGCGTCGACGCGCGGCTGCGGCAGCGGCGCGGCGAGTGCCGGGTCGTCGACGACGTAGACCGTTTGCGCGCCGTAGCGGCCGGCCTGCTCGGCGAGCCCCCCGACGCCGGAGCCGAGGATCGCGCCGGCGACGTCGCCGCCGAGCTGCGCGGCCTTGGAGAGAACCCCGAGCGAGCCCTTGAGGAGCTGCCCTTCGTGGTGCTCTAGAAAAACGAGGGTTGTCAACCGTGCTCCTTTCGATCGAGCACTGTGGTCAAATCAGCTTCTTCTCCACGAGGAACGCCACGATCTTGTCGGCCGCGCTGCCGTCGTCCTCGATCTTGATCGAGTCGCCGCGCGGCGGCGGGTCGGAGAGCGCCAGCACGGTCGTCCGCGAGCCGGACTCTCCGGCTCGGTCGACCTCGGCGCCGAGCTCCGAGACAGTGACGACGTCCTGCGGCTTCTTCTTGGCGCCCATGATCCCCTTGAGCGACGGGTAGCGCGGCTCGTTGATCGCGTCGGAGACGGCGACGACGGCCGGCAGCGGCGCCTCGATGACGTCGTACCCGAACTCGGTCTGCCGCTTGCCGCGCGCGTTGCCGCCGGCGACAGTCAGCTCAGCCACCTGCGAGATGACGGGGCGGCGCAGGCGGTCGGCGACGGCGGCCCACAGGACGGCGCCGTCGGCATCGGAGGCCTGCTGGCCGAAGAGGACGAGATCGGCCTGCTCGCGCTCCAGTGCCTTCGCGAGGAGGTAGCTGGTCGCGACGAGGTCGGAGCCCGCCGCGCCTTCGTCGCTGACGAGCACAGCGCGGTCGGCGCCCATCGCGAGCGCCTTGCGGAGCGAGTCGATCGCCTTCTCGGGGCCCATCGAGACGACGACGACCTCGCCGTCGCCGCCGGATTCTCTAATTCTCAGTGCCTCCTCGAGCGCGTGCGCGTCGAACGAGTTCAGCGCGCCCTCACCCGAGCGGTCGAGCCGCTTCGACTGCGGATCGATTCTGCGGGAGCCCGTATCCGGCACGTGCTTGATACAGACGGCGATCTTCATCGGCTCGGAACTGTAACCACCTTGGCGCGCGGTCCGGGCGAGAAGCGTCATCATCCCCTCGGTGCGCCTTCAAGAGATCTCCTGAAGGCGCACATGGTCAGGAATCGCTCAAGTCAGAGACAGAAGCGTTCGATGCAGTATCCGAGGAAGTCTCAACTTGGCCGTATGGAAACGTAAGGAAACCGCCAGGCGCGAGCAGGAAGAGCGGATGCTCGAGCGCCTGGAGTGGTTCGACCGCCCCGAGCGACCGCGCCGACGGCGCGTCGTCGTCGTGCCGCCGGCGGAGCCGACCGTCACCGAGCCGCCGCGCGCGGCCACGGCGGTCGAGGAGGAGGTGCCGAGCACTCGTCCGAGCACGAGCCTGCCACTGCCGCCGTGGGAAGCCCGAGGCGAGCCGTCGCTGCCCGCGGTGCTGGAGGAGGCCCCGACGGAGGCCGCGCGGCGCTGGCTCGTGGCGCCGCCGCGCCCCGTCGAGCCGATCGCGCCGACCAAGGTCGCCGACGACGCCGTCTCGCCTGCCGTCGCCCAGCCTGCGCCCGCCGCGAAGCAAACAATGCGGGTGTATCGGGGCAGGCTCCGGGCCGCGCTGCTCGGGCTGGTGGCGCTCGCCGTCTCCGGCGCGTTCATCTTCGCCGCCTCGCGGCTCGACTCTCAGGAGACGAGCACGAGCGCTCCCAAGAGTCCCGCCGCCAAGCCGGCAACGCCTCCGGCCTCGTCCAAGCCACAGCCACAGCCACAGCCGCAGCCGAAGCCGGCCGCGAAACCCACGCCGAAGCCGAAGCCGAAGCCAAAGCCCAAGCCGACGGCAAAGCCGAAACCGAAGCCCAAGCCGGCCGCGAGGCCCACCCCGAAGGCGAAGCCAACGCCGACGACGCCCTCGCGACAAGCGCCGGTGCCCCCGCCGACGAGTACCCTCCCACCCTTTGCCTGGACGCCCGTCGCCGGCGCCAGCGCGTACGAGTTCCAGCTCTTCTTCGGCTCGAAGCTCCTGTACACCCAGCGGACCGCCACGACCGGCATCACGGTGCCGTCCACCTGGACGAAGAACGGCAAGATCTTCCAGATCGTCCCCGGGCACTACCGATGGTACGTCTGGGCGATTGTCGGCGGCCAGCGCAGCACGAAGGCAATCGTGCAAGCGACGCTCGACGTTCCCAAATAACTAGCGTCCGACGAAGCGCGGCTCGCGCTTCTCGACGAAAGCGGTCAGCCCTTCGCGCGCGTCTTCGCTCGCGAACAGCTCTGCGAAGGAACCCGCTTCGCGCGCGAGGTTCGAGCGGTGGTCTCCCTGCAGCGCCCGGTTG
>Ga0137369_10007228_pt1 | contig 11184 bp, 11 predicted proteins | sample SagtaG_12_FD_104918 | JGI IMG/M metagenome (GOLD analysis project Ga0137369, IMG submission 104918) | Vadose zone soil microbial communities from Sagehorn Ranch, Mendocino, California, USA - Sage1_L_113_16 metaG | ecosystem: Environmental > Terrestrial > Soil > Vadose zone | place: USA... | reverse complement strand
ATAAGGGGTGGGGTTGGAAGAGTTGACGGCGGGCGACGCGCAGGGAAAGTGCGCGATTCCCGTTTGAGGACGCAACACCGCGACAGTTGTCAAAAGATTTGCATCAGATGGAATTGCCAATTCTGTACGAACCTTGACTCTTTCGAGTTCACGGTCCAGGCCCAAAAAATTTGAAAAATCAATCCCGTTATAAATTGTAGATACTCGGCTTGTTGCCGCACCGCTTATCTGCAGGTGATATTCTCGTGCCTCCTCTGAAACCGAGATCACGCGCTCACAGAAATGGTTTAGCACAAACCATTCCAACTTTTGGTGCAATTTTGATTTGGCTTTCACGTCCAATGATGGCATGATATGAATTGTGCACACGCTAGGCAAACGCAAGAGCCTGGCTGAGATATTTCCCAAGATATTGGCAAACTCCAGTTGGGTATGCACCAGGTCAACCTCATTCTCGTTCAGATATTTGATCAGTCGCGGCAACGCGTTCCAATCACGTAGATGTTTGATGTCCAGGCAACTGACCGGGATACCCAGAGCGCGAATTTCATCAGCCATTGGGTTGTCGTCTTTTGATTGAAGCGCGCAAACATAGGCCCCAAAATTTGGGCGGCTCAAATGCTTCAAGATCGGCACCATGAGTCGTTCAGCACCTCCCATGCTCAAGCCATCAATCACATAAGCAATCTTATATTTGCGTGACTTGTCTGCCAGTTTGTTCAATTGGGTCACTCATTCCAAACTCAGTTTTCATTTGACCAATTCATTAACTCTGCAAAAAGAGATCGCCACACCAGGTCGTCCGGATGACTATAACCAAATTCGAGCGCGGACCGCACCGCCTTCTCCACACAGCAGATCATCATGCCATATTTCTGTGGAAGCAATACGTAATCCTCAGGCACTCCATAGGCGAACAGGTACTCAGGTATGATATCCTTTCGCCATTCGCTCAACAAGCGAAAGGCATCCTTTGCATGTTGCTCGATTGCCTGATTCTCAGTCGCCGAAAGGGCGCCCGCCAACAGAAAGAAATAGACATCCATGCTGACGTCTACAGACCAACGGGCAAACTGCCAATCGACGAACATCAGGTTTTTCTGCTTTTTGTCACGGATCATATTTCCATGCCAAAAATCACCCTGAATTAAAACCTGGTGCTTTGCCGAGGTTGTAAGATTATTTAGTGTTTCACCCAGAGACGTCAATGCACGCTTTTCTTCACGAGTGATTTGAAACAAATCTATAAACTTCTCTACTTTTTCAAGGAAACGCGAATCTTTCGATTCAGCCTGCTGAATTGGACGCTCTGTTAGTCGATTGAGATCACGCAAAGAGCGCGCCGCCTCTTTCGCCAAAGCCAATACCTGTTTACTGTTCCTCCAAAATGACTTCGGGGACAGCCGCGTCAGACTCTCACCTGACGCATAAGAGATAACTAAAACTGGTCTCCCTTGTAAAGTAGTCATGGCATACGGTTTCGGGACATAAGATTCCGCATCCTCACCGATACAATTCCACAAATCAACCAAATGATCGTATTCTGTTTTTAGCATCCACCCGTTTTCGATCAGGCGCGGGACTTTTGCGACCAATACGGGATCTGGTTTGTTGCCATCAAAGCCGAAGAAGATGACGTTATCATGAAAATCAGCATCCCCATTGGAAAGCATTGTCCAGTGCAAAGAGGAAACAAAAAGCTCCGTTTTTTGCTCACCAAGAGAGAGAACAACATTGGAAAGATCATTCAGGAATGAGGTCATCATATTTCAAACAGTCGCGATAACAAAATAACATGACAAAAAATCAGAAAAGCTAGTCAATCCAATCGTGTGTGAGATCAATTGTAGTAAATTTAAGATGACTGGTTTTCGCTTGAATCGATGTTGCAAGGCAAAAAGTACGGGTTGCGCATTCAACTCAAAGATGTATTCAGGAATGCTCAGGTTCGAAATTACACCAAAAATTTTGATAGTTTTGAAGCCAGCTTTCTGCAGCTGAGAGGTAACACGACGAGGCGTTGAAGAATGATATTTCGTCTGCGTGCGGGAGCGATAATGCCAGGAGTTATTGAATCCCACCAGCAAATTGCCATTGTTGTCCATCAACTTCCGCATCGAGCGAAAAAACTCAATTTGATCCGCCTGCTCCCTCCCCACCCATCGCACAGGCAGCCCAAATGGAAGTACAAAAGAGGCGGAGTCTTTTTGTTCCTTTTGCTCTATATTCAAGAAGGAGAGTTGATTCGAAACAGGGATTCCAACCTGCTCAAGCGTTTGACCAAAATCATAATCGTCCTCAAGAAAAACGAAAATTTTGTCAGCATTCGAGAGCGGCAGCAAAAATCGCCAATCAAGGCTATAGTTGAAAACTCGCGGCTGAGATTGGTGAACGCGTTTTTGATCAGCTTGCATAGTTTATTCAACGACTGGGCCAATCCAATCCAGATCATTTAGACTATAACCAAAACATCGTACACGTTCTTCGTAACGTTTGATAAGCATGCGATTCCTCGGACCTGAAAAAAAACCAGAAAGCTGCCTGTTCCATATTTTGAAATACTTCTTGTTCACATCAGATAAGATTTCTTGGCTGACTGAGAAATCGCTCAACCCAAGAAAATGATACATATTATTCACCCATTTTTCAGGTTCCGCTACAAATTCTTCATACTTCACAACAAATGAATTCTTGAGTTGCTTTTGGTCAGCCTTAAAGATTTCATGACAGACTAACCAATGCTCGAAGATGCGAGGAAAACCTCTCCAATTGATCTTGTATTGGCGGTACCACCTTTGCGTGGCATAAGAAACTGCCAGAGGATGTCTCAACATTACAATAAAATAGGAATTAGGAAACATTGCCTGCAGATAGCGAGTGCGAATAAGATTGGGGGGTGATTTTTCAAGCAAATAGGCTTTACTCGGGTCCCAATACTGACTCCATTCAGAAAATAATTTCTGGCGATTTGACGCCGATATAAGGGGGGACGATTCTGTGAGATGAGCTTCAGGATGAAAACCAAACGCACCGGCTCCCCCATAGCGACCAGACGGTGGATACACGGTCTGGAGGTGCATCCCTTCATCCTCCGGGGACTCGGTACCCTGGAATCCACTAACTTCCGGGTGATCACGCAAGGAACGAAACAACACTGATGTCCCACTGCGGTGAAGCCCGCAAACAAAAATGTAACGATGATCAGATATATTCGTCTTTTCCATGTTAAGCCGATGCTTTTGATACTTTAACCATGCGAAGAAGACGCATTAAGTTCTCTCTTTCAATCCACCACAAAACGCCCACATAACTGAGAGCGCCTGACAGGATGATGAGAATCAGTTGTAAAAATGGATTCAGGCCCGCGGTCCCAACGGAAACGCCAAAAGTGATGGGAACCATCACCAGTGCCGCCTGTAATGATGATCGAAATTCACCAAATATCTCCATAATTGTGACATTTACAAACCGAGTGGCAAGCCCCAGGCTAATGACGCGGCGGATAAGGATCGCGACCAAATGCCCAATGGCGACTCCGATGATTCCAAATCTGGCCCCGATGAGCAAGGAAGGAATGATAATGACGAGCGTCAAAATCGAAAGCCGCAGCAAAATGTCCGGGCGTCCAATCGCTTTGTAGAAGCCACCCACATGATATCCAAGCGAATACACCCAGGCATAGACCGCAAGCACGCGCAGCACCGGTATTGCCTCCAGCCATTGATCGCCAAAAACCACTCGAACAATCGGATCAGCTGCGATCAACAAGCCCAGGGAGATGGGCACAGCAATTAATTCCACATAACGTACAGACGCTAAAAACCCGCGTCGTAATTCATTTGGTTGGTCTTGAATGGTTGAGAACGCCGGGAAAACCACTCCACCCATTACCCACAAATTACCGATTAACAGCATTTCTGGAAGACGATATGCCAGAGTATAAATACTCAATGGTACCAAACCAAAAATTCGACCAACGATCACATAATCAATATTGTCCGTGATTTCATTGATGATGTCAATCGCTGTCACAGATATACCAAACTTCATTAATCCCTTGGCAATTTTTCGGTCGAGAGTGAGGCTTGGTCGCCAGGGCAAGACAATCCAAACGAGAATCACGGATGCAATTGCGCCCGCAAGTTGTCCATAAACTAATGACCAAACGCCATAACCCAGGTAAGCCATACTAATCGAAACCATACCTTTAATGAGAGGGCTTCCCAGGTCTGGAATTAATTTGCGGCGATAATCCAGATCACGGACCAGCCAGTTGGTATGTACTGATCCCAGAGCGTTGATAATGAAAGAGATACCCATCCAGCGCAAAACAGAGGTAATGTGAGGATCTCTAAAATAGATTGCAATAAAAGGAGCAAGTTGAATGATGAGCGCCGACAGGAGAAGCCCAATAATGATGTTAATTGTAAATACAGTGTTCGCTGCCTCTTTTACATCCCCCTTGCGTTGAACAAGTGCCACGCCAAGTCCCAGGTCTTTCAAGACCGAAAGGTAATTGATCGCCACCACAGCAATGGCTATCAAACCAAAATCACTCTTTGCCAGTAAGCGGGCAAGAATCGATGTGGTGATTAAAACAACAAACTTTCCCAAAAAATACGACGAGAAATTCCAGATGAAACCCCAGGCCGTTTTTTGAGCAATTTGGCGATTGCTATGCTCATTCGAGGCAGATGAATTAATCAACGGCGGTCCTCGATCGTTGGATTTCTTTTGGAATTGTTCAACAGATTATCGGTGATCTGGATGCCTGCCAAAGCCATCGCGACCAGAATCCAGAAGTAACGAATATAAGCGTTATGCAGGAAAATGCTGGTCAACAGGTACGATAATATTGCCAACCGAATGGCACTGATCCAGGGCAACCACTCATGAAGATGAGGAGATAGTTCAATGGCTCTGCGAGCTTTACTTAGCGCTTGAAATAAGAAAAATACCATCGCGAAAAACACTATGATGCCTAAAATTCCCGTTTCAGCCAAAAGCTGGACGTAAAGGGAATGAGGATCGCGTGCCTCGGCTCTGAATTCGATGCCAATCAACTGGGCATAGTGCTGATAATTTAAAGGGTAATTTCCTGCTCCAACACCCAGAATCGGATGAGAAGCAAACATAGTTAAACCAGTCAGCATTTCACTAGTACGCCCTCGAAAAGAAGCGTCCTGATAAATGCCATTTTGAGCAGTGAAGGCAGTCAAAGTATTAAAACGATCACGGTAGGTGGCTGGGAGAAAGGGGATTAGCAAAATTAAGATGCTCAATCCAGCAAATGCAACAATGAGATTAAAGCGCTTCTCAAATACAAAAAGGATTAAAACCACGTCAATCGCCAGGACTAGATAGGCACCACGGCTATAAGTATTCAGGATAATATACGAAATGATGCCGAGCATGAAGAGAGCAACAAGTTTGATCCAGCGGTGCTTTTCATGAATAATTCTATAAATAAGCAACGTGGAAACTGCAACTAATATTTGACCCCATAGATTCGGGGCATTAATGGGTCCGCCGATGCGGGGTGTGGATGAATCCCCAAATACCTGATCCATTGTGATCGAAGCAAGGTTAAAAAAGGTTTGAGCATAGTTATGCGTGACAAGTTGATATAAACTCAAGCAGCACAGTGCAGTTGTTGTGATAATAATCAGCCAGATAGTCTGTTTCCATGAGTGGGAATCTCGCAGCGCAAATATGATGCAATAAATAATGATCATATCTTTCCCCAAATCCAAGATCTCTATGAGGACTCGATCCTTATCTGAGGCGACCAGAAAGGATGCAGTCACCATCATAAAGTAGGCAAGCAGAAAAAACTCAACCCGAGCAGTCTTGCGATGCCAAACCGGTAATTGTCCAACGTAGATATATCGAATCAAAAGTGCTAGGGCAACAATAGCTACCAACGGTTTGATAATGCCTAGGAAACCCTGCTTAGTGAGCACATCTGAAATATTTGTAAATATCGCAAAGACAAGTATGTTAGCCCCCAAACTTGGCCGAATGATGATGGTCATTACGACTGCAATCGCGAGCAATCCCAGTAAACCATAGAGGCCAACTTTAGTATTTGCATTACTGATTGCGATAACCCCGATCGTAGCTACGACAATGCTCATAAACACATAGAACAGATCATTTTTGGTGATATTCATGTTTTGCTCATTTCAAAAAATCTTGCTTTTAAAACATTGTAAGAGAGTGCCAAATCAACTCGCTTAATATAAAAATTAATTGTTGAGATATTCTTCAAATCTGGTATTCCGCAAGGCGGCTTCAACTTCTTCATAATTGATGATCAATTGCTGCAAAGTTTCTGGATTTTGCCTTCTCAACCTGATTCGACCAGGATCAATGCCCTCGACTCCTAAATAGGCGCCAACCGATTCAAAGACTGATTTGGGCGAGCGGACCAATTCTTCATAAACGACTTCCAAGACTTGCCGATCCCGAAAACGGGATCGAGCAGTCGCTTCCCCTTTCTCAATTTGTTCAAGCCTCTTGACTAATTTGGAAGGATCCAGCATTAAGCGTTTCACTTTAATTTCACCAGAATTGCCCTTACCAGATTGGGTCCATTGCCCAGTCTTGAAAGCAATTTCCAGGGAAATCACAGTTCTTAAGCGATTTCTCCTTATAAGGTGGATGATTTTTAGATCTTTGCAGGTCAGGAATTTTTGCCACTCATCTTGCGTGAGATGATTATAAAAAACCTTAAACCCGACCATTTTGGTGGACTTACTTTCGGGTTGAAAGAGAGTGGAAAACACCCTGTCAAAATCTTTTCCGACTTGGCGGTTATGATCTGCAAATATCTCATGATACATCCGTATGGAAGGAGATGTTTTCAGTCCGTCTAGGAGATAATTCGATCCGGTGCGAGCATTCCCAACGATCGCAAACCTTTGATCAACTCGATGACCAAACATTTTAAAATACGTCTGCTGCAGCAAATTGACATAAAGACTCTCGGCCTTTTCACGGAACCCTAAAAGCATTTCTTTTGTGCTCATCTAGTTTGCCTTTGTCGAAGGAAAATTCCAATCGAGCACAACATACCAATCGGGAGGGATATGACTTAACATATCATCCGTCCAGATAGACGAATCCCAATTTGCTGTTGCATTTCCTTCCGCATAGGTCTTGGGATGACCACTGTTATCCACAATAAATCCGCCGTATTTCTGCATGTTCAAAGTCCATACCACACAGCCTTTGATCCCACCGCAGGCGCTTGTAATATTTACTTTGGTAATTTCCGGCCGGATGGCAATACGAGCACCTTCCGGAATATCATCCGAGGCTGTGCCCTTTCCATCCGTTTTTCGAAATGGAGGGATCGAAGCTGGCCAGCCATTGAGTTGACACACATCAGGCATGCAGGGATAATCATAAGCGATGGTCACGGCGTGACCAATACGGCCCCGATCCACTTCGCAGCGTCTTACAATTCCTGCCAATTGACCAATACCAGCTCCACGCTGGCCAAAACCCTCCGGCGGAATTCCTGAATTTTGAATGCTGTAGCGGTAAACTCCCCCCGCAAACCAATGGCCTTCATTATCTCGATAGCCATTATTAAGTCCCCATTCTTCATCTGTATCTATATTGATTACTACCAGTTGTCCATCTGTACCAATGGCGGGGCGCGCATCTGATGGAAGAGGGATTCTCACAATACCGGCTGGCTCACCATACTGTATGACCGTATCTTTAATCACGTCGCGAAAACGGTACTCATTCAACTTTACTGGCACGAGCGGCGTATCATTTGATACCAGATACACATTCGGTGTATATTGCGAAGTATCTGTTCCAATCCAATCGGAATCCTTGAAAAAAGCAGCCATCATTAAATCATTCATTGGATGGATTTTTGCAATCGACCAATCGATCGGTCTATTCCAAATGGACGAGTCCTGATAAGGCCGCTTGCATAAAGTTTCGTCGACGGTAGGTACAGGAGAGGGTAAATGCTCATTAAAAGGAGCGGTTGGAACACTCTGATCCATATTCTTTATAGTCAGTTGTGATATACGCAGAATTACCAAGAGAATGAGAAAGGCAACACCTGCAATTACCCAATAATAGAGTCTTTTGTTCCTCATGTTACTTAACAATTTCCTGCACAGATGGGGGTATAGGCAATTATGCCTTGTCTTTTACTCGTCTACGCGGACACAAAATCAAGTCAATAACAATCAATCGTGAAATGCAGACTCGATTTTAGGAGCACCGCTCTTAGAAAGTGCAGTGCTAGCATCCTTTGACTTATTTAGATCCCAGATGGCAAACAGCGCTACAAGAATAAATATAATCGCATAATTACTTTCTTTAATCTCCTGAGTTGCCTGTGTCAGTGAAAGCTTATCAAATGTATACGATGCTTTATAGATGAGCTTTGCGGCTTTTGCCCACAAATAGTTATATAAAAATAATAGACCAATCCCCCAATAAACGATTGGAATAAATTTACCTGCAAATCGCCGAAAGGAAGGGACCAGCAGCGCAATCGCCGGAATAAGCACTCCAAATAAAAACCAAAAAACATCAAACATACGATCCGCTGTAAAAAACTTACTATTTTCCAGAATGGCCAAGTTATGAAGGTTCAGTTCATCCTGTTTATTCACCTGGGCTAAAGGCTCAGGCGTCTTAAAGCCAAAAATTCTCTGTCCCCAACTGATCTCTTCGCCTGCCCCAAAGAAAAATAGCAAAGCTAGCCCTAAATATATTAGCTGCTTAACCAGAGAGATCCAAGATTTATCTAACGATTTCCTTGCTACGCTAAACCCATAAAAAAACAGGAGAGAGGTCACAAACAAGGAAATTGCACCAACGTTTTCAAAATAATGATCTTCAGGAAGCATTGCAGCAATGACTTTGTTTCCCATTGCCAGTACAGGATAAGCCAAAGTAATATAGGCCGCCAAAATGATGTAAGTAGCCGGCTTAAACAAAACAGTGCTCTTGTCCATGCGGCAAAGTTCCTTTCAAGATGCGTAGATAAAAAGTAAGGCTGGGGAGCTTAATTTTTTAATGAGCTCCACGGGATTGAAAAACTGCTATCACCGTTCGAAAAAGGATATTAATATCGAACCAAAGACTGGCGCGTTCAATATACGCAATATCAAGGCGCAATCGGTCATCAAATTCCAGTTGGGCACGACCAATAATCTGCCATAACCCCGTCAGGCCAGGCATAACGTCCAGCCGATGTGTATGCCAAAGCTTATACGTTTCAGCACCAAAAGAAGTAGGACGCGGCCCAACCAGGCTCATTTCACCTTTTAAAACATTAAACAATTGGGGTAATTCATCCAGGCTGGTTTTTCGCAGAAATTTTCCTACCTTTGTAATCCGAGGATCATTTGTGATTTTAAAATCAGGCCATTGGAGTTCGTTTAAGTGTGCGTACTTGGATTTTAATTCTTCCGCATTGGGTACCATCGTTCGAAACTTGTACATGGAAAAACGGCGCCCACCTTTTCCGGTGCGAAGCTGCTTGAACACCACAGGTGCACCGGGGGAAGTGATCCGAATGAGTAAAGCTATGATTCCATTCAAGGGCAGCCACAAAGGGAGAGTAAGCAGAACCAAAGATAAATCCATTGCTCGTTTCGCCAACAAATAAGCTTTGCCTTTCAGAATCCTTTTGCGAGGATCAAAGCTTTTGACCCAATCTTCTTCAGGTGTGGCAATCATTTGCAATACAGACATAGATTACACTCTCATCATCCTTATTGGGATTCAATTACAGCAATCTGCTCATTCGGCAAGGATACCGAAAGAAGCAGCCGTTCGCGTGCTTTCTGTAACAGATCTTCAAAAGTCAGTGCCTCGTCAGGGAAGGCAGCCACTCCCCAAAGCACGCCCAAATTGGTTCGTTCCTTGATCGCTTGGGAAATTCTTTTCGCCAGTAAGACTGAACTTGAAAAATCGGTCTCTGGACAGAGAACAATAAACCTGCCCCTTTGATCCCGCAATACCAAGTCGGTTTGGCGAATGCGGTCGTCAATGATCTGGCCAACCCGCGCGGTCGTGAAACGGCTCAGGAGATCATGCTGAATACTCCTCAGCATTTCGCGGGTGATCTTTTCAGCCTCAGACTCCACTTCAATCATTACCACACTCAACGGACGATCATAACGACGGCTGCGCGTTAGCTCGATCTTGATCCGTTGATTTTCTGCATCAATGTTACGGGCCTGGTTGGGAAATGCGCTCAATGCCAACGCATCCATAATCGACTCCGCGTGGCTGATCTGCACAGCCAGTTGATGGGCATACCAAACCCCTACCTCCAACAAGATGAACTCGAGCACAACCACCGGCAACTCACCCGGATTGGCTGTGTAATTCCTATTAATGATCTGTAGCAGAACAAGATAAACACCAGCCCACACAAACATGGGAACGTACACAGAAACGTGGGAAACGGATGGAAAGAAGAGCGTCAGTGGGATAGCCACCATGACTGCAAGGTAAAAATAGGAAGCAAAGTTGATGATGGGTCGATCCGCATAATCCATTTGCCCGAGCACAAAAATCAATGCCAAGTAGATGGCCGCGCCAAAAAATGAACGTTTCAGATTAGTCATAGGTCCAATTATCTTTATTGTAATGCTTGCGACGAGGAAAATGGTTATACTTAGCCACGAAACACCAGAAAAAAACCATTTCCCGTAAGAAAATGATATTTACCGGTTATCTGCATCTCAGGAGCTATTACTACTAGACGGCGAACATTAACGAATGTTACAACGTTAGTCCAATTTGTATTAACGCTTTTGTAAGTCTAAATCTTCAGGAAAGCCGTGGCAGGCATCGAACCATGAACGACCTCTACACCAACAGACCATCCCAAATCGTTATCTACGCGACCGATTATTGCTCCGATTGTATAAGGGCAAAAAAATTCTTTGATACAAACAATATTCCCCACCTACGGGTGGGGCTGGAAGGAAACGCCGAGGCGACAGAGTTTGTTCTCAAGGTCAATCATGGCTATCGAAGCGTTCCAACCATCGTCTTCCCGGATGGTTCCATCCTGGTGGAGCCTAATTGGGAAGAGTTGAAAGCCAAATTCTCAAACTCATGACCCAGACAGCCGACGTTGTTATCTGCGGAGCCGGAATTACCGGAGTTGCTGCCGCGCATTTTCTT
>Ga0137369_10007218_pt1 | contig 11190 bp, 14 predicted proteins | sample SagtaG_12_FD_104918 | JGI IMG/M metagenome (GOLD analysis project Ga0137369, IMG submission 104918) | Vadose zone soil microbial communities from Sagehorn Ranch, Mendocino, California, USA - Sage1_L_113_16 metaG | ecosystem: Environmental > Terrestrial > Soil > Vadose zone | place: USA... | reverse complement strand
TCGCCGACGCCGGGTTCGACGAGGTCAGTCATCCGACCCTCCGCCGGGTCGTGATGCGTATCGACTTCTAGGCAGGAGCAAGTTCCTCGCTTGGAGGCGACCGAGGAGCCACACTGACGCCGCATGAAGCGCTCCGAGGTTTGATCGACAGCGGGTGAGGTGGGCTCGTCGCTGTCGAGCATCCTTGCTCGACTGCCCTCATTGCGACTTCGACTTCCGGACTTTCGGGCTGATTAGACCTAGAAGTTAGGGTGAGCCGACGAAGGCGGGCGAGGGCGCTACTCCCGGAGCCCGGCGGCTTCGAGGGGTCCGATTCGGGGTCTGGGGCTAGGCGTCGTACTGGCCGCCGAGCTCCGCCGCCTGGGGCCTACCTTTGTGCCCGGCTTCTTGAAGGATCGCCGGGACCTCGGGGTCGGAGACGAAGTTCTGCCAGCCCTCCGCATCCCAGTCGAAGAGCGCCCAGACCCGGTCGTCCTCATTGGGATCGCGAAAGACGGTCGAACCCTTGGACCCGTGCTGCTTTCGCTTCTCGGCGCCCTTGGTTGAGAAGATTTCCAGGAAGCGATCGAAATCCTCGACCTTCGTCGTTGCCAGGATCATCTAACTCCTCCTCTGTGGGAAGCGTCGTCGCGCTCCTGCGCGATGTTACGCCAGTTGTGCTCCACGCGTGGATTATCCGAAGAGCCAACAGAACGCGTCGTGGAGCTTGGACTCACCGGGCTTTTCAACTACCGGAGCGAAGTCCAGCGAAGAACAGCCATCGACCGTCGTCGCCCGGTGGGGGCCGGTTAGCACAGCCACGCACGCGGCGGGCTGCTCCAGAGCTGCGACCCAATGAGTGGCCATCTCAGCCGACCAGCCTGAGCGCAACCTGAACATCCCTCGCGTCGCTGGCGCGCGCGCACGACGCACAAACAGCTTCAGCGAGCCATGCCGCGTCGTCGACCGTCCAGACTGGAAGGGCGATCTCTGCGCGGAACGGATCAGTGTCGGATGAAGCCCACGGATGCTCCACTCCGAAGGCGAATGGGTTCGGTGCGAATGAAGGTGGGTACAACGCGAACGGGACGGCGCCCATCGCCGCTTCCACTTTGACGAACTCCGAGAGGGTCGCGAGGATCGCGCCTGGATCAGGTTGTACCGAGGAACCTGAGTAGGCGCTGCTTACCTGAACAAGGACACGCGCCGTTCGCTCGGACCCGCGGTACCGGTCACGGATAAGCGAACCCGCAACTCGTCTCCACAAAGGATCGCCTACGCAGTCGAGGGGCACGATCGCGTCGGCTCCCGTCAGCGTCGTCCTGCCATACAGCTCCAATGCGTCCCACATGGTTCGGACGAGACCCGCTAGTGGAACGTCGCTCGGCGGTGGAGTTTCGTCCGTGACTCGAAGATCGACGTGGCCCCATCCACGCAAGACATCATCGCCCGAACTCTGAAGATCAGCTCCGCTGTCGCAGGCACCCCATGGCGGCGAGACTCCCCATCGGTCGTCCAGAGTATGCAGCAACGAGACCTCGGCAGTTTCGGCTGCGATTGACGAATCGCGCTCGAAGTCGCCCCGCAGACCCGCTAACAGATAGAGGTTCCGAAACTCGTTCACGCGCGCAGTTTCCCGGACGAATATGGAGGCGGAGGGTTCGAACGGTGCGAACTTCCGCACAACAGAGCGGAAGTCTTGAGCGGCTGCTTCCCCCTTGCAACCCGACCTCTCCGACGCGAGGTTAGGCTGCAACCAACGTGGCTGAGCTTCTGCTCTTCCATCATGCACAGGGACTGACGGCGGGGTGTCTCTCCTTCGCCGATGAACTCCGCGCTGCCGGACACGTCGTACACGCCCCGGATCTCTACGACGGGAAGACCTTCGCCGACCTCGACGACGGTGTCGGCTACGCCCGGGAGGTCGGCTTCGACACCATCAGTGAGCGCGGTCGGCTCGCCGCTGAAGGCTTGCCGAACGAGATCGTCTATGCCGGGTTCTCGCTCGGGGCGATGCCGGCGCAGATGCTGGCCCAGACGAGGCCGGGTGCCAAGGGAGCCCTGTTGCTCCACGGCTGCGTCCCGCCCTCGGAGTTGGGGGGCCCCTGGCCGCAGGGCGTCCCGCTCCAGATCCACCTGATGGAGGCCGACGAGTGGGCTCTCGAGGGAGACCTTGACGCCGCCCGCGAGCTCGACGAGACGGTGGAAAGCGCAGAGCTGTTCCTGTACCCCGGCGATCGACACCTGTTCGCTGACAACAGCCTGCCCGACTACGACGAAAGCGCCGCGACGCTGCTCAAGCAACGCGTGCTCAGCTTCCTCGACAACATCGACTAGCTGGGAAAGCCCACCCCCGGATGCCCGCAGAGTCATCCCAGGTGCCACCGAGCTCCTGGCGCGCCAGCCCCGACTGCGAATCGACCGGGCCAAATATGGAGGCGGCGGGAAACGAACCCGCGCAAGATTTCAATCGGCGGCGCTTCTCTCGTCAGGGAGAGCACGCCCGCCTGTGCCGAGTGATCGGAAATGTCTCTTGAACGCCAGGAGGAGGCGCGCTCACTCCAGCTTGGCCCGCCTAGAAGTTGAGCGCACGGGCTCCGCGTTCGCGCCCGAAGTCGACGGCGGCGCGCGCGAGCGCACGGCTGATCCCGCGGCGGCGAAACCCTGTGCGGGTGGCGAAGCAGGTCGCGGCCCAGACGCTGTCGTCGGTTCCTCCGCTCGGCCTGCCCAGGGGACGCGGCCGAGGCGCACGTAGGCGGTGCGCGGCTCGACCGCGCACCAGCCGACGGGCTCGCCGTCGAGGTAGGCGACGAGGCCGCTCGTCGTGTCTGCCTCGGGCTGACCGCAGCGGGTCTGCTTACGCAACCGGTTGGCGCGTTCCGCGACGAGAACGGCGTCCGAGTCCCATTCCATGCCGCGGATCTTGAAGCGCTGGCACCAGCAGCCCGAGTGGTAGCCGCGCGTGCCGAGCACGGCCTGGAGATCCTCCCAGCTCGATTCGTTGGCAGGGACGATCGTGACCTCGGGCGTCGCAGCCGCTTCGGTCATGCGACACCGTACTGCACGGTGCCGACCTGAGCGGGAGGTGAGCCGGCTGAGCCAGTGTTCGGGAATGTCCTCAGAGCCGGCTTCCGATCCAGACGCCCGACTCTAGGATGCGACAGATGATCGTTGCCGTGAGTGTGGACATGGAGGGCGCCTCCCAGCTCCGCACCGTGCGCGAGATCTTCGGGTGCATGCCGGAGTACTGGGAGACTGGGAAGCCACGGCTCGAGGCCGACGTCGCAGCCACGTGCGAAGGGCTGCTCGCCGGCGGCGCGTCGGAGCTCGTGGTTCTCGACAACCACGGCGGTAACACCGTGAACGTGTCGCCGGACTCGCTGCCGCCCGGCGCGCGCCTCGAGACGTGGAACGTGTACGACCTCCGCGAGCACAGCGTCGATGCCATGTTCCAGGTGGGCTACCACGCGCGCGGCGGCGTCGACGGCTTCCTTCCCACACGTACCTTCCGGGTCTACGTCTACGTGTCGGCGGCGAACTGATCTCCGAGAGCCACGGGAGGGCGTGGGCCGCCGAGCTCCCGTTGCTCGGTATCGTCGGCAACGATCTGCACCAGCAGACGTTGGGGTCGCTCGAACGGACGCCATACCTCGTCGTCCAGGAGTCCATCGGACGTGACGCGATGCGCCCGGTGTTCCCTGATACGCAGGACGGACTTGACGCGATTCGCTCGTTCGCCCACGCGTGCGCCCGGGACAGCGCGTCGGCGCTGGCGATCGCGGCCCCGGCCGGCGTCACGTTCGAGGCGAGCATGCCGAACGGCCGCGAAGTCGTCGAGGACATGGCCGGCGCAGGCTGGGCACACGTTGGCGAGGTCGAGTTCGCCGTCGAGCTCGACACGTGGCGTGACTCCCGCGGGCCGCTCGCCGCCGCGATGAACGCCGCGCTCGCGCCGTTCATGCCCTACTGGCTGAGCGGTTTCGCCAGTGCCGACGAGGCCGACGCGGCAGACCAAGAGCGGGTGGGGCACTTGGTGACGATCTTCGATGCCTGGGCAGCCGAGTCGCACCCGCAGTGGTACACCGAGGCGGCAGACCCGTTCCCGGCAGGCGTTGCCGAGCGGCTCGGCGCTGCCTAGCGACATCTAAAGCTCTCGAGGGCCAGTCAGACGGTGTCACCGCCGGCGGCACCCGCCGTCCCGCTCCTAGACCGAGCGGTTCGCCTGGGCGAGCATCCTGTCGCTCGAGCCGACTTGACGAGCTCGCACAAACTCCAGAGCGCGTAGCGGAATCCCGTAACGCACAAGCGTCGCCTGATCCAACGACGCTTGAGGCAGGCTCACTGACGAACTCGAGCCGCTGAGGTGGAGGCGGCGGGAATCGAACCCGCGCAAGGTTCCGGCCGCCCGCACTTGAGCTTGTCGAGCCGTGCGACAGCCTCGATCTGCGCAGGAATTTTCTCGTGCGGGGAAGGATCTGGAGAAGTCCCAGACCTGGACGAGCGGATTTCGCCGGCCTCAGGGTGAAACGGTGGAAAGACCAGGAGTCCCTAACCGAAGCCGTGCAACGTAGATCGTCGTCGGGCCGGCCGGGCGCGGCCAGCAGTCGCGGCGTGGGTTCTCGGGTGGCCCGTTGCACTGCTTGGTGAACCCGACCACCTCCTGTGACGCCCAGGTCAACTGATTCCCATCGAAATCGAAGCCGCCGACCGGAAGATGGTTGCGATCGAAGCTCGCGACCTGCTCGACCTTGCCGCCAAGGTCGGCGACGACGAGATCGGACTTCGCGTCGCCGACCTTACGCTCGAAAGCGATGCGATCTCCCGCGAGGCGAATAGCGATCGCCAGGGAGTTGGAATCGAAGAACGGGCCGAACGGGAGAGCGTGCGCGTCCGGTTCCTCGGGCGAGAACCAGGCCGTTTTCGTCTCCTCGTCATACCCCCACACCGCCACCGCCTTGCCGTCGGCCTGGAGATCGAACTGGAATGGAACTTCAACCATTCTGTGGGCCCAGAAGGTAGGGGGTGGTAGGGGCGGTCTGTACGTGATCTTGCGACCAGTCTTGAGGTCGTGGACGAAAATCTCTCGCGGCGTGCTGCCCGCGACGTAGTTTCCCGCGACCCGAACCTGCTCGAAGAGCTGCCAGCTCCGAGCCAGAATCCGGGGAGGCGTCGAGTCAGCGACATCGTCGATGCCGAGCTGCCCGCAGGGACAAACGGAGCAGTCTCTAGCGAATGCGACGCGAGTTCCGTCCACGTCGGGGCCGTAGGTGAGACAGTTTTCACCTGCGGGCTCGAGTGCGTGGAACCGCCGATTCGGGGCCCCGACCCTGACATCGGCGCCACTGGCCCGCACGTCGAAGGTGGTATCAGCGTCTAAGCACGACCCAGATTGGGGTGGGTAGCAGATGTCCCAGCCGCGCACGAAGGCGACGGTGTCTCGTGAGCCCGCTAAGCCGGAGAGCGACTCGGGCCGGTTGCGCGCCAGGGGCAGTTCATAGAGGAGCTGCGGCGATCCGGCCGGCCGGGCCCCGAAGATCCTGATCGGCTCGATCGGCTCGCTGCCTTCGACGCTGCCCGTTCCCCACACGACATAGTTGCCGTGAAGGACCGGGCCGGCTACCGGCACCGCTTCGGCAACAGGCTGGATCTTGACGTCGGCACGCGGCCCGGAGTTGTCCGCGCCGCAGGCGGAGGCAGCGAGAGCGCAGGCAAAGCCGACGAAGGCGAGGGCCGCCGCCCGGGATCGCTTCATCGTTTGATTCGACGCGTCGAACAGACGGCGGTTAGCCGATGCCGTAGAACGTGAGCGCACCGCGAACATAAAGGTTCTCGCAGAGTGATTTGCGGATATTCGACGTCAGCGTAGCTTGAGCTGTCGTAGCGCCACAGGCGAGCAAATCTTGCGGTGCGGTGCCTCCTGGGTTAGTCCATCGGAGGGTCAAACACGTTCAGATCCTCTTCAAGCCAACCGGAGTAGAACCACACCAGCTTGCGCTGAAGCTGTTGGGCGCCGCGATATGCGAGCTGCGCGACACGGTTGCCCTCCAGGAACGCGTGGTGGAGCGTGACCGGCATGTAGAGGAGCGCGACGCTCTCCGGCATCGAGAACTCAAGTTCGTCGGCGTCGAGCGGCGGCAGGTACATGTAGTTGATCAGGTGATCGAAGCGCCGAAGATCCGCGAGCGCCGTCTCCTTGACAACGCCACGGCCTACGAGTTCCGCGAGCGGGATCGCCGGCACGAGTGTCCGAACCGGGTGCCCGTAACCCGCGGCGCCCTGCGCACCGAGCGAGCAACTCGGCGTGATCAACAATCCTGGGCCGAACTCGAGCGGACCGCTCACAAAGCTTCGGGCCCCTCCCCGCTCCTCTTGGTCGATCACAAGCTCGTCAGCCGGCAGCGGATACGCAAGCGGAACGTCCCGGAAGAGATCGCCCTGACTGAAGAGCTCGACGCGGTCGCGCTCGTAGTACTCGGCGTCCGAGGGTCGTTCCGGTCTGGGCGACATCGGCTGGCCAGGCTAGCGGCGGGCCCGGCCGATTAAGGTCGCGACTTCTCGATCGCGTCGCCGAAAACGAGCCGGCCGCTGCGCTTGCGGCCCGGATTCACGACCGGCCCCTCGGCCGCCGGCGCGAGCTGCTCGAACATCTCAGCCCGCAGTCGCTCGACGTCCTCGACTGCGAAGCGCCGGAACCCGCTCCCGGGAAGGTGAACCGCGCGCACAAGGCCGCGGGCCTCCCAGTTACGGACCGTGTTCTCGTGCACGCCCAGCGCTCGAGCCGTATCGCGAACGTTCAGCAGCTGCCTCGTCGCCATTGTCCTCGGACTATAGCCTCTGTTATGGTCTTTGTCGAGTATGTGGACTTTGTCCACTTCGGGGACATCGACTAAAACGCAAGACGGCTTGAATGGCGGCCGACTCAAGGCGCCTTTCCTGCGCCTGCCACGATCGCGTTACCGTCTAGCTCGTGCTGCTCAGCGACTCGAAGCGTTCGTTCCGGCTGACGCCCGTTCGCCGACGGCCTGAAGGTTGGGCTCTGATCGAACTCGAGGTACGCATGGAGCGCGGTTCATGGAAAGCAATCGATGACTGCCTCGAGCGCCGCGAGGTGCGCTGGCTCATTCGATGGCTGAGGAAGATCGCGCGGGGTCAGAGTCCGAAGGAGCTGGGGTTCACGGAGCCCAACCTCCGCTTCGAGTGCCTTGCCAACGACGACGCGGCGCGCATCCGCGTCTGGTTCGAGGGGGAGGTGCGCCCTAACTGGGCAGAGTACGAACACTGGTCGATGGAGGATCTTTGGCTCGATCTGGAACTTCCGCACGAAGACATCGGAGGGGCCGCCGAATCTCTCGCAGCAGAGCTTGAAGCTATCGAGGCCGCGTAGCCGGCCCAGGCGGACCCGGGAGTCCAGTCGATCGGGTCCCCGGCCGCCTACCTCGGCTCAAAGCCAAGATGGCAAGCAGGGCACAGATGCATCATCGATGCTCGACTGCGTGAGCGCGACGAGTCGCCAGCGACTCGTCGCGCTTGTGCGTCATCGGCTTCAAGCACTTCGACGAAGTGCATCTGTGTCTCGCCGGTTATCGAGGTTTCGAGGTGCAGGTGGACGTCTCGCCGCCAAGTCGGGTCGCCTATGGGTACCGCGAGTGCGGCAGCCGACTGCGGAGGATGACATCGCCCTCTGAGGCATCGCCTACGCTCACGTCGTGCGTCCGCTGTCCGACCTTCCTCGCTCGTGGCCCGCGATCGAGCTTCCTGGCTACCGAGAGCACCCCACTGGGTATGCGACCTACTCTGGCTTCGCCTACGACGAGCTTCCACCGATCGCGCGAGAGCTCGACGTCGGCCTTCGCTGGCTGCTGCATGAGCCGCCCGTCCGGGCATCGCTGGCCGCCGTCGACGAGGCTGCGTCCACACCTGCGACAGTGGACGGGCTCCAGCGAGTCGCCGGCGCAACGATTGTCCTTCCGCGCGCGTTCGTCATCTTCATCGGTTCTGACGAGCCACAGGCGCGCGTCCGCTCCTGCACCGACTGCTATCTCGACCTCGGCGATTTCGCCGTACCAGTCGCAGACGGCGGCGCCCTCATCCACTTCCTCTCCGACTCGCAATGGGTGCTCCATTGGCTTCTCTACGTCAGCCCCAACGGCTCCGAAGCAGTCGTTGCGACTGACCGCTCGCTCGGATTCGAGCTGGGAGAGGACGAAGAAGGCGAAACCCTACGCATGTTCGATCCCGCCAGCGGCGAGGCGGCCGTCTGCGCGGAGTCGTTCACCGAGTTCCTCTACCGCTTCTGGATCGAGAACGAGATTTGGTTCAAGCTTGCCGATCCTGATGAGCCTGCCGCGCTGAGTCCTGAGCAGCTGCGGTACGCCGAGCACTACGCGCGGCGTACGCAGCCGTAGAGGAGTCCGCCTCCGCGCGAATGGTTGATCCGTCCTGTTCAAGCACGTTCGCGGGCCCATCACCGCGAATCCGCGGACGGGGTGGCGAGGTAGTGGCGAGTTATTGGCGACCTCGCCATGCCAGCCTGCGAGGGTGGCGACCCCAGCTAGGGAAGCGCGGATCGAGGACGATCCGTGCGGTCAACTCGCGCTCTTCGACGTCCCTGAGCGCGTCCCGACCGACGCGATCGCCCCGTGCGCGACACCGCTCCCCACTCCAATGGCGGACAGGCACGCTTGACGCTGGGCGAGGCCGCCCGGATCATCCGCGAGGCGGTGAGGGACAAGTCGTATCGCAAGACGCCGCTCGGTCAGCTCGTCGGCCGCTACCTGCGTTGGTTCCGCAACGAGTACGGCGCGACCGACTCGACAATTCGCGACTACGAGGCCGTGCTCGCGCGCATGAGTCTCCTCCTCGCCGACCGGGAGCCTCTCGAGGTCTCGACCGAGGACCTCCGCGAGGTGATCGACACCTGGGCGATGAGGCACGCGCGTACCCGCGCGAAGGTCACCTCCGTGATCCGAACCTTCTGGGTCTGGGCCGAGGAGGAGGCCATGTCCCCTTCTCCCCCGCCTCGAAGATCCGGCGCCCGCGGGCGCCGCGGAAGACGGCGCCGCTCCTCCCTGCGCACGTCGACGAGCTGCTGCTCGCTTGCGCCCGGACCTCGCGTGATCGCCTCGCGCTGCTCGTCCTGCTCGATTGCGGCGTCCGGCGCGCCGAGCTCGCCGGGATCCGGATACGCGACCTCGATCTCGCCCGCCAACAGCTCACGCTCTTCGGGAAGGGCCAGAAGGAGCGTGTCATGCCGCTTCGCGGCAGAATCGTCATGGCGTTGCGCGCGTACCTCGGCGAGCCGCTGGAGTTCGTCGGCCGCCGGCCCGAGCCCGACGACTACCTGCTCTACCCCGAGAAGCGCACACCGGACCGGCGCGTCTACTGGGCCGACCCGAAGAAACCATGCGCCTCGAACACCGTGCACCGCTGGTGGTACCGGATGCTCGAGCAGGCCGGCCTCGTCGGCCACGGCGTCCGCTCCGGGCCGAACATGCACCGCGCCCGCCACACGCTCGCGACCGAGTTGCGCCGTGTCGCCGGCGTCGAGGCCGCCTCGCAGGCGCTAGGCCACAGCGACCTCTCGACGACCCTAGGGATCTACGGCCACCAGGATCAGCGCGACCTCGAGCGCGCGATGGAAGCATTCGCGAACGCCCAAGAGGCCGAAGAAGAGGCTGCGAGCCGGGGGAACGATTCGTCCTCCCGGCTCGACTGAATTCACCGATTTGCAGGAACGATGGAGGCGGCGGGAATCGAACCCGCGTCCGCGGACGCACCGGGCAGAGCCTCTACAAGCTTAGGCTGTCCTTGAAATTCGCCCGCCGGCCGGTGGGCAGCCGACCTACCGCCGGGCTAGCCATCCTTTGGTGTCGCACCTCGGGCGATTGGCTCTCCGTCGGTGCCGAGCCCGTTTTCTGACGCCGCTACCCAGGCCACGGGCCGAGCCCGGAGCGACGCGTCACCTAATCGAGATTAGGCAGCGAGTGCGAGGTTGTCTTCCGCACTTACGTTGATTCCCGGTTGTTTAGCGAGGCCGACCGGGGACCTCGGCTTGCAGCTCAGCCGGAGAACCGACCACGTCGAAACCTGGTCGCCCCCGTATGTCCCCCATATTGTAGCCGCGTGCTGGAGATTCGCCCTTGCTCGGACGAGAACGACACGGAGCTCTCGCTCGCGATCTACAACGAGGTCGTGCCGGAAGAGGCGGTCTCGGCCGAGCGAGTCGCCGAGTGGAGGGCGGTGCAGATTGCCTCCGCGGACTCGTGGCCACCTGGGCCCGCGAGCACGGGGCAACGGAGCTCTACGCCCGCATCCAGGAGCGCGAGACCGACAGCTTCGCGTTCGCCGAGCGGCGCCCGTCGAGGTTCGAGGACTTCTGGCTAGCGTCGAGCCTTTGATCCATCGCGACCTCGCGTTGCACATGGAAGACAGCTATGTCAAGAACGAGGTCGGTTTGGAGCAGATGATCGTGCGCTTTCGCCTTGCTCTCGGGCTTCTGGCTTCGAAGTCGTGTCATGGACAGTCGAAATCGCGACGCGAGGCTAAACTGGAAATCGTGGCTGACAAACCACCACAGACCCCTCGACCGGAACCTGTGCGACCAAGCCCGATGGGTACCGAGGGCCGGACCGCTTCGGGCGAGGACAAGAAGTCGTAGCAGTACTCAGCGTCGAGCCTTGAGCGCGCGCTCGATCTGCCGGTCGGCGTCGCGCTTGGCGATGTCCCGGCGCTTGTCGCGCTGCTCCTTGCCTCGGGCGAGCGCGAGCTCGACCTTCGCGCGGCCGTCCTTGAAGTAGAGCCGCACCGGCACGAGCGTCAGCCCCCGCTCCCGCACTTTCCCGAAAAGCGAGTCGATCTCGCGCCTGTGCAGAAGAAGCTTGCGGTCGCGATCGGGCTCGTGGTTCTGGACACCCGCCTGGTCGTAGGTGTCGATGTGCGCGCCGATGAGCCAGACCTCTCCCTCGCGCACGTCGGCGTACGCCTGCTGGAGGCTTGCCCGCCCCTTTCGGAGCGACTTCACCTCGGAGCCGGTGAGGACCAGGCCCGCCTCGAAGCGCTCGAGGAAGTGGTAGTCGTGTCGCGCCCTGCGGTTCTCCGCGATCTGCCTTTTGCCCGCCATAGCTCGATTGTAGGTCGAGGCCGCGCGGGCCTCGATCTGCCACCATGGAGTGCATGAGGCAGCGCCTTGCGTGGGTCTCGACCGTACCCCTC
>Ga0137369_10007217_pt1 | contig 11192 bp, 5 predicted proteins | sample SagtaG_12_FD_104918 | JGI IMG/M metagenome (GOLD analysis project Ga0137369, IMG submission 104918) | Vadose zone soil microbial communities from Sagehorn Ranch, Mendocino, California, USA - Sage1_L_113_16 metaG | ecosystem: Environmental > Terrestrial > Soil > Vadose zone | place: USA... | reverse complement strand
GATCGAACGATCGTTGCGACCGATCTCGCCGATCGGGACGTTCTGCGCGTTCGAGAGCCGCGCGTTTTCAAAACTGTAGCGAAATCGCAGGGAAGACTGTTCCGACAATTTCCGTTCGGTCTGGATGAATGCGGCGAACCGATTGATGCCATAACTTTGCGTAGCTTCGGTCTGCACTTTTCCGTCCACAATCTGTTTCCGCTGGATGGTTTGCAGACTTGTATTGCGGTCGTAAAAAGTCGAGAGCGTCGTCGCCCATTTCGTCCCGAAAGGTCGCAGGTCGGTGTAGGAAAACTGGCCGAGTTGTTCGCGCCGGCTCGCGCGCATGCGGATCGAGGCGCTATTGACGCGGCCGAAAAGATTGGTGTCGCTCACCTGGGCCAGACCCCGCGCGCCTTCGTCGGTGGAGTAGCCCAACCCATAGAGGAAAAGCAACGGTTTGGCCTCGGTCACCCCGACGGACACCCGCCGCGCGCTCTCATCTTCGCCGGGTTTCGATTCCGTTCGAATCGTGACTTCCCGGAAAGCCCCAGTCGCGTATAGATCGCGCTGCGTGCGGCGGATGAGGTCTGGTGTGAGTGTGTCGCCGGCGCCGAACGCGAGAAACCGGCGGATCGAATCTTCGCGCGTTTTGGTTAGCCCCGAGATCACGACTTCGCTCGCGACATTTTTTGACCCCTCTTCCACAGAATAGATCAAACGCGCCTGGTCGTTCGGTAAATCGACGACTTCGGTCGAGACCACGGCGTCGAGATATCCCTGGTCGGCGTAGAGTTTTTTGATATTCGCAACGCCCGATCGGATCAGCGTGGGCGAGAACGCCTCGCTGTCCTTAATAGGCGCCGCTTTCCGTAACTCGGCGACCGTGAGGACTGAATTTCCCCGGAACATAACATCCGAGATGGTCGAGCGCGGCCCCTCTTCAACATTGAAGATGACGGTCAGGTCTTCGCTTTCGGGGCTAAAGGCGAGGCGCGGTTCGACGCGCGCCGACCGAAATCCCAAATCGACCATGTGTCGTCGCACGACCTCGCTGTCATGCTGTAATCGGTCATTGCTCGTGACGCCGCGGGCCAGGCCGCCGACTAGCGGCAGATTCTTCAAGAAGGGAATACTTCCGACCGCGCTCTTGGCTTGCGTTTGAAACTCCCCGCCGACGTCGCCGAGGCTGATCCGTTCAGTGCCGTCCAGGCGAATCTTTTCCAGGTCCAGGCGTTGCCCCGGTTCGACGTCATAAAAGACTGTTAGATCCGGACCGTTGCATAAGATTGGCTGGCAACGCGATCGAACGGTCGCGAAAAAGTATCCGTGTTCCTGCAAATAATTGGTCAGGTTGCGCTCGCCCAATCGGGCCAGCGGCCGAGAGAAACCTTCTTTCGCGACCGGCAGCAGTTCGCGTAATCGCTTATCGCTGAGTTTCACGCCTTCGGGTTTTTCTATCGAGACCTCGGCGCGCGGCAGCGGTTCGCGTTCGCGCCTCGGCGGGGCCGTGGCGGCCCGAAGGGAATTGGAGGCAAGCGGATCAGTCGATTCGAAGCCCAGCGAAAATCGTTTGCGCGCACGGAATTCGATCGTGAAATCGCTGTCTTTGCTCCCCCCTCGCGTCGAAGCCCCGCCTTGCGTATACGATGCGATTCCGGAAAACCTGTTCGTGAGTGTGTACTCCGTCAGGGCTGTCTGATCTTGCTCCGTCCCCACATTGGTCGAATAGGTGAAGGCGAGGTTGCGCGCCAATTGTCGGCCAATTGTCAGTCGCGCGGCCGGGTTCGAATTCGGGCGCAATACCGGATCGATCTGAAATCTGCTCAGGCCCAGAAGGGATTCCGTCGGTTTCGAGATGAACTCCTGGGTGAGAAGAGAGGCTGCAGTACCCACTCCGGACCGAACCAGATCTTCGCTCCCGAGCGTATCCGAGTCGGCGCGTCCGGTCGTGACCAGAGAGATCACTTCCGACCGCGGCAATTCCGGCTCGGACCGCATTGTCACGTCCATGTCGTCGGCCGGCCCCGTCAGGCCGACATACACGTGATATCCGCTAACATCACCCTCGGCCAGAAAATTGACCTGGGGCGAGATGACCGGGCCGGGCGGAAAATCGATCGTCCCGGCCGTGATTTCATAGCGTTGAGAACGGAATTTTATCGTGCCGCCTTCGAAAGTTACTCGCCCTATGACATAAGGGTCGGTCAGCGAACCGGCGATTGTGAGCGAGGCCGACCCGACCGTATTGACCTGCTCGTTTCGGATCAGGAGCGAATCGTTGGCTTCAACCTTGATGTCCAGATTCGTGCGCGGCAGCGAATATCCGCCTCCCCCGAATCCCGAGTCGAAGCTCAAACTCCCTCCGGAGGACGTCAATCGCTCTAAATCGAAATTGCTCACATACTCCGCTTGCGGGACCGTAATCGAACCAGTAAGGGATTGCTCCTGAGGATTGCCCCTCAGTGTGACGTCGCCGTAGAGCGTGATCAGGGCGCCCTGGTAATAGACGATCGTATAGGTGGTAGAGGCATCCAATCGCCATTCTTTGGGCTGGAGTCGATCGAGAGTGAGGACCCCCTTCGCTTTGAGCATTCCGTCGTTCGCGATGGCGGTGAAATTTTCGAGCATGACCTTATCCCCAGCCATGACAATCCGCCCGTCGCCATGTTCCAGGTTGTATTGCAGATCGATTGTTGATAACGACACTTCATCTAAACGAATCTCGCCCCCGAGTTGGGGCGCGCTCGCCGGTCCCGTCAATCGAACATCCACCGTCGCCTTGCCGCCCATAAAATAATCGGGATTCAATCGTCCGATCGCTTCCAGGTCCGCCGTCCCGTTGACTGCAAAATTAAGCTTTGCCTCTTCGCTTATTCCCAGAGTTCCGCCCAGATTGAGATCAAGCCCGTCGCCGGTAATGCGCGTGCGTTCGAGCGTTAGCTCCGGTCCGTTCATCGCGACTGTCAGCGGCGTTTGGATCGTCACCTTGCGCCTTGAGACTTCGAGCGAAATGGAGGCCAGCGAAAGACTTCCTTTCAACCCGTTGATTGTCGCTTCGCCTTTGTCATTGACCGTCGGCCCGGCGCCTCGGAGCTTGCCGCCGATATTTCCCACAACGGAGGAAGAGAGGTTAGGCGCGAACACTGCCAGCAGCGGCGCCAGGTCCATGTCCGTCAGGTCGGCGCTGACTTCGACGGGGCGGCCCGGTTTTCGCAGTTCTATTGAACCATGCGCCGATTGGGGTTTACCCGCAATCCCAGTGATCAGATCGACGTCAAGGCGGCCATTTTGACCGGTTCGCGCCGTCAGGCTCAACTGGCCCGCCTGCCGTCCGTTGATCGTCACATTTTGCCCCTGGGCGGCGCTTTGGAGATTAAGCTGTTCGATGTCCTTGGCGTTGCCGCTCGCCTGAATGTCGGCGTTGACAGTACCGGTCACCGACAGATTGGCGGCCTCGGCGGCGTTGGCGAGGGCGGCCAAATCGAGATTCTCGACGCGTCCCTTCATCTGAAAGGCATAACTGTTTAGATCCATGTCGCCGTCCGCCGTAAGCCTTCCTTGCGGCAGGCGTACCTCGGCGCGATGGAGTCGCATGGTATTTCCGTCAAACACCAGGCTGGCGGCGGCCAATTCAGCGGTCTGTCCGCCAATCGTCCCGTTGATCAGGTTGATTGTCGCCGTTCCTTTCGGAGCGCCCGGCAACCCCGTCAAATGGGCTTCGCCCGATATATCCCCGGAAAAAAACTTCTGTCCGATTGGCAGCCCGGCGGCTGCGATCACAGTGTCGCCCGAGATGCGTTCGACCGTGGCGTCCAGACGCCCTTCGGCGGCCCGCGCGTCTCGCGGCGCCGAGTAAGTGAATTTCGCAGAGCCCCCCTGGGCGGCCACAAGCGCCCCATTCTCGAATTTCACCTCTGTGGGAGAGAACAACAGATGGCCGCTGATTACGCCGAGCGTTTCGTCGTGAAGCAATACATTCGACGCATTGAGATCCCCTTCGAGCGTCGGGTCCTTGAGTGGGCCTTGCAGTCGGCCTTCGAATTTGAAATCGCCGAGAATTTGCGGCTCGAAGGCTTCGACCGATTTCCGGACCTCTTCGATCGAATAGGCGATGGTTTGCAATTGCTCGGCGTTTTTAGAGGTGAGCGAAAAACGAAGATCGGAGGTTCCGTCCCGTGAAAAGGCGCCCGTAGCCTTGACCTGAGATGCGTCTGTGTTGAGCAGGAATTGTTCGACGTCAAACACTCCGCCGCGCGCTCGAAGACTCACGTCGCCGGTCACGGGAATGGCATCGACGGTTTGGGTCGTCTCGGCCTTCAAGTGGACGTTGATGGCGCCGCTCGCGGCCATAAAGTCAATTTCCGGCCAGCTCATCTCGGCGGCCCCGCTGAGTGATCCGGCCAGTGGCGTGCGGTTGGTCGAGGCGACCGCGAAAACGTCGTCGGTCTTGAGATTGTCGAAAGTCGCCTTTAAGCGGGAATCGCCGCCGCGTTCGAGATTTATTGCGACATCGCCCGACGCGTTTCCGCCTAAGAGCGAAGCCTTGAATTGGTTCAACGAAACGGACCCCTGATCAGCAACCAGGTCCCCCTCGATCGGCCCGACCGACGCGCCGCTGACGACGCCGTCCTTGACGGCCAATCTCCCAGTCGCTCGATAACGTCCATGTTCGAGTTCGGCGTCGATAGTTTTCAGGCTGATTCCCGAAATCCGCCCTTGCGCAAGTTCGATCTTGTCCACCGTCGCTTGTGGAGCGCTTGCGCGAATGCGGTCCCTTGAAGATTCGCCGCGGATTGCGACCGCCGATAAATCAATTAACCTGGCGCCCTGCCCGACGGCCGTTTGGGCGTAGGCTCGCCGGGTTTCAAAACCGATCTTAACGCCGTCGTCCTCGGCCTTAATCCCCTCGATCTTTACCCCGCGAATCTGGGCCCCTGACGCGACGATTTCGTTCGAGCTCAAGTCAGCGGCGACCTTGTAACGGCGCCCTTCGCCCTCAACCTGTCCCTCACCCGAGACGCCCTTGATGCGGGCGTCGTACGCGGCCAGATCGTCCGAGCTCAGCTTGACGTTGATTTTGTAGGCCTTCTCCACTCCTTCAATCTTCGCATCGACCGTCGCCGCGCCCCGCAGACCGGCTTGCGGCTCCAAAATTCTTTCAATCTCCTCGAGCGCTACTTGTGAATGAAGGTCAAAGTTGTATCGCGGCGCCTTCCATTCGTCGATCCGGCCTGAGGCCGAGGCCTGCATGACAGGAGTTCGAAGCGCAAACTGCTCGATCTGCGCGCCGGACGGTCCGCCCGTTGCGAGAAGGTCCAACCCCTCCAACGAAATCTCCCTCCCCTCATAACTAAGCCGACCACCGCGAGTGGTCAGGCGCCCCCTGACCGTCTCTCCTTCCGGCAGTGGTTGCGCATTGAGCTCTAAATTTCCCAGGTCCCCCTCGATTTTTCGGGATCGATCATTGATGTGCGCCTTGCCACCACTAAGGGCAACAATGAGACTTGAAAAATCGAAGCCGAGGCGGCTGGGAGCCTGAGGAGGCGCCTGATGAAGTCCCCGCAGATTTGAGCGACCCTGCTCGTCGACGTCGATTCGCAAATTCAGATTCGTCAACTCCAGGCGCTTAAAGATGACCTCGCGACGCAACTGCAATGCGAACGGTTCGCGGATCTGGACTTTCATTTCGGCCCGGTCGACCGTCGCAATCAATTGCCCGGTTTGTTGATTGTAGATCTTGATATCGCCGATCTTCGCCGTCTGGAATCCCCAGGAGATGTTGAAATTCCCAATCTCGACGCGCAGCCCATAGGCGCCGAGCGCCTCGACTACCTGGCCGGAGATGTAACGATTGAGCCTGCCGGTGCGGACGTATATCAGGCCAGAGAGAGTTAGTAAGGCGAGTAACGATAAAACGCTGAATCCGATCCAGAGCAGGCGTTTGCGACGCGCATACCAAGGCTGTTCAATGAAAGGCGTCTCTCGGGTTCGATCCATCATAATCTCCCAACTAAATAGTCAGATAGTGGGGGATTATATCCGCTAGTAGGGGGATTCCATCCGAAGCGTAAATGGATGGAAATAGAGGGAGGGCAGAATGCTAGCATGGCCTTCCTGATGAGAAAAGTGGCCCAAGTCAGATTCTCTTCGTCCCGTAGGGACGGTTTGATTTTAGGCGGGCGTTTCAACGCCTGCATTCGACGTGAAGAATTTTCAGCGTCGCATAGCGACGGTTGAATCCATTATTACAGTGGATTCAACCGTCGCTACGCGACGCGGGGATCGTTTGCCATCGCATGCAGGCCATAAATGACCTGCCTAAAATCAAACCGTCCCTACGGGACGAAGAGGGCTGAGCGGTTACGAAAATTCAACCTGTGCAAGTGGTTTTACGAACGGCTGAGCATCGTGGTCAAACAAGAAGGTCAAAAAAGATAATAAGTCTTTTTTGCCCTTCTCGTCTTTTTTACTTCCCCTCTTGGTCCGCTTTCACAGGTCAAAAAAATTGATTCAGTCAGCGGTTGTAATGGCCGAAGTTTTTTCGCCTGCCCGCAATCGGCTATGCTTGCGGCTGTAACCGAAATAGATCACGAATCCGACGAGTAGCCACACAATCAGACGAATCCAGGTGTCGAGCGGCAGACTCGCCATCAGTGACAGCGAAATCAGTATGCCCATCAGCGGCGTGAACGGAACCCACGGGGTTTTGAAGGGCCTGTTCATATCAGGGCGTTTAGTACGCAATACCCAAACCCCCGCGCAAACGATAACGAACGCCAGCAGGGTGCCGATGTTGACCAGTTGACCGAGTACGCTGATCGGAAAGAGCCCTGAAAAGATCGCGACCAGCAATCCGACCACGATTGATGAAATCCACGGCGTGCGGAATCGCGGATGGATCGCGCCCGCCCATGGCGGTAACAGCCCGTCGCGCGACATCGCGTAAAAGATTCGCGATTGCCCCAGCAGCATCACCAGCATGACAGTGCTCAGCCCGGCCAGGCTTCCCAGGTTGACTATCAGGCTCCCCCACTTCACTCCAGTCGCGCCAATCGCCAGGGCGACGGGGGCGGCCACGTTCAATTGCGAATAGTGCATGACTCCGGTCAACACAGCCGAAACAACCAGAAAAAGAATTGTGCAGATGGCGAGCGAACCCAGAAGGCCGATAGGCATGTCGCGCTGTGGATTCTTGGCCTCCTGAGCGGCGGTCGTGACGGCGTCGAAGCCGATGTAGGCGAAGAAGATCACCGAGGCGCCGCGCGCTATGCCCGACCACCCGAACTGTCCGAAGCCGCCTTTATTTTCGGGTATGAACTCGCGCCAGTTGTTCGTGAACACGCCGGGGTTTTGCCAAAGATACACGCCGGCGATGGCGATGAAAATGACGATCGTGGCGACCTTGATGAAGACCGCGACGGTGTTGAATCGCGCCGACTCTTTGACTCCGATGACCAGAATGGTTGTGACGATCAGGATCGAAACGAAGGCTGGCACATTGAATAGAGCGGTCGCGCGTGGCAACCCTGAGAGACCGATTCCCGCCGCGTTGATCGCGGGCAAAACAGTAGCCAGCGGCGACCATCGGCCTTGAAAAAAGACAAACTCGCTTCCGGGCGTTCCGATTATTTGCGGCGGCAAGTTGACGCCGAAATCCTGCAGCAAACTGACGAGCGTGCCGCTCCATCCCGAAGCCACTGTGGCTGCGCCGAAGGCGTATTCCAGCACAAGGTCCCATCCTATGATCCAGGCGAAGATTTCGCCGAGCGTCGCATAACCGTAAGTGTACGCCGAACCAGAAATCGGAATCATCGCGGCGAATTCGGCGTAACAAAGGCCGGCGAACGCGCAGCCGATCCCAACAATCACGAACGAGAGCGTAATCGCCGGACCGGCGAATTGCGCAGCCGCCGTGCCCGTCAAGACGAAGATGCCCGCGCCGATGATCGCCCCGATTCCCAACGAAATCAGGTTATACGGTCCCAGCGCGCGGACCAGGCCGTGCGAGCCTTCCGAACGAGTTTCGGCGAGCAGTTGATCGAGCGGCTTGGTGGCGAGCAGCTTTGACATACTTTTTTCTCCCCTGTCGATGATGTGTGATAAGGCGCAGGCGATCTTAGGCGGGATGCGCGAGGCGGCGAAGAATTATGTGATGAGAGGTAAGGATCGAGTGATGAGTTGGTCGAATGGGGTGTCGCAGCGGCTTCGGCGAATGCGGGGCAGATTTATGGTCTTCGAGAAATAAATGCGATAACAGCGTAGGGGCGGGTATTCCCCGCCCGGGTCCGTGATCGAGGCGATCGGGCGCGGAATACGCGCCCCTACATTGTTTTTGCTGTTATTTTTCAAACACCATTAGCCTGTTCAACACTATCGCAATTGTCAACAACGCTGCGGCCGCAAAGGACGCGGCCGTCCGCACATGGTTCCAGGCCGTCCAACTGCCGAGGTAATTGGTCCACAAGCTGGCGCCTTCGGGGCTCGCGGGGGCGACGGCCGCCAACGCGTCGTTCCGCGGCACGTTGAACACCATCGTCACCAGGATGACGCCGAAGAGATAGAGCAGGCTGCCGGCGAGAAGGTATGCCGCGCCGGGTTCGCGGAACCTTAACACCGAAGTGAAAGCCAGAAGAACGCAAGCCGCGGCCGTTCCGAGAAACGCCGTCATAAACAATGGATTGATAACGACGACGTTGATGGATTGCATGGCGGCGATGCCCTGCGCCGCCGGGAGGCGGGCGAGGGCATTCATTACGAAGGACGAAAAAGCGAAGAAGACGCCGGCCACCAGCCCGCAGCCGAGCGCCGAGAAAAGCGTCAAAGCGAAGAGTAATCTGTCAAACATCTTGGGCCTCCGATCGTCACACAGTTTATCTGCGTTCGCCTATTGACCGGCGAACCGTGGGCGGAAAACCTCGTCGCTCCACTCTCGCAGCGCCGTCGGTGTGGTCGTCTCCGGCGTCCGCGATTCCGCAATGGCGTTCGGCTTTGAGAGAGCCTGATACATTTCCACGAGCGCCTTCGCGAATCCGGGGCTGGCCCCCATGCCGAGAAACGCTTGATAGGCTTGATCCGGCGTGATCTGAACATACCTCACCGGTCTGCCGATCGCGTCGCTCAGGATTTTCGTCGCGTCGGCGAAAGTCAGGTCGGCCGGCCCGTGCAAGCCGCGAACCTGACGCCCTCTCCAGTTCGTTTCGAGTAACAATCGCGCCGCGACGGCGCCGATGTCCTTGGTCGCAACGATTGGGTACGGTATGTCGCCCGGCAGAGGCTCGTAGATTGCGCCGTCGTTCTTGATCGGCTCGATCTGCTGGAGAAAATTTTCCATAAAGAAGCCGGGGCGCAGATGGACGATATTTTCCGCAACCGCGTTCATCTGGCGCTCGATGTCGGCGAGGCCGGAGATAGGGCCGGCGTTTTCCAGATGCGCGCCTGTGCTCGAAACATTGACGACATAAGGAATTTGGCTTTCCTTGATCGCCTTCGCGGCCACAGCGCCCAGTTCGCTGTGGTAAGCGGCGACATCCGGATGCGTGAGACTGGGCGGCGTTACCCAGAGCGCGGCCTTGGCTCCCTGGAATGCTTTCGTCACCAAATCCGAGTCCGTCAGCGATCCTTGATGGACTTTGACCCGGCCGCGTATGGAATCGGAGAGTTTTTCAGGTTGGCGAACGATGACGGAGACGTCAGCTCCGGCCTTCAGAAGTTGTCGTAAAGTGTGTTTACCGATGTTCCCTGTCGGCGTTGTAATCACAATTGACATATCTTTGCTCCTCCGAAGATCAACCACGAAGAAACGAAGAAGACGAAGAAAGAACAGAAAAAATCTTCGTACTCTTCGTTTCTTCGTGGTTGATCTTCATTGTTTCTCCCGCGTCGCTCACTGCGACATGAACGACTCCGTTACTATTTTGTTGACCAACGAAGGGGAGAATATAATCGCGTGGGCGGAGTTTCTATGTGAGATTCGCTCGATTTTATGTCAGATCGTCCAATTTGAATTTGCAATGGATGCTTTAACCGAAGTCTTGAACAGCGTTCGTGTCCGCAGCACGGTCTATTGCCCGGTCGAGATCGGCGCGCCGTGGGGGCTTTATATTGCGAAAGAGATCGGCGCGCCTTTTTTCATTCTGGTCAAAGGGTCGGCCTTTCTTGTAATTGAGGAGTTGAATATCCGCCGCCGCCTGAAGGCCGGCGATTTCATCATCATAACGAAACAATGCGCGTGTAAAGTCTCGGATTCGCCGCGGTCGGAAGTCATAGACCTTCAGGAATGGCTGCGGCGCAACCCTCCCGGACCGGACGGGAAATATAAGGTCGAGGGCAGCGGCGAAATCACGAATTTTATCGGCGGGACGTTTTTCTTCGAAAACCACGAGAGCCATCCGCTGCTGAAAGTTTTGCCGCCCTTCCTTCATTTTTCGGCGACGCCTGGAAAGACCGGAGGAGATAGCAAAGTAGTCGACTGGTTCGGAACGACTCTAGATCTCATCATCACCGAAGCGGCTTTGCGCAAACCCGGCGCCGAGCCGATCATTACCAGGCTCTCGGACATCCTATTTATTCAGGCGGTTCGGGCATATGCGAACGCGGCCTCCGGCGAGCGGCCGAACTGGTTCGCCGCGGCATCTGATCCGCAGATCAGCGAAGCGATCGCCAATATCCACCGGACGCCGCAGAGCCAGTGGACTGTCGAGCGATTGGCGACCCTTTCCGGGATGTCGCGCTCGGCGTTCGCTAACCGGTTTACCGAACTCGTCGGTGAACCGCCGCTTCGATATCTGTCGCGCTGGCGCATGCACAAAGCCATTGAGATGCTCCGAGAAGGCAGGCTGACGACCGCCGAGGTCGCCTCACTCGTCGGGTACGAAAGTGAGGCCGCCTTCAGTAAGGCGTTTAAAAAGTGGAACGGACAGGGGCCAGGAACTTATCGCCGGAGCAAAAATAATTCGGCATAGACAGGCTGAATACAGCGATAACTAAGTTATTTGATATTCTGTGTTTTAAAACCTTTGCTTTGAGCCTGCGGAGCAGGCGGCAGCATAAAGCCTGGAGCGTAAGCCCCAGGAGAGCGGCAGCAAAAAGATCAGAGCCCACGAAGTGGGCGACAGCCAATGGCTGCCGCCCGTTTCACGGGCTTGATGGCGCTCCGAACCTGACCTGGGGTTCCGCCTTCGGCTCCACCCCAGGCTTTACTCTGCCGCCCG
>Ga0137369_10007216_pt1 | contig 11192 bp, 9 predicted proteins | sample SagtaG_12_FD_104918 | JGI IMG/M metagenome (GOLD analysis project Ga0137369, IMG submission 104918) | Vadose zone soil microbial communities from Sagehorn Ranch, Mendocino, California, USA - Sage1_L_113_16 metaG | ecosystem: Environmental > Terrestrial > Soil > Vadose zone | place: USA... | reverse complement strand
TGGCTGTCTGTCCCTTTACAGCCAAAGCAACATTCACCGGCGTGCTCTTGCCGAGCACCACTTCCACGTCATTAGTAGTCGCACCACCGAAACCACCCGTTGGAGCAACGGTCACTGTGTAAAATCCAGGTGGCACATCCGTCAGACGGTAGAAGCCAGATCCGTCTGTCGCAATCGTGCGATTAAAGGCAGCGGAAAGATCAGGCCTTGCGCCTGTAGTCGTTGTCTTGCTGGTAACGGTCACCTGCGCCCCAGGGACGACAGCCCCGTTGGGGTCTTTGACCGTGCCTTCAATTGCGCCGTATCTCTCCTGTCCAAGGGCGGTGCCCAATAGACAGAGAAGAACCGCGACAATCAATGGCAAGAAACTTAGCTTTTTATTCATTGTGTGTTCTCCTAAAGTAGAAGTTAAAGTGTTAGAATCGCTGACGGTTCGGGGCTTAATTCTTTGCTCGTCGGGAGCGACATCAGCCACACTGACCCGCCAGATTTAGATTTCGGCAGATTCTTAGGCAATGAGGGTGCCATGATCCGACCCTCGGGCTTGAGTGGCAAAACCTTTTGTTTCCCACACTTCCTCCGACTCATAAATCCGAAAATTCGGGTTTTGCTCCAAAATTTCGTAAATAGCCTCAGGGACATTCTCAATCACAGATCAGATTGCCAGGTGGCCCCGCCCGATCGCCCCGGCGGCCGTTGTGGTAGACTGCAACCCAATCCATTCGAAGGGTCAGGGTCGAGAGTTTGTCTCATCGAATCTATCGCGATCCGGTTCACAATATCATTCCTTTGCGCGACGACCACGCCGAGGACTGGTGGTTGATTCGCTTGATTGACACACCGGAATTTCAGCGACTGCGTCGCATCAAGCAACTCGGTCTAGGCCTCTACACTTATCAGGGCGCCGAGCATTCACGATTCACGCACAGTTTGGGTGCAATGCATCTCATGACGCGCATCCTCGACCAGTTAAGCGATCGATACAAGATTGACGCGGCCGATCGCGTGGCGGCGCGCGCGGCTGCTCTGCTACACGACGTGGGCCATGGCCCATTCTCTCATGCGATGGAAAAAGTTCTGGGCGTCCATCACGAGCAGATGACAATCAAAGCTGTGTTGTCGACCGAAACCGAACTGGGAAGCACACTACAGTCATACTCTCAGGAACTGCCGCAACGAATTGCCTCGATCATCGACGGAACTTTTAGACCGGCTGCCTTGGCTCAATTGGTCTCTTCGCAGCTCGACGTGGATCGAATGGACTATCTGTTGCGCGATTCGCTAATGACGGGAGCAAAGTATGGTCTTTACGACCTGGAGTGGATCATCAATGCGCTCCAGATAGACGAGGAGAACGATCGCATCTATGTTGCGGCGCGCGGTGTCTTTGCCGTCGAAGAATATTTACAAGCGCGTTACTACATGTTTCGGCAGGTTTACTTTCATCGCAGCTTGCGTTCGGCGGAAGCCGTTTTGCGCTCGGCGTTGCTGCGAGCCTTAGAATTGGTGGAAAGAAGTGCCTCGGTTTGGTGCGCGCCCGAAACGTCCTTTGAAAAGATGTTGCGTCGTGAGTCTTTGAGCATTACCGAACATTTCGAAATGGACGACTCGGATGTCATCTTTCACATGAAACAATGGCAGCGTGCAAGCGATCCGGTGCTCACCGATTTGAGCCGTCGCTTTATCAATCGTCGACTTTTCAAAGCAATCGATCTCGATATGCCTCCGAACGAAAGAGCTGATTTCCTTGAAGCAGCCCGAGCGGTGGTCGCGCGTGGCGGTTTTGACCCTCAGTATTACTTCGTCGAGGATCGCGCCAGTGATGTGCCTTACTACGGCTATTACACCGCTGAAGGCGTCGAGCCGCGCACACGAATTTACGTCGAAGATGGCTATGCGCAGCCTCAGATGCGCGAAATCAGCGAAGTCAGCGAAGCCGTGCGCGGCCTTGGTCGCGGTTATGAACTGCATCGGATCTGTTTTCCGGCTGAAGTGAAAGAAGACGTCTATGCCCTTTATCACGGCAAGCTGCCGATTAGGTCCACGGCAGTTTCAAGCGAGTGACTGAAAACATGAGGAGAGCCCTAGCTCAGTCCCCCTTTTGGGAGAGGGTTGAGGTGAGGGCCTAGCAATGGAGCGGAACCCGCCCTTTCCCGAGCGGATCGGAGAAAACAGAGGAGAATTCTTCTTTTTCCTGTAGTCTGCATCAGCCTATCAAACCCTCCGCCAGAGGGAGAGGGCAGTCTACCTACAAATCATGGCACGGTGGCCGCCCGAAAACTTTTATTGACAGGCCGAGAGCCAAGCCCCTACACTGAAAATATCGGTGGCGACCCCGCTTGCGCCGCCTGATCGGAGACTCGCACTTGGCTCTTAGTGACAACAAATTGGCCAGGCTCGCGCAGGAACGACGCGACAAGAACAAGGCCGCAAACCAGGACAACGAACCCACTGTCGAGGACCGTCTCGCACGCTTGGAGGAAGACATCCGTCGTCTGAAGATCGAGTATGACATCTACTTCAACGGTGGCAGCAGACGAGCGCCTTATGACACCAAGATGCGGCTTGAGGGCCATCTCAAACGGTTAGGCGACGACCGGACACTGAATTTCGCGCAAAGGTACCACTACAATTCTTTGGCGACACGGTACGCTTCATTCCGCGAGATGTGGCGCCGCACTATGCAGGGGCGTGAAGAGGGACGCGACATTGCGGCCGCCGCTCGAGCGTCGAGCCACGAAGCTGCGAGGCGATTCGCTCGCTCTGAATTTTCCTGCGCCGATGTTCGTCATGATGTGCAGACCGTTAAGGGTGTTTACGATGCGCTCATGCAAGCAAAGCGAAGCTGCGGCGAAGCAGCCTCGGACCTATCTTTTGCCAAATTTCATCGCCTGATTATGGAGCACGCAGACAGTTTGAAAGAGAAGGTCGGAACTGAACGGGTCTTGTTTTCGGTCGACGTTGAGAATGGCCACGTGAGCTTCAAGGCCAAAGCCGATAAGTAGCATAGACTTCAGTCTGTGACCTAAGCTTTAAGAAAGAACTCACAGACTGAAGTCTATGCTACAAAAAAAGGAAAGGCGATCTCGATTTATAGAGATCGCCTTTCTTATTTCGCGTCTTCCGGGCTCACGACCGGAAGCGGTCAGTGGCTATGCTTCAAAAGCAAGCCGGGGAGACCTACGCCTTTGTCACTTTTTCGGCCTGTGGTCCTTTGGGGCCTTGCGTCACTTCAAATTCAACTTCCTGACCCTCTTCGAGCGTCTTGAAGCCGTCGCCTTGAATGGCGCTATAGTGAACAAAGATATCGGAAGAGCCTGGCTGTTCAATAAAGCCATAGCCCTTCGAGTTGTTAAACCACTTGACCTTACCGGTTATTCTAGACATACAAACGAATCCTCCTAACGATTCGAAACAACTGGCACAAGTAGCATAGGCTTCAGCCTGTGACTCTTAGTCAACGACTATTATCAGAAATCAATCGATCACAGACTAAAGTCTATGCTACTTCTCCAACAGGTTAATGCTGTGAGCGGGACGCGCTTTCAATTGGGGCGCCATACCGAAACACACAACGCACAAAGCACACGCGAACGCGTAAAAAGCCGATGGCGTGCACATACTTCAAAGCAAAAAATCAAAATCTCTTTTCTTGCGCTTGCAAATCGAAATGCGAAGGCAGGTGTAAATCCGACTCCGGCACTGATTGAAACGTCGGCGAATCCTAAACGATGCGGTTTTCCCGTGTCAAGAAAAAAGTCTGGACCATCGGGCCCGCACCCCCGCCCAAAGTGTCCAATAAAGGGGATTTATTCGATTTTCTTGATGCTGCCGACTAGCTTCAAGTATTCGTCGGCGTGTTTCTCGAATAAATTGGGCGCGGCGAAGGTCAAAATGATCAGAGGCTTTTTCGCTCCCAGCACATCAACGCTCCAGGCAATGGTCACTCCGTCTACTTCGCCGGTGCCGGCTTCTTCAAAGTGGGCCATACCATTGTGCTTGTCTTCTTTGCTCTTGCTGGTAGTCTTAACATTCTTGATGGTCTTGCTCAGCTCCTTGTCGAGTTCCTTGACCGCAGCATCGAAAGTGTCTTCGTCAGGCACCCAAAACACGACTTGAAGACTATCGTCCGCCGACGAGACAGTTATTACTTCGCCGTCGGGCTTTGCCTTCCAGCCCTTCGGTACTTCAAACTGAACTCCTGCATCTTTGTGGGTGAAAACGTTGCTGTCTTGCGATCGGTTTAAGGATGATATTGGAGAAGGCTTCGCGAACGCGCCGCCGCCGAGCGCCGAAATGGTCAGCGCCAGACAAAGAACGATAGTTAGCTTTTTCAAGTGGAATTCTCCTGTTTGAATTGGTTGTTGGCCCACCCGCTTCACGCAGGTGGTACTGACTGAGCATTACGCGGCGCGTCGCAAAGCCGCCGGAGCGTTTTTAATTTCCAACTCCTTCAAAATGTAGCCCGCGCCTCCAAACTTATCGGCGATAAAGAGCACATAGCGAATATCGACCGCGATGGCCCGACCCTTCGCCTCGTTATAGAAAAAGTCGTTGCCGAGCCCTTCATAGTTGCCGTCAAAGATAATCCCGACCTGCTCGCCGCGGCCGTTCATAATCGGCGACCCGGAATTGCCGCCGATGATATCAGTCGTCGAAAGAAAGTCAACCGGCACGTTCTGACCGTCCGGTGTCGCGTAGGGACCAAAATCGTGCGTGCGGTAAAGTTGCTTGAGCTTCGCGGGCACATCGAATGGTTCGCGGCCCGTATCTTTCTCAATCACGCCGGAGAGCGTCGTGAACGGTTGATAGATCGCCGCGTCGTGTGGAACATAACCCTTCACGTCGCCATAGGAAAAACGTAAAGTGCGGTTAGCGTCGGGATAAGGCTTGCTGCCGCGCATTTCGCCCATGCCTTGCACCAGCAGCGGCCGCCAACGCGAGACCGTGGCATTAAAGGTACGCTGGGTTGCTCCGACTTGAGCCGCAAGATCGCCGATCTCGCCGGCGAAGTCTATTAGCGGTTCGCTTAGCTCCTTTAGTTGCGCCGAAGTCTTTTCAAATAATGCATTGACGGCTTCCGCGGTCGCGAAGTTCTTGCCGTCAGTGAAAGTACGGGCGAAATCTTCCTCGGCGCGAATGCGAGCATCGCCCTGAAGTTTTCCAAATAGCTTCTCGACCGCATCTATTTTTTGTCCCGCCGGAAGGTCGGCGGCTTTGCGCAACAGAAAGACAAACATGTTGCGCTCGACCGCGCCGTTACGATCCGCGAAAATCTCAGGGAAAGCGCCACGTGCGCGCATAACAGTCATCATCAGGTTCGGATTCCGATCGGATTGCGGCTTCTCTTTCTCCGCCGCGAATCTACTGACGAGCGAAAGAACTTCAAACATGTCCGCAAGCGAGGCAAACTGCTGAACCAACAGGTCGCGCTGCGCGGTTTTCGTCAATTCGGCGTACGCCTTTTCCAGCGAGGGCAACACTTCGCCATACTTCTTCTGGCGCTCGGAGTTCTCACCGATCCATTTCGCAAAGGCTGCTTCCTCCGCTCGCTTCTTATCGACGATGCCCTCGCGTTGCATAGCGATCACCGAGCCTTCGAGATCTTTCAGAGTGTTCGAGATTTCAAAGATTCTGCTTTGCAGCTTTATCTGCAGCTCGCGATTGGTCTTTCCGATGTTTTCCAGTTCTTCCATCTGTTTGTTGAAGACATCGATCAGAAACGGCATCGCCACGTCCTGGTTGTAAGCAACCGAGTAACTCTCGCGATAACGACGGGTCGAACCCGGATAACCCATAACCATAACAAACTCGTTTTCCTTCACGCCGCCCATGGAGATCGACAGAAACTTCTTCGGCTTGAAAGGCACATTGTTAGCGCCGTACTCGGCGGGCTTGCCATCAGGCCCGGCGTACACGCGCATGAAAGTGAAATCTCCGTCATGCCGCGGCCATTCGAAGTTGTCCGGGTCGCCCCCGAAGAAGCCGATATTCTTTGGCGGCGCGTAAACGATGCGAACGTCCCGCAGCGTTAGATAAGTGAACAGGTAATACGAGAGTCCTTCGTTTAGCGGCAGAACGTTGGCGGTGATGCCTTCGGCAGGCTTGCTGGCCGCCGCGGCAATCGCGCGTGACTTGCTCGCGATTGCGGTCGCGCGGTCCTGCGGCGACGTGGCGTCGGTTATTCCGGCAAGCACCTCAGCCGTGACGTCTTTCAACTCTTGCGTAATCTGTGCGGTGTAGCCTTTGGCCGGCAACTCCTCGCTGCGATTGTGCGCGAAATAACCGTTCGTCGCGTAATCCTTCGAAGGGTCAGAAGCCGCGACCAGCGCATCGAACGCCACGTGATGATTTGTCAGCAGCAAACCTTCCGGCGAGAGAAACTCGCCGGTACCGCCATCGACGATCACCACCGCGTCCTTAATGCTCGGCCCATTCGGATTGTAAATATCGGTGAGCGGAATCTTCAGCCCGCGCTGTTGCAGCTTTTTAAGCGGAAGTTCATTGAGCATGTTGGGTAAGAACATGCCTTCCTCGCCCAGGGCGGACAGTGGAATCAGACTGACGAAAAGCAGAACTGAAAGCACCAGTGCGGTCGCGCGCGAATAAGTTGCGGTCATCAAATTCTTCCTTTGTGATTAATCGAAAACGATGGTGCGGGATGTTACCATGTGAATAATGAAGACTACTACTTAGCAGGTTCCCTATGATTCGGCGAGCCGAACAACGAAGCAACGAATCGCGCGCTGTGCGCTTGGCTGCTTAGGATTCAACCATCAACCCTTCCCGCGATACGTTCCAATTCAAAATCTCTGCGCCCTCTTCTTCGGTCAACGCGCGTTCGACATCCTGTTTGCGTCCGTAAGCGCAAAGGAATGCAATGCAACCACCGCCGCCGGCGCCACAAACCTTGGCAGCTTCTGCTCCATTAGCCAAAGCTTTTTCGACCAGACGATCCATTTGTGGAGTCGTGATGCCGGGTGCGAGACGCTTCCGATTTGGATACGCCCCGCGCATCGTTTCGGCGACGGCGTTCCAGTCATTTGCCAGCAGTGCTGCGCGCATTTTCGTTGCCGCCTCGCGAATGCGTTCGAAGATCTCAAATAACTCCGCATCGCCGTCGATGTGGCGCTTAAAGATTTCCCAGTTATTAATTCCTGAATTGCGCGGCTCGCCCGTGTAACAGATCACGAAGCGCCGCTCCAGTTCTGCTTCATCGATTCTCAAATGTTCGCGCTCAATTCCGTCCGGGCGAAAATGGAGGCATGAAGTCGAGCCGTAAAACGCCGGATAATAATCCTGAAAACCGGCCGGCACTTTGATCACAGTGCTTTCTATATTAGCCGCGATCGTGATGAACTTGCGCGCGTCGTAACGATTTCCCACGAGACGGTTTAGTCCGCCAATCAAAGCGATCGCCAGCGCTGACGATCCTGAAATGCCGGCGCCTGCTGGGGCTTCACTTTCGGCCACGAGATTAAAACCAGTCTCAGGCCGAAAGATGTTGACCATCTTCGAGACCATTTCAATCTGTTCATCGTCTGCGAGTTCGTCCATCCGTTCGATTGTCGTTTCAACCCGAACGCCGCGGTCGCGCGATTCCAAAATGATGCGATGGTCGTCGCGGGTTTCGATCCTCACGCGCGCGCGCAAGGAGAGCGCAAAATTCACGGTCATGGCGCCGGGATGAAAAAGATAAATTGGCCAGATGTCGATGGTGCCGCCCGCCAGATCGACGCGTGTTGGAGCCGATGATTCGATGATCACGAGTGTAGACTGATTTAGCAGCCGGAGAGGTTTTATACTTTCACGCTGGAATGGGTTCCCAACTGCAAGCGGACCACCGAGCGTTCGAGTTTGGCCCGCGCCTTCTCGAAGTCTTCTTCAGTTCCGCTCCACGAACTCAATTCCTTTTCGGTGTGCTCGCGCGCCAGCTTCGCCCGCGCTACATCAATTTCTTCGGGGCGCTCGGCAATCTCGGCTAACACGGAAACACGATCGTCATTGACTTCGATGAATCCACCGGAAACGTGCAACTGAAAGCTGGTTCCGCTCTGATTGTAAGCAAGCACGCCGGTTTGCAGTTCTGAAATTAGCGCCGCGTGTCCGGGAAGAATCTGCATTTCGCCTCCGCGTCCAGGTACCGTCACCGAGTTTACGGATTCCGACAGCACCCGCCGCTCGGGCGTAACGACTTCGAGTTGTAATTGATCGGCCATTCAAGTCAGAACCGCCTGCGGTAGCGGGCGGTTTAGTTTTAGTTCCAAACGCTCATTGATTACAACGATCAACCGCCCGCTACCGCAGGCGGTTCTGACACACTACTCTTGATACTTCTGGCCCGCTTCCACCGCTTCTTCAATCGTGCCTACCATGAAGAACGCCTGCTCGGGCAGATCGTCATGCTTGCCTTCGATAATTTCCTTAAAGCCTTTGATCGTGTCTTCGAGCTTCACGTATTTCCCTTCACGCCCCGTAAACTGTGACGCGACATGGAACGGTTGCGAGAAGAATTTTTGAATTTTGCGCGCGCGCGAAACCACCAGTTTGTCTTCGTCTGACAACTCGTCGAGACCCAAGATCGCGATGATGTCCTGAAGGTCTTTGTAACGTTGCAGAATCTGTTTCACCTGCTGGGTCGTGTTGTAATGATCCTCGCCGACGATGCGCGGATCGAGAATGCGCGACGACGAAGCGAGCGGATCGACGGCTGGATAAATTCCCAGTTCAACAATCTGGCGCGATAGCGCGGTGACGGCATCAAGGTGCGCAAATGTGGTCGCCGGCGCTGGGTCGGTATAGTCGTCGGCGGGAACATACACGGCCTGAATCGAAGTGATCGAACCGGTCTTGGTCGAAGTGATGCGTTCCTGCATCTCGCCCATTTCCGTCGCCAGATTCGGTTGATAACCTACCGCCGATGGCATGCGGCCCAAAAGCGCGGACACTTCGGAACCAGCCTGCGTAAATCTGAAAATATTGTCGATGAAGAGCAGCACGTCCATGCCCTGATCGCGGAAATACTCAGCCACCGTCAGCCCTGACAACGCCACACGCAGACGCGCTCCCGGCGGTTCCGTCATCTGACCGTAGATAAGCGACACTTTGGAATTCTCGACCGCCTTCAGATCGACTTTGGTCATGTCGAACACGCCGGTCTCTTCAAAGTTGTGATAGAACGATTCGCCAAAATCGATGACCTTTGATTCGACCATTTCTCGCAGAAGGTCGTTGCCTTCGCGCGTGCGCTCGCCCACGCCTGAGAAAACTGAAAAGCCCGAACGCGCTTTCGCGATGTTATTGATCAACTCCATCACGATGACGGTCTTGCCCACACCGGCGCCGCCAAACAAGCCGATCTTGCCGCCACGCAGAAACGGTTGAATCAAGTCGATGACCTTGATTCCCGTTTCGAACATCTGCAGTTCTGTCGATTGCTCTTCAAAGGTGGGCGCATGCCGATGAATGGGATAACGTTGCTCGTGCGGAATGTCGCCGAGATTATCAACGGGCTCACCAATAACATTCATCACGCGACCGAGTGTGCCTTCGCCTACCGGCACCGTGATCGGTCCACCCGTGTCGGTCGCTTTCATCCCTCGCACCATGCCGTCTGTCGGCAGCATAGAAACGGCGCGCACGCGACGTTCGCCGAGATGCTGTTGCACTTCGGCAATCACGTCGATCGGCTCAGGCACTTCAAAGCCATCAGAAGTAATCCGCAGCGCCTGATATATCGGCGGCAGATATTTCTCTCCGAACTCGACGTCAACCACCGGTCCAATAATCTGCACGACTTTCCCGACCTGTCCGTTGGTGCCGTTTCCGTTAGGCGTAGCCATATTTTTCCAGCTCAACTCCTATTGATAATACCGAAGCCTTTACAGGCGAAACTCGGAAGGATTTTGAAACGTGAGAAGATAACACACGATTCGCGGCGTAACAAAGGCCCCTGGGTACGCAGTCGTCCCGACTGCTTAGCCTCCAGCACAGACGCACGCACAAGCGAATTCACTGCTTCTGCTTGTTCGCTGGTTGTGTTGTGGTCGACGAAATTGTAGAGCGAGGACGGACGGAAGTCGATCTTGCGCGCTTGCCTCCGAAAGAGAGGACGGTCAGCTTCACGACGCGGCGGCCAAAACGGAGAGCTTCTTTCGCGGAAGGAGTCCAGATGTCTATGCGACGCCCTCTTACTGATTCACCCGTGTCACCTACAACATATTCGCCACTGAAAGAACCGGCTTCCAATCGGACGCGAGTGCCTAACGGCAATACAGATGGATCGGCGGCAATTAATCCGCGACTCGCGGTTCTGCCGCTGCTGGTTCGTCCGCGCAGGCTGTAGGCAGTAGCAGTATAGTTCTGCGCCGGTACAGCGATAACTTCACTCGATAGTGAAAGGACATCGCCTGATGAAGTAGGCGCTTTTTTCGTCGCATCCTTCAAAGAAGTAGTGGGCGATTCAGCGGAGGTTCGTGTAGGGAATTTCGATTCAATACCAGCACTCATCGGTTGAGAATCAGCTTGTGGCGTTGAAGTCTCAACCTGTCGAGTTGACTGCGGAACTGGTTTCGGATCCTGAATGAAAGTTCTGGAGTAGGAAATTGCGGAAAAGAACAGAAGCAGACTGAGAGCACTTCCGACGATCTTGGATTTCATTAATTCGGTTCTCCAGTCCGATGGTCAAAAAGCCAACTCTTCAGCGGCGCGCGCGAGTCTCAGAGTTGCGATGACTCGACCCTCCGGCTCAAGGAGACTGAAGGCAGTCAGCCGAAGTAGGGGACTTATATCCTGAAACGCTGCGCTGAAAAGACCAGACTTCAGTAGTTCGCTTAACGATAAGACTCAAAAGAAAAGCTAACCTTATCAGGCTCGCTTGGCTTAATGCTCGAAAAGGCTATCACACGGGTTGGAGGGTGTCCAGTCGGTGGGAGCAAGGGATCGGGCTCTCACGACTGAGATCGTCGATACTTGGTGAGTTTCTTACTCAGCAGCTTGACTGAAGAGTCGAGATGGAATCTGAATACAATTCATGCGGTATTGTCGAATACGCCCGTTCTGGCTTTTTCTCTAGCCCAGGCGTTCACGCCTGGGTTGGTGAATCGCCGCGAATTCTTGAGCCCCATTTATGGGGCTTTCGCTAATAACTCGAGGAAAAGAACTGGCTAAAGCAATTGATGAAAGCCTCCTGA
>Ga0137369_10007214_pt1 | contig 11194 bp, 9 predicted proteins | sample SagtaG_12_FD_104918 | JGI IMG/M metagenome (GOLD analysis project Ga0137369, IMG submission 104918) | Vadose zone soil microbial communities from Sagehorn Ranch, Mendocino, California, USA - Sage1_L_113_16 metaG | ecosystem: Environmental > Terrestrial > Soil > Vadose zone | place: USA... | reverse complement strand
TCGAGATCGCGCCGATTCGCTTCGACTTCGGAGGTCATCTGATTGAACGAATCTGCCAACAAAGCCAGCTCATCGTCGGCAATTGTCTCGACGCGATAAGAGAGATTGCCGCGCGCAACTTCCTTTGAAGCTTCGGCCAACGATCTAATGGGAGCGGCGAATCCGCGCGCCAGATGTATAGCCACCCACGTCGAAGCGAAAAGCAGAAGCAAAGTCATAAGACCCAGAGTTGACATTCCCAGCAGGCGCACCTTGCGCTGTCTCTGCAGCAGATGCTGGTATTCCCGCTCTGAGCCGGCGATCGTATCGTTGACGTCAGTATCGCTGCGGCGATGTGGCACTAATGTGAGGCGCCACGGACCCACCAAGGGAACAGCCATCAAATCGAAGCCTTTGCCGTTCGCAGATTCGTCATTTTGCTGCCCGTTCGTTTGGCGAGCGCTCTGTATCAGCGAATCCAATTCCGGTCGTTGAGCATTGGGAACGACAGCTTCGCTGTGCGCGGTCACGTTGCCTTTCTCAGAAACGATCTCGACCGCCGTGATTTGTCCGGTAGATACCAATTGATCCAAAGTCGCTTGCCACTCTGACTCCGGTTTCTCTCTTATCATTGCGGCGACGAGTGTCGTCGTCTCGCGCAAGTCTCGATTCTGCACCGCCAGGTGTTCCCGCTGTTGTTCCCGTACGCGCTGCACAACATTCTCAGGCAAACGGCCCATCCACTTTTCGACCGAGCGATTCAAGAATAGATAAGAGAAGGTTGCCATAGCCGCAATTGGCAGCAGACTTAGGCCGATAAAATACGCCAGCAGGCGCGTCTGAATTTTGGCCCCTGGCTGGCGATCGTGTCGCTCGCGCCTCAGCCGCAACAAATTGCGCAGCAAAATAAGACTGAAAACCACAAAAGCCGCAAAATTGAGAGATGAGAGCGCATAAAGTAACAACGTATCCGAGCCGGTTTCCGGCGGCACGACCGCTCCCAGATTGAAGAGTTGTTGGGCCGCGATGATGGCGAGCAAGAAAGCAACGACGCCGACCAGAATCCATCGCGCCGCCCGGCCCCGCGACTGCTTTTGAGTTAACTCGCTAGTTTTGTTGGGCTGTTTTCCGGTTTCGCTCACAAGACAAGCTCTTGAATGAGTGTAATTAGAAGTGAGCGTTAAGATACCAATGTTCAGAGTTCAACCTTCAGGTTGCGGTACACTTTGGTCGCAAGCTAAAGCTTGAACTCTGAACATTCGCTTGACCAACGGTCACTTCCAATTACGCCCTTCTTCCATAGAAATGAAATGAAGCAAGACAAAAGTTTAGCATATCGATGCTAGAATGCTGCGACTCGAAATGGAAGTTCACGACATCTTCATTGACCGCGAAGGTCATCTGCGCAGCGGGTGGCGTCTGGCAATCTTTATCGTCGCCTTTAAGATTTGCGTCGATGTGAGTCAGGCCCTGTCCTTCGCAGGTTTCAGACGTGTGCTTCACTTCTCAAGTCCGCAGATGCTGCGAAGCAGTTGGTGGTTCGTCATCAGTTCGGGATCATACTTGTTCTCCGCGACGCTGGCAGGTTGGGCGTGCGGAGCTTTGCTGGAGGGATTGCCGTTTCGGGCGCTCGGATCTATGCCACATCGAGGCTGGCTCAGGAATTTAGCAATAGGATCGATCCTGGGCGCGGGATCGCTGTTCCTCGCAGCCTTACTGGCAACGGCAACCAAAAGCTTTCAGTTTAGCTTCGATGTCGCCGGCGCGCGTTCAATCGGAGAAACTCTGGCTGTCTCTCTCGGCATTTTCCTGGTCGGCGCAGCAGCCGAAGAAACTATCTTTCGCGGTTATCCCCTGCAGACCTTGACGCGGGCTGACCTTGCATGGCTTGGCGTAATCCTAACTTCGATTCCCTTTGCTTTGGGCCATTTGGGCAATCCGCATGTTATCCCAGGCTTTACTTTTGTGAACTCGGGGTTGGCCGGTGTTTGGTTGGCGATCGCGTACCTGCGTACACGGAGTTTGTGGCTGCCATTCGGTCTGCATTGGTCGTGGAATTGGGCGCAAGCATCTCTGCTCGGCTTGCCTGTTAGCGGGATTGAGAAACTCGCGCCTGCGCCTTTGCTTAATGCGACAAACGCCGGGCCCGATTGGCTGACAGGCGGCACATACGGAATTGAAGGAGGCGCCGCTTGTACCGTCGCTTTGATTATTTCCACCTTGGTCATTTGGCGCACGAAACTAATCGCTCGTGCTGACGCTACAGAACCGCGAGCGGACCGGGGTCGTCCCTACGCGGGCAGCCCGCGTGGGGTGGTGGATGCGACCGGCCCTTGATTCATCTGGAGATCGTCGGAAACGTATAGGCCGGTCGCTACCGCTCGCGGTTCTGTAACAGCGTTTGTTAACACTCTCTCCGCAATTCCCGTCTTAGCGATGTCAGAGAAAACCCGGGTACGCACGCTTCCAGCGTGCCGCTTGCAAATTGAAGAGTTTCAGAGGATTGAAAGAAGCACGCTGGAAGCGTGCGTACCCAAAGAGGCGCAATGTTAGAAGCTGAAGCAACCGCGGATATGCTGCTGATGACGCAACCATTCAGTGCGCCGAAGATTGAAGACCAGCCGGTTGAAGTAGCGCTCGTAAAGGCTGTGATCAACGGTGAGCGCGATCGGTTCGCACGTTTGTATGAGATGTACGCGCCGCTGGTGCATGGAATTCTGCTGGCGCGAGTGCCGCGTGATGAGGTTGACGATCTGGTCCAGGACATCTTCCTGCATGCCCTCAAAAAGCTGCACACGCTGCGCGATCCGAAAGCGTTTGCACCGTGGATCGCGATGATGGCACGCAACCGTGCAATGGATTTCTATCGCACCTCGCGCCAGACGGTTGAAGTAACGGAACAGATGGCAATCGCCCGATCGCCAAACAGAACGGCCAAAGAAATTTTGGATTTGATTCGTCAACTGCCGGATGCGTATCGAGAGACACTGGTGTTGCGTTTCGTCGAAGGTATGACGGGGCCGGAAATAGCGTCGCGTACGGGACTGACACCGGCATCGGTCCGAGTCAATCTTCACCGCGGCATGAAACTGCTGCGAGAGAAAATTGGCATCGTGTGAAGGCTAGGGCCGATGCGGACGAGACGTCCGCGCTCCCAGTCAGAACCGTCTGCGGTAGCGGGCGGTTAACGAGAAAAGAGAGCACGTTATGAATGACAACTATCTATGGGATCGTTCCGGTGAGCCGGATCCCACAGTCCAAGAGCTTGAAGAAATTCTCGGCACGCTCAGATATCAACCCCGAGCGTTAGAGATTCCGAATGACATCGGACTGCGAGGCAATCGAACCTTTCTGGCAAAGCTTGCCATAGCTGCGGCCATAGGTTTGTTCGCCATCGCTTTCGGTCTTTGGGTCAATTTCAATCGACACCAGACCGTTCCGGCGGTCGAATCAAGGCATGATTCGCCGGCTGAGCAAAAGAAGAACGATACGCCGGCGCAGTCTGCGCCAAACACCGGCAACGGTGCGCAACTCGCTGTTGTTAAGAAGCCAACACCAGCGAATGTTCAAAAGCGTCGTCGAGATCCGGGTCGAACTCTCGTGGCGCAAAATAAGAATCCTGACTCAGCCCCTCGACCGTCAACTCTGACGCCACAAGAACTCGCTGAGAAGGAACAAGTGCTACTCGCGCTGCGTTTGGTTAGCGCCAAGCTCAATCTCGCGCAGCGAAAGACACAGGGTCTTCCCCAATCAAACTTAATTCGCAATCAACACAAGATAGGATGAAGCAACCATGAAAACACTCTTCCGAAATTTATTGCCAGCGATCGCGGTCTCGACGTTGCTCGTAGCCACCGCCGTGAATGCGCGGGCACAGGGTGCAAAGCTGCAGATGGACCAACTCGACTCTCTCGCCAATAAAGCAAGCGAAACGGTCGACGTAAAGCTGGATGAACGCCTGATGCAGACAACGGCGAAATTTTTCATCAGCAAGGATCCTGACGATGCCGAGATCAGGGAACTGATCAAGGGCGTGAAAGGAATCTACGTCAAGAGTTTCACCTTTGAAAAAGCGGGCGCGTATTCGCCGGCCGATGTTGATTCGGTGATATCACAACTTCGCGGCGGCGCCTGGAGCAAGATAATCGGCGTAACCAGCAAGAAGGATGGCGACAACGTCGAAGTTTATCTGAACACTTTAGGCGATCAGATTAACGGGCTCGCCGTGCTCAGTATCGAGCCAAAGGAATTCACTGTGGTCAATATTGTTGGGCCTATCAACCTTGAGAAGCTTGTCCAACTCGAGGGGCAGTTCGGAGTTCCTTTTCTCAATCTGCCGCCGCCCAAGCCGAAGATCGAGAAACAGAATCCATGAGACCGAAATTCGTAATCATCCTAATCGCTTGCGCACTGCTGTTCGGTTCATTCGTTTGGACCGGATCGGCTACCGGTGACGACTTTAACGCAGTCGTCAGAGCCATCGAGCAGTTCTATCACGTCAAGCATCAGAACATCCCTCTGCTCGCGCGCGCAGGGATGAAAGCCGCAAAAACTGCGGCGCGAATTCGCGGTGGCGAATACAAACGCCTGGCTGAAGCCGGCAGCGCCCGCGTCGCGTTCTTTGAAGAACAAACGTTTGATTCGCACGGTCAGATCGCCAGCTTCAAAGCTTCAATGAAGAACGCGCTCTCGGACACCTGGTCGCCGCTGGTTCAGACCTTAACACCGAAAGACGAAGAGCAGAATTACATCTTCGTTCGTGAGCTGGGCAAAAAGTTTTCCGTGCTCGTCATCACCATCGAACGACATGAGGCGACGGTCGTTGAGGCCACGGTTGTTCCTCAGATTCTGGCCCAGCTAATGAAAGATCCAAACGAAATGGGCAAAGCCTTGACTCAGGACGCGACAATAGATCCCTAACGCCAATCGTGTCAGAAGCCCGACCGTGAGGGAGGGCGCATTATCACAGGAGCAGACAATGAAACTATCAAATTCAACTCACGCAAAGGCGCAAAGCCGCCAAGACAATCAAATTTTTCAGCTCCTCGTTCCACGCTTCGCGTCTTTGCGCCTTTGCGCGATCGTTCTGCTCGTCATCTTTGCAGTGCCCGCGATTTCGGCGCAGGAAGTCGCCGACACCATCAAGGTCCGCACGCGCGTTGTTTTCCTTGATGCCCTGGTCAAAGAAAAGAAGACCGGCGTTCCGATCTCTGATCTGAAGCCGGAAAATTTTGAAGTCTTCGACGACGGCCAGCCGCGCACCATTTCTTACTTCACGCGCGAGGGTCAGGCGCGTAAACCGCTCGCGCTCGTTCTGATTCTCGATTTGCGGGACGACGGCGCCGGCCGTTTTCTCAAACGCGAAGAGGTTCGCCAGGCGATGGTTGAAGAGTTGGTGAAACTACCGCCGGGAGACGAAGTTGCAATTCTCGCTATCAATCTGAACACCGTTGACGACAAGACCGCGGCGATCAGAAATGGTAAGGCAATTTGGCTTACCGAATTCACGCGCGACCGCGCGCAGCTTGAAAGGGCTCTGGTCAGGATACCGGCTCTCGTCGCGCCTTCACCGGAACCTAATAAGACCGAAACCGCAAAGACTGAAGAGAAGAACGAAAAAAAAGAAACCAGCATGACCATCAGTGCCAGCAGCGACAAGAGCGAAGACCAGAACGCCGACGCTTCGAAGAGCAAACCCAAAGAAAACGATGTCCTCGAAACTGAAACGATCAGAGGCAAGAACGGCGCGACCATCACGCGAACAACGAAGAAAGATGGGTCGGTCGACATCAGGCGCGTCAGCAGTAACGGCAAAGTTAACATTCAACTGGACAATTTTTACGATATGGCTGGAGCCACGCGAGACGCCACTCATCTCGTCGAAGAGAAACGGCCAAATTCTCAAGCGGCAATCGTCTGGCTCTCTGACGGCATCGCGCCAATCTTCAAAGAAGATCGCGACGCCACCGAGCAAATTCTCATTCGCCAAAATGCGATCTTCAACACGTTGACCGTCGACATGCGCACTCTCTACAAATTTCTGCTGCCCCTCGGTCAACCTCTAATCGGATGGACCGGCCTAAGTATCGCAGGCAGCGGCAAGCGTCTCGCGCAACAGAGTGGCGGCGAAACTGTCCACGTCGGTCGGGTTCGAGATTACGGCGCTGGATTGGCGCGCGTGATCGGCAATCTGAGCGCGCGATACAGTCTCGGGTTTACCCTCGGCGAACAGGAAAAAGACGATGGCCGCATGCACGAACTCGCGGTGCGCGTGAAAGCAACAGACGTGAAAGGGAAAACGCGGAGACTTGAAGTCAATTCTCGTCGCGGCTACTACATGCCGAAAGATGATGCTTATCAAGCGGCCATCAAGTAGCACCGAGAGAAGAAGATAGAATATCTTGCCCGACCGATAACAGCAAACGTTAGCAACGAGCCGGGAACTTCTAGACATCTCCCTCTCCCTCTGGGAGAGGGCTGGGGTGAGGGCATAGCTGAGTAACAAGAAAAGAAAACTCCCCTCCATCCTCTTTTCCTGTCCGCTCCACACAAAAAAGAAGAAAGAAGTATTTTGGGTTTCGTCGCTAGGCCCTCACCCTGGCCCTCTCCCAAAGGAAGAGGAAGTTACTTACAAAGTTCTTAGCCACACTGAGCAATTAGCGCTACCACCCTCAAATCAGTAGAATAAGCTCGCAATGAAGCTATTCACTATTGAAGAAGCCAACTCTCTGCTTCCAACCGTGCGACCGATCATAAGATCGATCCAGCGATCTCATCGTCGCCTAATCCATTTCCAACCTGCGGCCAAGCAAGCGGCGGAAGGCGCTGAGTTCGGCGGCGGTGGCATGCCCCAGGGTGCAAAGTACGCCCCTGTGCTTGTCGAGTTGTCAACGGGCGCGAGTAAGTTGGAAAGTCTGGGCGTGCAACTAAAAGACTTTAGGCAGGGGCTAATTGATTTCCCCTCAATGCGTGAGGGTCGCGTAGTTCTTCTCTGCTGGAAAGCCGACGAAGGCGATCAGGTCGAATGGTGGCATGACGTCGAAGCAGGGTTTGCCGGGCGGCAGCCACTTTAGGTTGCAAGATTGCGTTGAACGGAATGACGATTCATTCTGAGATTGCAAATTGAAAATTGAAAAATGAAAATTGCAAATTGTCGCGACGAGACTTGAGCAGTTCCTTCGACGTGTGCCTAATGGCTCGCGATTCACGCGTGTGCATCACGGCGTAAATCCTTCGTACATTTTGCAATTTGCATTCAATTTTCAATTTTCAATTTCCACGCAGCTGCCAAACTCAACCCTTGCTATATTTTCTCGTTGACGAGTTAAAGTATTACTGCTACTATCGGCGGCGTTTGAGCAATGGGTTTGGGCCCGCTTGAGTTAACTTGCCCATCCCCCGGGTTTTGGATTGGCTGAGTTGACGGAGGACCTGGCTTATGGAGGCTTGCGCCGTCGCTCATAACGACAACCCCAATACCTGCCCCTCGTTTCAATCACGCGTCATGATTCAAAAAGCTCTGCCGGATTTGTCCGCAGGGAATTTCATCCCTGAAGGCGAACTGATCGAACGTCTCAGTGCTAACAAGACTGAGTCCGCCAAACAAAATCCAACCAAGTCTACCTTAATCGAATTTCCGCGTACCTCAAGGCCGGTACCCGAGTGGCGAAAGCAATTGAGCCAGCGAGTGCGCGAGGTGCAGGAGCGAAAGGCACGGGAAGCGGCGGAAGAACTGGCCGCCGCGCAGGAAGCGGGGTTGGTTTCATGCGCGCTGCCATCGGGCCAACTCGAGTTAGTGCCCGATCTCGAACAGCCGCCGATGAATCCGATCGTGTCGAAGGTGCTCGAACGTCTTGAGCGCGCTCGCCGAGCAGATTATCCCATCGGTTCCAGCGATGGCGCTCTCGCTCTGAACGCGGCTCCGGATAAAGATCTCGCGATGGAAGCGAACAGGGAGGTGAATGCGGACGATCAAAAGCCTCTCGAGACAAAGCATAAGCTCACGATCGTTGCCCCGTTACAAACAGAGAGCGAATCGCCGAGTCGCAAGCCTGTGCGTGTCATTTCCGATGATGTGGAAGATGCGGCCCTGTCATATCTCGAGAATTCTTTATCAATCAAGGCATTCGATTCCGAGGTTCGCGACAACGGCGCCGGCTTCGTAGGTCGCACCGCCGCCGGGATTCTCGATCTTTTTTTCATCGCCCTGCTGGCGACCCCGTTCGCGGCCTTGATTGAATTTGCTGACGCAAATTGGGCAGATCGCCGGACCATCGGTTTCATGGCTGGCGCTAGCGTCTTTGTGATGTTTGCGTATCTCACAATGTCAACGGCAACAGCAGGACGAACGCTCGGAATGCGCATGCTGGGGTTGCGCACGATCGACATGCGAACCGGTCTCATCCCCACCGGCGGACAATCAATCAAGCGCGCGATCGCGAATATTTTCTCGGTTGGCCTACTGGGCTTTGGCCTGCTTTACGGGCTGGTAGATCGCGACGGGCGCACGATCCCCGATCGGTTCTCGAAGACACTGGTCATTCACGACTGACCACGGGAGCACTTTACTACAAACCTTCAACAGTCTCTGGCTAAGTTCGAACTCTGATAAAAGTGTCACTTAATACCTCAGCTTTCATGACCGACGGGTTCCTCTTGGGCCAGTCCCGTAGGGACTAAATATCTATAGAAATCAGTTTGATCCAATAATCTGTCAAGCCCATTTATGGCGGCAGTGCGCTGATGCGGCGGTGCGCTGATGACGCTCCTAAAAGGAGCTAACGGTTCAAGCTTATTCGCGTTCTACAAATATTTCGTCACTACGGGACTTCCCGGCGACTCTTCGGAACCATTGGAGGCCCCAACTCGATCAGACTTCTGTTCGCCGCCGCCGACATTACACAAAGCGCAGACATCATCCCCGTTCTTTATGTTAACTTCCCTTCCTCAAACCCAATGGACGACGATTCAATCAAAGCAATAGTCGCCGAAATCAAACCGCTGCTAATCGGTCGCGCGCCAGGCAAAATCTTTCAACTTGGCCCGTTATCGATAGCAATTGATTTCGGCCTGCGCGACCGAGGCTACCTGCTTCTCAGCGTCGATCCCTCCCTTCCACGAATGCATTTAATCAAACGTCGTGTTCGTGATCTCGAAAAACAAAGCCTACCGCTCGGTCAGTTTGCGCTCGCCTTACGAAAAGGATTATCAAGCGCGACTTTGACTGTACTGATTAAGGATCCCGAAGATCGAATCGTCCGCTTTCGCTTTCTCGCAATTGATGAATTAGGGCAAGAGTATGAGCGGACGCTGGTCGCACAATTGACCGGCCGCTCCGCTAATCTATTTTTGCTAGATGCTGCCGACGTGATAACGCACCGGGCGCGCTCCGCCCATGTCAGAACCGTCTGCGGTAGCGGGCGGTTGATCTCGGGACAAGAGATCGGAGAACTCTACCGCGCACCTTCGACAACCAGCCCTCATCGCCCTTTAAAGAATGACCGCGATTTGATCGAGATGATCCGCGGTGGAAAGTTCCCTTCCGCCTCCGAAGCCGCCGACTCCTACTTCACTTCCGTACTTTCAGAGCGTGAGTTCGACGCCAAAGCATCAGCCGCGCGCTCCAGTCTCCGCAAGAGAATTTCTCGTCAACAGAAGTTGCTACAGCAACTGCAAAACGACTTGGCGACTCACGCCGGCGCGGAGCGGCACAAACGTATCGGAGACTTGCTCTTGGCTAATCTGGGAACAGCGAGACGCGAAGGCAGACGCGTTTCGCTAATCGATTACTTTGCCGACCACGCGCCCGCTATCGAAGTCGAAATCGACGAGCGATTGACTCTCCCGGAAGAAGCGTCGCGACGGTTTGAACTCTACTCGCGATCCAAGCGGGCAGTCAGCCAAATTAATTCACGCATGGCGATCGCGCGCGGCGAATTGGACAAGCTCAAATCGCGAGAGCGAACTCTCGAAGAAATAGTAAAGAAACGTGATGAGGCAGCGCTCGATCAGTGGTCAGCACCACCGGTCTCCTCTCCCTTTGGGAAAGGTCGCGTGAGGGAGCGAAGCTTAGCGGGCGGGTCGCCAATTTCATCAGCTCAGCACAAGTCGAGCCGGGTCAAGATTCCCGGCGTTCGCCGTTACATCTCATCCGACGGTCTCGAGCTTTTGGTGGGCCGCGCCGCAAAAGATAACGATCACCTGACATTCAAAGTCGCCAAGCCCAACGATCTCTGGCTACACGCCGCCGACTATGGCGGCTCTCACGTCGTCGTGCGCAACCCCACGCGTAAAGACATCCCTCATCGCACGATCATCGAGGCCGCCCAACTCGCCGCCCACTTTTCGCAAGCGCGCAAAGATCCGAAAGTCGACGTGCGCTACACGCAACGGAAGTTTCTTTCAAAACCAAAAGGCGCCGCGCCCGGTCTCGTCCGTCTGTCGCGTTTCAAGAACATGACGGTCGAGCCACGCGAAAGTCTTGCACGCGTCTAGCAGGCTGCTAGAAATTGAGGCTGAGGCTTAGCGCAAAACATTCCCATTTCCTTTACACTTTGTCGTCTCGACTTCGTCCGATTCACCCAGTGTGCCGCATTTTAATTTCTGATTTCCTTTCGTACATTCCTGCTGCATAATCTCCTACTCTGTAAATAAACTCCTCACGGTTGTGAACCGGAATCGTTTGCAGCCCGGGACGACGAGACCGCCATCAAAGCGGTCCGCGCAGATTCCAATTCGATCGAAGGAGCAGACATCGATGTCAACCAGTCGAAGGAATTTTCTGAAGCTTTCAGCCATGGCCGGTGGGACAGCGGGTTTGGGTTTAATCCCGGGCTTGTCGACCGCAGCAAACGCAAATCGCTTCAGCAGTAAGAAACCAAAACCGCTGCGTCTCTTGATTCTCGGTGGCACGGGCTTCACTGGCCCATTTCAGGTGAAATACGCGCTGAGTCGCGGCCATCAGGTGACGGTGTTCAATCGCGGCAAGACGCATCCGGGCGAATTGCCGAAGGAAGCCGAGCAGTTAATCGGCGATCGCAACGGACAGCTCGACGCGCTCAAGGGGCGAACGTGGGATGTCTGCATCGACGTTCCCACGACGCTTCCCGTTTGGGTGCGCGACGCCGCTCAGATTCTGAAAGGCAACGTCGGTCGCTACGTTTTCGTTTCGACGCTTTCAGTCTACTCAGACTTCAGTAAGCGCGGGATGGACGAG
>Ga0137369_10007207_pt1 | contig 11200 bp, 8 predicted proteins | sample SagtaG_12_FD_104918 | JGI IMG/M metagenome (GOLD analysis project Ga0137369, IMG submission 104918) | Vadose zone soil microbial communities from Sagehorn Ranch, Mendocino, California, USA - Sage1_L_113_16 metaG | ecosystem: Environmental > Terrestrial > Soil > Vadose zone | place: USA... | reverse complement strand
AGGTATGCGTCCGCGACGAACTCGAGGCCGCGCGCGCGGTGGAACATCGACGCGAGCTCGTTCGCGATCGCCTCGTGTTGCACGAAGCCATTCTCGCGGGCCGATTCGATCGCCCGCGCGTAGCTCGCCTCGGCCTCGAGCTCGCGGCCCGCGATGCGCGCCGCCTCCGCCGAGAGCAGGGCATGGCGGTGGAGGAAGTTCGCCGGGCAGCTCTCCGCCCATCGCCGGTGGCGCTCCAGCTCCTCCGCGAGCACCCGCGCGAGGTCCTGCTGCTCGGCGGCGGGGGCGCGCGCGTGGAGCGCCGCCGCCGTGAGGCCCCGGAAGAAGTGGTGCGTCGCGTCGTAGAGGAACGGCGACACGGGCGTCGGCGCGGACGCCTCCTCGACCGCGGCCGCGTACGCCTGCTCGTACCGGCCGTAGATGAAGGCGGCGATCTGCTCGAGGACCCGGTGGATCGTGAGCCCGGCGCCGAAGCGCGCCCGCTCGAACGCGGCGCGGCACTCGGCCTCGCTGAACGCGGCGTCGTCGAACCTCCCCGGCTCCTTCGTCGTTCCTTTCAGGGCCGGGACGAGCTGCCGGATGTGCCGGAGCGCGTGCCGGATCGTGTCGTTGCGGCTCTCCTTCGCGAAGGCGAGGTAGCGCTCCGAGGCGGACAGCACCTCGTCGAGCGGCGCGCCGCTCTCGACCACGACCGTCCAGGCCGCGATCACGGCCGAGACCCCCGCCCGCGAGAGATCGCCGATCTCCTGCTGGGCGCGGAACCCCTCGTCGATGGAGGGCAGGGAGGACCGGAGGGGCTTCCACCAGGGGTCGACGACCGCGGACAGTGCCTTGATCGCGGCCGTCGCCCTGACGTCCTGGAAGCGCTCGGCGAGGCGCAGCGCCGCCTCGGCGAACTCCGACGCGAGCCGCAGCTCTCCAGGGATTGCGATGAGCAGCATCGCATACCCTGCGTAGACGAGGGTCGACTCCTGCGTCGTGCCGTGCCGGAGGCAGAGGTTCACGGCGCGCATGACGAGCAGCCGGTGAGCCTCCGGCGCCGCGTTGTAGGCGGGGACCCAGGTGTCGACGAGGAGCCCGATGGCCATCCGGACGTCCGGCGACACCATCTCGGGCGCGTCCACGAGGTCGGCGGGCCGGCGACTGGCGAGGTTCTCGCGGGCCTCCTGGAGCTCGGACTCGAAGGCCGCCGCGATCTGCGAGACCGTCTCCGGAAAGGAGACGCCGAGACGCCGAAGCGCCGAGAGCCCCGTCCGGCACGCGTCCTCGAACCGGCCGGTGCCCTGGTACAGCCCCATCCGCAGGCGATCGGCCCTTGCGCGGTCGAGGTCGGAGGCGGCGCTTCCGAGGAGCTGATCGAGGAGCTCGTCCGCGCGGCGGAACTCTCCCACGAGGTACTCGCACTCGGCGAGCGCGAGCTGAAGCGCGAACGCCTCGTCGTAGCAGCGGGTGAAGGCATCGGCGGGAAGGAGCGCCGCCGCAACCCTCAAGTGGCTTCGCGCCGAAGCGTACGCGCCGGCGTCCCGCGCCTTCCGTCCCGCGAGGACGTCGAGGCCGCGCAGCGCGTCCCGCTCGACCGCATCGCTCATGAGGTCGATGCCGCGGTTGAGCTGGTTCACGATCTCGAAGACGCGCTCCTCGACCGCTTTTCGCGGCAGGTGCGCGAGGAGGCGCCGGCCGATGCGCAGGTGCACCGCAGGACGCGACGCCTCCGCGATGAGCGAGTAGGCGGCCTCCTGGACCCGGTCGTGAAGGAACCGGTACCCGTCGTCCACGCGGAGGAGGAGCCCCTCGCGGAGCGCCTCCCAGAGGACGGCTTCCGTCTCCGCTTCTGACCGGCCGACGACCGCCTTCAGGATGCCCAGCTCGGCGCCGTTCCCCAGCGCCGCGAGCTGCCTCAGCGCGTCCTGGGTCTCCGGAGAGAGCCGCCCGAGGCGGGCCACCATCAGCTCGACCACGTTGTCCGTGAAGCTCCGGGCGCCGATGCGCCCGAGATCCCACCCCCAGCGCCCCGTGCGCTCGTCCAGCTCGAGGAGGTGCTCCTCGTGCAGCGCGGTGAGGAACTGGATCGCGAAGAACGGGTTCGCGCCCGTCTTCTCCGCGACGATCGCGGCGAGTGGCGCGGACTCGAGCGGACTCGAGCGGAGCGCGTCCGCGACGAGGAGGGTGAGATCTTCGGTGGAGAGCGGGCCGACCGCGATGCGGGAGAGCCGGGCGCCGGCGGTGCGCGCGGCGTCCACGGTCGCGACGAGCGGGTGCGCGGGGGTCACCTCGTTGTCGCGGTAGGCGCCGACGACGAGCAGGAAGCGCAGGTCGGGCTGGGTCACCAGGTCGTGGACGAGCGCGAGGCTGGCCGGATCGGCCCACTGAAGGTCGTCGAGGAAGAGCGCGAGGGGACGCTCCTCGCAGGCGAACGCCGCGATGAAGCGCCGGAAAACCGCGCGGAAGCGGCGCTCCGCGTCGCGTGGGGGCAGCTCCGCAACGGGCGGCTGGGGACCGAGGACGAGCTCGAGCGGCGGGATCACGTCGAGGACGAGCTGCGCGTTACTCCCGAGCGCGCCCGCGAGGTGCCCCCTCCAGTCCGCGCGCCGCTCCTCGTCCTCCGCGAGCACGTCGAGGACGAGCTGGCGGAGCGCCTCGCCGATCGTGGAGTACGGAACCTCGCGCTCGTACTGGTCGAACTTGCCCGCCACGAACAGCCCGTCGCGGCGGACGATCGGCTTCTCCAGCTCGTGGACGAGCGACGACTTGCCGATTCCCGCGTACCCCGACACCAACACGAGCTCGGTAGCGCCGGTCTCGGCGACTCCCGCGAAGGCGCGCAGCAGCGCCGCGAGCTCCGCGTCGCGCCCGTACAGCTTCCCCGGGATCTGCAGCCGGTCCGGTGCGTCGCGCTCACCCAGCGCGAACAGGTCCATCGCGCCGGCGGCGCGCCATTGCGCGAGGCAGCGCTCGAGGTCGTGACGAAGGCCACGCGCGGTCTGGTAGCGATCCTCCGCCATCTTGGCGAGGAGCTTCATGACGATGCGCGCGATGGCCTCGGGGACGCTCGGGACGACGTCCGAGGGCGGCGCGGGGGCGCGGGCGATGTGGCAGTGGACCCACTCGAGCGGATCGCGGGCCTCGAAGGGGCGCCGGCCGGTCACCAGCTCGTAGAAGGTGATGCCCAGCGAATACAGGTCGGTCCGGCTGTCGACGGCGCGGTTCATCCGACCCGTCTGCTCCGGGGACATGTACGGGAGCGATCCCTCGATGAGCTCGGGAGGCCGCGATGCCTTGAGCTCGCGCGGCAAGCGGGTGGCGAGCCCCAGATCGGCGAGCTTCACCTCGAGCGTCATCGGGTGGACCAGGATGTTCTCGGGCTTCAGGTCGCGGTGCACGATGCCGCCGCGGTGCAGGTCCTCGACCGCGCCGGCGACGCGGACGGCGATCTCGAGGAACCTCTCGGTACCCATCGGCAGCGGCCCGACGCCGTCGAGCGGCTGGCCGCCCGAGTCCTCCACAATGAGCGCAGGCATGCCCTGGTGCGTGTCGAGCGCGAGCGGCCTCGCGACCGTTGCGAGGTCGAGCGTTCTCCCGACCTCGTACTCGCGCCGCTGCCGATCGAGGGCCCGCGGGGCGCATCGCCGTGGATCGACGACTTTCAGGATGACCGACCGGCGGTCCGCGCACGAGACGGCCCGGTACATGGTGGTCCCGCCCGACTCGTGGAGGGTCTCCGCGATCGCATACTTCTGTGGACCCTGTTGCTGCTCCTCCATTGAGCAGTCCCATTATCGGGAGGCGGGCCCGGCGCAGGAACTCGTCGGCGCCTCGCGGAACGTCCGGAAGACGTCCTCGGCGTGGCTCGAGGACGATCGACCGCCTGCTTCGCGAGGCGGAGATGTGATGTCCGTCACGTGCGAACGCGCCACAGGACCGTGTCCGCGCACCCACACCGCGCGCGTCGCGCGCGAGGTTTGGTCTGCAATCTCGCGGGGAAGGCCCGTGGTACGCGCCTCGCATTTCCCCGCGTCGTGCGTCCGTGGGACGCGAGGGCACCGGAGGAAGCGCCATGTACCGGATGACGAACCGCACGCCACGAAGCCTCCGGGCTCTCCTCCTCGACGACCACGACGAGGCGCTCCTGGAGGTCCGGCGCGCGCTCGAGGCGCGCTGCTTCTCGGTGCTCGCGGCCCGAGACGGCACGCGCGGCGTCGAGCTCCTGCTCGAGGAGCTACTGGAGCTCGACGTGCTCGTCGTCGATCTCGACCTCCCGCACCGCGATGCTCGAGCCTTCGCCGACCTCATCCGCCGCGCGGGTGGGGAGAGGGATCTCGCGGTCGTGGTCCTCGCGCACGATGCGACTCCGGAGCTGCGCGCCGAGCTGCGCGCGCTCGGGGTGGACGCGCTCGTCGACCGGAGCTCCGGACCGGAGGCGGCCGCCGAGGCGGCGGTGGCCGCGGTGGCGGCGCGAACCGGCTCCGGCGGCGATTCAGCCGAGCACCCGCCCATGGCGCCGGAGGAGTCGCCCGCGGCCGCCGCCCCGTGGGAGCTGTCCTTCGGAAGGTGGTCGCTCCTCCCCGCCTGAATGCGGCGAGACCTGCGTCGGCTCTACCGCGGCCACAGCCACGCGAACGCGCCCGCCATCGCGGCGGCGAAGAGGAGCGCGTCGAGGACGTCGGCGGCGTACGCGCGCCACGGCCGGTTGTACCAGATGGAATTGAAGATGGGCGCGACGCCGAAGCTCATGAAGGCGACCGTCCCGACGATGCGGAAGACGGCGCGAGGGTGCGGCGCCGGACCGAGCGCGTGCGAGGCCACGTAGGCGTCGACGAACGCGACGCCGACGAACACGAGGAACGAGAGGCCCATGTTGCGCCCCATGCTGATGGGGCCGGGGGCCGCGATCGTGAGCCAGCCGGACGGGCCCTTCGCCCAGCGCTCCATCCACTCCTTTTTCATCTGCTGCTTCGGGTCGGGAGAAGCCGGGAACGCATGGAGCCCGGGCTTCAGCCCGCGGAGCGCCGCCTGAACCGCGTCGAACTCGGTGATGCGACCCCACTCGTTCCGGCGCCACGGCAGGACCATGTGGCTCGCGGCGGAGAGGATGAAGACGAGGACCGCGGACACGAGGATGGGAAGCCAGAGCTGCGAGACGAAGGACATCGTGACCTCGATCCGTTGGGCGCGGAATTCTTCCGCAGGTTGCCTTCGCTCGGACGGGGATAGGGGCGGGTCGAACCTTACGCGAGCTGCGCGAGGAAGAGGATCGCCAATCGGTGCCTCTGGGAGGCGTTCCCGGTTTCGTGGTGTTCTGTGAGCATGAGACTCCGCCGATGGATTCCGGGGCTGCTGTTTCTGGCGCTGGCGCTGGTGACTGTCGCTGGGCTCGTCAGGACGCGCGACCGGCCACCACCCGCCGCGGAGGGTGCGCCAGCTGGCCAGGCCGCTCAGGTCGGGTCACGCCCGAGGAGCAGGAGCTGGCCCACCAGGCGGAGAGCCTGGCGGACCACGCGGTGGACCTAGCGTTCGCGGACGCCTTGCGTCAGGCCGCGGACGAGATCCCCGAGCAAACCCCCGAGCTGAAGGCGCTCGCCGAGGCGAAGCAGAAGGCTCAGGCCGCGGCGGTGGCGGACGAGGAGCGCATCAAGAAGCTCGCAGCAGCTCGCAAGCGCGCGCGACAACGCGCACGTCCAGGATCAGATTGAGGTGGCGCGTGCGCAGCAGGAGCTGGACCGCGACGAGCTGGAAATGGCCACGGAGGGCCTGGAGCGGGCGGGCGGCGACCCGCAGGCGCAGATCAAGCGGCTGAAGGCGATCCACGACGCTGCGCTGAAGGACATCCGCCCCATCGCCTCCTCGGCGGCAGCGGATGCCTCCGCGACGACCAGCCCGGGCGAAAGCCTGGTGGCGCGGCTGCGCGCCTGGAACGCGCTGCGCGACAAGCGCGCGCAGATAGCGCAGGCGGAGCAGGACGCGAAGGACCGGGTACAGCGCCAGACGAAGCGGCGCGCCACCATCGCCCAGCGTATCCAGGAGGCCGAGCATGCGCGCGAGGCGGCCAAGCGTTCGGCGGCGGGCTTCGCGCAGCGCGCGGCCGGGCTCAGCGAAGCCTCGAAGGAGGAGGCCTGGGCCACGGTCCAGACGCTGAAGCAGTTCACGGACGACCAGCGGCGCGTGACCGTGACCACCATCGGCAGACGCATCCAGGACCAGGAGGCCCTGTCGCAGGTTTACGCGCAGTGGTGCGCGCTCGGCGACGGCAACGCGCGCGCAGCTCTCCACCGCCTCCTGTGGGGGCTGCTGTCGATCGCGGTGGTCCTGCTGGCGACCTTCCTGGCGGCCCGCCTCGTCGGCCGCCTCTACGAGGGGGTGGCGCGCGAGCAGCTGCGGGCGGGGACGCTCCGAACCGTGGTGAAGTTCGCGGTGCAGGTGGTGGGCGCGCTGCTGATCCTCTTCATCGTCATCGGGGTCCCTGGGCAGGCCACCACCATCCTCGGCCTCGCCGGCGCCGGTCTCACCGTGGCGATGAAGGACTTCATCGTCGCCTTCTTCGGCTGGTTCGTGCTGATGAGCAAGAACGGCATCCGCGTCGGTGACTGGGTGGAGATCGAGGGTGTGGGCGGCGAGGTGGCCGAGATCCGGCCTGTTCCACACGGTGCTGCTGGAGACGGGGGCCTGGATCGACGCCGGCCACCCTACCGGCCGCCGGGTCTCGTTCGTGAACAGCTTCGCCATCGAGGGCCACTACTTCAATTTCTCCAGCTCGGGCCAGTGGATGTGGGACCAGCTCCGGCTGCTCGTACCGGCGGGCCAGGACCCGTACCCCGTCCTCGACGGCGTCCAGAAGCTGGTGGAGCGCGAGACCGCCACTAACGCCAAGCTGGCGGAGCAGGAATGGCGGAGTCGGGAGGCCTCGTTCGCGTGCGGAAGCGCCGCGAGCGCCTTCCCCGACTGGACGAGAGAAGATCGCGCGCCACGCCTGCAGCGGTTCCTCGCCGCCTGCGAAGCGTTCCTGCAGCGACACGAACGCCTCAGCTCGCCGATGCATGAGGTAATGAACGAGACCCCACGCGAGCGAGTACTGCCGGTCATCGAGCCGCCGACGTTCGGAGAGGAGGTCGCGAACGGCGGCGGCGGGTGGCTGGACCACGTTCCACCGGCGCCACGCCGGGACGCGACCAACCCGCCGTCGCTGCGCTCGCCGCCATCGCCTCGCCGTCGCCCGTTCGCCGCCTGGGCCGTGATCCTCGCTCTCGGCGTCACTGTCCGGCTCCTGACGTGGAACCAAGTCTTCACGCCCCAGGGACGTGCGGATCGCGGGAGCGGCCTCGATCGCAGCGCCCGCAGGGCCGAGCGCAGACACGGTGGAGCGTGTCGCGGCGGTCGTTCCGATCGTCCTCGGTGTCGCCACGATCGCCGTCGTTGCGCTTCTCGCAGCCGAGATCTTCGGTGCCGGGGCGGGCCTTGGTGCAGCGCTCGTCCTCGCTTTGTCGCCGCCCTATGTGTACGTCACCGTGCTCGGACGCGCGGACCATCACGCGATGGAAGGGCTGCTCATCGCGGCGATACTGCTGGCATTCGTGCGCGCGCTCCGCTCGGAATCAGCAGGTCGGCGCGCGACGCTAGCGATGGGCGCCGGAGCGGTTCTCGCGATTTCGTTCTGGGTGTGGCTCGGGAGCGCCCTGTTCCTCTTGTTGTTGGCGCTTCTCGCGGCGGGATGGCATGTAGCCGCTCCGGACGAAGAGGGCCGTCGACGTACCGCGGTGACGCTCGCAATTGCGGCGTCCACGGCAGCCTTCTTCCTGGCGTTCTCCATCCGCGTTTGCGGACCACCCGACGCCCTCACGAGCTTCCGGGTCACGTCCATCTCCGGCCTTTCGGTCGCGCTTTGCGCTGCGGAGGCGGTGGGCGCCTCCCTTCTCGCCGTCCTGGCAAAGCATCCGCGCGGACGCCTGGGCCGCGTGGCAGAGGGACTCGCCGCTGCGGCGATCGTATGCGCGGTCCTTCTTGCAGTCCCCGCCGAAGAACAGCGAAGCCCAGCGGACTTTGCAGTCCTCTGGGCCTGGGCCCGGAATCGAACCAGGGACACGGGGATTTTCAGTCTGGTGCGGACGTGGCCAAGGCCGCGGAATCCCGCGGTTAGGATGCGCCGGGGACCGGCGGCCGTAACGTACTTTGGAACGGTCATGGCCACGAACTCCGGTCCGCTCCTGTCTTTTGCGTGAACCTGACCGATACTTCCCTCCTCGCCCGTGAGGACCGATGATCTGGCCATCGACCCCCGCCGCGCTCGCCCGTGAGCAGGATCGCGTTGCTTCGCTCGTGCCGGACCCGTGGACACCGCCTCCGGGCGCGCTGCGGGTCGGCGCCTGCGCGGTGGTTTTCGGGCGCGCTGGACGTGACGACATGGCCTGGGCGGCGGCGGTCGTGGAGGACGCCGGTGAGATCGTCACTTCGTGCACCGACGTCGCCCGGATCAACGCACCGTTCCAGCCCGGCCAACTCGCGCTGCGGGAGGGCCCCGTCCTGGAGGTCGTGGTCCGAGGGCTGGCGCGCCGGCCGGACGTCCTCCTCGTCGCGGCGGCGGGGCGGGATCATCCGCGCCGCGCCGGCCTCGCCCTGCACATCGGCGCCGTGCTGGACCTCCCGACCGTCGGCGTGACGGATGACCCGCTCCTCGCGGAAGGGCGCGAACCCGGTCCGGCCTGGGGCTCCGAAGCACTGCTCCGGCTCGCAGGCGAGACGGTCGGCTATCGTGTCCGGACGCGCGCCGGCGCAAAGCCGATCGTCGCGCACGCGGCCTGGCGAACCTCCGCGGAGATCGCTGCGGAGATCGTGCTCGGCTCGTGCGCGCTCGCCCGCTGGCCCGAGCCGATACGAGCGGCCCGCAGGATCGCGCGCGAGCTGCGCGCTGCGGAAACCTCGAGCGAGCTGTGAGGGCGCAGCTCGTCTTGTCTGTCGTGACTCGCGGAGCGGAGTGCACGTACAAGCGCGCTTCCGAAGCCCTCCCCTCGGGCACCGCGACGTACACCGCTCAGCAGCTGGAGGTCGAGAAGGGCGACCCTCCTCACCGTCCGCGTGGACGCGGCAGGCGGGTACATCTGCGACTCGTCCTTCCTGACCTTCAAGGTCAATCGGGTCGCCGGACCCTGAGAGCGGCAGTCATCTCGGCGCTCCGCGATCGCGCTCGGGCGCGGTCGCGGAGCCGCTCGGGGCCGCGACCGCACCGTGCGGCGTGACGAGTCCGACCTCGGAGCCGAAGCTTTTCGAGCGGTTTCCGGCCTGGTCTGCTGCGGTATCATTGTGACAGTTCCACGAGCACGTCGAGCCGCCGCGCGGCCCAGAGCACGATCCGGTCTCCGTCGCGATGCGACTCGAGGAAGCGCGTCAGCGCCGCGGTCGGTGCGGGTCGCGCGCCGCGCGGCGGGAGGTGCTCGAGGAAATCCGCCGCGTCGTGGAAGTGGAACAGCGTCCGGAACTCCAGCGTCATTCCGACGGTCCACCCCTCGAGCCGCCGGAGCGCGCGGTGCGCCGCCTCCTTCGCCGGGCGCTCGTCGCCGTCGCCGACATCGAACCGCGTCTCGGCCTCGATGAGCGTCCCCTCGTCGCCGGGCTCGATCGCGACGATCCGGCCGCCAGACCGGACCCGGCGCGCCGCCTGGAGCAGGCTCGCGTCCATCGCGCCTGGGGCAACGTGGTGCAGCGACAGCGAGAAGACCGCCGCGTCGAACGAGCGCCCGATCACGTCGTACGTCTCCGCGCTGCCCTGGAAGAAGCTCACGGACGCGGCGGACACCTGAGCGCGCGCGCGAGCGAGGGCCGCGGCGTCGGGGTCGATCGCGACGACCTCGCGCGCCCGCGAGGCGAGGTCGCGGGTGATCCGCCCCGAGCCGCACCCGATCTCGAGGACCTCCTTGCCGTCGATGTCGCAGGCGAGCGCGATGTTGCGGATGAACTCCCCGGTCGGATCGAGCAGCACCTTTCACCCCCGAACTTGGCCAGACTCAGACACTTGCCTCGGGTTCGGACGTGCGCGCGGTTCCTTTGAGCACGCCGAGCAATCGCCGCACCGCGAGGATCTCACCGGCAGGTGGACTCGGAAGGGACGATCTTGGCGGTGAGCCACGCGATGGCGAGCACGCCCGGCACGTCGACGGCGAGCCGCACGAGCGTGATCTTCCACCCCATCGCAGATGCTTCGAACAGCAACAGCGGGATCTTCGTCGTTGACCAGCCGCCCACGAAGACGAGCGCGTTCGCGAGCGTGCTCCCCTTGCCGAGCAGGACCGCAGCCGCCGGGAATGCGGCGTAGACGGGACCGGCGGCTAGGGAGCCGAGGACCAGCGCGATGATGGCCCCGCTCGCACCGGCGCTCTCGCCGAGCAGGCTCGTCACGCGGTCCCGATCCACCCAGGCGTCGAGGAGCCCAATCAGGACGAAGACGGGCGGCAAGACGCTGAGCATCGTTCCGAGCTGCGTCGCGGTGGTGCGCAGCGCCTCGAGACCGACCTTCCGGTCCACGACGACGAGGCCCGCTGCGATGAGCAGCGCCGCGCCCGCAGCACCGAGGCTCGCGCGCCTCACCCGAGCACCGCGCCCAGCACGGCGGCCGACACGGCCGAGAGCACCAGCGAGAGCGCATTCCTCGTCAGGGCGACCCTGCGACCGAACGTATTCGCCTCGAGCGGGAGGGTCGGCACGCTCACCGTGGTCAAAGTGGAGACGAACAGGATCACCTGGTGGACTCCGGCCCCGTGCCGCAGGAGCGCGGCGGCCAGCGGGAAGGCGACGAAGCCGGGCAGCAGGGTGAGAGAGCCGATCGCGGCCGCCGTCACCATCCCCCGCCACCCGGAACGCTGGCCGACGGCCCGGGAGATGCCTTCTGGCCCGAGAAGCGCCAGCGCCGAGCTCGCGAGCAGCGTTGCGGCGAGAAGACCGGGCACGATTCGCGCGAAGGCGCCGAGGGCGCGTCGCATGGCGGCGCCGGTCCGGTGCCTGTCCACGAGGATCGACGCGACGAGCGCACCGGCGGCGATCGCGTTGAGCACGAGGGCGAACACCATGGGTCCTTTCGGCGGCTCGTCACGCACCGCTGGGAAGAGATGTTCCCGGACGACCGGGTCGATCACTTTCTCTCCGAGGACAAGCGCGTCTTCTTCGCGTCGGAGCACTACTGCAGGAAGCCCGCATGCCCCTGCAGCCAGGTGCGCCTCGT
>Ga0137369_10007198_pt1 | contig 11207 bp, 7 predicted proteins | sample SagtaG_12_FD_104918 | JGI IMG/M metagenome (GOLD analysis project Ga0137369, IMG submission 104918) | Vadose zone soil microbial communities from Sagehorn Ranch, Mendocino, California, USA - Sage1_L_113_16 metaG | ecosystem: Environmental > Terrestrial > Soil > Vadose zone | place: USA... | reverse complement strand
TCATGCGAATGCGGCGCAGCATGTGAGACGCAAGGGGTCGCGTTGAGGCCACGGCCATCTCGCGCGATCCGCCAGCGTCACGCCCGATGTGCTCCACGAGGAGGGTGCCCCTGCCGTACGCGGCACCACGCATGGCACTGTGAGCGATTGCACGCGCTGCATCGACGTCACCGCCGCTGTACGCGAGCAGTCGGATGTCGCCGCCGGAGAGTTGAGCGAAGACGACGACGAGATCGGCGCTGACCGATTCCCGCACCGCGGCTGTGAGCTCTCTTGCGAGCAGTTCCGGCAGAATCGCCGCGTCCACCAGTCTCCTCACGAGCGCATCGTCGGCATCCGCCGGTGACCCGACGTATTCTCCGGTTCCGATCTGATCGCTGGCCGCCAGTGCGTCGCGAGCTTCTTTCAAATCGCGCCCGGCGCCGAGCGATTCGAAGACTTGTGCCGCCTGCTCGAAGTGACGGACAGCCGCCGATTGCGCGCCCGCGCCGGCGGCAAGACGGCCGAGCGCGAGTTGGCTCACTGCAGCTTCATAGCGCTCGCCAAACAGTTCAAAGACGCTCGAGCTCTGTGCGATGTCGTGGTACGCCTCGGTGGTCCGGTTTTGACGTGAGTGGATCGTGCCGCGCAGCCGCAAGAATTCTCCCCAGGCCCCGGGCATATTGCGCGGATCGAGGCGACTCTCGACGCCGTCCAGGCGGCGTTCTGCTTCCTCCATTCGTCCCGCGGTGAGCAGCGCTTCGGCCGCGATGAGCTCGGCTTCGATCAGGTCGGCGGGAGGCGCGGCAGAGGAATGTGCAATCTCGTCGGCGATGGCGAGCGCCGCGTCGGGCGTTCCGCGGCGGATGGCGAGCCGGGCGGAAATGATCCGCACAGACCACTCGTACCATTGACTGGTTTGTCGGCCGTACGCGCCATACGCGTCGCCGGCGCGCTGGAGGTACTCGGCGGCATGCTCGTAGTCGCCGCGCATCAACGACATCTGCGCGAGCGTGTCGTAGACCGCGCCTGTCGTCTCATGGAATTGGACAGGGCTGCGGACTTCGAGCGCACGGTTCAAGACCGTCTCCGCGCGCGTCAGGTTCGCCATGCGCACGCAGATCTGACCGAGGGTTGCCAGCGCGATGGCGAGACCAGGCGGCCGGCCAAGTCCTTCCTGCAAAGTGACGGCGCGTTCGGCCAACGCGTACGCCTGATCGTATTTGTTTCGCAACATCGCAACGATCGCCTGGTTGCCACAGACCGTTGCGAGGACATCATCCGCTGACAGCGTGGTCGCCTGACGCTCTGCCTGACGAAGGGCCGCGGTTGCTTCGTCGTAACGTCCGGTTTGCGCGAGCATCGTGCCGGAGAGCGCGTGCACTTGCGCCAGGTGGCGCCGATCGCCGGCGGCGTGCAGCGCGGCAGCGGCCTCGGTTATGTGCTCGCGCACGATCGTGGCGTCGCCAACCTGCTTGTAGCAGAGGGCCAGCTCGTAATGTGCGCGGCCGATGGCGCGGGAATCGTGCGCGAGTTGCGCCTGCTTGAGCGAGCGGCCGTGCAGCGCGATGGCGCGTGACTGCTCGCCGCGCCCAAAGGCGACCCGCCCGTGCAGGCGCCACAACGTGGAGACCAGAACAGGCGACACGGGATCACGAAACGTGTCCGGAGGTCGTCCCAGGGCCGCGCTTGCACGTGACAAGTCGCCCATCATCAGCAGCGCTTCGGCGATGGTGCTGCGAATGGCCAGTTCGTCGTCTTTTTTGAGCGATGCCTCGAGCATGGGCGTAAGGAGCTCGACGGCTGCGGGGGCATGGCCGCGCTCGAGGTATCCAGTGGCACGAGCCATAGCGGGCTGTAAAGGGGCGCTGACCACCGCGCGCAGTATACCAAGTATCCAGGCTCAGAGCGCATCGTTGGCGGGTGCTAAAGTGTTGAAACGGTGGCTCTGCGGTCGATTCCCGTTGTGTGGCTTCTCCTCTCGGGCGTGCTCCTCTCGTGCGGGTGTGCCAGCCCTGATCCGCAACCCGCCGCGACCGGCGCTCGGTCGCAACCCGTGGCGGCCGCTCAACCGGCGTCAAAGACGACGGATGAGGACGCGGACCGGCCACGCATCATCCTTCTCGGCGACAGTTTGACGGCAGGTCTCGGTCTGGATCTGGACCGAAGTTTTCCGGCTCTTGTGCAGGAGAGGCTGAGGGCGGAAGGGTTCGATTACACGGTCGTCAACGCAGGAGTATCGGGCGATACATCGGCGGGCGGCCTGCGCCGCCTCGAATGGGCGCTCGGGGAAGGGACGCCTCGCGTGCTGATTGTGGCACTGGGCGGTAACGATGGACTGCGGGGACTGCCGCCATCCGAGCTCGAAAAGAATCTGGCCGCGATCATCGACGAGGGCAAGGGTCGCGGCCTCGCTGTAATCCTTGCTGGCATGGAGGCGCCGCCGAACTACGGCCCCGAATACACGCGCGAGTTTCGCGAGACGTATCGAAAGCTCGCGCGCAGGTTCGACGTGCCGCTGATTCCTTTTCTCCTGCAGGGCGTCGCGGGCGATCCGTCGTTGAATCAACCCGATGGAATTCACCCCAACGAGCGCGGCGCGCGGATCGTGGCCGAGAACGTGTGGCGAGTGTTGCAGCCGGTCCTCGAGAAGAACCGATTGTCATGATCGAGCTGCGCGGCGTGACGAAGACCGTGCAGAGCGGCGACCGGCCGCTGACCATTCTGCATCCGCTCGACTTCTCGATTCCCACCGGGCAGTGCCTCGCGATCGTCGGACCGTCGGGGAGCGGCAAATCAACGCTGCTTGGGCTCATCGCGGGACTCGATTCGCCGAGCGGCGGTCGCATTTTGATCGACGGCGTCGACATCACGACGCTCGACGAAGACGCGCTCGCGCGGCTTCGTGGGGAGAAGATCGGTTTCGTCTTCCAGTTCTTTCACCTCGTGCCGTCGCTGACGGCGCTCGAGAATATCCTGGTGCCGATGGAGATTGCCGGCCGCCGCAACGCGCGTAGCCGTGCGCAGACGCTGCTGGACGAAGTAGGACTGCACGATCGCGGGCATCACTATCCGTCGCAGCTCTCGGGCGGCGAGCAGCAGCGGATTGCCATCGCGCGGGCGCTCGCGAACGATCCGCCGCTCATTCTCGCCGACGAGCCGACCGGAAACCTCGACACGACCAACGGACGCCACATCCTCCAGCTGCTGCTCGAGGTCAAACAGAAGCGCGGCGCGACCTTGGTTCTCGTCACTCATGAATCGTCCATTGCAGCGATCGCCGACGCTCAATTGATGCTGCGCGATGGCCGCGCGGTCGAGGACGCGACGTCCACGATGCTCGCGCAAGAAGTGCGATGAGGTTCATCGCGACGATGACGCTGCGCGAGGTGCGCGCGTCCTGGCGCCGGCTCCTGTTCTTTTTCATCTGTCTCTCGATTGGCATCGGCGCCATCGTGGCGATTCGCTCGGTTATTCAGAACGTTCGTGTGGTGTTTGAGCGTGAGGCGCGCACGCTCATCAGCGCAGACGCGATCATCACCAGCAACCGGGCACCAAGCGCCGAGCAGTCGGCGGCCATCGACGAGCGACTCCGCGCGGCGCGGGCGGAAAGCCTTCTGTCCGTCGAGGTCGCCACCATGGTCAGGCCGGCCGATCGCGCAGGCACGGCGCGAATGGTGGAGTTGAGAGCGGTCGAACCCGGGTTCCCTTACTACGGCGATCTGAAGTTGAGCGGCGGCCAGCGGTTCGATCACTCGTTGCTGACCGGATTCGGCGCTCTCGTCCGTCCCGAGCTGCTTGCGCAGCTCGGACTCTCGCCCGGCGATGGGCTGATGATAGGCGGCCAGCGATTCACCATTCGCGGAGTGATCGAGGCAGAACCCGGCAGACGGCTTGGCGCGTTCAGTCTGGGTCCGCGAGTCTTCGTGGACTGGGCCGATCTTCAGAAGACCGGCCTGTTGTCGTTTGGCAGCCGCGCGAATTATCAGCGGCTGATCAAAGTCAGCGACCGCGAGCTCACACCGCTCGTCGCTGCACTGCGTGCGGACTTCGTGAACAGCTATCTGCGCGTCCGATCGTACAAGGCCACCGAGAACGATATTGGTGAAGACTTCACGCGAGCGGAGAACTACCTGAGCCTCGTCGGGCTGGTGATCGTCATCCTCGGCGGCATTGGCGTCTCGAGCGTGATGCGCGTCTTCGTCCAGCAGAAGCTGCGGACGATTGCCATTCTGAAATGTCTGGGCGGCCGATCATCGCAACTCCTCGCGATTTACATGGCGCAGGTCGTGCTGCTGGGGCTTGCCGGAAGCGCGTTCGGTGTGGCCATGGCCGCAGCCGCCATTCGCGCGATTCCGACGGCGATTGCCGCCGCCGCGACAGCCGGTCTCGACGTGCCCTACAGCCTGACAGGTCCGGCGGTGCTTCAGGGCTTTGGCATCGGCCTGCTGGTTTCGGTGCTGTTCTCGTTTGTGCCGCTGCTCGACGTCCGCCACGTCAAGCCGACGTTGCTGCTTCGGTCGGAAACGACATCGCGCCGCCCTGACCTGCTGCAAGTGGTGGTCTCTGCGGTCGTGCTGACAGGTTTATTGGGCCTGATGGTCTGGCAGGCCGGGTCGTTCAAGGTAGGTCTCGTTGTCGCGATCGGGTTTGCCGCCACCGCGCTCGTGCTGCAGCTTGCCGGCATTCTGCTGATTCGCGCCATCGCACCGCTCGCGCGCTCGTCATGGTTTCCACTTCGTCATGCCGTGCTGCAACTCAGTCGCCCAGGCAGTCAGGCGCGCATCGTGCTGCTTGCCGTCGGACTCGGAAGTTTTTTCATCGTCGGCGTGCGATCGCTTCAGGACAATCTCATTCGCGAGTTCACGGTCAACCTCTCACCGGACGCGCCCGACATGTTTTTGCTGGATATCCAGCAGGACCAGGTGGCGGGTATTCAGAGCTTCCTGACAGCATGGCGACAGGGAAGCGAGCCGCCGAAGCTCATTCCCGTGCTGCGCGCGCGCGTCACGGGGGTCAAAGGTCAGGACGTCACGCTCGAGAATTACGAGGACGTGCGTGGGCGCGGATCGCTGGCACGCGAATACACGATTACCTATCGGCCTTATCTCGAGCGAAACGAGACGGTCGCTGCCGGCAGATTCTGGAGTGCGGACGATGGAGGGCCCGGCTTCAGCCCGGCTCCATCCGCGAACGTCCAGGGCGAGGTCTCCATCGAAGAGAGCATTCGCGAACGCTTCCACATCAACGTGGGAGACACGATGCGCTTTGATGTCATGGGCCGCACCGTGAGCGCCCGCGTCACGAGCGTGCGGCGCGTCGAATGGTCGGACAGCCGTGCCGGCGGGTTCATGTTCGTCTTCCGTCCTGGTCTTTTCGATCAGGCGCCGCACGGTTTCATATCGTTCTTTCGCGGTCCCACAGACACGATATCGCGGGCGCGGCTGCAATCCGAGATCGTGTCCCGCTATCCGAACGTGTCGGTGATCGACGGACGCGAGATGCTGGCCACCATTCGTACGGTCGTTGACAACGTCACCCTCGCGGTAACGGTCGTGGGAACGCTCGTGCTGCTCAGCGGTCTGCTGATTCTGATCGGTGCGGTCGCGATGACGAAATTCCGGCGCGTCTACGAAGCGGCCATCTTCAAAACGCTGGGCGCAACGCGGCGCATGATTGCCAGCGTGCTGTTTCTTGAATACGGCGTCCTGGGCGCGCTCGCCGGCACGATCGGTTCGCTCGGGGCGATTGCGCTCACGTGGGGCATCAGTCGCTTCGCGCTCGATATTCGGTGGCACATACTGCCCGCACTCACCGCGAGCGGCATTCTCTCCAGCGCGTTCGTCGTCGCTCTCGTCGGGGTCGCGGCGTCATGGGAAGTCCTGCAGCGGAAACCTCTCGCAACACTCCGCTCCGAATAAAGGAAAGGTTCAAAGGTTCAAAGCCTTCGAACCCTTGAACCTTCGAACCCTTGAACCTTTGAACCCTTGAACCTTTGAACCCTTGAACCTTGACGCGCGGATGTGCGTGCTATCATCACTGCTTAAGCTGTTCGGCTCGGGCCGGGCAGTGGGAGTAAGTGGAAGATGAACGTCTCGACGTATCGGGAAGCCCTCCTCCAGAAGCGCGCGGAACTCGAGCAAACCGCGGGTCTTCGTCCCCTTCAGACGTCCATGGAGCACAACAACGGCCGACAGGGCGACATGGCCGATCAAGCCGCTGGGAATAACGAAGTTCACATCCAACTGCGTCTGAAGCAGACCGACTCGAAGATCCTGCAGGCCATCGACGAGGCGCTGATGCGCATCGATAAGGGGACGTACGGCATCTGCCGCGACTGCGGCGAGCCGATTGCGGAAGCCCGGCTCAACGCGATTCCGTGGACGCGGGTGTGCATCACCTGTAAGGAAAAACAGAGGGCGTGACCCCGACCGAGCTCCAGCAGCTGCTCCGCGACTTCTATCTGGAACGGCTCGCACTGCTCATGCGCCACGAAGCATCTGCGCGGCTCGTCACCGACTACGACGTCAACAACGCCTACCAATACATCATCAACCGCGAAGAAACCCACGTGTCGTGGCTGCAGCACGCGCTGATCGATCTCGGTGCAGAGATTCCCGACGATCCGCCGCCGCCGACCATCAAGCGCAGCCGCAAAGACAAGAACGCGGTCATCGAGCTCTCCGCAGATGACGGAAAGGGCAACCGCGAATTCGTCCAGAAGTGGCGCGACCGAATCGAGCATGTGACCAACGCCCGGCACCAAGGCATGCTGCGCGTCATCCTCGGCGAAATGCTCGAGCACCAGCGGCTGTTCGAGCAGGCGGCTGAAGGCCGCACGGATCTCACCGGCAAGCCTATGGAGATTCACACACGCAGAGGGAAGGTCCTGGCGACTCGCTGGATTGAGTAAGTGCCGAGTGCCAAGTGCCGAGTGCCAAGTGCCGAGTGCCAAGTGCGGGCCGTCAGGCCCGCGAATCCTGGAATCCGAGTGCTGAGTGCGTGAGACGACGTCGGTTGCGATTGGCCTTGGAAGCAATCTCGGCAACCGCACCGAACACCTGAACTTCGCGGCCAGTCGGCTGCAGTCCCTCCTCACCAATTTTCGTCTTTCCGCTTTTCACGAAACCGATCCGGTCGGTGTCGGCGCGCAGCCGCGATTTCTGAACGCAGCGGCCACCGGGGTGACCACGCTATCGGCGCGCGAGTTGCTCGAGGCGCTGCTCGCGATTGAGCGGGAACGCGGGCGTGAGCGGCCATTTCCAGGCGCCCAGCGCACACTCGATCTCGATCTGCTTCTGTTTGGTGACGCGCTGATCGACGAGCCGGGACTGCAGATTCCTCATCCCCGCTTCCGCGAGCGGGAGTTCGTCCTGCGGCCCTTGAGCGAAATAGCGCCTGGACTTCGGGACCCGGTGACGGGGCGCATCATCGCAGACCTGTTGAATAAGCTAAAAGGCTAAGAACATCCGCGCCGTGCACGTACGCGCCACAGACGCAGAGACACAGAGAACAAAATGTAAGAGATCTCAAAAAGATTTTCTCTGTGACTCTGTGCCTCTGTGCGCCCGTACGTGCCCGCGTCCCGCGGGTAGTGCGTCTTTAGTGTGCGGCTCCGGGTGAAGCCGGGCGGCGCTTGAACACCCCGCGCCAGCCTTCCTCGAAGAGCGTGTACATCGCCGGGACGAATACCAGCGTGATGAGCGTGGATGTCAGGAGTCCCCCGATCACGACGCGCGCGAGCGGCACTTGCAGCTCCGACCCTTCTCCAATCCCCAGCGACATCGGCACCAGGCCGAGCATGGTGCAGCCGGCCGTCATGAGAATCGGGCGGAGTCGATGGCGCCCGGCGGTTTCGACTGCCGGCCGCACAGGCATTTTGTCGCGCCGCCTGAGGGTGTTCGCATAATCCACCAGCAGAATCGCGTTGCTGACGACAATGCCCGCCAGCATGATGACGCCGATATAGGCCTGCATGCTGAACGGCGTGTTGGTGAGCAGCAGCGCGCCGACGACGCCGATGGCGGCCAGCGGAATCGAGAACATGATGATGAACGGATCGCGCAGCGACTCGTACTGGGACGCCATCACCGTGTAGACCAGCACAATCGCCAGGACGAGGACCAGCTGCAGCTCGCGGAACGAGCGCGCCTGTTCCTCGACTTCGTTGCCGAAGCCGACGGAGAAGTCCCTCGGGATGCGCAGCTCGGGCAGCCGGCCGCGCACTGCGTCCACTGCATCGCTCAATGTCGTTTCAACCTCGGCGTTGACGCGCTGGATGCGTTCCTGGTTCTTGCGCTCGATCTGCACCGGACCCTGCTCGCGCTCGGTGGCCATCACGCTGCGGGCGGGCAACACCTGTCCTTGTGGAGTGTTCAGCAGCACGTCGCCGACGGACGCCATGTCCATGCGGTCTTCTTCTCGAAGCCGCACGACGATGGGGTATTCGTTGCCGGCTTCGCGGTACATGGCGGCCTGCGTGCCGGCGAGATTGGTGCGGATCGTGTTGGCGACGCCGGTGACGGTCATACCGAAGAGCGCCGCCTTGTCCCGGTCGACGCGCACCGCGATTTCGGGACGGCCTTCTTCACGGCCGATGCGCGAGTCTGCGATGCCTGGAGTGGAGTCGAGCAGCGTCTTCACGTCCTGGGCGAGTTGCCTCGACTGAGCGAGATCGTGGCCGAGGATCTCCACGGCGAACCGCCCGTCCTGTCCCTGATTGCCACCACCGCCCGGCATCCCGCGCATCTGCTGGCCGCCCGAGGGCCGCGCGCGGACGATCACGCCCGGCAATCCGACAAGCTCGCGCCGCAGCGCGACCGCGATCTGATCGCTCGACCGCTTACGTTCGTCCTTCGGCACGAGCCGCACGTTGATGTTGCCGCGGTTCCCGCTGCCGCCCCCGCCGGGGCCGCCCATGCCTCCGCCGCCGTTTGCCGACGTGATCAGCATCGTCGCTTCGGGAACCATCTCCCGAATGCGCTGCTCCAGAGCGATGAGGACCTCCTCAGTGCGCTCGATTCGCGTCCCGACGGCCAGCTCCGCATCTACGGTGACCTCGCCTTCGTCGGTGGCCGGCTGCAGCTCGAAACCGACGCGCTGCAACAAGACCACCGCGATGGCGAACAAAATGGCGCCCGTCGCAAGCACGGTCGGCCGATGCGCGAGCGCGGCATGCAGAAATCGCGCGTACGTGCGATCGAGATTCACCAGCGCCCGATCGCTGAAGCGATAGACGGCGCCGAGCACGCCCTTTCTGCCTTCGCCGTGATCCGGAGGCTGCAGGAACCGGGAGCACAACACCGGCACGATGGTGACGGCGACGAACAGCGACATCGCGAGCGAGAACGAAACGACGGCCGCGAGCTGGCCGAACATGATGCTCGAAACACCCGTCAGGAAGAGCATCGGCACAAACACCGCGATATGTGTCAGCGTGGACGCGAGAATCGCGGACCAGACTTCTTCGCTGCCGTCGATTGCCGCCGTCATCCGGTCTTTGCCCATTTCGAGGTGCCGATATGTGTTTTCCAGCACGACGATGGCGGCGTCGACGATCATGCCGATGCCCAGGGCCAGACCGCCAAAGGTCATCGTATTCAGCGTGTAGCCGCCGAAGTAGAGCAGCGCGAAGGTGCCGATGACCGAGATTGGAATCGACGTACAGATAATGAGCGTCGATCGCACGTTGCGGAGGAACAGGAAAATGATGACGATCACGAGGACGCAGCCGATCAGCGCGTGTTCTTTCACGCTGTTGATCGCACGCTCGATGTACTTGGACTGATCGTCGAGCACCGACAGCCGCACGCCGGGCACTTCCTGATTGATCCGTTCGATCTCTCTTTTCGCGGCCTGCGCGACCAGCACGGTGTTCTTGCCTGACTGCTTCTGGACGCGCATCCGCACGCCCGGCCTCCCGTTGATTCGCGTGACGTTCCTGCGATCCTCGGTGCCGTCGTACACGTTCGCGATGTCCTTGAGATACACAGGGACCGCGCCGCGCGTGAACACAATGAGGCTCCTGATGTCCTCGATGTCCTTGTACTGCCCTGGACTGCGAAGGAGGAACCGCCGATCTGCGTCAACCACCTCTCCGAGCGGGATGTTCTCATTCTCCGATCGAATCGTCGCGATGATCCGATCGACCGGCAAGTTCATGGCCGTGATCTTCTCTTTTGAAAGATCCACGCGAATCTGACGGCGGAGGCCTCCATCAATCGTGACCGATGCAACGCCCTCCGCACGCTCGAGACGCGGTGAGAGATCGTTCTGTGCGACTTCGCGCAGGGTGACCGCGTCGTAATCGCCCTCGACGCCAATGCCCATGATGGGCATCGCGTTCGAATCGAACTTGAAGACCGTCGGCGCGTCGGCGTCTTCGGGCAGCCGCGCGCGAATACGATCGATACGGGTACGGACCTCGTCGGAGGCTTCGCCGAGATCGGTGCCCCAGGCGAACTGCAGCCGGACCATGCTCGATCCTTCGGAAGATGTCGAGTTGACCTGCTCCAGGCCGGCGATGGCAGACACCGCCTGCTCGACGGGACGCGTCACGAGCTCTTCCATCTCCAGCGGACCCACACCGGCGTACCCCACGCGTACAGTAATGCTCGGGAACTCGCTTTCGGGCATGAGGTCAACAGGCAACTTGCCAAGCGAGATGGCGCCAAGCAACACCACCACGAAACTGATCATGAACATCGTCACGGGACGATGAATGGCAAGACGAGGAATACTCATCGGTTACTCCGCTGATCAGTTTCCAGTTACCAGTTGTCAGTTCAAAGCTTAGTTATCAGCTCAAAATTGTGAGTTATCGGTTAGGGGAGCCACGCCACTGGCAACTCAAACTTTGAACTGGAAACTGGCAACTGGAAACTTCTTCACGCTATCGGCCGCTGCTGCTGAATGCTGAGTGACTGTGGCGCGCGCGGCTGCCGCCGGCCCGCGGGCGCCGAGGTCCCATCTTCCTGACCCGGCGGCCGCTGTCCGCGGCCGCGTCCCCCACGATCGAAACCTTCACCCCCACGGCCGTCAGGTCGCTTGAAGCCTTCACCACCCTGCTGGCCATTGGGCCGCATCGCTCCGCGACCACCTTGGTCGGTGCTGGGACGCGTGAAGCCTTGACCGCCAGGTTGCTGCTGTTGGCGCGCTTCACCGCGCGAAGCGCCGGGCCCTGGAGTGCCCTCTCCGGGAGGCTGGCCGCCGCCCTGTCCACTGCCTTC
>Ga0137369_10007196_pt1 | contig 11209 bp, 10 predicted proteins | sample SagtaG_12_FD_104918 | JGI IMG/M metagenome (GOLD analysis project Ga0137369, IMG submission 104918) | Vadose zone soil microbial communities from Sagehorn Ranch, Mendocino, California, USA - Sage1_L_113_16 metaG | ecosystem: Environmental > Terrestrial > Soil > Vadose zone | place: USA... | reverse complement strand
GTGGCGCTGGTCGACATCCGGATGCCGCCAACCCACACCGACGAGGGCCTGGTCGCCGCCCAGGCGATCCGGGCCGAGCATCCGCAAGTCGGCGTCCTGCTCCTGTCCCAGTACGTCGAGCCCAGCTACGCCATGCGGCTCATCCAAGAGCACCCCGAACGGGTCGGCTATCTGCTCAAGGAGCGCGTCTTCGACATCGCCACCGTGGTGGACGCCCTGCATCGCATCATGGACGGAGAGACGGTGATCGACCCGACGATCGTCTCGCGCCTGGTGGGACGACGCCGCCGGCAGGACCCCCTCGCCGAACTGAGCGAACGGGAACGGGAGGTCCTCGGGCTGATCGCCGAGGGCATGTCCAACCGGGCCATCGCCGCCCGGCTGTTCGTCACCGAGCGCACCGTCGAGGCGCACACCACCCAGATCTTCCTGAAGCTCCGCCTGCCCGCATCAGCCGACCAGCATCGCCGCGTCCTCGCCGTGCTGGCCTTCCTCCGCGCCTGACCGTTCGAGCTCGGTCGAACCGCCAGAGCTCAGCCGCCGATCCCGCTCAGCCCTTCCCGCGCCGGGTCCGGTCCAGGTTCCCGGCGACCAGGAGGTCCTGCCCGACCTGGTGGACGGTCCGGTTCAGCAGCCGCAGCCCGTCTGCGATCTGGGTCGCTCCGAGGTCCCCGACGGCCTCGGTCCCCTTGCCGAGCAGGAGCGGGGCCACCGCCACCACCACCCGGTCCGCCAGCCGCTCCCGAACCGTCGAGGTGATCACGTGGGCGCCGCCTTCCACCAGCACCGATCGGATCCCGAGCGTCAGCAGCCTGGCCAGGCCGTCGGCCAGGTCCATACCCTCTGGCGCTTCCCGGACGACCTCGACCTTCACCCCTCGGCGTCGCAGAACTGCCCGCCGGTCAGGGTCGGACCGCTCGCTGGTGAGCACGACGGTGGCCGCTTCCGGACCAAGGACCTGGGCGTCGGCTGGGACGCGCAGGGTGGAGTCGAGGATCACCCGGATCGGGGAGGCGCCCGGGACCATCCGCACGGTCAGCAGGGGATCATCGGCCGCGACGGTGCCGGCTCCCACCATCACCGCATCGCAGGCCGCCCGCATCGCATGCGAGACGCGCCGCTCCTCGGGGCTGCTGATCCACTTCGAGTCCCCGCTGCCGGTGGCGATCCGTCCGTCCAGTGTCTGGGCGTACTTGAGCACGACATAGGGACGGTCGTGAGTGGAACGGATGTCGCCAAGCAGGGCGGTGGCGTTGATGGCCTGGTCCTGGCCATCGAGGGAGCCGTCTCCCGGAAGAGCCTTCCCGCCCGGAGCCTGGTGTCCGAGCCGCCGCTGTTTGGTGTCCAGGTAGCGAACGTTGCGGATGTGGGGTGCGGTCTGCAGCGGCACCAGGTCCTCGACAACGATGCCTCCCTGGTCCAGCGCGCGAGCCTTCTCAGGGTTGTTGGTGAGCAGGCGCGCGCTGGAGATCCCGGCGGCCAGGAGGACCTGCACGGCCTCCCGGTAGTCGCGGCCGTCAACCGGCAGTCGCAACCGGCGGTTGGCCTCGACCGTGTCGTGTCCGTGGTCCTGCAGCATATAGGCCTGCAGCTTGGACACCAGCCCCACGCCCCGCCCCTCGTGGCCGGGGGCATACAGCAGCACCCCGCGGCCGTCCGCGGCGATCTGCCGCATGGCCAGCCGCAGCTGGGGGCCGCAGTCGCAACGCAGCGACCCGAACGCGTCGCCGGTGAGGCAGCCGGAATGCAGGCGGACGAGCACGCCGCGGCCGTCCCCGATCTCACCGAGGACGAGAAGCAGGTACACCTCACCCGACGTACCCTGGAAGGCCCGGAGCTCGAACTCTCCGGCCCAGGTTGGCAGGGAGAGGTTGGCGACCTGCTCGGGCGGGACCATGCGCCCCTCTCCTTCACGACGATGCGGCGGTGGCGCGATTTGTCTCGACGGGTAGAGGGTACTGGTTGTCCGTGACGGCCCGGGCAGTCCATTTCGTGGCACCCCGGCGGGTCGAGCTACGCGAGGTGGAGCTCCCACCGCCATCCGAGGGGTGCGTCCTGGTGGCCACGCAATGGTCCGGGATCTCCAGCGGAACCGAACTGCTCGCCTACCGCGGCGAGGTCGACCCGAACCTTCCGCTCGACGAGACCCTTGGCGCCCTCGCCGGCACCTTCGCCTACCCGTTCCGCTACGGTTACAGCGCGGTCGGCCGCGTGGTCGTGCCGGCCGGACCCCTGCGGGAAGGGCAGCTGGTGTTCGCCTTCCACCCCCACCAGGACCGGTTCGTCATCCACGCCAGGGAGGCCATGCCATTCGATGGCCTGGACGCTCGAGTCGCGACCCTGTACCCGCTGGTCGAGACCGCCCTCCAGGTATGCCTTGACGCCGCTCCGCGCCTTGGGGAGAACGTCGTGGTCATGGGCATGGGCGCCGTCGGTATCCTGGTCGCGGCGCTGCTGGCCCGGGCGGGCGCGGACGTGCTCGGATCGGAGCCGGAGTCGGCCCGGCGAGCCGCAGCGGCCGCCTTCGGCATCCGGACGATGGCACCGGACGAGATCGCCGAGACGGTGGCGGCCGAAACCTCAGGGCGGGGGGCCGACCTGGTGGTCGAGGCCAGCGGGGACCCTCGGGCACTGGCCTCCTCCCTGGCGCTGCTGGCCCACGAGGGAACCGTGCTGGTGTGCTCCTGGTACGGGACCAGGCCGGCCTCCCTGCCGCTTGGCGGTGCCTTCCACCGCCGGCGGCTCTCGCTGCGCAGCAGCCAGGTCTCAACCCTGCCGGCCGCCCTCACCGCGAGATGGGGTGCTGGGCGTCGGTCGGCGCTGGCGTGGAGGCTCGCCCGGGAACTGCCGCTGCGCGTGCTGGCCACCCACGAGTTCCCGTTCGAGCGGGCTGACGAGGCCTACGCCCGCGTGGACGCAAAGGAGGAGGGCCTGATCCATGCCTCCCTGCGATACCGGTGAGGACTCGAGCGATCTCACAAGGAGCATCGATGAGCGTCTGGTACGAGGTTGGGTCGAGCGCGACGGTTCGGGCGCTGCACCAGCAGCCCGTCGAAGGACCAGAGGGAGAGCTTCACCCGCACGACTACCGGATCGAAGTCGTGGTCGGGCGGGCCGAGCTGGATGAGCACGGCATGGTCTGCGACCTGGATGCGCTGCGGGCGGCGCTGCAGGCAATTGTGGCCGGCATCGACGGCAAGGACCTGGAGGGGATCCGCCCGGCCGAGGCCGAGGCCGTCACCGTGGAGGTCCTGGCCCGATGGGCGCACCAGCAGCTGGTCCCAGCGCTCAAGCAGGCGGGGGGAGACACCCTGGCGGTGCGGGTGTGGGAGTCTGCTTCGGACTTCGGCGGCTACGCCGGGCCGGTGTCGTAATCGGCCGCGGCGGCCTCGCACAGCGCCGAGAAGAACAGTGCCGCCGACTGCGCCCAGGTCGGCCGGTCCATGGCCCGCCTGGCGGCTGCCGAGCCCATCGCCCGCCGCAGGTCCTCGTCGCCGGCGAGCCGGGCGAGCGCGTCGCGCAGGGCGGCCACGTCGCCCGGGCTGGCCAGCAGACCTTCCCGGCCGTCCTCGGCCAGGTGGGGCAGGTTGCCGGCCCGCCAGCCGACCACCGGCAGGCCCGCGGCCATGGCTTCGCCCCACACCGTCCCGTAGGGTTCCCGGAGGCTGGGAAGCACGAACACGTCGGTCGCTCGGTAGAGGGCGGCCACGCGCTCTGCGGGCAGGGGACCGTGGACAACCACCCGACCGGCCAGGTCTGGCCGTGCCAGTCTGGCCCGGATGCGGGCGCCATGGCGGGGATCGGCGCGGTCGTCGCCGGCCAGGTGCAGGGTGGCCAGTCCCTCAGGGAGCTGGGCGACGGCATCCAGGAGCTCAAGAAGCCCCTTGCGCTCGACCCAGTTGGCCACACACAGCAGGCCCGCCCGGCGTCCCTGGCGGAGGTCGACCGGCGGGCTGGCGGGCGCGGGCGACAGGTCGCGACCAGGGGGCACCACCCGGATCCGCTCGCGTGGGTACCCCTGGGCGACCAGCTCCTCCCCCAGGGCCTGGCTGGCTACCAGCAGCAGGCGGGCGTGGCGATACGCCAGCCGGTCCATTGGGGCCTGCACGCCCCGCCGCAGCGGCCCATGATCGATCCCGCCAGGAGGCTGGTGCAGGCTGCCGACCAGCGGCGTCCTGGACCGCCGGAGGAGCCACGGGCCGAGGAAGGCGGCGGCGATGCTGTCCAGGACCACGACATCCGCCCGGCTCTGCCGCAGCACGGCAGGGCCAACCAGCGTCGGCAGGGGGAAGGGCCCGTCAGGGAAGGACACGAAGCGGACGGTGGCGCCGCAGGCCGAAGCCAGCTCCGCCATGCGCCGATGGTAGCGGTAGCCGCCGGTCAGGCGGCTGGGATCACCCAGGGTGACCAGGGAAACGGTGAGGATGCGTGTCATCCACGTGGCTCCGAGCGCGTTCGGACCCCAGGGCCTTTATGGCGGCGGGGAGCGGTATCCGCTCGAGCTGGCCAGGGCCATCGCCGCCGGCGTGGAGTGCGAGCTGGTGACCTTCGGTTCCCGGCCGGGCCGCTGGACCAGCGGCGGCCTGCAGATCCGGGTGCTCCGCCCGGTCGGCCGGCTGCACGGCCACCCCGCCCAGCCGGTCGCACCGATGCTCCCCGCAACCCTGGTCGGCGCCGACATCGTCCACGCCCATCATTTCCGCAGCTTACCCACGCGCATGGCCGCCTTCACCGCCCGCATGCTCGGGGCGGCCACGGCGATCACGGACCACGGGCTGCCCGGCCGGACCTGGGGTGGGCTCGTCCATCGTCTGTTCGATCGCTTCCTCATGGTGTCCGAGTTCTCCGCCGGTCTGCTCGGCGCTCCACCGACGAGGACGCAGGTCATCTACGGCGGCGCGGACCCGCGGCGGTTCACGCCCGTGCCGGGCGGCGACCGGGACGGCGTCCTGTTCGTTGGCCGGCTGACCCCGCACAAGGGAATCGACCGGCTGATCCGAGCCCTGCCCGCCGGCGTCGCGCTCCGCATCGCGGGCAGCGGCGGCCACGACCTCCACCCGCCCGAACAGGGGTATCCCAGGCTGCTTCGCCGGCTGGCCGAGGGCCGGCACGTCGCCTTCCTGGGTCCGGTCTCTGATCCACTTCTGCCCGAGCTGTACCGCCGAGCTGCGGTCGTAGCGCTTCCGTCACTGGACCGCACCTGCTACGGCCGGCGTGTCCCGGTCTCTGAACTGCTGGGCCTCGCGGCCTTGGAGGCGATGGCCAGCGGGACCCCGGTGGTCGCCAGCCGCATCGGCGGTCTGGCCGAGGTGGTCGTGGACGGGGAGACCGGGTTCCTCGTGGAGCCGGGCGACACTCAGGCGCTCAGGGACCGCCTCGCATGCATCGTGTCGGACCGCCGTTTGGCCGCCCGGCTCGGCGCTAACGCCCGGGACCTCGTGATGCAGCGGTTCACCTGGCGTGCCTGCGCGGAGCGATGCCTGTCCGCCTATGAGACGCTCAGGTAGCTCCCCATGGCGCCGCGGGCTCCAGCCCAGATGTGCCGGTTGCCGCCGACATCCCCTCTTACATGTGCTTGGCCACGGCCAAGGCGGCGGTCAGCGTGTCGACCACGGGGACGCCGGTCGCCTCGAGCGCGTGCCGGTGATGCGAGCCCCCGTCGTACAACACGCAGTGGGCGCCGACCGCCCGCGCCGCCGCCAGGTCGTCGAGGGCGTCGCCCACCAGCAGCACCGCCGCGGCGTCGACCTTCAGCGCGGCCAGGTGCGCCGCCAGATGCTCGGTCTTGCCGCCCCCACCGGGCACGCGCAGCCCATCCACGCGGAGGAAGAAGCGGCCAATCCCCAACCGCTCGGCCAGCGCCAGCAGGTCTTGGTGCCGCCACATCGACAGTAGCGACTGGGTGAGGCCGGCCGCCTCGGCGGACGCCAGCGCCGTCCACGCGTCGGGTGCCAGCGCCAGCCGTTCCAACCGAGCGCGGTAGCTGCCGTGGTAGGCGTCGTCGAGCGCCTGCCACTCGCCTGATCCGATGCGACGGCCAGCCAGCTGTTCATAGAACCGTTGGACCGGCCGGGTGTAGCGACTGCGGTAGATCTGGGAGTCGATGGGGCCGAGGCCCAGCACCGCCAACGCGTCGTTGACCGCCGCGACCACGGCGACGTGGTCGTCGAACAGGGTGCCGTTCCAGTCCCACACCACATGGCGGACACGGCCGCCGGCGTCGAGGCGGTCGTCATTGCTTTGCCCCATGCAGGCCAGTGTAGGGCGACGATGACCAGACCCGATCGTCAGTCCGCCGGCTCGGATCCGCTGCGGTCCCAGCTGACGTGGCCCCCACCCGGCGGCGTGACCTGGACCGGTCGGTGGCTGGTGGCCGGGACGGGAGCTAGACGGCCTGGGGACTCCTATTCTGCGGGGAGCGGGTGGCCCGCAGCCGGTAGGGCTCGCTGCCCCTGGCTCTACACCACAGCTGACCAGCGGCAACGCTGGTCATCGGTCGTCTTGACCTGCCACCACGTCTAGGCCGGCGGTCTCGCCCGGCCTGGAACCTACCTAGAAGGCCTGAGGCTGGTTCGGCACTTTTGCGAGTAAACGCTGACATCAGGGATGATGCGATGATTGATGCCTAGGTCGTCATTGACAAGACCGCCTGCTGGTATCCGCCTCGATCTACAACGACATCATCGAGCAGGGCTACCGCGACATTGACGCCGAGGCGTTCCAGCCGGTCCAGGTCGCCGCGAAGGCTACGCACGCCCTTGCGTGGGTGTATGTGCCGGGACGCCACAACGCGGGTAACAGCGGGCCAGCAGTCCCGTGGCCTCACCACGACGCCGGCATCACCTCCAGGGATCCCCCATGAGCTGCCTGCCGACATCCCAGACTTCACTGGACACGAGGCGAAGTTGGAGCGGTTGCTGGCGGCGTTCACCCGCGCTGGCAAGGCAGCCTCTCCAGCCGCGCCCAGGTGTCCTCGGCCAAACGACACCGTCCGGGCCGGACTCGACCACGCGCGCACCCACGCGCGACAATGCCACCGCGGGCACGCCACACCCCGATCATGAAGACCTCGAAGACCTCCATGATCACGTGGGGTGCCCGCATCCGCGTACAGACGCGAAACCCGCCGATCTACCCCATCACCGACCTGCCACACATAAAGGCGAAACTTCGGAATAGGCCGGAGCCCTGGCATCGGTGCTCGTCTACCCCATCGGCGGTACGCTTACGTAATGCGACCTCTTAAGTATTCCATCAACGTCACATTGGACGGGTGCTGCGATCATCGTGCAATCCCCGCGGACGAAGACTTGCATCGTCACGCGGTCGAGAACCTCAACCAGGCCGATGCCCTCCTCTTTGGCCGGGTGACCTACGAAATGATGGAGGCAGCGTGGCGGCCGTCGGCGCCGACGGGAGCGAGACCTGATTGGATGGAACCCTTCGCCCGGACGATCAACGCGGCAAAGAAGTACGTCGTGTCGAGCACCCTGGAACGGGTCGATTGGAACGCGGAGCTCGTGCGCGGGGATCTGGGCAAGGCCGTTCAGCAGCTCAAGCGGGAATCGGGCAAGGGACTGTTCGTGGCAGGCGTGAAGCTCCCGCTGGCGCTGGCGGAGCTGGGATTGATCGATGAGTACGAGTTCGTGGTGCACCCCCGGCTAGCAGGCCACGGGCCGACGCTGTTCGCGGGGCTATCGAAGCATGTCGACTTGAAGCTCGTGAGCCGGCTGGAGTTCGGCTCGGGGGCGGTGGCGATGCGGTACGAGCCGAAAAGGTAGCCATCGGGCCTGGTGGCCCGAGTCGGCCGCATCATGGATAAACTTGGGCAGCTTAACTGAAATTCCCTGTAGGAGGAAACAGCGATGTCGGGGGTGAACTCGAGGGCGTTGTCACGGAGTTTCTGCAGCACCCGGTCCATCTGCGAACCCTACATCTGGACCAAACCCTACCGACCAGCCGCACCGGCCACAGCCCGATCAACCTCGCCACCTTACCCCGAGTTCCGCAGTTGATGGGCATGTGAGGGCTCGGCTGGCGGCATCCTGGCTGGTCAGGGGCTTGTCGTCGGCCTGACGGCCGCGGGATTGTGGGCATACGTTTGGGTTGCATTCGCCCAGTTTGTGTGGTCGAGTCGCGAGCATGTACCTGCGGACGATCCAGCGGCATAACAAGGACGGCTCGACGGTCCGCTACGTGCAGCTGGCCCACAACCACCGCAAGGGCACCAACACCCAGGCCGAGGTCCTGCTCCGGCTGGGCCGCGAGGACCGCCTGGACATGGAGGGGCTGCGGCGGCTGGTCTCATCGATCAGCCGCTACCTGGACGGCGCCGGCGCGCTGCCGGTGGCCGGGACCGACCAGACGCTGGCAGTGGAGTCCTCCCGCCAGCTCGGATCGGTGTGGCTGCTGGAGGGGCTGTGGCAGCGGCTGGGCGTCGCCGGCGCGCTGCGGCAGGTGCTGGGCGGGCGCCGGTTCACCACCGCGGTCGAGCGGGTGCTGTTCGCCCTGGTCGCCAACCGCGCGGTCGATCCGATGAGCAAGCTGTCGGCGGCCGAGTGGGCCTCATGCGACGCGGCGATCCCTGGGCTTGCAGGGATGGACGACGACCAGGCCTACCGGGCGATGGACCTGCTGGTGGCCGCCGATACCGAGGCCAGGGTGCAGGAGGCGGTGTTCTTCGCCGCCGCCAACCTGCTCAACCTCGAGGTCGACCTGCTGTTCTTCGACACCACCTCCACCTTCTTCCAACGCGACAGCGAGGAGAGCGGCCCGGGTGCGTTCCGGGTCTACGGGCATTCCAAGGACCACCGGCCGGACTTGCCGCAGGTGGTGATCGGCCTGGCGGTCACCCGCGAGGGGATCCCGGTGCGCTGCTGGTGCTGGCCGGGCAACACCAACGACATGACGGTCATCAAGCAGGTCAAGGACGACCTGCGCGGCTGGCGGCTCGGTCGCGTGGTGACGGTGGTCGACCGCGGCTTTTCCTCCGACGACAACCTGACCTACCTGACCCGGGCGGGGGGGCACTGGATCGCCGGGGAGCGGCTGCGCGACGGCACCGCTGACGTGGCCCAGGTGCTCTCCCGCCAGGGCCGCTACCAGCAGGTCCGCGACAACCTGCGGGTCAAGGAGGTCCGCCTCGGCCAGGGCGACGGGGCCCGCCGGTTCGTGCTGTGCCACAACCCCGAGCAGGCCGAACGCGACCAGCCACCAGCGCGAGCAGCAACTGGCCGCGGTCGAGGGCGAGCTGGAGCGCATCGCGGCACTACGCGCCAAGCACGCCAAGGCTGCTGGCAAGCGCCGCCGCGGGACCGATGACCACCTCAAGGCCGAGTGCGCCCTGCGCGACCACCCCACCCTGGGCCGCTGGCTGCGGCAGACCCCCGGCGGGCGGCTGATGATCGACCGCGCCAAGGTCAAGGCCGAAGCCCGGCTGGACGGCAAGTTCCTGCTGTCCACCAGCGACCCTGACCTGTCGGCCGAGGACATCGCGTTGGGCTACAAGAACCTGCTGGAGGCCGAACGTGGCTTCCGGGACCTGAAGACCACCCTGGAGCTGCGGCCCGTCTACCACCACCTGGAGCGGCGCATCCGCGCCCACGTGCTGCTGTGCTGGCTGGCGTTGCTGCTGGTCCGGGTCGCCGAGCGGCAGACCGGCAGCACCTGGCGGCGGATCAACACCGAGCTTGGCCGGCTGCACCTGGTCACCCTGGCCGGGCCGGCCGGCCGCATGCAGCAGACCACCACCCTCACCGCCGCCCAGCGAGACCTGTTCGCCGCCACCGGCATCGTCCCGCCGCCCCGGGTGACCAGCCTGCAGCCCGCCTGAACCCGGTCACATCGGCCCTGCCGGCGTGGGCACACGCCGCACAAGCGCACGATCACCGTTCTCCCAGCTCAGCGTCCCAATTCCGGCGATCGCATGCTCACCAATTGCGGAACTCGGGCTTACGCAACGCGGTCATCAACGCAATCCATGCCGCCGGCTACCTGCACGTCCCCGAAGGCCGACGCGACCACACCAGACCCACCGAAGCCCTCCACCTACACGGCCTGCTATGACAAACCCGGACAATCACGGAACACGCCGGAGCCCTGGCCCTCAGCGCCATCGACACGCCTCAGCCGCCAGCCGGCTCGTAGCGGACCGATTCCCGATCCTGCCCCACAGCCGGGCAGGGCTTGTCGGTGGATGCAGGGATGCCTGGAACGGGGGTTCCCGCTGTCGCGGGACGAACCTGCCTGCGGCAGGTGAATGCGGGCGGTTCCTTGATCCGCGCGGGCATAGGATCGGCGGTATGGCATTACGGCTTGTTCAGATTGCGATGAATGCTCGGGATGACTCCGCGCTCGGCCGGTTCTGGGCGGAGGCGCTCGGCTGGACCATTTCCAGCGAGGAACCCGGCGTGACCAACCTCGAACCCGAGGGCTTCACCTATCCCGACCCTATCGCCGTCTGCATCGACATCATCGCCGTCCCGGAACCCAAGACGGTGAAGAACCGCGTGCACGTCGACCTCGCCACCACCTCAGCGGCCCATCAGGCGGACCTGGTCGCGCGTCTCCAGACTCTCGGTGCGACGCCCGCCGACGTGGGCCAGGGCGACGTCCCGTGGACGGTCCTGGCCGACCCGGAGGGCAACGAGTTCTGCGTGCTGGAGCCCCGATCGACCTACCGGGACACCGGGCCGATGGCCGCGGTGGTGGCCGACTGCGTCGATCCGCGGGCCATGGCCCGGTTCTGGGGCGAGGCGATGGACTGGACCCTGCACGAGGTGACCGACGATCATGCGGTGCTGCGCTCCGCCAAGGGCGTCGGCCCGTATCTGAAGTTCCTCCGCACGCCCGACACCAAGACCGTGAAGAACCGCGTCCATCTCGACCTCCGGCCCTACCCCGGTGACGATCAGGCGGCGGAGGCGGCCCGGCTGCGGGCTCTGGGCGCCACCGACATCGACCTCGGCCAGGGCGACGTGCCGTGGACGTGCCTCGCCGACCCGGAGGGCAACGAATTCGACGTCCTCACACCGCTGTGACGCGGAGCCTTGCCGACCCTCACCGTGGACACCAGCGACGGCTACCGGCCGGGCCTCGACGACATCACCGCCTTCGCCACTGACGGGTCCCGTGACTGACGAAGTTTCGGTCGGATACAGCCACGACCTGCGGTGAAATCGATGTGGTTGGTTGAGGGGGTTCGCGGCGC
>Ga0137369_10007193_pt1 | contig 11210 bp, 8 predicted proteins | sample SagtaG_12_FD_104918 | JGI IMG/M metagenome (GOLD analysis project Ga0137369, IMG submission 104918) | Vadose zone soil microbial communities from Sagehorn Ranch, Mendocino, California, USA - Sage1_L_113_16 metaG | ecosystem: Environmental > Terrestrial > Soil > Vadose zone | place: USA... | reverse complement strand
CGCCTTGCCCACCTTTACCACCGAGCTCGTCGTACGCGAGTCCACGGCGCCTCCCCGCGCGCGGGCATGAGGGAGGGCTAGGCCGCGTCTCCCGGAAGGACGCGGAAGCCCATCTGCTCCGCGGAACGCCGAACGCGCGCGTCGAGCGCGAGGAGAGCCAGGTCCGGCACCAGGGAGCGCGCGAGCACGGCGATCAGGGTCAGGTCGGAGGCCAGCACCAGCTCCGCGGCGCCGAGGGGCGCTCGGACCTCAGGCGCCCGGCTCTCATCCAGGAGCCAGCACAGTATGGCGCTCGACTCCGCGTAGAGGTTCAGCGCTCGACCCGCTCCGCATCGAGCAGCTTCGCGGCCGCGCCGGGCGGCATCACGGGACCAACGGCTGGATACAGATCGGGCCGGTTGGCGAGTCCCACCCTGGCCCTTCCTTGGCGAACCACCTCGAGCAACGCTGGATAGGGCAGGGCGACGCGTGGGCTGGGCTGACGCAACTCCGCGACCACCTCACCTCGGTCGGTTACCAGGATCTCCTCTCCGTTCCGCACGAGGCGCAGATACTCGCTGAGGCGGTTCTTCAGCTCGCGAACACCCACCGCCTTCATCATCTGAATGTAGCTACGTGAGGCTACATTTGTCAAGAGCGGGGCGGCCCCGCTAGGCTCCCCCCCTCGCATCAACCGCGGGCAGCCGGATCCGGACCGTCGTCCCCTGGCCGATCCGGCTCTCCACCGTGATCCGCCCGCGGTGCTCCTCGACGATCTGCCGGGCGATGGCGAGGCCGAGCCCCGTCCCCTTCACCTTGGTCGTGTAGTGGGGCTCGAAGATCCGCTCCACGTCTTCCACCCCCGGACCCTGGTCCACCACCGTGATCAGGACTTCCCGCTCCTCGGCGGCGGTGGCCACCCGCAGCTCGCCCGCCCGTCCCTCCATCGCCTCGAGCGCGTTGTTGACCACGTTCAGGAGCACCCGCCGCAATTGGTCGGGGTCGGCCTCGACGTCCGGCAGGTCCGCGGCCAGGTCCAGCCGCACCGAGAGCCCGTCGGGGCCCCCCTGCGCGTAGGGAGCGAGGGCGGAGCGGACGAGCTCGTTCGGGTGGCACCTCTCCAGGCGCACCTCGGGCAGCCGGCTGAAGCGGCTGAACTGGGCGATGAGCTCTTTCAGGTCCCGGACCGAGGAGAGCACCATGTCGATCGCCGAGGGGAAGAGGGCGTCGAAACGGCCGGGATCGTTCGCGTGGGCGGACTTCAAGGTTTCCGCGGCCAGGCCCACGGGGGTGAGCGGGTTCTTGATCTCGTGGATGACGCGCTCCACCGCCTCCTTCCAGGCCTCCAGGCGCTGGGTGGCGAGGATCTGGGTGAGGTCCTCGCACACCACCACCGTTCCCTGGCCTCCTCCGTCTCCGGGCAGCGCGGAGGCGACCACGGACAGCGTGCGCCGTCCCCGCGGGAGCTGGCACGCGAGCTGGGCCTCCTGGCGGGAAGCCCTCCCCCCCCGCACCGCTTCCACGAGGTCCACGATCCGCCGGGTGTCGCCCTCGAGCACCTCGTCCAGCCGGCGGCCCCGCACGTCGCGCGACACCGCCAGGCTCTCGGCCGCGCGCTCGTTGAAGGTCTCGATGCGTCCCTGCTCGTCGAGGGAGATCACGCCCGTGGCCACGTTCGCGATCACGGTGGCCAGCCGGTTCTTGACGTCCCGCAGCGCGGCCTCCGACTGCTGAAGGGCCTGGGTCCGGGCCGCCACCATGGCCTCCAGGTTCCGGCTGTAGTCCTCCACCTTTCGCTTGGAGGCGAAGAGCTCGCCCACCATGCGGTTGAAGGCGTCGGCCATCGCTCCCAGCTCGTCCCGGGAGTGCAGGGGCAGACGCACCTCGAGGTCGCCGGTGGCCGCCCGCGACATGGCCTGCTGCACGTTCCTCACGGGAGCGATCACGATCCGCGCGATCAGCAGGTTCAGGAGGAGCAGGAGCAGCACGAAGGAGGTGCCGGCCAGGCCGTAGAACAGCGTGTGGGTGAGGGCCTGGCTCCGTTGCAGCTCGGCCAGGGAATAGAGCAGGTATAGCCGGCCGAAGGGCTCGCCGGCCGCCGCCAGCTCGGCCGCCAGGGACAGCGCGGTCCGGCCGTTCCAGCGCACCTCCTCGAAGGGCTGCTCGCGGCGAGGAAGCGCGCCCTTCCCGCCGGGAAGGGCTTCCCGGCGGACCGCCCGCGTCGAGAGCAGCGGCCGGCCGCCCGTGCTCACGAGGTCCGCCCGTCCGTCCCCGCGGAGCAGCAGGACCAGGCCTGGCTCGCCCTCGAAGCGCGTGGCCTCTTCCCCCAGCAGCTCGCGGATGGTCGGGCCGTCGGCGGTGGCGGCGAGGTCGATCCCGTCCGCCTCCACCCGGGCCCAGAGGAGGCCGCGCTGCCCCGCGAGGTCGGCCAGGTGCGCCGCCAGCGAGTCCTCGTTCTCGCTGAGCAGGTCGTAGATCAAGTCCCGCGCGTAGTTGTCGCGCAGGGTGGACAGGAGCCGCTGGTCCTTGTCGAGCAGGGTCGCGCGCTGCTCGCCCAGGAAAGGGACGAGGAAGACGAGGAACGCCCCCACGCTGACGGCGAAGACCGCGGTCAGGGTGAGGGTGACCTTGGCGTTGAGCTTCACTCCCCCACCCAGGATTGGAGGCGCGTCCGAGGGCCGTCCGGCCCCGCCTCGACGACCAGGACCGGCATCCCCGTCCGGCGGTCGCCCACGCGGTCGAAGCGCACCCGACCGGTGAGACCCGTGAAGTCGGTCTTCGCCAGCGCGTCGCGCAGCCGCCGCCGGCTGACGGAGAGGGCGGACTCGAGGTCCTGGTTCCCCAGGGGTCCCAGCGCCTGGAGGCCCACCACCACCGCCCGCACCGCGTCGTAAGCCAGGGCCGCGCGACAGCCGTGGGTGGGTTGGCCGAAGGCCTCGCGGTAGCGCTCGCCAAACCCCGCGGGCGGCCAGCAGAGGTCGAGGAAGTACGCGGGCCCGGCCGGCCCGCCACGCTTGAAGAGCAAGGGGCTCGACCAGGCGTCCCCTCCGAGCAGGGTGGCGCCCAGCCCGAGGGCCCGCCCCTGCCGCGCGATCAGGGTGGCGTCGGTGAAGGAGCCGGGAAGGAAGAGCACGTCCGGCATGAACGCCTGCACCTGCCGAAGCTGGCTCCGGAAGTCGGTCTCGAGGGCGAGGTAGAAGAACTCCGCGACCACCCGAGAGGCGGCGGGGTCGCGGAAGCGCTCCACGAAGCTGTGGGCGAGGCGGGCGCTGTAGGTGCGGCCCACCTCGTACAGGACAGCCGCCCGGCGGGCGCCCAGGGTATCCCGGGCGAAGGTCGCGAGGCGGGCCCCCATGACCACGTCCGAGCTGCAGACCCGGAAGACGAAGGCGCGGTCACGGCCTGTCACGGCGTCCCACGTGAGGTCCTGGGCCGTGGAGACGTTCGAAACCTGAACCAGGCCGCGGGCTTCCGCCTGCTCCGCGATGGCCATGGAGAGGTCGCTGGAGTTCGAGCCCACGATGGCGAGCGCCCCCGCCTCCGCAGCCAGCGCCGCCGCCCGGCGCGCGTCCAGGAAATAGCTGCCGGTCGGGTATTCGAGCAGCGCGACCCGCCGCCCATGGACCCCCCCCGCCCGGTTCACGTCCTCGACCGCCAGCCAGGCTCCGTTCTGCGATTGCACGCCCGAGAGCGCGTGGCGCCCCACGGCGGGGAAGATCGTGGCCAGGGGCAGGCGGCCGTCCTTGGGCGGCTCCGGCCGCGCGAGCACGAGCGCCTCCACCCGCGACTCCGCGCGGGGGAGCCGGGGGGCGGCGGGAGGCGCGCAAGCCGCGAAGAGCAGCGCCGCCCCCAGGGCGGCCCCGAGGCCTCGCCGGCCGTCCGCCGGGAGGAAGAGCATGGTCCGGAAGGGAGCCTAGCACGGGCGAGCGGCGGACCACGCTCGCCCGTTGCGGGCGCCCCCGATTGGAGAGCCGGCGCCGGCCCAGGCTTGCCCTACGAGGTCGGTTGGGTGCCCAGCTTGACCGCCTTGTACCCGCCGGTCGCCCGGTAGTAGAGGAAGAGCGAGCCGAACACCACGGTCAGGACCACCGGAAGCACCGCCACGTGGCGGAAGGCCGCCGCCGCGCCTTCCTTGTCGTACCAGGCGCCCATGAGGGGCAGGATCAGCCCCACCGAGAGCATCCCCGCCCCGCCCACGACCGACATCAGCACCGGACCGCCCTTGGGGAAGCGCTCCGAGGTCACGCCCAGCATGGTGGGCCAGAAGTAGGTCTTGCCCACTCCGAAGACGGTGGCCGCCGCGAAGGCCATGGCCGGAGTGGAGACGGTGCTCAGCCAGTAGAGTCCGATCGCGGAGAGGATCGCGGACAGGGTGAGCAGGCCGAGGGGAGAGAACCGGTGGGCGAGCGGCCCCGCGAAGAAGCGCAGGACGAACATGATCCCCGCGGTGTACACGAGCAGGAGCACGCCCTGCATCCCCACCAGGTTCGAGATCACGGACCCCACCCACTGGTCGGGGCCGAGCTCGGTGGCCGCGGTGAGCCACATGCAGGCGAACCAGAGCAGGAACATCGGCCGCAGCCCCTCCTTCAGCATCTCGCCGGTCTTGACCCCCGCCGCCACCCGCTCGGTGGCCGGGAACCTCTGGCCCAGGACCATGACCCCGAAGAGGGCCGCGGGCAGGAGCACGGTCCCGAGCTTGATCTGCCACCCCTGGGTGGCCACGGCGGCCGACACGCCGGCCGCGTCGAGGCCGAGGACCTTGGTCCAGGCCACCGCGATGAGCCCGCCGATGACGAGCCCCCCCGGCCACCAGGCGTGAAGGGCGTTCAGCTTGCTCGTCTTGTCGTCCGAGTGGATGGTCGCCACCAGGGGGTTGATCACCGCCTCCACGAGCCCCTGGGAGAGGCCGATCAGGAGCATGCCCGCGTAGAGGATCGTGGTCCCGGTCTCCCCGAAGATCGAGTCCACCGGCCCGGCCGGCCTCGGGGAGAACAGGATCATCAGGATGGCCACGATGTAGCCCAGGCTGGAGGTGAGGAGGAGGTTCCGCATCCCCAGCCAGTCCACGAGGGATCCCCCGATGATGATCGAGAGGGTGAAGCCCCAGAAGGCGGGGCTGAGGATCGCCCCCATCTGCTCCTTGGTGATGTGGAAGTCCACGCACGAGGCGTCGACGATGTCCCCGCGGATCGAGAACACCATCGACGTGGTGAGAAGGGCCAGACAGCTGGCCACGAACAGGCGTCTCGTGTTCATGCCAAGACCTCCGGCGGCGAGCCTCCCCGTCGAGGCTCAGGGTTAGAGATGGGTCCGCTGGGGGCGGAGGATACCGGCCGGCCGTTTGGCGGTCAACTGCTCACGTCCTGGTCTTTCCCGCCGCCGGCTCCTGCACGACCAGTACCTGGTCGGCGGCCACATCCCGCAGCACCTGGGTGGCGCCCCCCGGCCACTTGATCTCGAGATCGACGCGCCTCTCCGGCCCCAGGCCGAAGTGCAGGCGCCGGTCGCTCACGGAGTAGAAGCCCGACTGGCTCACGACTTCCTGGGCTTGCCGCCGCCCGCCATAGCTCGCGGTCACGCGCGCGCCCAGCGCGCTGCGATTGCAGGTCGTCCCCACCAGCTTGACCTTCAGCCAGTGGTTCGTCCCCGGGAGGTCGTTGCGGAGCAGGGACGGGGGTTCGTTGAGGTTCACGATCAGGACATCGATGTCGCCGTCGTTGTCGAAATCGCCGAACGCGCAGCCCCGGCTCGCGTGAGGGGCGGCCACCGCGGGCCCCGCTTCCTCGATCAACTCCTCGAAGCGCCCTTGGCCAAGATTGCGGAAGACCAGACGCGGCGTCCGCATGGGATACGCCGGCAGCTGCCGTTCGACCTCGGGATACACGTGGCCGGTGACCATGAAGATGTCAGGCCACCCGTCGTTGTCGAGATCGACGATGCCCGCGCCCCAGCCCACGAATCGGGTCTCGACCCCCAAGCCGGCCGCGCGGGTCACGTCCGAAAAGTCTCCCTGCCCATCATTCCGGTACAGCACGTTGGTGTCATCGGCGAAGTGCGTCTTGACGATGTCGAGATCCCCGTCGAGGTCGTAGTCCCCGACGGCGACCCCCATTCCCGCCTGCTCCAGGCCGTCCTCGCTCAACGCGACTCCGCGCACCAGCGCCTCCTCGCGAAACGTGCCGTCGCGGTTGTTCACGAACAGGAAGCTCGGGGTGGAATCGCAAGCCAGGTAGATGTCGGGCCACCCGTCGTTGTTGAAATCCGCCGCCACCACGCTCATGCCGTAGCTGCCCCGAGCGCCGGCGAAGCCGGCCCGCGCGCTCACGTCGGTAAACGTCCCGTCGCCGTTGTTGCGATAGAGGGAATGCACGCCGGGCGGCAGCCCGCGCGGGCCGCAATTCACGGGCACGCCTTTCCAGGTGCAGTTGGCGTTCTGCCCGGGCTTGGGGGCGCGCTCGAAACCGAACTCCAGGTAGTTCGAGACGAACAGGTCCAGGCGGCCATCGAGGTCGTAGTCGAGGAACGTACAGCCGGCGCCCCACCGATGGCCGGCCTCGAGAAGGCCGGCCTCGCCGGTCACGTCCGTGAACGTGCCGTCGCCGTTGTTGCGATACAGGACGTTTTGTCCCCAGTAAGTGATGAACAGGTCCTCGTGGCCGTCGTTGTTGTAGTCGCCCACCGTCACCGCCGAGGCCCACCCGGTCCGCGCGAGGCCCGCTTGCTCGGTCACGTCCGTGAACGTGCCGTCCCGGTTGTTCTTGTACAACCGGTTGGTCGCGCCCTCCGTCACGCCCTGCACCCGGGTTCCGTTCAGCAGGAAGACGTCGAGCCTGCCGTCGTTGTCGTAGTCGAAGAAGGCGCAGCCGCACCCGATCGTCTCGAGGATGTAGTCCTTCCGGTCCGTGCCGCCGTAGATGGTGGGCGCCCGCAACCCCGCCTGGGCCGCGACATCGGTGAACCGGGCCTTGAAAGGGATCCCCGAGGGCTTGCCTCGTGGCTGCGGGGTGACGTGGCGCGACGCCACTCCCTGGGCCGCCGTCGAGCGGGCCAGGCCCAGGTGGACGCCCGAGGCGGCCAGCGCCTGCAGGAAATCGCGGCGGCTGATCACGGCCGGGGCGGGGTCTCCCCGCCTGCGCCCTTGACGAGCCGCACTCGATTGCGCGAGGTCTCCTCGACGCGCTCCTGCTCCAGCAAGGTCTTGAGCTGGGCCGCCACGGCTTCCGCGTCTGCCTGACGGCCCAGCCGCCGGTAGGCCATCACGAGCTGATTGAGGGCCAGGCGATCCCTCGAATCCAGCTCGACCGCGGCCCGCAGATCCTGCACCGCGCCCCCCGGGTCTCCGCCCACCAGGCGCAGCCTGCCGAGCGCCGCATGGGCCTTCGCGAGGTCGGGCCGGACGCGCAGCGCGCGCTGCAAGGCCGCCCGCGCATCGGCAAACTCGGGCGATCCGGGCGTCGGGTCGCTGCGCATCAGAACGTCGGCCAGCAGGTAGTTGAGGGTGGCGTCTTCCGGCTGCCGGGCCAGCTTCTGACGCAGCAGCGCGGCCGCCTCGGCGACGCGATCCGTCTGGCGGAGGACCAGGCTCAACCCCACGGATCCATAGAGCTCCTCGGGACTGAGCGCACTCGCCTGTTCGAAGTCGCGCATGGCCTCTTCGAAGTCGGAGCGCTCCGCTCGAATGCCGCCGCGCAACGTGAGAAGCCTCGCCGACCCCGGGACCTTCGCCAGACCGGCGTTCGCCACTTCCAGGGCGAGGTCGAGAGCGTCGTGGTCGAGGCAGAGACCAGCCAGCTCCAGGTAGTGACGCTCCTCAGTGGGGGCGATCTCGATGGCCTTGCGCAACGCGGTGATCGCGCCCTCGAGCCGTCCCGAGGCCGCGCTGGCCGAGGCAAACAGGTTCAACACTTCGGCGTCCCCGGGACTCATGGCCAGGGCGGCGCTTGCGCTGGCCAGGGCCTCCTTGCCCTGGCCCGCCTGCAGCTGACACACCGCCAGGTTGTAGCGCGCGGCCGGGCCGTCGGGAGCGGCCTCCACCAGCCGCTCGAAGACCTGGGCGGCCTCGCGCGGCCGCTTCAGCTCCAGCAGGCAGCCCGCGTACTGGGCAGAGGCCGGCGGGTTCTGCCGGAGGACGGACGCGCTGCGGGCGAAATGGTCCACCGCGGCCGCGCACTGATTCGTCTCCACGGCCAGCGCGCCCGCCATCGCGTGCGCCGTCTCGCTGCCCGGGTCGCGGAGGAGGACGCGCGCCACCAGCGCGGCCGCCTTGGGGCTTCGGGTGCGGTAGGCCACTTCGGCCGCGCCCTGCAGGGCGGCCAGCGAGCCCGGCTCGAGGGTGAGCGCCTGCTCGAAGCTGGCCAGGCTCTCGGGGAGGCGCTCGAGCTTCTCCAGGGCGATCCCGCGGATGGCCCAGAGCCGGGCGTCCGCGGCCGCGGACTTCAGCCGGGCGTCCGCAAGACGCAGCGACTCCTCGAACCGCCCCCCGGCCAGGGCGTCCGTCAGCTCATCGGGGTGCGCCGCGCAGGCGCTCGCCACGAGCACCGCCGCGGCCCGCAGCACCCCCCAGCTCAATTGGAGTCTATGACGCGCGGAAAGGCCGTCACCCGCAGCTTCGCCGAGCCGTAGGGGATCAGGGTCACCGTCTCGTCGGGCTCGCGGCTCGGGACCGGGCTCGCGGGGAGCGGCCCTGCCGACCCGTCGACCAGCGTCCACTCCGGCACGCGCCGGCCTTTCACCGAGAGCTCCACGGGCGCGCCCTGAGGGCTGAACGGGTAGTCGCCGAGCGGCTTCTCACGCACGTCCACGGCCTTGGCCACGCTCTCCGGGCTCACCAGGAGTCCGTAGTTCCAGGGAGTCGTGGGGTGCACCTCCCAGTCCGCCGCGGGGGGCGGCGCCGGCTTGCTCATCCCACTCTGGACCTTCCTCCAGTCCTCCCCGATGCGGAGCGAGAATACGAGCGGCCCCCGCTCCAGGGCGACGGAATCGCGATACCAAGTCGAGACGCGCGGGGCCATGGGCAAGGTGAGGGCGACCTCGTCACCGCGCTTCCAGAGCCGATGGACACGAACCAACTCCCCCGCCCGAGTGCCCTCGATGGCTTGGCCGTTCACCTTGATGGATGCCTGCTTCGCCCAGGCGGGGACGCGGAGAACGAGGGGGAAGGCGGTCGGGGTGTCCGGCGCAATCCTGAGCCGCACCTCGCCTCGGAAGGGATACTCGGTGTCCTCCGTGATCGAGAGTAGGGTGCCGCCGGCCACGATGGTCCGGATCTCGCTCGGCGCATACACCAGCGCCGCCAGGCCGCGGTCGGGGGTGGCCATCCAGAGACTCTGCACGAGCTTCGGCCAGCCCTGGTGCAGGTTGGCGGTGCAGCAGCCGAAGTTGGGCTCCAGGGCGAACAGGTTCGACTCCGGGCCATTGCTGACCCATCCTCGCGGCCGAAGGCTGCAGAGCACCTGGTTCGGCTGCTGGTCGTACTGGTGGGCCCACATGTCGGCCGAGAAGGTCGCGGGCAGGGCGTTGAACGCGATCCGTTCGAGGCGGTCCGCGAGCGCGGGGTCGCCGACCACCGTGAGGACTTGCTGGAGCGAAAAGAGCGCTTCCACCACCGCGCACAGCTCGATGCCCTGGGACGGGTCGGGGCCCGCGTAGTGCTCGTCGGCGCTGAACAGTCCGTTGGGCAGGCCGTGATGGCGATCGAGCACTTCCAGGGTCCGGTGGATCGCCTCGCGATCGGAGCGGTCGCCCGAGACGAGCGACCACAGGGCGCTGGTCTTGAAGGCCATCGCGTTGTTCACCCCGTGGGCGCGCATGGCCCGGTCGGGGTTGTTCACGCCGATCTTCAGCCCGAGCTGTTCAGGGCTGGTCTTGGCCGGAAAGGCGAACTCCGCGAAGTGTCGCTTCCAGTCGGTGCCCTGGGACTGGAGCAAGCGCGCGAGGTCGAGAAGCTCTCGGTCCCCGGTGCGGTTGAACAGCCAGAGCACGCTCACGAGCTCGTCGGCCCAGCGGTACGACGCCCATTCATGCAGGGGACGTGTGCGACCCTGCGCCAGGTGATGTCGGAAGTAGCGCTGCATCAGGGGAACCACCCGGGGGTCTCCCGTGGCCTCCTGATACTGGGTGAGCGCCTTCAGCATCACCATGTTGGGCCACCAGTCGGCGTTCTTCGGCGGCCCGATCCAGCCTTCGGGTGACTGATGGGTGAGCGTCCAGTCGACCCACTTTTGCGCCTTGGCCTTGAGGAGCGGGTCGTCGAGCAGGTAGGCGAGCGGGATCAACCCATCGAGAAAATAGGGGCCCCGCTCCCAGGCCTCGCCCGTCCCGCCCAGCCAGCCGCTGTTCGGGCCCACGTCGGGCCAGAACTCGTCGAGGTGGCCGGTCAAGCCACGGGCCTGGACCTCCAGCTGCCGGCGCAGCCAGCCCGTCGGCTTGACCGACCCCACCGGCAAGCGGGCAAAGGCTCCAACCTGCAGGGGCTCGCGGTTTGAGACGGGCGCCTGGGGGTCGGCCACGGCCGGCCCCGCAGAAAGCGCCAGGAGGACGGAGAGAAGCGGAATGGCCCGCCGCATCTTCAGAACACTACGCGGACGCCCAGTTGCATGATCCGCGGATCGTAGGTCGAGGTCGCGCGCCCAAAGGTGCTGCTCGCCAGATCGCCGTTGACGCCGCCGAGGTTCACCCGGTTGAGCACGTTGAACACCTCGAATCGGAGCTGGACGTTCACGCGGTCGCCGAAGCGGTTGTTCTTCACCAGGCTCATGTCGATGTTGATGAACCCGGGGTTGCGGAAGGCGCTGCGCTTCAGGGTGCCTTCCTGGCCGGGCGCTGGCAGCGGGAACGCCGATGCCGGGAACACGCCGTCCACGTACTGCTGCCGGCTGAAGGAATCCGGGACCTGGCCGGTCGGAGGGTTGGGAAAGTCGAAGTTCACCCCGTCCGCATTGTAATCCCCGCTGTTCGGCTGCAGCCCGATCACCTTCCCGTTCGCATCGAGGATCGGCCGGAACGGAGCGCTCGAGAACACGGTGAAGGGGGAGCCGCTCTGCAGGATCCCGGTTCCGTTGATCTGCCACCCTCCGAGCAGCCGACCCAGGAGCTTCTATGCGCTGTTTGGAACGGGAAGCGAGCAACTCTCCGCGAACGACAGGCGGTGACGCACGTCCCAGTCCGCGGCGGCCCGATACTGCGACAGGTCGTACTGGGTGGGAGTAGCCTATCCGGGATCGCGGTTG
>Ga0137369_10007192_pt1 | contig 11212 bp, 10 predicted proteins | sample SagtaG_12_FD_104918 | JGI IMG/M metagenome (GOLD analysis project Ga0137369, IMG submission 104918) | Vadose zone soil microbial communities from Sagehorn Ranch, Mendocino, California, USA - Sage1_L_113_16 metaG | ecosystem: Environmental > Terrestrial > Soil > Vadose zone | place: USA... | reverse complement strand
CGGAACTCACTATGTCATCGCCCATCAGGCCGCTCACGCTACCGATCAGGCTTACCGATGTGCGTTCGCAGTTTCGGCTCGCCGCCGGCTGAGCGAGTTGGGCGCATTGGTCGGGGCTGCTGGCGGGAACCCTGGAGGGGCATGAAAACGACCCTTGTCGGCCCGCCGGTTCTTGCGATCATCCGGGGCATGCCACCGCTTGGCGCGGAGGAGCGAGCAAAGCTTCCCGATAGCGCGTTCGCATACATCGATTCGCGCGGTAGACGTCTTCTGCCGATCCACGATGCGGCGCACGTCCGGAATGCTCTCGCGCGGTTCAGCCAGGTGGCCTTCGAGGACGAGGGCGCGCGGGACAAGGCGCGCACGCGACTGCTGAGGGCAGCCAAGAAGCACGGGATCGTGCCCATCGGCTTCGTCAGCGCGCAGCTGCAACCGCAGCGGAAGCTGCCGAAAGGCCAGGTCACCTTCCTGCTGACCGATATCGAGGGCTCCACCGAGCTGCTCGGGCGCCTCGACGATCGATACGCTCCCCTGCTCGCCGATGTCCGCCGTCTGATGCGCGCCGCGGTGCGGCATGCCGGTGGTCGCGAGGTGGACGCCCGCGCGGACGACCTCTTCGCCGTCTTCGAACGAGCCCCGGCGGCGCTCGAGGCCGCGCTGGCGATCCAGCGGGCGATGCGCGCGAGTGCATGGCCCGATGGGGTCGACGTGCGGGTGCGGATCGGCGTTCACCGCGGGCGTCCAACCCTCACCGATACCGGCTACGTCGGCCTTTCGGTGCATACCGCCGCGCGTATCTGTTCCGCGGCACATGGCGGTCAGATCGTCGTGTCGTCCGCCGTGCGCTCGGCGGTGCTCACGTCCCTCGCTGACGGGGTCAGCCTCAGGAGCCTCGGTGCCTGGCGGTTTCAGGGCCTGCGGGAGCCGGAGGATCTCTACCAGGTGGAGGCGGCCGACCTGCTCGCCGACTTCCCACCGCTCCGCTCGGTAGCCCCTGCGAAGTAGCGGTGCCTGACAACGGTCGGTGTCATAACCTAGGTTCAGCCCCGAATCCGAGTTTTGACACCCTTCAGGGCAGCAGCGGCAGGAATCAACAGCTGCGGGAGTCCTCCGCTGAGGTTTTGGCAGCTTTCCAACCACCGACGCGGCAGGGCAGCATCCCAGGTCGGCCAGCGGCCGGAGAGACCGGTTATCCGGCGAGCTCGACCCCGGGATCCCCCGTCTCGATCGGGTTGGTGATCGGATCCTGGCTCCACTCGAACCAGCCGCCGTCGTAGACGGCGATCCGCTGCCAACCCATCAGGTACGCGTAAAACCAGGTCTCGCTTGCTCGCCAGCCGGTGCCGCAATAGAAGGCGACCCACTTGTCGGCGCTGATCCCGGCCTCGTCCCAGTGGGCGGCGATCTCCGGGTAGGCCCGCATGGTGTTGTCCACGTTTCGGTAGTGCTGCATGTGGTAGGCATCCGAGCCGCAGTTGCCCCAGACGTCGCCGGCGATCCGGCCGGCCGGGTTGATGTAGTTGTAGCCGCTGACCTTGCCGATGTGCTCGTTCCAGGTCCGCACGCTGACCAGAGCGGCATTCTCCGGGTCCGCAAGGATCTGCTTCGCCTCGTCGATGTCGACGATGACCTCCGGGCGTAGCGGAATCTGGACACCGAACAACGAGACCGGCGCGGGCTCACGGACGACCGTCTCGAGCGGGTTGCCCTCCCGGACCCACCAGTCGTAGCCGCCGTCGAGCAGGCGGACGTCGTCGACGCCGCAGTAGCGCAAGATCATCGCCGCCCGGGTGGCTGCGATCTGCCCGGCCCGACGTCCCGGCCACTTCTCGTTGGCCTGGCCTTCGGTATCGCGGCCGTAGAGGATGACCGTGGTGTCATGGGTGATTCCGAGCGCGCAGAGGGCCTGCTCGAGCTCCTCCGGTGATCGGCGGTTCCAGTCGTCCGGGCTCTCGAGCCGGTTCGTGTCGAGGTACAGCGCGCGGGGGATGTGACCCTCCTCGTACTCCTCGGGGACGCCGAAATTGACGTGGAAGAGCAGGAAGGCGCCGGCCGGCGCGGCCTCCGGCCGGCCACCGTCGAGCACCTCTCGCAGCCAGTCGGTGTGGACGAGCTTGTCGTAGTGCGGCAGAGCCTCGACGGGCAGGTTCGCGTCGGCCGCCCACTCGGACCATCCGTGCTCGTAGGTTCGGATGCGCTCGTGACCCAGATCCGTCAGCCTGGCCCTGACCGCGCTGACACCCTCGGGGTCATCGCCGTAGAGGACGACCTCTCGGCCCGGAACAATGCCCTTCGAGTGGAGCAGCCGTTCGACCTCGACGTCGTCGACGCTGTTCAGCCAGGCGCTTGCGAACGCGACCGCTCCCGGGATGTGACCGCCCCGAGCTTCTCCATTCCGGCGCCAGCCGTTGTAGGCGGCCAGCGGCCGGACGTCGACGATGGTGAGATCGGGGTCGTCGAGTCGCCGCCGGAGCTCCGCGGTGGAGATGGTCGCAGCATCGTTCTGGAACAGATCTGGGGTCATCGCTCCTCCTGCAGGGTACGTTCGCGACCGCTGGCGGGAGCGGCGCCCGCCTTCGGGCGGGGCCGCTCCCGCTGCAACTCCTTACAGCCCGTTCGCCGCCAGGAACTTGGCCGCCACGTCTTTGGGGTTCTGCTTGTTGAGCTGCGTCGCCTTGTTCATGGCGAGGATCGCAGCCTGCGTCAACTTCGCACTGACCGCGTTCAGAATCCCCATCACCTGTGAAGTCGCGGCGCTCTGCTTGACGATCACCGCGACGTTCTGAACGCCGAAGATCAGCTTCGGGTCCTTCAGCACGACGTACTTCCCGCTCGCAATCTGCGCGTCCGTCGAGAAGACGTTGATGCAGAAGACCTTCTTCTGGTCGAGCGCTCGGTAGGTGAGCCCGATGGCGAGGCTCAGGAACTTGAGCTTCGTCAGCCCGTAGACGTGCTTCATCCCGAGGTAGCCCTCTTCGCGGCTCTTGAACTCGGGTCGAGCGCCGATCGAGAAGTTCTTCGGGCGCTGCGCCGAGTTCTGCAGCCGCTTGAGGTCGAAGAGGGTCTTCAGGTGGTACTTCTTCGCATCCGCCTTACGGACGGCGATCGCGTCGACGTCGAAGAACGGCGTGCGATTCGAGAGCGCGAAGCCGTCCTTCGCGAGCAGCGTCTTTGCGAGCTGCCACCAGCCTTTCGCCGTCTTCGGCAGCTTCTTCTGGTGATACGCCGTCTGGACGATCTCGCCGACGTACTCCGGATAGGCGTTGATCTTCCCGCTTCGCAGCGCCGTCTGGATGACCTCGGTGCTGCCGATGTTCTCGTGGTAGTCGACGGTGATGCCCTTGTGCTCAAGGGCCTGTTTGTAGAGCTGGCCGAGCACGAACTCCTCGGTGAAGTCCTTCGTGCCGAGGCTGATCGTCGTCGCGGCTGTCGACCCGGGCGCCGAGACGCGCGCATTCGCCGAAGACCCGAGCGACGCCACCAGCAGCACACCGACGGCCGCGATCAACGTTCGCGTGCGACTCATTCTCGCCATCTCCTCCTCCTCTCGATCCGGTCCCAGCGCAACCCTCTCATGCTGTTACGGCCTCGGCTACCCCCGTCGAGACGTCCGGCTCGATCAACTTCACCTTTCGCCGGAGCCCGCGCGGCGTCACCGCCCGTTGCAACAAGCCGAAGACGAAGCTCGCCGCGAACGCCAGCACGGCTACGGCAATCGATGCGGCGATCACCCCCTTCAGGAAGTAGCTCGCCTGATTGACGATGATGTCGCCGAGGCCGCCGCCGCCGACGACTCCGCCGAGCGTCGCGGTCGCCACGACGTACACCGCGGCAGTCTTGATCCCGGCGAAGATGAGCGGCAGCGCGAGCGGCAACTCGATCTTGAGCACGATCTGGTGGGGCCGCATGCCCATCCCGCGAGCTGCCTCGATCGCGTCCGGGTCGACGCCCTCCACACCGACATACGCGTTCGTCAGCATGAGCGGGAACGCAAGGATGACGAGGGCGAAGACGACATTTGTCGTGCCGATCCCGAAGACGCCGAGACCGATCGCGATCACGGCGAGACTCGGCAGCGCTCGACCGACGTTCGCGAGGTTGATCGCCAGGAACTCTCCACGGTGTAAATGACCGAGCCAGACGCCGAGCGGGATCGCGATCAGGAGCGCGATCCCCATCGCCTCGCCGCTGATCACGAGGTGCTCGAGGATCTTGCTCCACATCAGGCCCGGGTTGTCGTACATGAAGCGGAAGGCGTCGACGAACGTGCTCGGACGGAAGGAGTCGTAGCCGAGGATCACGCCGTCCTCCGCGCCCGCACCCAGGGCGTGAGCGCCCGCTGCACGACGACGAGTAAGCCGTCGGCGCCGATGGCCAGTGCGACCGCCAACGCACCCGTGGCGACGAACTCGGTCGTGAAGTCGGTCTGCAGTCCGTTGAAGATCGGCTGACCCAGGCCGAGCGGCGTGATGTAGGCGGCAACGGTGGCGAGGCTGATCGTCGTCACGACCGCAATCCGGATCCCGGCCGAGATGGCGGGCAGCGCAAGCGGGAGCTCGACCCGGAAGAGCATCTGCCGCCGCGTCAAGCCCATTCCCCGCGCCGCCTCCAGGACGTCGCCCGGTACCCCGCGCAGACCCTCGAGGATGTTGCGGAAGAGGATCAGCAGCGTGTAGCCCACGAGCCCGATCTCGATCGTCAGCATCGTGAGCCCTGTGAACGGGACGAGCAGCTGGAAGAGCGCGAGACTCGGAATCGTGTACAGGAACGCCGAGAAGACCCCGAACGGGGTCTCGAACCAGCTCTTTCGGTACGCGAGCAGCGCTGCGGCGAACGCAATCGCAAACCCGATCCCCACCGCGATCGCCGTCATCTCGAGATGCTCGAGCAGGCGCGGCTGGAGGATGTCACCCCAGTGACCTTTGACCCACTCCCAGCAGAAGGTTCCGTTCTGGGCGATACAGCCGTGCTTGCCACCCGGAGGCCCGCCGTAGTTGGGGATCACCGGCGGAGGAGGCACGGCAGCGGCGGTGATGATCACTCTTGCTGTTCCCGCTCCGGCGCGAGCAGCGCCGCGACATGGTCGACCGAGCACAGCCCGCACACCCTGCCGTTGTCGACGACCGCGAGCTCGCGCCGACCCTCCTCCAGCATCAGCGCGAGGGCGTCGCGCAGCGTCGTCGACGCGGCGACGGTAGGATACCGCGATTCATCCCCGTTGGGCGCGGCGAGCAGCTCGATGTCGGAGAGTCGCTTCAGCGCGAGTCGTTTGAGACTGCGGTCCGCACCCACGAAGCGAGCCACAAACTCGTCCGCCGGATTGGCGAGGATGGCGTCCGGCGTGTCGTACTGCGCGAGGATGCCGCCCTCGCGCAGGATGGCGATCCGATCACCCATCTTGATCGCCTCGTCGATGTCGTGCGTGACGAAGATGACGGTCTTCCGGATCTCGGCGTGCAAGCGGAGGAACTCCTGCTGCAGTCGCTCACGGGTGATCGGGTCGAGCGCTCCGAAGGGCTCGTCCATCAGCATCACGGCAGGATCCGCGGCCATCGCCCGGGCGAGCCCGACACGCTGCTGCTGCCCACCCGAGAGCTGTCTGGGATACCGATCGCGATCGTGCACCGGGTCCAGTCCGACGAGCTCGAGCAACTCGCCCACCCGGGCGTTGATCCTCGCCTTCGGCCACCCCAAGAGTCGCGGGACCGTCGCAATGTTGTCGGCCACGCTCATGTGCGGGAAGAGTCCGACGTGCTGGATCACGTAGCCGATCCGCCGCCGGAGCTCGATCACGTCCAGGCTGCGGACGCTGCGCCCGTCGATCAGGATGTCGCCTTCGCTGATCTCGATCAGACGGTTGACCATCTTCATCGCCGTCGTCTTGCCTCCGCCCGAAGGACCGACGAGGACGCAGATCTCTCCCGCCGGGATGCGTAGCGAGAGGTTGTCGACGGCAGCACCGCTCCGCCCGGGGTAGCGCTTCGTCACGCCGCGGAAGACGATTTCCGCGGCCGAGCTCTGCGCTCGCTTCCCGTCTGAGCCCATCTCCTCCCGCGAGTCTAGGGCCCGCGGCCGGGCCTCACAACGGCGGTCAGAGCTCCTCCGCGAAGGCGAGGTTGTCCGTCTTGAGGCTCTCGTCGGTTCCGAAGTACGCGTGCTTGGACATGTCCGCCGAGTATCGGCTTGCCGGAGGCGTGCGCCCGAGCGCCTCGGCCAGGCTCCGCACGAGGTGGGGAGCGCCGCCGCAGCAGAGCCCCAGATAGCGGGCTCCCGCCTCGCGTGCGGCCCGGCCGAACTCCGCGATCTCGTAGCGGTTGCAGGTGAACGGATCGAGCGCCGTCGGGAACGGCATCTCGCCCGGAAGCGCTGGATCCCTCAGCGATTGGAACGTCGGTTCGTGCTCGTGGGTGCGGTACGGGACCGGCAGCGCCGCAACGTGGCAGGAGACGGCCTCCCTGATCTCCTGCAGGAGCGGCAGCATCGTCGCCGGGCCGCGCATGCAATTGAGGCCGACGACGTCGGCACCTCCGGCTTCAAGCCGCCGGCACGCGTCGCCGAGCGTCCAGCCTTCCCGCGTCACGGGATGCTGGTGCGCCGCGAGCGTGATCACCGCGGCAAGACCCGCCTCCTTGATCGCCGCGAGCGCGGCGAGGGCTTCCTCGGCATACGAGAAGGTCTCCCCGATGACGAAATCGACACCCGCCTCGACCGCCCAGCCCACCTGCTCGTCGAACATCGCGCGCGCGGCGCGCTGCGACTCGTCGTCCTCCGCGAAGACGTTCGTATTGCAGAGGTCTCCCGCCACCAGCGCGTCGGCCTCGGAGGCGGCCTGCTTGGCGATTGCGAGCGCCTGCCGATTGATCTCCTCGAGGAGGTCCTCCTTGCCGACCAGGCGCATCTTTTCGCGGTGGGCGTAGTACGTGAACGCTGGAACGACGTCCGAACCGGCGCGGACGAACTCTCGGTGCAGCTGCGCCACGACCTCGGGATGGTCGAGGACGACCTCGGGCACGTACGGGCCCGCCTGCACGTAGCCACGCCGTTCCAGCTCGAAGAGATAGCCCTCTGCGCAGATCACGGCGCCTTGCCCGAGCCGTTCGAGCAGACGGCCGTTGTCGGAGTGAGTCGCAGCCATCGCGTCCCCCATTATCCAGCGCTCAGCCCGGAGCGGACGAGGTCTCTGACCGGTTCGAGGTCCGCCGGGAGAGAGGCGCCTTCAGATGTGAAGGGAACACGCTCGCGAATCAGCTCGAGGACGCGCCGCGTGCCCCTGCCGAGTGCCGGCGGATCGCGAAGGTCGATTGCCTGGGCTGCGACAACCAGCTCGATCGTGACTACTCGCTCGCCGAGCTCGACCATCTCCGCGAGTCGGCGGGCGGCGAGGGGGGCGAACGTCACCCGGTCCTCGATTCCCTCCGCTTGGGTCGTGCTGGCGAGCTCGAACGAGACCGGTTGCGCAAGCAGACGTGCCTCGGCAGTCAGGGCATGGCCGGCGTTTCCGAGCTCGGCGAGCGCGTCCTCGTGCAATCCGCTGCGGGCCGCAAGCCCATCGGGAAGACCGGAGATGGGCGACTGCAGGAGCTTCATCAAGCGCTCGTTCGCGGACGTGAGCGCCGGCGCCAGCGCGATGCGCAGGAAGTCGAGCGCGGCCGCAAGCGGGACGACGTCGAGGTTGGAGACCGAGACGACTCGCTCTTCCTCCACGATCACGAGCGGATTCGCGTTCGCCGCGTTCAGCTCGACCGCGAGCTGGGCGCGTACGAAGTCGAGCGCGTCCCACGTCGCGCCGAGCACCTGAGGCAACCCGCGGAAGGTGAGCGGGTCCTGAAGATTGCGCGCCGCGGCCGGCAACCAGAGGGCGCTGCCGTCGAGCAGCTGCGTCAGTTGCTCCAGCGACGCGCGCAGTCCCTTGTACGGCCGAGTGTCCGCAACGGCCGGATGGATGATCGTCAGGTTGGCGCCGAACGCTTCGAGGTCGAGCGCACCGGCAATGTGCAACGCGTCGAGCAGACGCGCGGCATCCGCGATCGCCAGCGCGGCGAACCCGGTCGAGTAGGCGTTGTTGTTGACCAGCGCGAGTCCTTCACCCGCGGCCAGCGCCGTGTCGCGGAAGAGATGGTGTACGAGGTCGGCGTTGGCAGCAAGATCGCTCTGGCCCACGGATCCGAGCAGGCGAACCTGCGGCGTCTCTTTCCCGTTCAGCGCCGCGACCAGGTGCTCGGCGAGATCCGGCCGGACGCCGGCGGTCCCCCTGGCGAACCCGTTCGCCATTCGCAGCATCGTCGCCCTGACGACGTCCGCCGGCGCCTCCGGGCCTTGGCCGACTCGGTGGCTCTGGATCAGCCGGCGGTTGAACTCCTCGACCTCCGACGGCTCGATCTGCACCCGCTTTCGCGCGCCGACGCCGGTCGTGAAGCCGTACACGACATCGCCGCGGTCGAGCACGCGCTCGACGACCGCCCGCGCCTCGCGCATCCGCACCACCGCCTCCGGCGCCAGCTCGACCGCTTCGCCGCCGCGGGCGACCGCGACGACCTCGCCCAAGCGGAGATCGTTGCCGGTGAGGACGACGGTCACGCGCCCACTCTCACGACCAGACGACCGCAGCCGCCTCGGCGATCGTGCGCAGCTTCGCGCGCTGGTCGTCGATGCTCAAGGCGTTGCCGACGACTGACGTCGCGAAGCCGCATTGCGGGGAGAGCGCCAGCCGATCGAGCGAGACGACCTGCGCAGCCTCCCGAATCCGCTCGACGAGTTCGTCGACCGTCTCGCGGCGCGGCGTCTTGGTCGTCACGAGACCGAGCACGACGACCTTGTCGTCGGGCACCGCCCTAAGCGGAGCGAACGTCCCGGAGCGCGCGTCGTCGTACTCGAGCAACAGCCGCTCTGCCCGCACGCGCGGAAACAGTCGCTCGGCGAGCCAGTCGTACCCCCCTTCGACGAGCCAGCGGCTCGCCTGATTCCCCCGGCAGAGGTGGAAGCCGAAGGTGACGCCCGGATGATCGCCGATGACGTGGTTGTCGAGCTCGACGCCGAGCTCGAGCCACCGCTCGGCCGGCCAGCCGCGGCTTTCGTAGAACCGCCGGTATGTCGGATCGAGGAGCAGCGGGTAGTGCGGTGCGTCCAACTGGATGTACACCGCGCCGAGGCGCACGAGCTCGTCGACGTCCTCACGGAGCAGCTCGGCGACGTCCGCGAGGAACTCATCCAGATTCAGATACGCGCCCTTCGAGCGTTCGGGATCCCAGAAGTTCGCGAACAGGCTGGGACTCGGCAGCGTCACCTTGACGACCCGGTCGGTGCGTCCGCGCGCGTACACGAACTCTTCCGTCGCGAGCGAGCGTTTGCGCCGAAGCGTCTGCTCGACTGCGAGCGGCGGCCGTTCGACACGAAGCTCACCGAGCTCCTCGCTTTGCCACGTCCCCCAAAGGAACGCGTCGAGGTCCCACTCGGCGAAACCCTGGACGGCAGCGGGAAACTGGCTTTGAAACGAGAGTCGGCGCATCTCGCCGTCGGTGACGACCGCGAGGCCTGCCTCCTCCTGGAGCTCGAGGGCGTCGTCGACCGCCTTGTCCTCGACCCGCTTGAACGCGGCGGGCGTCAACTCCCCCTTAGCGAGCTTCTCCTGCGCTGCGAGCAAGTCGGGCGGGCGAAGAAGACTGCCGACGACGTCCGTTCGCGCGTCAAGCACGCCCTCACTCTACGGACGTCCGGTCGGGGGCAGTCCGACGCCGAACTGTTGGGCGCCGGACGCGTGGGGTTCAGAAACTCTGTCAACCATCGACTTGGCGGTCGCCTCGACACAGCGACGCCCGCCGAGAAGGCGGGCATCGTCCACGACCTCGTCCAAAGCATTGACGTCGAGGCCGAGCGACCAGGCCGGGCGCCCGGTTTTCCATTACAAGAAGCGGCATCGCGTCGACGGCTCTTTCTGGTACGCCCACCGAGTCCCCCACGTCACGATCAAGGTCGTCTACGCCTTCCCAGACGACGATTTCCGCTCAGAATCCGGCGCGCACGCACGCGAGCGCTGGCTGCCCCCGCCCGGCCGGGTAACGGCTCCCGACCTTGAAGAACGCCTGCAACGCGGGAGTCGCCGCGGTTGTCGGCAGGTGGAATCAAGCGCGGCCTAACCGTCCTCAAACCTCTGCTGCCTAGATTGGGTGCTGTGAGGTTGGCACCTCTGCCGACAATCGCACTCTTCGTGGCGCTTTCGGTCACGGGCTGCAGCTCGGGCCACGAGACGGCGGGAGTGCCGGTGCCTTGGGTGAACCGGCCGCTTCCCCGCTACGAGGTCCCGGCTCCGCAGGTGATCCCGTATCCGACCTCGGCGCCGCCGTGTCACGCGAGCGAGCTGCGGATCGCCCAAGGCCGGGGCGGCGCAGCCGCCGGAACGCTGTACGAGCGCCTCGTCTTCACCAACATCGGCCGGCGCACGTGCCTGCTCCGCGGCTACCCGACGATCACCGCCCTGGGCCCGGACGGCAGCCGTCGCCCGCTGCGTCCCCACCGTGAAGGCTTCACTTTCTTCTACCTCGTCCCAGCCAACCTGCCCCCGCGCGGCCACAGCTTCATCGGACTCGCAACCGGGGACGGCTGCGACAACGGCACCAAGCCGACGACGAGCTACGGACAGCTCAGCGTCACGATCCCACAAAGGGAAACCGTCCAGGCCGGCGCGGGCGTCCGGATCACCGAGGTCTGCGGGCTCTTCGTCAGCAGCTTCGGGCTACCGGCGCGCTACACGCCGCTCGCACCCGCCGCGGGAACCCCCGCGACCGCAACCCTTCGCGTCCACCTGCCCGCAAGGGTCCGCGCCGGGACAATCCTCCGCTACACGATCACGCTCGCGAATCCCACGCAGACGACGATCACGCTTCGGCCCTGCCCCGGATACAGCGAAGGCATCTACGCCTCAGGCCTCGTCGTCCGCCGATCGCTCGCACTCAACTGCGACACCGTCCATACGATCGGCGCCCACGAGCAGGTCCGCTACGCCATGCAGCTCGCCGTACCGACCCGCGCCGCAGCGGGCATCGCCAAGTTCAGCTGGAGCCTGAACGACCCGAACGGACCCTTCGCCGGCCGCATCATCCGAATCACCCGGCGCTGATTCGCCCATATCTTCGCCCGCGGCACCGCCGGGGCCCGACCCAGCACCTCCCCCAGCCGCCGCTCACCGCACGCACCGCACCACGAACGGGCAACCGTG
>Ga0137369_10007177_pt1 | contig 11222 bp, 9 predicted proteins | sample SagtaG_12_FD_104918 | JGI IMG/M metagenome (GOLD analysis project Ga0137369, IMG submission 104918) | Vadose zone soil microbial communities from Sagehorn Ranch, Mendocino, California, USA - Sage1_L_113_16 metaG | ecosystem: Environmental > Terrestrial > Soil > Vadose zone | place: USA... | reverse complement strand
TCAAGCGCTCGAAACTATCGTAATTGACAAATTTCAAAGATCGAGGAGCAAGAAATGATCGATCCCATTGAAGCGACAAAAGAAAAAATGGTTTTGGCCTGCAAGGTGCTGCAAAAGCAGCGTTGCTCGACGGTTACGGCCATCTAACCGCGCGCCTGCCCGATGGTCGAATCCTGAGCACGCCGCATATGCCGCCGGGCAAAGTCGCATTGCGCGATCTGATTATCATCGATAAGGAGGGAAATAAGCTCGAAGGCCTCGGCGAACCCAACGGCGAAACGGCCATGCACACTTCGATCTACAAAGCACGGTCCGACGTGCAGTGCATTCTTCACTACCATCCCGATGAGCTGGTGGCGGTGGCGGCTGCCGGCGAAGGAATCAAGGTCATCGCCAACTGTGGTGTGCACTTTTATCGTGGCACGCCGATCTATGACTCTCCCATTTTGATCCGCAACCACCAGCTAGGCGACAAAGTTGCCGCCACACTCGGCGATCGGAATGCCGTGCTCCTGCGCGGCCACGGCGGAACAGTTGTCTCGCACGATCTCGACACATTGCTTCGACTCGGACTCGATCTCGTACGATCCGCGAGAATTCAAATCCTGGCCGCCCCGCTTGGAGCTTTAAAGACCCACAGCCAAACAGAATGTGAGCAGATGATCAAAGGACATGACCGGCCCAACGCTAACCGCCGCTACATCGACTACTACATTTCCGAGGTCGTCGACTGAGGAAGGAGGATGGCCGATCCGAACAAACGGGGCGTCTTGCGCGTATGCTCGAAAGTTGCCTCTCACTTAAATTCGCCAACTCGAGGATGATTCATGAGCGCTGATCAAAACACTTACGCGACGATTCCCGACGCGCTAAAAACGACGGCAGCAGCCGCTGAGTTCGTCGAGAACGTCACCTTCAACGAGATCCCTCCCGAGCCTTTGCGAATCGGCACGCGCTGTTTGCTGGATGGCCTCGGGCTATTTGTCGCGGGATCGGAAGAACATTCGGTACAGATTCTCGTCGAAGAAGCCGAACAGATGGGCGGACGGAAGGACGCGTTATTGTTGAGTCGCGGCGGCACCAGAGTCCCGGCCCCCGTGGCCGCGCGCGTGCTCGGCACGGCGGGTCACGCGCATGATTGGGACGACAGCCAAGTCAGCACCGATCCGGCCCACGTTTATGGACTGTTAACCCACCCGACCATCCCCCCGTTGACGAGCGCATTAGTAATGGCGCAAAAACTCGGAGGAATCGACGGCAAACAATTCATGCTCGCGTTTCTCATCGGCTTTGAAGTGGAATGCAAAATCTCCGAGTGGATGCTGCCACAGCATTACGTGAGAGGAATGCACTCCAGCGGCACGGTTGGAACTTTCGGAGCGTACACGGCAGCGGCGAAGTTGCTCGGGTTGAATGGTGATAAACTGCGCAGCGGCTTTGGCATCGCCGCCAGTTTTGCCGCCGGTATTCGCTGCAACTTCGGCACGATGACCAAACCGCTGCATGTCGGCCGCGCCGCCGAGAATGGCGTCACCGCTGCGCTGCTCGCTGCGCGTGGCTTCACCGGTGATCCCGATGCGTTGGATGGCCCGTGGGGATTTTACGCCGTGCAAGGCGGTGGCGTCAGTGCCGAAAAAGTTTCGCACGGATTTGGCAAAACATGGACCATTGTCGAGCCGGGCGTATCAATCAAGCCGTATCCCTGCGGCGTGCTCACCCATCCAACCATTGATTTGATGTTGAAGCTCGTGACCGAGCACGACGCGAAACCGGACGATATCGAATCGGTGAAAGTTTACGCCGGCACGAACATCTTGAATCCGATCCGCTATCCCATCGCGGTGAACCACCTTCAAGCAAAGTTTTCTCTTCCGGCGGCGCTCGCGATGATCGCGATCACACGCAAGGCTGGCAAACGCGAATTCTCCGACGAGTTCGTCGGTTCGACGTCCATGCAGACGATGCAGCGCCGGATTTCCACTGAATTGGATCCCGAAATCGAGAAAATGGGTTTCGACAAAATGCGCTCGCGCATCGCCATTCGATTGAAAAACGGCCGGACTGTCGAAGGCTCGGCCGATGAACGCTACCGCGGCGGCCCGGAAAATCCAATGAGCGATGCCGATTTGGAAGGCAAGGTGCGATCGTGCTGTGAAGGAGTTCTCAACGAAGAAGCGCGGTCAGTGCTGATCCATTCTGCGTGGTCTGTGGTTCAATCAAGAGACGTGAGCTCGCTAATAGAGACGATCAATGGGGTGGGGAAATAAAAAGGGTCCGCGGGCACTTCAGGTTGCCTGTGGCCTAAACCGTCGCCTTGCTTCAGCGATTTGAGACACCCGCAAGACCGTTAATCCCGTAGATCGTGCCATCGCTCGCAGTTTTGAGCACCTGTAAGGGCAATTTCGTTTCCAGCTCTTTTTTTGACGGCAAGTACCAGAGCCTGGCATCTGCGTCGAAATAAATAACAATACCCTGATTCTTTCTTAACTCTTCCTCCATACCTGCGATTTCGGCACTGTAATATTGATTGAGTAACATAGTATTCGCGTTAACCTTCCGAGGAATCAGGGACGCGCGTTTGCCCGTGAAGGTGTAGATAAAGTCCGGCGCATTGCTGAAAATCAGCTTCGGAACTTGCCCGTCTTTGACAAAATTCAAGAGCTCGGAATTTCGCCATCGTTCAATGGCGAAACCGATGCCGTTGAAATAACTGTAGCGCAACCAGACGACTCCGTTGATGAGTTGGGTTAGCGCTATAACGATGAGCAAACAGTCGAACGTGAACCAGCGCCACGACTTGGCTGTCGGGCGAGCCGCTCTGAACCAATCGGTAATCATGGAGACCGTAAGAATCATTACGGCCACATAAGGCAGCGCCATAGTACGAGTGTCTAAATAGAGCGGCTGGTCGTTAAAGGACCATGATATTAACAAAAAAATAAAGTAGCCGACGGGACAAAAACTTACCATTTGGATATACCGTGATCGCGGTAACCCCACTCTGCCGCCAAGCCAGCAAAGAAAGAGAAACACGATTCCCAAGATCCAACGTGTTAACCCTGGCGCAGCGTCGACTAGTTCACTCGGGATTAGCCAATAGCCAATCGTATCAGTGGCGGGCAGTAGGTCTTTGAGCGCCGGAGGATGAACGCCAAACGTTCGGTTCAAAGCATTTCCAGCGAGCAGCAAATTTCTGCAGACCCATGCGATAAAAAAAGAAGAAGCCAAAGCACCAAACAGGATCGTGTGAGCAAATCTTTGCTTCCAGGTGGTCTGGCCAAGGCAAAGAACCACCATCGCTCCGGTCAAGACGAAGGCAACGCCAACGTATCTCGCGATGCAGCTCAAACCGATGATCAGCGAAGCCGCACAGATCATCCAAAGGCGCGAGTGCTGCAAATAAAGCGCTAAAAAAGAAAAGCCCAGGAGGACCAGGAAAATAAACATCGGCTCGGTCAAAGCCTGGGAGTGAATGTAGACCATGGGAAATGAGCTCAGCGCAAAGAAGGTCGCGATGAGCGACGCGACGTACGACGACGTCGAGTGATAGACGATATAACTCACGAGAATTGCATTGCCTGCGAAGAACAAGACACCGATCCATCGAGCGCCTTCGAGAGGATCAGATCCCAGCATCGCAAAAGCCGCGACCAAGTATGAATACAGCGGCGGATATTGCGTGACCGGCGCAAATTCGCCGACATCGTTAAAAAAGCGTAGACCGTCACCGTCGAGGATACTCCGAGCGGCGCCAATATAAACGATCGAATCGGTGTAGAGACCAATACCCCATCGAGTGCTGATCCAGAGGACACAAGCGCCGATAAGCGACACTGCGGCGACCGCGGCGCGGAAAGTAACAAAAGTTAAAAACACCGCTGCCGCCTCGCCGTTAACTTTGAAAGAAGCTTCTTTCATCATAAGTTTTTCAAATTGCGCCGCTGATTCGCCGGGGCCTAGCTAGAAAGATGATAAGAACAAAAGCGCTGCTGAAACATCAATTGGCAATCTGTTCAAAGCTGCAACTGGGCACGTTCGCTTCCGCAATACACTTTCACGTTGCTGGGGTACGACGATAGAAAACAGATTTTACTATTCATGGCGCCAAGAAAACAGCAAAAACTCAAAGCGTCAGCTGGCGAGCGCCGCGCCGCTTGCGACGATCGCCCTCGTGCGCAAACCGAAATTCACACAGAGTTTGTCGCTTGCGCTCCATCTAGGGAACACAGAGGCTGGTCACGCCTGAGTGGATACGGAAATTAACATTGGGTTTCGACAACACTTGTCGAGAGAAGATTCTAATGATCGATTTGAGTGTTATTCAGCCCAAGGCTGATTAGAAGTAAGCTTGCAGGTTTAGCAGATACTCCTCAGTACGGGCGCGCTTATTGAATTCAAACCGAAAGGCGACATTTTTGTGTAAGGTGTAGCGTTGCTGTGCGGAAAAGCGCCACTCAGCGGCTTTCTCTCCCGCCGGGAAATTCAAATAAGTACCGGAAAAGCCCATCTTCCAGCGCTCGGTAATCTCGACCAGTGTGCCGACTGTGGCTCCTCCGCCGATTCGATGGTCGCCATCAAAAACCTGGCCGAACTCGGCGGCGAATTCGGCGAAGGCGAAATAAATTTCGCGTTTTAACCAAGAACTTTCTGCGGAAACGCCGATCCCGCCGTTGAGGTCACCGATGCGGCAGAAGCGACACCGGTTGTGCTCAATGGTTTCCAATCCGGTGCCGATCTTCCAGGACGGGGTTTGGAAAAGAGCATTGATCGGCGACAGCGAAACGATATTGACCAAGGTGAATCGTTCGATCCGCGTATGGTCGCGGCGCGCATAGTGGCGTAACGTGATGCCCAACGCTTCGATCTGGGCGTCAGGCGTATAGCCGTATTCCGGATCGAGCAGATCGTGAAACGCAAGTCGGAAGTTCACATCATTGAAGACCTCGCCGTTGCGCCATCCGACGCCTAAACCTCCTCTCATAATTTTGTGTCCCTGCTCGGGAGGACCGGTGATCGGCGTGAATGCGACGGGAACAGGGACCACTTTGAGCTTGCTGCGCGCAATCAGTACAGCCTTATTCCGCTCCTGGTAAGCAGCCGTATCGTTTTTTTCCGTGGCGATTTTGTAAAACAGGTAATCGGACGCCACGTCAAGGATCAAAGCCTGGCGTTGCGGCGGCTGGGCGGTAAACAACTCGGATTGAGCCAGAGAGGGGTCGCTAACAATTCTTGCAAGCCACAACTGCTCATCGCCGGAAAGAGCTTCACGACCGCGGCGGATCTGAGTGGCCCGCGACGGGCGAAAGGTGAATTCCTTAACCAGTCCCGGTTTCTCGGCGATCATGCGGACTCCATCCGAAGGAAAGGTATAAAACCAAAATCGATCGGTGAGATGAATGTCCGGATCGGCGACGTCAAGCAAAGACAAGATCTGATAGGCGCAATTCTCTTTGAAAAAAAAGTAATCGAAAGAAGCGTTGCCCATTTCCCAGGTGTGCATCAACAAACGCTCGATCTGATCCTGCGTGAAATTGAGCCGGTATTCCCAGATGTCGCGGTTCTCGAAGTCGCCGTACTCCTTGGCCTTGATGTAATAAGGGTGCGTCGAAAAATAGCCTTTAAAGCCTCCGGCAATGCCCAGAACAGCAAAAACGAAACCGTTATCCGTAGTCACGTCCGCGGAATAATTGATCGTATAGGCAAGCAGCCGCGTGTGCTCGGTTTGACCCCTTTGGTCAACACGCAACAGCAGATGACCGAACATCGACGAAGGATTGTTCATGAAGGCGGAAGGAAAGATCAGCGTAATCGATGCGGGATTGAGCTCTTTGAGCCACAACTGAAAGCGTTCGCAGGACTGCGGCGGCAGGCGCGTTTCGTCGATGGCAAGTGCGTTTTTCAGCCAATGATAACGGGCGATGAAGGCGCAGCGCGCCGGCTGACGGGATCGCCCGACGAGTTCGGTGGAAAAAAATTGCGAAATGGTAGCTTCGAGCTCGGCTTTGGGATCGTCCTTGCCGTTCGCTGCAAGAAAGAACCCGGCTTCATCGGCCTCGCTCTTATATCCACCGCCAATCGTCTGGCGATAGTGAAGCAACAGGTGCCAATAGCGCTGTTCGTGCAACGCCGCTCGGTCGGCGCGCGCCAGCAACTCTTGAAGATATGACGTATCGGTGGCGTGACTCTGAGACGTGCTTCCCAGGAAACACAAAACCGCAAACGCAAGGCCGACGAGCGCGGACAAAGGAAAAAAATTGGTCCCGGCCAGTCGAGGCCGGGACCATTCGGGTTAATGCGAGATAGGTTTAGCGAAACTGGGGTGTGTTTCCATCCCACTTTGTAATGTCTGAATCAGCGCGGCGGGAGTGCTATCGCCGGATTCAACCAAGGTCGCGTAGTGCGCTTGGGCCAGAGCGAAAAACGCCGGGCGGCTCTCTTCCGAAACTCCCATGAGCTCAGCCAGGGATGCGAGGTGCTCGCCTCCGCCCCGGGCCATTTCCTGGGACAGACTATCATAGTTGGCGGCGGCGAAAACGTTGACCTTGTGTTCGGCCATGATCGTGCCATCGTTCGTGCAGCCCGATGTTCCCGAGCTGATTCCGAAGGTCTGGCTGCCAAAAGTGCCGTTGGTCGTCGCCATCATAACCTGCGGCGCGATGCTTTTCGGATGGTTGTAATCCGACCAAGCCAATTTTCCGAGGCCGCAACCAGGTCCGTTGTCCGGATTAACCGCCCAAACGTCCGTCGCGCATAGCGGTAGCAGAGCCACGCCTAATCGAAGCCATTTTGCTTTGCTCATCGTGTCGCCTCCTTGTTATTCTGTTGTAGCCCCGACTGTAACTTGTCAAATTGATAGTGACAAGACTTTTAGCGAAATTTTTTTCAGTCCTGATGGAACCGCAGTGCAAAAGTACAGCTTGTTCTTCATGCACTTGTGGCTGAACGTGAATCACTGATTCGATCACTATGGTGTATCTTGACCGTACGGGCGAAACCCCGACAATATAGCGCCGAAAAATTGAAAACCTTTGTGCGCTCTTGCTGCAAAAGTATTTTGGATGATAAAGCCCAAGGGGTGCTGAATTGATCGACTGGAAGTCGACTCTTATTGCCGTCATTCGCGCGGAATCCAGGCGATTTTTTATCCTGAACTGAAAACGAACCTGGATGCCGGCGTTCGCCGGCATGACGAGCAGCACAGCGTTGGTGAACCGTCCTAAACGTAACACTTCTCGGAAGGAGAATCGCCTTGAAGATTGCCGAAACTGAGCTGCTCGAACTGCAGAACATTCCGGTTACGCCGCCGCTATTCAAACAACCGCTGCGCACGTCGGTGCGCTTGCTGAAAGTCAAGACCGAAGATGGCCTCGTCGGGATTTCACAATTCGGGGGTTTCATGCACTCGGCCACTGCGGCTTTCATCCAGCACGACCTCGCGCCTTTCTTGAAGGGAAAAGACCCGCTCGAGAACGAGCGCTTGATGCACCAGATGCTGTGGAAGTTCAACACCCGCGCTCACGCCGGAGTGTGGAATTTTGCCGTTAGCGCGATCGACGTGGCTTTGTGGGACATCAAGGGAAAATTTTATAACGCGCCGGTTTGGCGCCTGCTCGGCGCCGCGCAAAAATCCATCCCTGCTTATATCACCTTCGGACTCAGAGCCTACGGTCGAGACGAACTCGCCGCTGCAGCTAAACACTGGGTTGCCAATGGTCAACACCGGCTCAAAATTCAGGTTGGGCGTTCGAATATCCGCGGCGCAGTGGATCCCGCGGGAGCAAGCGGCGAGCATCGCGAAGACAACCCGGCGGAAGACGAGGCGCGTGTCCACGCGGTCCGCGAAGCGGTCGGCGACGATGTCGAGTTGATGGCGGATGCTAACTGTCTGATGAAGTACGATGCCGCTGTCAGGTGGTGCAAGCGCTTCGAGCCCTACAATTTAATGTGGTTCGAAGAGCCGATCGTGCACAACGATCCGCGCTTGTTGGCCCAACTGCGCAAGCAAACCAGCATTCCGATTGCCGCGGGCCAATGGGAAAACTTTTTTAAGCTCGCCGATCTCGTCAAAGAAAATTCGGTCGACTTCCTGAACATCCACGTCCTTTCCGTCGGCGGGTTCACCATGGGTATGAAAGCGGCGGGACTGGCGCACGCCTTCAATCTTCCGGTCGGCAACGGCGATCACTTCGATCTTCATTTACATGCCGCCGTGCCAAACGGCTGGCGCGCTGAAATTCACGTCAACAACTGGCTAACCGCGAATGCAGTTTACAAAAATTCGCCTGAGCTGGCCGACGGCTGGGTTACTCTGAACGAGAAACCAGGACTTGGACTTGAGCTCAATGAAGAGGCCGTGAAGGAGTTCAAATCAAAGTAACGGCCTCGTGACAACTTCGAACAAGATTCTCGAGATGCCTTTCTCCGAGCGATGCGAGACCGGAATCTTCTAATCGAACTAAGACGTGTCGGATCCTGTCAAGAAAATACTGGAGAATTAGCGGAGGTCTAATCGTCGGAACGGACAGCGGTTGGTGATCGCGACGAAATTTACACGGCTCTGGCCAAGGTGTGAATTCGTCCATCCACACCCTGGCGCGAATTGCAGAGCAAATCTTCAGGCACGCATGAAGCCTAGCTTGGCTCCGATCTGGTATTTACCGGTTACCACCACCAGTGCCGATAATAAGGACGATAATCCCAACGGTCATAGCGTAGCTCCCGTCGATCCTGCCAAATCTCGCCGAGGTCCTGGCGGATCTCGCGTCGGTCCTGCGCTATTTCACCGCGACTCGCGCCGTTGTGCAGATCCCGTTGTAACTCTCTACGATCCCTCGTCAGCTCAAGTCGGTCCTGATAAAGTTCCCGACGATCATTGCGATAATTACCGCGTCTGTAATCCGCCGACGCCGGCGCCGCTATGGCGAGTGCACCACTGAGAACTAGAGCTCCAAAGACAACATTTTTCGATATTTTCATGACTAACCTCCTCTACACCGATTCTACCGTGATTAGACGGTGAAACCCTCGGCCGGTTTACGTCATTCAAATTAGTCTTTTGGCACGCGCGCTTAACGGCTGCCGTTGCCCGCCTGATCGTCGATCTCTCAGACCGGCAGAATCATCGATCGCATAAACTGCGTAATCCGAACGCAGCGGCTCCGGCGATCGACTTTCTTTATCGGTGACGAATCAATAGCTGGTATCAGCTCAATCGCCAACGGGTTCTCTAAAGCGGAATCCTGCCTAGACGCGTTCAATTGACATAAGTCTACACCGTCGGCTACTTTACTCAGCGCAGGACCGAACTTCGCAGTCCAGATCGTGCAGAAACGACTTTGGTTGACGACGACGATGCTGCCTCAGCCCGGGCTCATGAATCGCAGACAATTCAATGGATTTCTTATAGCGGCAGGTGCCTCCGTAGTGGCGCCGTTCAGCATCGCGCGCGCGCAATCTTCCAAGCTAAAGATCGGCGTGCTGCTGCCGAAGTCGGGCGTGCAGGGCTTGATCGGCCAATCGTGCCAAAAAGGCGCCGACCTCGCTCCGGCGGTCATCAGAGAGTTGCTCGGCGTCGAAATCGAACTGATGAACGCCGACACGGAAACCAATGTTGATACCGCACGCACTCGCGCCGAGCGGCTCATTCAAGAGGGCGCGCATTGTCTGGTCGGGCCGTTCGACTCCGGCGCTGCCGGAGCGATCGCGCAGGTAGCCGAGCAGCGCGGTGTGCCGTTCGTGATCAACATTGCGGCCGCCCCGCAAATTACCGAACAGGGCTACAGATACGTTTTCCGAAATTTTCCGATCGCCTCCGAGCTAGTGAAAAACGGCTTGGCGCTAACCGATGACCTGTTTCGCGCGACCGGATCAACTCCTCGCACTGCCGTGTTCATGCATGTAAACGATACCTTCGGTCAGGCAAACGCCAAAGCCGTCGGCGCGATTCTGCCGCAGCTCAATTTGCCATTTAAGCTCGTTGATACCATCGCCTACGATCCGGCCGCGAAAGACTTGACCATCGAGATTGCCAAAGCGAAGGCGAGCAAAGCGGATTTTCTCCTGCTCGTGTGCCGGCTCAACGACGCCATCGTGCTGCGCCGTGAGATCGTCAAGCAGCGCTGGAACGTCATGGGTATTATCAGCCCCGGCTCTCCGGGTATGTATGAAAACCAATTTTTCCGGACTCTCGGCAAACTCTCCGAGCATTGCATTTCCAATGTGCCCTGGTATGAGCCCCATGCGGCATTGACCAAGGCCGTCGATGCGGCATTCAAGAAACAAAATCCGCAGGACCAATTGAGATTTCACGCGCTCAACGTCGGCTACACTTTCGAAGCTATCCTTATCGTGGCCGACGCGTACAAGCGCGCAAAATCGACCGACGCCCAAGCGCTCACGCAGGCCATTCGCCAGACCGAGATCAAGAATCGTATGATGTTTGGCGGGCCGATTAAGTTCAATGCCAAGGGGCAGGTCGAAGGGAACCTTTCAGCGTGTATCCAAAATCAGGGTCAAAAACCGGTAGTGGTATTGCCGGCCGCAGCCGCCGAAGCGAAGCCGGTGTTTCCTTGGGGTGACTACAAGAAACCTAAGTAGACTGTGTATTGCGACTCATTGATCACCTGTGTCCTGTCTCAGATGTTAGCGAAGGAATTGAGCGAGCGCGTTGCTGTCATTCCCTCGAAAGCACGAATCGACTAGGGGCGGGTTTAAAACCCGCCCCTACCCTCAGCCCCAGGCTGAATTGCTCGGAATGACGTCGGAATTATTCATCCGAGTTTTAGGTACCCCTTCTAATTCATCATCGAATGTCCTTCAACCTTCTCAATCTCGCCAACGTCATTATCTCGGGAGTGCTTACCGGCCTGGTCTACGGCCTCATGGCGCTCGGTCTGTCGGTCATCTTCGGCGTGGCTCGAGTTGTGAATTTTGCCCATGGCGAAATGATGACGATCGCGATGTACTTAACCGCAGCGCTATTCGCTGGGCTTAACCTCGACCCATTCCTCGCCGTGTTGCCCGTTGCCGCGGTCTTTTTAGTCTTCGGTTATGCATTGCAAGCAACCGTGATAAATCCTTTCGTTACGCGTCCCGAACACTCACAGTTCATGCTGCTCCTGGCGATCGCGGTGATCATGACGAACGCGCTGTTGATCGTCTTCGGGCCGGACGCGCGCAGCATTCGGCTCGATTACCTCCTGGAATCGATCGAATTGGGTCCG
>Ga0137369_10007173_pt1 | contig 11224 bp, 4 predicted proteins | sample SagtaG_12_FD_104918 | JGI IMG/M metagenome (GOLD analysis project Ga0137369, IMG submission 104918) | Vadose zone soil microbial communities from Sagehorn Ranch, Mendocino, California, USA - Sage1_L_113_16 metaG | ecosystem: Environmental > Terrestrial > Soil > Vadose zone | place: USA... | reverse complement strand
CGTTCGCACGCAGGTCGTCGGGCTTAATCGGGAAACCGACGAAGGACACGTCGGGCGGGAGGTCGCCGCGGAACGTCGGCACGATGATCGTCCCGTCGTCGAGCATGAGGTCCTCACCGACCTGCTTCGCGCGACAGAGGTAGACGATCGAGCCCGGATAACGGCGCAGCAGCTCACTCCGGAGGAGCAGGACAGCCTCACCCTCACCGCCGACGAGCAGCGTGTGGACGAGATCGCTTTGACCGAAGAGATGGACGGGGCCGATGTCGTCGGGCTGCGCTCCGGTGCGTCCCCAGAAGCGCTTGAACGCGGTCCCGCGTAGATCCGTCGGATACTCGCGCCAGAGAAGCTCGCGCATGAACTCGTGGTTGAGCCCGACGAGATGCGACGCGACGAACGAGGGATTCGTGCGGACGAGCGTCGCGGTGTCGGGCGGGACGAGCTCGAGTCCGGGCAAGAACCAGCCGCGGCCGAGCTCGCGCAGCGCTTCCCACATCGGATCGAGAAACTGCGGGCAGCCCATGACGGGGTCGAGGTCGTCTCGCGGCGTGACTCCGCGAATCGTGCGCACGTCGAGCCGGAACTGAACCCGCGCTGCAATCGTCACCTCGGGATCGAACTTGGCGAGCAGCCCACTTCGTACCGCAGCGAGATCGAGCGTCGGCCCGGCCGGGGACGCAGGAGCATCGGCGATCGTCACCAGGCGGTCGAATGTCGCCGCAACCGCTGCGACCAGCTCCTTCGTCCCGTCGAGATCGGCCGGGCCGGTGACCTCGGCTGCGACGTGCGGGAGGGGAACCGCGAACGTGCCCGTCGCCAGCCTCTCGAACGACGAGCGCGCGGCAGCGGACGTGACGAGGCCGGCGGCGAGGTTGTCGAGCGCAGCCGCGGCGTCGATGTTGCCCGCGGCCACCTGTGCGAGCGCGGTGATCGCACCCGGATCTCGACGAAAGGCATCGAGTCGGGTTCCCGGGTCCGTGACGGGATCGGCCGAGGCGGCCGCTTCCGGAACAGCCGCCATCTCCTTCAGTTGTGTCCAGCGGTCGTCGTCGATGCGTGTGACGTTGGACGTGCCCGCCGCGATGTGCGCGACCGTGTCGCTTTCGATCACGACGGTTCCGCCATGGAGGACGACGCCGCCGCCGAGATCGTGGTCGGCGCCCGGAGGCTGGAAGACGGACACGGGACTCACGGCGACCGCAGTCGCAATGTCGGTGGAGATCGGACCCGTCAACCCGAGCGGGACGTGTGACGTCAGCGGCTGGGCAATCGGTTGCAGGGGCCCCCCGTGCGCCGGATGGAACCCGCCGGGCGGTGGATGGAAGCCGCCGGGTGGCGGATGGGCGCCGCCCGGTGCGGGCAGTGGCGGCGGAGGTTGCGCGGGCGGCGGGGCCGCGGCACCGAGGAGCGCCGAGACGGCGCTCGCGGGCACGGCGCCGAGGCTCGCGACGACCGAGACTGCGCCGATGTCGCTCCGGGGCACCGCCGCTCGGATTTCATCGCCGGAGGGGAGTGCCTGGATGTGCGCCGCAAGCGTCGTCAGCGCCGTGTCGAGCCGGCTTGGATCATCCGGCTCTGCTTCGCCGACCGCCGCGAGCACAGCGGCTGCACGCGCAGGTCCGATCACTTCTGTCGCGGGCCGCATCACGGTCACTCCGTCGGGCCCGTCGACCGGCGCGGTGAACACATCGGCTGCGAAGCGCGTCACGACCTCGTCCCCGAGCGTGGCCATACCGGCTGTCCGCGCGGCGACGGCGGTCGGCCGCGCGAGGCGACGGAACGCGGTCTCGACGGCCACATCGGGAAGGCGGCTGTCGCGAACAGTCTTCGCGACCGTCAGCGCGGACCCGGCGACGCCGGCGACACGATCGTGCGCCGGCGCGGAGACGGCGAGCAGTGCGCCGCCGTCGAGCGACGAAAGCCGCTCGTGCACACGCAGCGAGGCGGTTCGTGCGAACTGCGCCAACCGCAGGATGCGGTTCGCCGCCAGAACGTCGCCGAGCTGACGCCAGGCGCGAGCGACCAGGTCCTCCTGGCGCGACTGCACGACCTGCGTCCCCAGGCCCGCTGCAACTCGCGTGCGCACGTCGAGGTTGAGCTCGCTGATCCACGGCGGGGGGGTTCCGGCCCCGAGCTCGACGACGAGCGCGTGCTTGTCGCCGTAGATCGGCGGCGTCACGACGGGATCCGCGACGCCGTTGCGGATGAACTCGGCCGGCTTGTCGAGCAAGACGGTGAGGCTCGTGCGGAACGATTGCTCGGCGCCGGGATCGCGGTGCGGGAGCTTGTCCGAGTCGAGCGGCCGCAGCGCGCCGTCGAGCCAGACGATCGAGCTCGTGTCGTGGATGTCTGCCGGCGGTGGCAGCGACGGCTGGCCCGCTCCCGGTCGCGAGACGTCGAGCGGGCGCGTTCCGACGCCCGCCGGTAAGGGCCGGCCTTCAAGCCGACGCGCGAGCGCCTCGAAGTCCGCGTCCTCACCGGTGCGGAAGCGGAACGAGTGGTAGACGGGCAGAGTCGTCTCGCCGCCGGGCTGCCACGCCGGGTCCAGCTTCAGCTCGTCCTCGGGCCTGACGTCCAGACCGAGGCCCGCGAGCCGTCCGACGTCGAATGCCGGCACGACCGCAGCGAGGTACCACCTGAACGGATCGAGGTGCCGCGGGCACATGAGGCGGGACACGGTGAGCCGCGGATCGCCTTTCTCGACCACCTGCTTCGTGTCCTGGCCGTACGGTGCGATCACCTGCGCGTGCGCCCAAAGGTACGAGGAGGCGAGATCGGGAAGCTGACCGGCCGCCTCCGCGGGAACATGCAGTCGCGGCAGGGGCGATCCGTTGGAGAGCGTGCACGCGTGAGGACCCTCGAGGTCGACGACCACGAGGACGATCCAGGGTCTGAGCCGTTCGCCGACAGCCGCCGCGGGCGTGAAGAGCCAGGGCAGCTCCGGCCGGTCGAACTCGACGTGTGCGAAGTAGTTCGGCTCGACGCCTACCGCACCGTCCACGGGGTCCGTGCGCACGAGCTGGCTCGCGACGATCCCGATCACGTCGCCGGGGCCGTGGACAACGGCATTGTGCGGCGGTTGCGGGACGCCGGAGACGGACACGCCCACGGGCGCCGTGGCAAGCGCCGGCTGTCCGCTTCCGAACGTGTCGGGCTGCGTGATCGACGCGGCGAACCCGCGCCGGACAAACGAGAGGAAGTGGTAGGTCGCGTCGGCCATCAGACCGTCACCTCGTGCGCCTCGACGACGACGACGCGTCCGTCTGCCGCGGCGGCCGCCGCGAACGCGGCCGTCGCGGAGCTGAACGTGCCCTGCGCGGTCGCCGACGTGGCGAGCGTCTCCGACGACGCCACCCGATAGTTCGTGTCGGCCAGGCGAACCCGCTGGTCGGGCCCGTCGTACAGCGCCGCCGTATGCAGACCGGAGCGCGCGATCGCCCCGACGTCGAGCGCGTGCAGCATCAGGAGTCCGTGCAGCGTGTCCGTGCGCCGCTGCAGCTCGGGGATGAAGACGGTCTCGTACGTCGCCGTGCTCATCGTTTCCTTCGACAGAACGACGTCGGCCGCGCCGAATGCGATCCCGTCCTGGAACGGCTCGAACGACGGGCGGGACAGCTTCTGGTCGTCGCTGAGGTCCTGGAACTGCGCGATCGCGAACTTTCCGATCGTCGCCGCGGACTGCGGCGCTCCCGCAATGGGCGCCAGCGTCACGGTGGCAGTACCACCCTTCACGTGGCTGCGTCCGATTCGCGTCACTGGGACTCCGATCGGCACGGCCTGCTGGCGGACGCTCAACTGTCCGTAGGGATGGACACCGACGTCCTTTCGGCTAACCGTCCGGAAGGTGACGAGCGCGTCCCCGTCCGGCGCGATCGCAGACCACGCACCGTCTTCGCCGAGCGACAGCGCCACCTGGATCGATGCGTCGATCTCCGGCGGCGTGTCGCCCGCTTCGACCTCGCCCCAGGTGACCTCGAAGCCGGCGTGCACCGTGAAGAACAGGAAGTGCAGGCTCGCTCTCCCTTTCGCGTGCCACGGGCCGGGCCCCTCCAGCAGCAGATCGACGTCGACACCCGCGATCGACTGGCCCTCCCAGCGCAGCTCGAGCCCGATGTCCATGTGGATCGAGAAGTGGAACTTCGGCTCCCACTGGACGAGCGCGTCGAAGTCGAGCCAGCCGTGGATCGAGGCGGGGCCTGCGTCGATGTCGAGCGAGGCGTGGACCCCGACCTGGAACGTATTCGACGTGACGGCGACGTAGGCCTCGGCGCGAATCTTGGTGATCGGGTTCGCCGAGATGTCGATCGCAAGCCGACGCAGCTTCGGGACGGACTGCGGCGGCGTGAAGTGCGGGTTGAAGCCGCCGACCGAGAGGATGAAACCCTCCGAGTTCGCGCGCATCGCCATGTCGCCCGTGAGCGCGAACGCCGCGATTTTGCTGTCGACGAGCGAGGCGTCGATTGACACGGACGGCTCCTCGAACGAGATGAGGCCGAGAAAGTCGGCCTTGATGTCGACGATGCCGATGCGCGCGTCAGGAACGACGAGGCGGAATCGCCCGAGGATCGCGAGCAGCGCGGGCGACGGGAACGCCAGCACGACTGCGACCGACAGCGTGACGTACGAGTCCGGGCGTCCCCACCCCAGCTGCAGCATTGGCCCGGCGACCCAGCCGCCGGGCCGCGGCGGGAACACCGCCGTCATCGTCTCGATGATCGCCGGCGCGTTCGCAACCGGGTCCTCGGGGAAGAGCAGCCGCCCGATTGCGCCGTCGTGCAGCCCGGCCTGCAGCTTGCCGACGTCGACAGAGACATTGATGCCGACCATCCCGCCGACGCCGTTGAGTGTCAGGCCGAGGAAGATCTCGATGCCGGGATTGATTTGCGCTGAGACGATGACGACGAAGGACCAGCCATCGTCCGTCTCGCGCAGCAGCCCGGCAGCCTTGATCTGGATTCCCTTCTTGCAGAGCACGAGCGACGCCTCGAGCACGCCGCCGTAGGTCCGGTGCGCCGGGTCGAAGAAGAGGAAGCCGCCGCCTTTGACGGGAGGAATGTCGATCGAGACGCCGATTCCGCGTGGCGCGACGAAGTCGATGCCCACGTCGCCGTACGTGCCGAGGTTGCCGTGCACCGGCGCGCCGCCGTTTTCTTCCGCCGACGACGGGAGCGTCCACACGAGCTTCGCCCCGATCTGGTCGACGACGACCTTGAACGCGGACCCGAACGCGACGGAGAACGCGACGGTCGCGGCGAGTGACGCGCCGGCGCCCTTCTCCGTGTCCTCGAACGCGAACGCGACGGTCACGCTGCGGACGGTCAGGACGCTGAGCGACTTGTTGACCGGGACGGTGACCGTCATTCCGGCGCCGCCGGCGAATGTCAGGCGACCGCGGCTGTCGAGCTGGAGGTCGACGTCGAACGTGAACTTGGCTCCGTCGCTCGGCAGGATCGACTTGAGAAAGCCGAACGTCTCGCGTGGCAGGACGATCGCGCCGTCGCCGATTCCGAGCCGGAGCCGCGACGGATCGCCGAGCTCGACCCCTAGCAGAAACGTCCCGATCTCCAGATGGAACGACTTCTCTTCGCCGATCGTCAAGTGGTCGGCGGTCTCCGCCTTGCGCCGCAGCGAGATCTTCGCCTTCGCCCCAGTCGCCGAGATGTTGCTGAACCCGTGGACGATTTCCGAGCCGGTGAAGCCCTCGAACGCGTCGGGGAGATCGGCCTCGAAGAGCAGCTCGAGGTGCTCGCCGACGCGTTCGAGGGCTTCAGGCCGGCGCCGACGTCGAGCGCGAAGAACACGCCCCAGCCGCCGTCCGCGGGCGGGACGACGACGGCGGAAACGGCCGCGTGCTCCTCGAGGGCGCCTTCAAGGTCCCGATGGGCCAGTGAGACGGTCGCCATGCGCTGGAGCACGTGCGTCGCGTGACGATGGGGCGGCGCCGGCTCGGGATCCCAACCGAAGAGCATGTCCGGGACCCACCGCTTGCCCTTGTCGTCCTCGAACGGGATCACCGCGCCGAGTGCTGCCAGCCCCGCGCCGAAGATGATCGACAAGCTGTCCGCCTTGGCGTCGTCGTCTGGCGGGTGCCCGAGGACGAAGTTGCCCCACTGATCGTGCGCGTGAATGACGTCCGCAATCAGAAGGCGGTCCTCGGAGATGAGATGAAGAGCCCCGAGGAGGGCGACGATCGTCGGGTCCCTCAGCTTCGTTCGACGGAGTGCAACCGCGTCGAGCCACGTCGCCAGGAGGTTCCAGGCGTCGTCCTCGTTCTGCGCGTTGGCCGCCAGCTCGACGTACGACACGAGCACGGCCATCGCCTGTGTGAGGTCGGCGAGGAGTTGGAGCGTGTCGGCGTCGCCGCTCTCCGCGCCGGCGTGCGCGTTGTCGTGCAGCGTCTGGAGGACGCCGGCGGCCTGCTGCGGTGACGGCGGCGCTCCCGCGGGTGCCTCGCGGCCCGCCTGCCCCATCAGAGCTTCGCGGCCGTCCGGATCGCCGAGTCCCGTCGCGATTTCGTGACCGACGTCGGCGACGACGTCGACAAGCAGGGCGAGAACGTCCTTCGCCACCTAGGCTCCCGGCCCGACCGCGTTCGGCACCGGCACGGGCGCCGGTTCGAGCAGCGTCTCGTGGACCACATACGCGTCGCCCTTCTCGTTCGGATCCTCGCGCGGTCGTAGCGAGTACAGGGCCTGGCTGACGTGGACCCCGTCGCCGGCCGTCGTAAACGTGATCAGGCCGACGTTGTTGAGGAACTGGAGTCCGCGGGCAACCGCCGCGGTCCGCAGCGCCTGCACATGCATGGCTACGAGCTCGCCGTACTGGTGCACGGCGCCGCCGTCCTGTGGCAGGTCCACGGCTGGCTCGGGGACGCGTGCGGCAGGCGGCCGATCTGCCGGTCCGCGCACGTCGACGATCGGCGCCGCACGCCAGACCCAGTCAGGGGGTCGCGTCAGGGCGTGCAACGCCCGGAAGTGCTCGTTCGAGAGCACCACCGGGCCGGTCTGCACGCGGAGGCGCGTCGACGGCGGTTCCTTCTCCAGGTTGGTCACGACCGGCGGCAAGGTCGCGCTCCAGCCGAGCCGCGTCATCGGGAAGCCGATGTTCTGCAGCCCGGTCGCGAGGCCGTTCAGCGCGAACAGGTTGTGGACGACCCCCGGCGCACCGATGTGTGCCGCACTGTCCTTCCAGTCGTTCCGCGCCGCGCTCGAGGTGAAGTGCACGATCCTGCTCGTGCGTCCGTCTCCGGTCCAGTCCATTGCATACGCAGCGCCGTAGTGGACGTCGCCGCCGAGCACGACGACACGTGGATGTCGCGAGAGCCGTTCGAGCAGCCGCTCGAATGCGGCGGGGTGAGCGCCCCAGTGCTCGACGTCGTAGTACTGCAACCCCGCCGGCGTGCCGTACGGCAGACCGGTGACTTGCTCGTCGAGCGCGCGCTCGGACTCCGACCAGGCGATCGAGAACAGATCGTGCTTCGTGACGAGCACGGGCCCGCCGATCTCGCTCAAGAGCGGCGGACCGAAGACCGGCGCAGGCGAGACGACGATGAGCGGATGGCCCTCCTGGAGCTGCTCGAGCTCTTGAAGCGGGAGTTGCGTATCGAGCGCCGCGAGGCTCAGCAGGCCGGGTGGGCTCTTGGGCGTGTCGTATTCACGCCGCGTCCGCGTATCGAGCACGCGCACCTTGTGCATCGGCCCGTCGACGGAGAACGAGAAGTCGAAGAGCGGCTCGCCGGTGGGCGTCAGTCCGAGCGTGGTGACGACGGCGTTCGCGCCGTCAGCGTCCGCGGGGCCGCCGTCCCAGCTTTCGGGGAACATGCCGGCGATCCCTTCGAGCAGGATCCTGTGGTCGTCGTCGTCGTTCCAGAGCTGCGGGACGTTTCCCCAGGCCTGGCAGATCGTGTGCGCTGCGAGCGCGTTTCGTACGAGCGCCTGGCCGAACAGATTCTTGGTCGCGCCTCGGCGGATCGCCGCGGTCATGAACCAGTCGTCCGTGACGTCGTGGTCGTCGCAGATCATGTAGGTCGGCACGTTGGCGAGAAGACGGCGCACCTTCGGCACTTCGCGACGGAACTCGTCGAGCAGCCCTTTCGCGCCTAGAAACTCGAGACGCGCTTCCTTCAGCGCGTCGGCCTCCGGCTGCGTCCCGCCGTAGAGCGGCGTGACGACCTCGTCGGGCGCGTCCGGAGAAGGCCGGCCCAGAACGACGGGCGCGGTCTGCTCCTCAGCGGGTGTGAGGTTCTGCATGTCCTTGACGAGATCCGCCTTGAGCGAACCGCCGAGGTCGGGATCCCTCGTGTCCGCAACAGCGAGGACGGGCCAGAGCCTCGGATTCCAGGCCGCGCAGTACATGGCGAGGAACTCGCCGAATCCGATCAGGTGACTCGCAGCCCAGTCGGACGTGAACCCGGACCTTGCCGTCACGCGTTGACGGAAGGCCGGAGGCAACACCGTTGTATTGACCTTCAACGTCGTGCTGTTGTCGATCGGCGAGGGCACCTCCTCGACACCGTCCAGCAGCTCGATCCCGAGCGCGGTCAGACCCGGCAGGAGTGCGGCGGCGACGTCGTCCGCGTAGATCTGGTCGCCGGTCAGGAAGAGCATGTGTGGACGCCCGGCGACGGCTCCGTGCAGGTCGTCGATGTAGCTGTCCAGCCACTGCAGGGCCGGATGTCCGTCGCCGTGCGGCTTTCGGCACGACGCGTGCGCGAGCACGAGCTCGTCGAGGGAAGCCGGGCACGTGACGAACGACGGCATCCGGTTGTCGGCATAGCCGATTGCGTCCACCTCGACCTTCTGGGCAGCCGGATCGGCCTTGCCGTAGCCGTCCAGCTCCGTGTCCTCGAGCAGCTCGAGATCCTTCAGCGATTGCGGCACGCCGCCGTCGGGAGTGATGCGGAGGTCGTACGAGTACAGGTGACCGGGCAGGAGCGCGGCGGCGTCCGCGAAGTCGACGGTGACGACGACGGCGTGGAACCCGGCTGCGAATCGCGTCGTGTGCGTCTCCTTCGTGGCGAGCTCGGGTGGAGGCGCCTCCGCGTCCACCTGACCGTCGAAGAGCACCACGCGGACGTTCGCCGGCTGGTGCGTGGCGGCGAAGAGGGACACATGTCGCGGCTCGACCCGCCGGAGGATCGGGCCCAGAAGGAGAAGCGGGAGGTCAGCCACGGGACCCTGAAAAACCGACGTCTCTGGCGGTGCCCTGATCGCGGCGGAACGTCAATTCGCCCTCCCCGTTCGCCGCAGATCCGGTTTGGCGCCGAGCGTATTGGATGGTCTTCTCGGGGTCAAGACCGGCGAGCTCGCCGGCGACAAAGCCGGCACGTACTCCTGATGGGAGGGTGGCTGGCTTGACTTCAAGTTCACTTGAACACGTACTTTTGGATTCGACCCGAATCCCACCTTGAGGAGCCACTCACGACTGAGCCACGAACAGCGAGCCAGCAGATCACCGAGGAGGTCCACCTCCTGGCGCGGCGTCAAGGCCGGCCCCGGCAGACGCGGCGAGTTCGCCTTCAAGCTTGGAGGCCGGGAGTTTGGCCACCTACACGGCGACCAAGTTCTTCATCGCGATGCGCTACGTCGAGGGCTCGGATCTCAGGAAGCTGCCTTCGCAGGCGGCCCGAGGTCGCGCTGACAGTGCTCGCCTAGAGAAACGTCGCCTTCAGCGTCCGGGGAGGTGCCCATGTACGATCGGCCTGACGCATGGCCTCGAGCCGGCAGAAAGCAGACGCGATAGATGCGGCGTCGGGCAGGGTGTCAGTCAGGAACCTGGGACAACTTGACGTTCTGCGTCTCATGCGACAACCTCGGTGTCATCTTCGCCATCCTCGACCCGGTCGCGCTGGCGACGGCGTATCTCCCGACGCGGAGGGCCGCGCGGGTCTGCCCAGCTGAACCGCTCCGCTATCAGTGAGCGCGGGCCGCGTCATCCTCATCGTCCTCGGCAGTATCGGGGTCCTGCTCGGGCTCGCCCTGCTGGTGGGCGGCGGCTTCCTGCTCTGGGCCGACCGCACCCAGCGCGAGGACGGCTACCTGACGACGCCGACCGAGCGGTTTGCAACCTCGACCTATGCGCTGACGCGCACGCGGCTCGAGGTGGATGCTGATGGGCCGGACTGGGTCTGGAACGACAACTGGTTCGGCAAGATTCGGATTCGTGGCGAGAGCGCCACCCGCGGGAAGCTGCTCTTCATCGGGATCGGGCCTGAGGCGGCCGTCGCCCGCTACCTCGGGCGCGTCGCGCACGCGAACGTCGAGGACATCGAGGTCGACCCGTTCCGGGTCGAGTACCGTCCGATCGCGGGAGGCCCACCGCCGGGGCCGCCGACCGCGCAGCATTTCTGGGCGGTCTCCGCCTCCGGTGTGGGGACGCAGACAGTGACCTGGAAGGTGCGGGAGGGCGACTGGTCGGTCGTCCTCATGAACGCCGGCGGCTCTCGTGGCGTCGTCGCCGACATCGACCTCGGCGCCAAGCTGTCATTCTTGCTCTGGCTCGCGATCGGGCTGCTCGTCGGCGGCGCATTTGTCCTCGCCGGGAGCATCGCCCTGATCGTCCTCGCCGCGCGGACGCGGCGGCCGCCCATGCCGCCGGTGCCTGCTACCGCGAGCAGCGGAGCAGGCAGTGCGCCGGCCTCCGAGCCGGCCGACCGAGCGGACCAAGGGCCCCCGCCCGACTGAAACACCGTCTCGCCGAGCACGTCCACCGCCGAGTTACCGGTCGCCAGGTGTAGGTGAGGCGAGTCCTGGACTCCGTTTAGCAAAGGCTTGTACGGGCGAGCTACGCGCGCGCAGTAAGACTTTTTCGTGGAGCCGGTCGAGGAGCGTGATCACGCCTTTCGGAAGGGTGCTCCCGCCCTGGTTAACCATCAGGACGATCTGGAGCGGCACCCACCCCTCACGAGCTAGTCGAAACAACGTGTCCTCAGCGCAGGGCCAGTTGAGACGATGTGCTCGATTCGGAGCCCAGAGATAACGTCTTCGTCATGGCCGGGCGCTTGAGGCAGGGCCGCGCGCCGACGCGGCGGTTTCACGTGCCATCGGCCGTTCGCGGGTCTGCGGCCCGCATCGACGCGGCGACTGCGCGCGACCTGGTTGTGAACGGCGCGCTGCTCGTCGACGTCCGGCGGAAGGACGATTCGGCCGTGACGCTCGAGGGTGCGCTGCGGATTCCTCCCGACGAGATTCCGCAGTGGCTGGACGAGTTCTCGCGTGATACACCG
>Ga0137369_10007149_pt1 | contig 11245 bp, 12 predicted proteins | sample SagtaG_12_FD_104918 | JGI IMG/M metagenome (GOLD analysis project Ga0137369, IMG submission 104918) | Vadose zone soil microbial communities from Sagehorn Ranch, Mendocino, California, USA - Sage1_L_113_16 metaG | ecosystem: Environmental > Terrestrial > Soil > Vadose zone | place: USA... | reverse complement strand
GCTCGCGGTCGACGTGCCCGAGTACCACGAGATCGTGACGCTCCGCCGCTCGAGCACGCCCGACAACGTCGGGCTGATCTCCGGCGAGGGCGAGCTCGCGCGCGTCTACCACAACATGTCCGTCGACTACGACCGCATCCCGCGCCAGGAGATGCCGAAGCTCACGAAGTCCGAGCGGCGCGGGCTCTTCCTCGAGACGAACCGCGGCTACATGGAGGCGCAGGCCGTCGCCGAATCCGACCGCTGCCTGAAGTGCAACTTCAACATCGAGATCATCGGCGAGCTCTGCATCATCTGCGGCGGCTGCGTCGACGTGTGCCCGATGGACGTGATCCACATGGTCGACATGGGCGACGTCGTCGACGACGGCGCGATCCCGGCCGTCGCCGAGGCGAAGAAGTGGTCGAACGGGGTCGCGTTCTTCCTCGACGAGACCGCGTGCATCCGCTGCGCGCTCTGCATCATCCGCTGCCCGACGGACGCGATCACGATGAACCGCTACGGCACCGTCGCCCCGTCGATCGGACGCACGCTCCCGAAGGAGTCGATCGACGACGAGATCCACCTCGACCTGACGGTCGCGGCCGGCAAGGCGATCCGGCCGCTGCCCATGTACGATCCGCGCCGCGCGGCGGGCCACAAGGACGCCGGCGGGAACGGCAACGGCAACGGGCACGGACCCGCGTCGCTGAGCGAGCTGCGCACGATCCAGAAGGCCGGCGACCGCGAGCCCGCGCGCACGCACTAAGGAGAGAGGACGACCGTGCTCGAGATCCCGACCCAGGCCTGGGAGTATGTCCGGCGGAGCTTCATCTGGCGCTCGCTGTTCCGGCACGGCTACCCGGACTCACGGAAGAACCAGTCGCTCGCGGTCTTCACGAACGTCTTCCTGCACCTGCACCCGGTCAAGGTGCGGCGCCACGCGCTCGCGATCCCCTACACGTGGTGCATGGGTGGGCTGTCGTTCTTCCTCTTCCTCGTCCTCACGCTCACCGGGACGCTGCTGATGTTCTATTACCGGCCGACGGTCGAGTGGTCCTACTCCGACATGAAGGACCTGGAGACGGTCGTCGTCTTCGGCCAGCTCCTCCGGAACATGCACCGCTGGGCCGCGCACGGCATGGTCATCACCGTGTTCCTGCACATGGCCCGCGTCTTCTACACGGGCTCCTACAAGCCGCCGCGCGAGTTCAACTGGGTCGTCGGCACGCTTCTCTTCTTCCTCACGATCATGCTGTCGTACACCGGCTACCTGCTGCCGTGGGACCAGCTCGCGTTCTGGGCCGTCACGGTCGGCTACAACATCGCGGCCGCGACGCCCTTCGTCGGCAACGAGGTCTCGTTCCTCCTCTTCGGCGGCTACGAGCTCGGGCCGAACGCGCTCCTGCGGTTCTACGTGCTGCACGTCGTGGGTCTGCCGCTCCTCGCCGCCTTCCTGATCGCCATCCATTTCTGGCGGATCAGGAAGGACGGCGGCATCAGCGGGCCGCTCTAGTGCCGAGCACCGGCCCGCAACCGTTCCAGGGGCAGGAGAAGCGGCTCCGCCTCCTCGCCTTCGTCCGCCAGGACTCCGTCGTCCGCGTGGACAAACGCGTCGAGGACACCGCGATGGTGTGGCCGCACCTGCTCGTCATCGAGTTCATCGTGGCGATGCTGTGGCTGCTCGCGCTCTTCGTGATCTCCGCCGCGTTCAACGCACCGCTGCAGGACCACTCCAACCCCGACCACACGCCGAACCCGTCGAAGGCGCCGTGGTACCTGCTGCAGCTCCAGGAGCTCCTGCTGCACATGGACAAGGGCCTGGCCGGCGTGATCGTCCCGAGCATCGCCCTCTTCGTGTTCCTGCCGGTCATCCCGTACATCGACCGCAGCCGCGAGGGCGTCGGGACCTGGTTCACGAATAGGACGGGCTTCCGCATCTTCGCGTTCTCGTCGATCTTCACGGTCGTCCTGACGTTCGGCTTGATCTTCTTCGATGCCGCCACGCGGCCGGCGTTCCTGCGGTTCGCCACGCAGAACCTGCCCGGGGGGAAGGTCCTCTTCCCCGACTACGTGATCCCGATCACGGTCATGCTCGGCCTGTCGGCGGTGCTCGTATTCCTCGTCCGGCGCCTGTACGGCGCGGACACGCGCGGCATGATGATCGCCCTCTTCACCGGCTTCCTATGGGTCTTCCTCGTGCTGGTGTTCGTCGGCACGTCGATGCGCGGCCCGGGCATGGACCTGTACGCTCCGTGGAACCTACCAAGGACGATCGAGTGATGAAGATGACCGGGGGTGGAAGGGGGCGGAGCCCCCTGCGAAAGAAAGGGCGGCTTCGCCGCCAGGCGTGATACGGCCGCACGACGAGGCGAGCGTCCGCGCCGGCGGGCTGATCGCGCGCCTGAAGCGGCGCCAGCTGCTGCGCATGGGGTTCCTCGGCGGGACCCTGCTCGCGGTCGGCGAGATCAGCGCGGTCTTCCTGCCGTTCTTCTGGGTGAACAAGATCACGGGCCTCGGCGGGAAGATCGCGGTCGGGAAGAAGACCGAGATCCTCGCGAAGTTCCAGGCGACGAAGGACGAGCCACAGCTCTTCACCGAGGGGAAGTTCTTCCTCATCCATGCGCCGGGCGCGATCGCGGCGATCTACCGCCGCTGCACGCACCTCGGCTGCGCGGTGCCGTGGAACGCGGCCGAGGACCAGTTCCACTGCCCCTGCCACGGGTCGCTGTTCGACAAGCACACCGCGACGGTGAAGGGCGGCCCCGCGCCGCGACCGCTCGACCTCTTCCACGTCATCGACCAGGGCGGCACGCTCATCATCGACACGAATCCGCTCAACCTCCAGGTGCGCGCGTCGAATGAGTGGGACCCGAAGCACGCCGAAGTGAACGATGCCTAGCGTCGACGTCAACCTGCTCCTCGCGGCCGTCTCGATCATGCTGTTCGTCGCGCTCATCGCGTACTTCGCCTTCCTCGTCATGCACCAGGAGCAGGTCGAGCCGCCCGAGCGCGATCCGCTCGGCGTCGAGCTGCTCGAGCAGCATTACGGCGCGGGCGCGACCGTCGAGCAGCCGACCCCGTACTACGTCGCGCCGATCCCGGCGTCGCCCGACCCGCTCGAGATCTCGGGCAACCTCGACAAGAAGATCGTCCTCGGCGGGGCGATGCTCTTCGCGATCTTCGGCATGGTCGGCATGTACTTCGTCATCCAGGGCGACGCGAGCCCGATCGCGCCCGGTGGGATCCGTAGAGAGGCGGTGGACCGACAGCTGCGCCAGGACATCGTCCGCGGCGCCGCGCTGTACGCGCAGCTCTGCTACGACTGCCACGGCCGCGACGGCAAGGGCGGCAAGACGCCCGATGGCCAGACGCTGCCGGGTCTGCCGCTGAACAAGGCCGACTTCAAGCACGAGACCATCAAAGAGGATCCGGCGAAGCTCTCGGACACGCGCAAGCTCATCGAGCAGACGGTCTCCCGCGGCCGGAAGTTCACGCCGCCGCGCTACTCGATGCCCGCATGGGCGCGGTCCGAAGGCGGCCCGCTGTCGCCCTGGCAGGTGAAGCAGCTCGCGGATCTCCTCATGTATGGGACCGATGAGGACTGGGCTGACATCACGCACAAGCGCCAGGAGCACGACATGCTGCTCGCGGAGCAGATCCCGGCGCCGCCGGCGGTCCAAGGCGGCGAGGACGTCGCGAAGGGCGTGTGCACGCGCTGCCACTCCTTCACCGCGGGCCAGGCGAGCGTGAACCCGCTCTCGCCGAACCTCGCGGGGTACGCCACGACCGGCCCGATCTCGGAGGAGCTGAAGAAGCTGAAGGCGTCGGGCGATCCCGACTGGCTGGTGAAGTGGGTGACGAACGCGCCTGCGGTCAAGCCGGGTACGGCGATGCCGGCGTACGGCGCGAGCGCGGGCGGCGAGCTGGGCGACGAGTCCGTGAAGGCCGTGGTCAAGTTCCTGCTCGAGGGGAAGTGAGCCGATGATCACCGAGGTGGCCGAGTCCCAGGAGTTCTACATGGTCCTCGTGACCGTGTTCATCCTCCTCGCCGCGATGTACTTCCTGCAGAAGTGGTGGACGACCTACCGCTAGTGCCGTGAAGGCATCGGCACCCGAGCTCCCGCGGCCACGCCTCCCGACCCTGGCGCTCCTCGTCGGCCGCATCACGACGATCAAGCTCGTCTACTGGTCGCTCGTCACGGCGGTCGAGATCGCGCTCGGCGCGCGCATCGCCGGCTTCGACGAGCGCTTCCCGCTCGCGGTGGCGGTCACGGCCGTCGCGACCGTCGCGGCGTGCGCATGGGCGGCGGTCTCCGCGCGCGCGACGGACCGGCGGCTCGGCGATCTCGAGCGCTCCGTCCCCGCCGTCGCGACGACGTTCATCGCGGCATCCGTGGTCGCGACCCCCGCGAGCCTCCCGCTGCTATTCATCGAGATCCGCCGCGCGGGCGAGGGCTGCGCGGGCATCTGCCACTGGCAGGCGATCTGGCTGTGGGTCGCCGCGATCGTCGTCGGGACGCTCGTGATCCCGCTCGTGTTCGCCGTCCGCATGCGCACCCGCACCTAGACTCGGCGAGGTGGAAGGGGCGATGGCCATGCCACGCCGACGCATCGGGATCGGCGCGTGGTCGCTCACCGTCGCTGCCGCGATCGCGATCCCCCTCGGTCTACTCGGGTATCTCCTGATCCCGCCGGCGTCGGATGTGCGGCTCGATGACGCCGTCCTGCACTTCGCGGTCACGACGAACGTCTCGCTCATCGCCGCGGCCGTCTCGATCGCGGTGATGCGCGCGGCTCTCGACGCGCGGCACTGGCCATCGGTGCTCGTCGCCCTCGGGTTCATGTCGCTCGCCGGGATCTTCGCCGTGCACGGCCTCGCGACCCCGGGCGTGCTCATGCGCGGCGGGCTGCGCGAGATCGCGGCCGGGTCCGTGATCGCGCTCTCCGCGCAGCTGAGCCTCGGCGTGCCGGCGATCCTCTTCGCCGCCCGCTATACCCCCGTGCTCGGATGGCTGCAGCGCTCACGCAGCATCACGCCGCGCCGGCTGCTCGCGGTCGTCGCCGCGGCGATCCTCGCCTTCGCGACGGCGGCGCTGTGGCAGCCGGCGCTGGTGAGCGACATGGTCGAGGCGATGACCGGCTACAGCGTCACGTCGGCGTACGGCGGGTACGGCGGAACGGCGCTGCAAGCGGACCCGCTCTGGGTCGTCGCGGTGTCGGGCACGACGGTGCTGCTGCTGCTGTTCAGCGCCTTCCGCCAGAGCGCCGACTTCGCGCGCAGCCGCCTCCCGACGCACGCGGCGCTCGCGATCGCGTTCCTCTTCCTCGCCGAAGCGCAGGTCGCGATGGTCCTGGGCGCGGTGTACGGGCTCGTCTTTTGGGGGTACCACGCGCTCATGGCGGCCGCGACGATCCTCGCGATCGGTGCGCTGTTCCTCGAGCTCGACCGGCGTCGCGGCCTCGAGCGGTTCCTCCCACCGATCGTCGTCGAGCGCGTCGTCGCCGGCGACCAGCTCTCGCTCGAGGGCCAGCGCCGCACGGCGACGATCCTCTTCACGGACCTGCGCGGCTCGACCGCGCTCGCCGAGCGCGCGACACCCGAGGCCGCGGTGGCGACCGTGAACGCGTATCTGCGCGCGATGGCGCGCGCGGTCATCGACGAAGGTGGCATCCTCGACAAGTTCACGGGCGACGGCCTCATGGCGATCTTCGGCGCGATGAGCGACCCGGCGGCGGGCGCGGCCGCCGCGGCGCGCGCGGCCCTGCGCATGCGGCGGGACATCGCCGCGGTCAACGCGGAGCGGCAGGCGCGCGGCGAGCCGGTCCTCGGCTATGGCGTCGGCATCAACACCGGCGACGTCGTGCTCGGCGCGGTCGGCCTGCCGGAGCGGTCCGACTACACGGCGATGGGCGACACGGTGAACACCGCGGCGCGCATGGAGTCGCTGACGAAGGACCTCGGCGCCGACGTGATCGTGTCCGAGGCGACGGCGGCACATCTCGACGGGACCGTGTCCCTGCGGCCGCTCGGCAGCGCGATGGTGAAGGGGAAGACCGCGCCGGTCGCCGTCTTCAGCCTGTAGCGGCTACGGCGTTCCGGGGGTGGAAGGGGGCGAAGCCCCCTGGGACGAAAGGGCCTCGAGGCCCGGCGGCATCGCAGCGAGCCACTTCCGGCTCCGGACGAGCGACGTCACCATCGTCATCAGCTCGAGCGTCGCGCGCGAGACGCGGCGGTCGCGCCGGTACGCGAACGCGATCGTCCGGGTGAGCTGCGGCGGGGAAATGCGCACCGCGTGCAGCGGGCCGCCCTTCGGCACGACCATGCTCGGGACGATCGCCACCCCGACGCCGGCCTCGGTGAGGCGCAGCACGCCGTCCATCTCGCCGCCCTCGACGGCGAAGACCGGCTCGAAGCCGGCTGCGGCGCACGCGGCGAGCGTCGTCGCGCGCAGGTCGTAGCCTTCGCGGAACATCACGAGCGGCGTGTCGCGCAGCGCCGTGAGCGCGACGGTCTTGCGCTCCGCGAGCGCGTGCCCGGGGCCGACGGCGAGGACGAGCTCCTCGCGCAGCAGGGGGACCGTCTCGAGCGAGCGGTGCATCACCGGAAGGATCACGAGGGCGACGTCGAGGCTGCCCTGATCGAGGTCGCGCACGAGGTCGCGCGATCCGGCCTCGCGCAGCTTCAGCTCGATGCCCGGGTACGACGCGTGGAACCTGCCGAGCGCCTGCGGGAAGATCGATGTCGTGATGCTCGGCGTCGCGCCGACGCTCATGCGCCCGCGGCGCAGCCCGCCGATCTCGCGCGCCTCGTCGACCGCGGACGCGAGGTCGGTGACGACCTGCCGCGCCCAGGGGAGGAAGGCCTCCCCGGCGGGGCTGAGGCGCAGGTCGCCGCGGCGCCGGTGGAAGAGCGGCGCGCCGAGCTCCTCCTCGAGGAGCCGGATCTGCTTCGAGACCGATGGCTGCGCGACGCCCAGGTCGCGGGCCGCGCGCGTGAAGTGGCGCGCTTCGGCGACGGCGATGAAGTACCGCAGCCGGTGCAGCTCCACGTCCATAGCCTAGGCCTATCGTCACCATCGCCGTCATATCTTTGCCTTCTCAGAGGCCGGTCCGTACCGTGGCGGCGATGGCGACGACCGCGATGCCGGCGCGTCAACGCACGCTCCGCCGCGACCTCTGGTGGATCGAGCCCGCGCTCATCTTCATCCTCTTCACCGTCTTCGTCCTCTACTCGGTCTACGCCGGGCTGGCGAACGCGAACTACTACTCGGACCCGTATCTCTCGCCCTTCTACTCGCCGTGCATCACGGCGAACTGCGCGCACCTGACGCTCGGGGTCCCGATCATCGGGGCGTGGTGGAACCTCGCGCCGGCGATCTGGATCGTCGGATTCCCGCTCACGTTCCGCCTCACCTGCTACTACTACCGGAAGGCCTATTACCGCGCGTTCTTTTGGTCGCCCGCGGCGTGCACGGTCCCCGACGCGCGCGCGAAGTACAGCGGTGAGACGAAGGTCCCGTTCATCTGGCAGAACATCCACCGCTACAGCTGGTATCCGGCCGTGCTGCTCGTCTTCATCCTCTCGTACGACGCGATCCTCGCTTTCCGTTTCCCGACGGCGTCCGGCGGACACGCGTTCGGGATCGGCCTCGGGACGGTGCTCATGGTGGTGAACGTCGTCCTCATCGCGCTGTACACGTTCTCCTGCCACTTCTGCCGCTACCTCGTGGGCGGGCGGCTCGACCGCTTCTGGGGACGGCCGCTGTCGCTCCGCCTGTGGCGCCTCGTGTCCCTCCTCAACGTCCGGCACGGGATCTACGCGCTCACGAGCCTCGTGAGCATCGGCGTCACCGAGCTCTACATCCGGCTCCTCGCGATGGGTGTGCTCAGCGACCCGAGGATCGTGTTCGGTGGCTGAGCCGCACTACGACGAGCGCGACTACGACGTCATCGTCATCGGCGCGGGCGGCGCCGGGATCCGCGCGGCGATCGAGGCGAAGGGACAGGGCGCGCGCACCGCGCTCGTGTGCAAGTCCCTGTTCGGCAAGGCGCACACGGTCATGGCCGAGGGCGGCATCGCCGCGGCGCTGCGCAACGTCTGGAAGGAGGACGGCTGGGACGTCCACTTCCGCGACACCATGCGTGGCGGCAAGCTCCTCAACAACTGGCGGATGGCGCAGATCCACGCACAGGAGGCGCCCGACCGCGTCCTCGAGCTCGAGGAGTGGGGCGCTCTCTTCGACCGCACGTCCGACGGGCTGATCCTCCAGCGCGACTTCGGCGGCCACCGCTACGCGCGCCTCGCCCACGTCGGCGACCGCACCGGTCTCGAGATGATCCGGACGCTCCAGAACAGGGCGACGGAGCTCGGCATCGACGTCCTGATGGAGTGCACGATGCAGCGCATCCTCATGGACGACGGCCATGTCGCGGGTGCCTTCGGGTACTGGCGGCAGACCGGACGGTTCGTGCTGCTGCACGCGAAGGCGATCGTCCTCGCGACGGGCGGCGCCGGCCGCGCGTGGCGCGTGACGTCGAACTCGTGGGAGTACTCGGGTGACGGCCTGCGCATGGCGCTCGACGCCGGCGCCGACCTCATGGACATGGAGTTCGTGCAGTTCCATCCGACCGGGATGGTCTGGCCGCTCAGCGTGCGCGGCCTCCTCGTGACCGAGGGCGTGCGCGGTGACGGCGGCACGCTGCGGAACAAGGACGGCGAGCGGTTCATGTTCCGCTACATCCCGGAGTTCTTCAGAGCCGAGACCGCCGACAACGAGGCCGAGGCGGACCGCTGGTACGAGAACAAGGCGAACAACCGTCGCACGCCGGACCTGCTGCCGCGCGACGAGGTCGCACGCGCGATCAACGCCGAGGTCAAGGCCGGCCGCGGCTCGCCGCACGGCGGCGTGTTCCTGGACATCGCGTCGCGGCGTGCACCCGACTTCATCCAGAAGCGGCTGCCGTCGATGTACCACCAGTTCAAGGAGCTCGCGGACATCGACATCACGAAGGAGCCGATGGAGATCGGTCCGACCTGCCACTACTTCATGGGCGGCATCCGGGTGGACGCCGACACGACGGCGACGACCGTGGCCGGGCTCTTCGCCGCGGGCGAGTGCGCCGCGGGCCTGCACGGCGCGAACCGGCTCGGCGGCAACTCGCTGTCGGATCTCGTCGTGTTCGGCCGTCGCGCGGGCCTGCACGCCGCGCAGTTCGCCGCGGCACGGCGCGCGCCCGGAGCCGTCGACAAGGCGGAGCTGGACGCGGCGGCGACGCGGATGCTCGTGCCGGTCGAACGGTCCGACGGCGAGGACCCGTACGCGATCCAGAACGACCTGCAGGGCACGATGCAGGACCTCGTTGGGCTCATCCGCTCCGCGAGCGAGCTCGAAGAGGCGCTGCGGCGGCTCGCGAGCTACCAGGAGCGCCTCGACCGCGTGGGCGTGCGCGGCGGCGTCCGCTACAACCCCGCGTGGAACCTGGCCCTCGACCTCCGCTCGATGCTGACGGTCTCGGAGATCGTCGCCCGCGCCGCGTCCACGCGCACGGAGAGCCGCGGCGGCCACACGCGCGAAGACTTCCCGAAGACCGACCCGGAGTGGGGGAAGCGCAACGTGGTGATCCGCCGGAAGGACGGCGCGCTGGACGTCTCGATCGAGGCGCTGCCGGAAATGCCCGCGGATCTGCGCGGCGTCGTCGGCGAGCAGCCGCACCCGAAAGAGCACCAGGGGGCGGTCGAGTCGACGCAGCCCGCGGGGCTGGGCGCGCGATGACGGTCGAGACGACGCCGAAAGAGGTCACCCTTCGCGTGTGGCGCGGCGAGGATCGCGGCAGCGGCGCGTTCGTCGACTACCAGGTCCCCGTCGATCCGGGCATGGTCGTGCTCGACGTCCTGTTCCGCGTGCAGGCGATGCGCGCGCCCGACCTCGCGGTGCGGTGGAACTGCAAGGCCGGGAAGTGCGGCTCGTGCAGCGCCGAGGTGAACGGGCGCCCGCGCCTCATGTGCATGACGCGGCTCTCGGGCCTGCCCCTCGGCGATCCCATCGTCATCGCGCCGATGGCCACGTTCCCGCTCGTCCGGGACCTCGTGACGGACGTCTCCTTCAACTTCGAGAAGGCGAAGACGATCCCCGCGTTCAAGCCGGCGCCGCCCGGGCCCGACGGTACGCGGCGCATGTACCAGGAGGAGGTCGAGCGCGTTCAGGAGTTCCACAAGTGCATCGAGTGCTTCCTCTGCCAGAACGTGTGCCACGTCATACGCGACCACGAGGAGAACAAGGAAGCGTTCTCGGGACCGCGCTTCTTCGTGAAGCTCGCCGCGCTCGAGATGCATCCGCTCGACACGAACGACCGTCTCGAGCTCATCCGCATGAAGGACGGCCTCGGGTTCTGCAACATCACGAAGTGCTGCACGGAGGTCTGCCCCGAGGACATCCACATCACGGACAACGCGATCATCCCGCTCAAGGAGCGCATCGTGACCCAGTACTACGACCCGCTCGCATGGGTGAAGCGCCGGATCTTCGGGCGTGAGGAGAGTACCCGCGGGCGCGCAGACCGAGGCGCGTAGCGACGAGGTCGAGCACCCGCGCCCGAGCGAGGGGTTCCCCCGAGCGAGGGTCGGAACTGGACCGCTAACGTCCTCGCCGTGAGCGGCCGCGGCGTCTTCCTCGTTCTGGCGTCCGCCGTCTTCGCCGTCGTCCTGTTCACCGCGGTGGTGAGACCGGCCATCGAGCGCGGCGGATTCGGCGAGCTCTTCCTGGTCGTCGGCGCCTTGCTCGGCATCCTGCTGGTGGAGCGGTGGCTGAGGGCTCGGTGACTCGTTAGGCTCGCCGCCATGGCGGATGCACGGGTGAGCGCGCTGCGCGCGAGCCCGACGCGCCTCCTCACCGTCGCGACGGGCGTCGCGGCGGTCCCGTTCCTCGTCCTGGCGGTCGTCGCCGTCGCGCAGGGATCCGCGTCGCTCCTCGCCGTGGTCGCGCTGTCGATCGCGAGCGCCGCGCTGGCGTTCTGGCCGATCAAGGTCCGCCCGAACCTCGAGATCTCGCCCGCCGACGTGACGGTCCTCGCCGCGATCATCTTCGTGCCGCCGGCCTCGCCCATCGTCGGGGCGATCGCGCGGCTGGTCCGCGGCGTGGTGTTCGGGCGGCCACCGGTGCGGATCGCGCGCGACGTCGCGGCCATCTCCGTCTCGGCCGGCGCGGCGGCCGTCGTGTTCCAGATCACGCACGACGTGCTCGCGGCCGGCTTCCCCGGCGCGTCG